>Ga0105097_10001230_pt1 | contig 12198 bp, 19 predicted proteins | sample PPLLak12cMay2015_FD_87035 | JGI IMG/M metagenome (GOLD analysis project Ga0105097, IMG submission 87035) | Freshwater sediment microbial communities from Prairie Pothole Lake near Jamestown, North Dakota, USA - PPLs Lake P7 Core (1) Depth... | ecosystem: Environmental > Aquatic > Freshwater >... | reverse complement strand
TTCAATCTCGTCGAAAATGTCATAGCTTGTTGCTTTGGGAATGTCATTTGCCGCAAGACACTTCAAGGCGAAGTCTTCACGCATTGCCTGACGCTCCTTCTCGGCCTTTTCCTTGTTGGAGATATCCTTCTTAGTGAAGGCCTTACGGACGGCATCCGTGTCCTCTAGTGCGACACCTGCCAACTTGTGATAGATCAACTGAAGCTGCTCCTGGAACACGATAAGACCACAGGTATCAGCAAGAACCTCCTTGAGGAGTGGGTGCTTGTAGGTGATCTTCTGAGGATTCTTGCGGTTGTTCAAGTATAGCTTGTCGGCGTCAATTCCAAGGGGACCAGGACGGAAGATGGAAGTTGCAACAGCCAAGTCAAGAATGGACTTGGGCTTCATTTGTGCCGTGAACTTCTGAACGGGTGGGTTGATGAACTGGAATACGCCTGCGTAGTTGCCCTTGCCCCAGACGTGGTCGTAGACCTTCTGGTCTTCAAGATCAAGCGAGTCAGGGTGAAGGTACTTCGTGTACCAGTCACTGATCATCTGGAAGGTGACGTACTTCTTGCCGGTCTCCTTCTTGATGATTTTCCTGATGCACTCCTCAAACATTCTGAGAGTGCCCAGACCAAGGATATCGAACTTCAAAAGCCCAAAGTCCTCAAGGTGTCGAGCGTTTAGACCCTCAGGCCATGGAGTTTGCAGCATCCCACCACTCTTGATCATGGGCATGTTATCACGAGGATTCTCCGTGATGATGACGCCTCCTGCGTGCCTGGAGGTGTTTCTCATCTGCTTGAAGAGAATTCGGATGGTTCTCTCAAAGTCTGGATACTTGACCATTAGCTCCTTGAAGGACACGGAGTTCTTCTCGGCCTCGTCATAGGTCAGAATCCACTGAGCCCTGTCAAAGCCATCCTTCTTCTTGGCCTCGGCAAGACACTCAGCCTCAATCTTGGAGGTGTAGGAGTTGATCTCCATGTGAGGAATGCCAGCAAGTCGGGCAATATCCTTGATAAGGGACCGTAGCTGTAGCTGGTTGAAGTTGCTTACGGGCACAACGTTCTCTTCACCAAAGAACTCGCCAATAAGCTCCACAGCCTTTTCTCGATCACCAAAGTCGGAGTCAATGTCGGGATAGCCCTTCTTGTTCCTCACAAGGAACCTCTCGAAGAGCAGATTGAACTTGATAGGGTCAACCTGAGTGATGTTCAGACAGTATGACAGAAGACTTCCTGCGGCAGAGCCTCGACCGTAGCCGATTAGCATGTTCTTGGAAACAAGCTCCATCACCTTGGCATAGGTAAGAAAGTACTTAGCGAACTTTAGCTCTTTCACAACGCCAAGCTCATGGACAAGACGCTGCACGTAAACGTCATTCTCCTCACGACCCCTGCGGCGGATTCCTTCCTTGGCAAGGTGCTTCAACTCCTCAAAGGCCAGAGCATCCTCACCAGCGCCCTTACCAAGCCGTGCAAGGTCCTGATCCAGACGAGTCTTTGGAACCAGCTTGGAAATGGAAGGAAGCTTCACCTTCCTGTTGGGCTCGGGATTCTCAATCTGCTCGTGTGCGATGGTCCAGGTTCGTTCGATTGCGGCTGCCACAACTTCGTCGTCATAGAAGGAATGACCCTGAGAGGTTTCCCTGTAGGTAGCCCAAACCTGCTCTGCATTCTTCGGGTAGAGCTCACACTTGAGTTCGTCAATGGTTTGAGGAATCTTCTTGCCGATGTCATAGTCCTTGGTTTTGGATGCCCAGGCCATGGCCTTGTAGATTTCCCGCTCCTTCCAGTGATCTGGATTGGAGTAGTGGGCATCACAGGTAACGACCAGCTTCGTGTTAGTCCTCTTTGCTGCCTCAATGATGTGGTAGTTCTTGAGGTGCTGAGCCCCTAGCTTGTTGAACTGCATTTCAAGGTAGTAGTTCTCCTCTCCGAGGGCATCCTTGAAACGCTCAATCATCTCCTTTAGCTCGGCCTGAATTAGCTCCTTGTTGGTATCGTTAGGAGCCCACCTGGACCAGTCCGGCTCCGTCTGGTGCGAGGAGATAATGTGGCCATCTGCTCCAGCAATACAGGCAGAAAGAGCAATGATATTGCCCTTGGCCTCACGCTTGAGCATGTCAAAGTCCATGCGGGGATACATATAGAATCCGTCTGCATAGGACGAGGATACCATCTTGAAGAGACTCTGCAAGCCCTCGGAGTTCTTTGCCAGAAGAACAAGGTGGTTCCTGCGCTTGAGAGGATCTCTGTGCTTGTCGGCTGACTTGGACTCCTCCTCGTTCTCTACGATGGTGCCGCCCTCCTCATCTTCGTCTACCTTGAGGGCAACAGCGGCAGAGTCCCCAGCCATGTCTTCAAGCTCCTGACGAGTTCCGGCCATTTCGTCACCGACGATACCGTCAAGGCCGAGCTTCTTCTGCTTGCGAAGAGCAATGGCCGTGTCCTTGATGGTCTTGGCTGCAGCCTTCTCCTCATTCTGAGTTGCACGCAACTTGGACCACTCCTCAAGAGAGGGAAGGAAGTAGGCCTCAACTCCTGGAATGGCCTTGAACGGGTTGCCACGGTCCCTGAGCTTCTTTGAAGAGAGGTACTGATGGCTGTAGCCGTTCATGTTTCCATGATCGGTAAGGGCAAGGGCGTCTGCACCGTTCTTTAGGGCAAACTCGATGTGGTCTCCTGGCATTCCAATTGCGTCTCCTGCGCTGAAAGTTGAATGCGAGTGAAGGCCAACGAACTTCTTTGGAGGCTGTTGTGTCATATTGTTATAATACCACGATGAGGTTTGAGAGTAAACGAAGGAGACAAAAAGAAATAAGGATGCCCAGGTTTCCCTGGCATCCTCAAAATTCCTGCTAATTACGGCGAAAGTGTGTGAGAGAGGCTTAGAGCTTGTAGGTTTGCGGGATCATATCAGGAGGAACGCCCGCTCGTGCAGCAATCTTGGCGAGAATTCTGACAATCACCTTGACATGCTTTTCAATTTCGGCAACATCTCGATCATCTGCACCACCCTGAAATTCACCAAGCTCGTCAAGCATTGACTGTAGCAGGTCATTTATCTTGCTCACGGCATTTCGCTTCACACGTTCATTACGAGAGGACATGCTCTGTCTTCGCATCTGTTCCTTGATCATCTTCTTTAGCTCTGTGAGTGTAACCTTCATGTTCCTACCTATGCCTTCTACAGGATAAGTATTCTGCTATTTGCAGTTTCCAATGGTGGTATGGAACCACTCAACTCCGCTTGGGGGTTTCACAAGAGGAGTCCATGGCTGGAGCCCTAGCTCTGTACGAATCTCTGTAAGCCTTGGACAGGCCACGTTAAGCCACCAGTAAACTCCGTCATGGTGGACATATGGATCGTACGAGAAGTCAACAACCTGTCCGGCGTACCTGTTCCAGTGGCGAACGTTGTGAATCGCTTCTTTTCGGACAACCGTGATGTGAGGAGGAAACTTTGGTCGGTTGCAGACAAACCTTGCCGGAATGAGGGAGCGATAGAACCTTGACAGTTCGGGGTCAACTGTTAGTACCAGCTTCTTTTCTGGCTCTGACTGGTATACCAGCGTTCCGGTAGAGCAAAGAAGCATGTCTTCTACTACTTGACCGTATCAAAGTCTAGGTACAGAACGTTTTCCTTTTCCCACTCCTCGTCAAGGCGAACCTGTACCTCACCGAGTCCACCCGGCTCAAGGTGGATGTTTGCCACCACAGGAAACTTCCACTCAATTGATTGGGGTTCTTTCTTTACCTGCTCATGCTGAATCATCTTTAGGGAACGTGTTGCCATCTCCATTCCAGCAAACGTTCTCACATCGGCAACTCCGTGCAGGTCTTTTGTCACCTGTTCGGAATACCAGTTCAGCATGTTGTTTACACGGGCCTTGTAGGTTCTAATCTTCATTTCAAAACGCTTTCTGTTGGTCAGGAGGACTTCTCAGGCAGTCCATGATATGTTTAGGCACTGGGTCAATTGCGTTTCTCTTGAGCAGGTACAGCCTGTCGTTATACAGGACTTGAACCATTGGCTTAATACCCGGAGAAAGGTCGATGGCATAGAAGGGGCCAACATACATGACAAAGGAAAGGTTTGGGACCTCGATGGAAGGTGCAATGTCAGTAGGATAGCGAACGTGCCAGACCTTAGTTCCCCAGCCCTCACCATGGTTGGACCTCCAAGGTCCACAGTAAGCCGAATCCGTGTACACCTGGGGATCCCACAGGCCAATCATGTGAGAGTTAAAGGTGAAATGCGATCGTTCATGGGCGAAGCACATTGTGCCGGGAGCTGGTAGGTTGGCGAAGTGTCTGTCATATTCCTCCTTATGGTCTTCTATGTACCTCTGCCTGTCTTGAGGCATTAGGAGACCATTGTACTTGAACTTACGGAGTGCCTCTTCTTTCGTATTCCTTTCGGCCTCTAGCTCGTCTTGCTCCGCTGCCCATTTTTGTCCGTCTCCCATCTTTTACCCTTTCTTAAAGGCCCCATCCGGTGAGGTGCTCATCCTTGCGCCACTCTCCCGCAACACACTTTGCTAGCCGCACAAGAGAGTCGCTGGTATACAAGTACCCTTCAAGGTCAACAAAGACCCAGACGGGCTTTTCAGAAATCACTGCCGGGTGTTCCCTTGCAATGGTGAAGTTCTTTCCAAGATGAACATGAGGAAAGCGTAGGCTGTGCCTGGAACCAAGTTTGATGAGCATCGCCAGTTACTCCGGTCAGTGGTATTCACCCGAAAATCGAGCTTCATTCAGAAGCTCTTCATTCTCTTTTTCTGCGGCATGTAGTTTGTCGAGGTATGAGTCATTGATTCGAGTCAGTTCCTCATACTTCTGCTTCCATTCCTTTGCTGCCTTCTTCTGCTTGGCCAACTCCTTCTTAATGCGGGAGAAGGCTTTCTGGGCTTCTTCCATTGCCTGGGAATCCTCTTCGGAGCCAGGGTGCCAGCCAAGAACTTCCTCTACGCAACCAATGTCGCCATTTTTGATCATTGAGCAGGCTCCTGTGCTGAGCAAAGACAGTTGCCTGACCCGGCTTCAAATGCGATGGCTAGGTATGCACCGCACTCTTCTCTACAGTTCAGAGCCCGATGATGCAGGCGGGTGGGCTCGCTAGTGGTACCACTAAAGACTAGGACCAGGATAATCAGAATTGTTGGTAGGCTAAGAAAAAGAATAGCAGCTACGAAGACCTCGCTGCTAAGGATGTTGAGCAGTTTATTTTTCACAGATAGTCTCTCCCTTGTACTTCACTCGCTGGTAGAATGGCTTTGGCACCGGCAGTGAGATGAACTCTCTGGGCTCCAAGTCTGCACGGTGTCAGGAAGGCACGCCTCGACACACATCTGGCGAAGCTCGGAAGGTGTATGGGGCGGGGCCACTGTTCTTACGAACATCACAAGCCCAAAACATACAGCGATCACAAGTCCAAACACAAAGATGAGCATGAAAAGAGTGCTGTTCTCAGCATACTGAACAGCACTTCTCAGTCCATGTAGGACTATGCTCAGTCCATCTATAACTCTGCCTAGCACTCCTTTTGGCTCTAGGCGAGGCGGGTATGCCGCCGGGGCACGGTAGGGCGGCTCGTTGTGGCCATAATACGTCCTAGACTTTCCCATGACCTCACATCACTCCGTAGTGACCGGTAGGATCTGACACCTTCTGAAAGGTAGTGGCAAAGGCCGTGTCATCTGCCTGATGCTGCTTCCAATAGTCATAGTGGACCACTCGGTCGCCGTACACAAACTCAAGGAACATATGACCGGTCCAGTGATCGAACACCGGCCCAATGTACATGACAATGCTTCCCCCCTCAATGGTCAGGAACTCCACCTCGGTCTCGGTACGGTCGGGACCGAGAGGTTCACGTTCGATGTGAGTCTGAACGGGGACCGTGTGATTGCACTGCACCATAGCAGCCTTGGAGAGGCCATGCTTGCTCTTCATTTCAAAAATCGTGTCAAGCCGGTGTCTCTGCACCATGTTGGGCGTGAACTGCTGACGGGTTCGGCCTTCAGTAATCTTTTCCATGTCTGTGGCTCTTTCTCTGATAGTAGAGGAAATGGGTTTCCCGGTGACCTTTAGATTATAGCAGGAATGCCCAAGGGATTAAAGGGTATTAAAAACAAAGGATTTAGTGCTAGGTGATGACGAGAAGGTAAACAATGTCTCGTGTTGCGTGAATAAGTTCATAGACCTTCTCATTGTAGAGAACCGATGCAACAACCGGATATGGATGCTCCTCTGGCCAGTATCCGTCGATGTTCGTGGGAGAGGCGAAGTCCAATATGTCTACTGGGGCTGGTGGGACCTTGCGTGTGTTGAGGTTCGGGGTCTTGACTGGCGAAGGATCGTCATGGCGTCGAATCCACAACCTTGGATTCTTGAAAGAGTCAGGGCCTATTACAGTTGGATACTCAACAAGCATGGCAATGTCACCGATGTTGAAGTGATGAACCTCCGACTCACCGGGCACAATACCCATTCCGTTTTTCTGAAAGTAGACCATGTCTCCTGGTTTCGGCATTTGACATTTCCTACGTCCAGCCCGAAGAATTGCCTTCCACTCATCCTCAAAAGTTCTTGCAACTTCATCCTTAACGGGCTGAGTAGACTCAGGGAAGATTCCTGGCCTTACATCATCCAGAAGTATCCACCTCGCAAAAATATTCCTGAGGTAGGAAGTAGCCCTTGATAGTATAGAGTTTTTCTTCATATAGAAACCTGACAATCGTCACCCCAAGCTGTTCAATCTGGCTTACGTCAACACACAGGACGACGGTGGCCTTGCGGTGTAGTACCGTCGGTGCCGGATAGTACCACTTGGCGAGTTTTCTGTAACTCTTTGTCTGATCGTCGTCGGCGTCAAATTCTTTGGCCACCTGCATTAGGGTTCCAGGGCGAATTACGAACTTTCTTCTCCTGCCCCAATCTTTACCGGCCTGAGAGTCAGAGTCCATACTTCGCAACTCTACGTGGATGTGCAATGCACAGGTCATGCCTCCATGTCTTCATAGACAGAAACAGGTAGCCTATCTTTTCTGAAAAGAGCACTTTCAGCACCCAGTGCTTGTCGCCAGTATCCAGCGGAGGAGAGTACCAGGATGGCAATGTAGGAGGAACGGGAGCCGCCAACTCTTCGCCCATATACGCTGGCTTCCACGACCTTACACTGCTAACAGCGGCCTTAATCGCCTTGTTGTCAACAAGGTAAGGATCTTCTAGGAGAAGAAATGGCTGACCGGGATGGATATACCCAGTCACAGCCATTGTATCTTGGTACTTTAGATATCCAAACCATAGGTTAACCTGCTGGTGACGATCTGGCACAATAATATTGAAACGAATAGGCTGCACCTTAACTCTCGGTGGCATCGGCCGAGTGCCAGTGGCCTTTAACATTTTTGCGGCTGCATTGCTGTTCTTCACCGAAAGCATTATGAGCTTGCCAGCCCGAAAGCGAAGCATCTCTTCGCTTGTTGGCACAACAAAGCTCATAACCTCAGGTGTAGAAATGGTTGCCGTAGTCATCATGCACCACTATGGCACAAAAGGGAAACTCAGTTAAGTTATTTTCGGGTTGTTCTTTTGGCCTTTGAAAGGCTAGCCAAAGAGATGTCGTCCTCTACTTCATGCGAGGAAACGTGGATTTTTCCGTCCTCTTCCTCTGGAAGGATTTCAATCTTTCCAACACTAACCGGAACGATGGTCTCAATCACTGGTAGCTCTGAAATGTGTGGACGTACTCCGTGGGATGCAGCAAAGTTGATCAAGCCCAGGGCAAGTTCATCGCTTACCGAGTATCCCTTTTCAAGCCACAGTCTAATGACTGACTTGACCTCATCCGAGGACTTTGCGCCAGACTCTTCAAAGAAGCGAGTCCAGGTATGCCTTCTGCGAGTAATTACCTCGCCGAGGCTGGGTAGGGTTTCCTTGCTTTTCATTTCGGAAACTAGTTCAGTTCCTAGAGTTGCCTCCAGAATAGCTTTTGTGTTAGTCTTGGTCATTGTAGATTGTTCCTTTCTGTGATAGGTCATTCCGAGTCTTTGGACTCTTTAGGGGAATCATTCACAGCCATATAAAGTATGTCAGCAAGTGCATTATGAACCTCCTGGCTATGCAACATTCCGCTTATCTGCGTCTTGTTTAGCTTCACGTTAAGCTGCTTGCCTATGTCAGAGAATAGCTTCTCCATGGCTAGCATTAACTGGTTCCTAGCAGTTGCGTGGTTCATCTTGAACCCAGCCTTTGTCATTGCCTCAGCGATTTTACGAAAATCCGTTCCATCGTCAAGCGTGATGTATTTCCTCGTACTCCCGGTCTTTTTGGTTGCTGTTGCTATGGTCATTTCTTTTCTCCGCCAACATTTCTTTTGGCTGCGCCCGAATTTGATAGCATGGCGTCGGCGAGGCTAAGCACACTTGCAAAGGCGTTTGTCAACTCTTCGGGGCTGAGGTCCTTTACCTTTTTTCGAGCTGCTTGGCTTTTAAGCTTCTGTTGCATATCTGCAACGATAAGGTCTGTATAGAGCCTTGCTGACCTGGCAGTGGCAATTTTCTTTACCTTTGAGTCGCAGTCATTTGCCTGGACGGCGTCCTTGAGCTCTCTGGTAAAGAGGTCAGGGAAGGAGTTTCCCTCAAGGTCAAAGTAGTTTCTATACTGCGAGGATGGGGAGCCTAGATAGGATTCCATTGGCTGGATGATGCTTCGTCGAGGCGTCGAGGGCTCTGAGGGCGGTAGCTCATCTTCAACGATAATGGTGCCTGCCGTAACCACGTCTTCCATTTTCATGCTCTCGACCTGCTCCTCGTTATTTTCCTGCTTTTTCATATGTCCTCTCAGTAGCGTCAACTTCGGATATAACATCAAAACGTAGAAGAAGAATGTTCCTTTCCCTTACGGAAAGCTTGGATAGGGACTTGCGGACAATGCCTACCACAGAGGAACTATCAAACATACCCTCCAGGCCAGACTCTCGCCGCTCGTCCTCAATTACATCCTTTAGCGTCTGTTTGTCTCCACCCTCTGTACGAGAGGAGCCACGAAGGGGCTCATCAAAGGAGATCATACGCTTGGTGCGAATGGCACAGTTGATTGAGTTAATCATCTTCTCTGTGTAGTCGGCATTCTTGTAATCGACTATGAAGTCCTTGAACACAAGATTCTCTTCTGCCAACTTCCGTCGAAGTTTGTTGTTCGCCGTTCTAACGTGGACCGGCACATGGATTGTGGGTTCAACGTTCATCAGGTAGTGATTGACCGCCTGCCGAATCCACCAAGTTGCATATGTGCTGAATCGGTACCCTAGCTCTGGCTTGTATCCATCAATTGCCGAGATCAGACCGATCATGCCTTCCTGAACTAGGTCTTCCTTTAGAGCTCGATGCTCTTTTCTGGTGCCGTAATATCTCGATACAATGTACGTTACCAGCGGAGCATTCTTCTTGAGAATCTGATTCCTGAGCCCGATACTCTTACTTGCAACATAGTCAAAGTAAATTTGGTCTATCTTGCTGGCAACTGGTTTCTCAATCTCAGAAACAATCTCGTACACGACCGCCTCTCGGACTGTTTCCTCACCGACATGAGGAACGGACGATTGTTCTTTAACTGGGGTTTCCAGGCTGTGCTGTTTTTGCATGTTGTGTCTTATCCCTTTATGTTCTGGAGGTTAGTCCTGTTTCTGTCTGTGGCGAGCATGTCTCCGAGAGCCCCAGTCTACATACGACATGATGCAGCCTGCTTTCACACGCTCAAACTGTCTACGATCAACAAAAAGCTCAAGTCTGTCGGCCAGTCTATATCCTGTTTTCCAGGCGTCAAGTTCTTCTTCTAATTTTGCTACAGTTGATGCCTGTGCTTGGTGGCAGAAGTGCTCCGGTACCTCCTCATAGGAGCCGAGGTGTGACCGGGCGTTTTGATGCTGTAACATATGCCCGATCTCATGTAGGAAAACATAGAACAGGATTTCCTTGTTCTTCCTTTCAGATAGGACAATTCTTTTCTTGTCCCAGGCAGCGTAATCATCCGACGGATTAAGTTTTTTGAAGGCAACGGTCCATGACTTACTTTGACAGTATTCAGTCAGGGCACCTATTTGCCTTTCCCACTTCCTATTTTGATTTCTTCGCTTTGTTGTTGGTTTATCCTGCATTCAATTTCTCGGTGATTCTCTGATTGTACACTCCAGGGATAGCGAGTTATACATCCTTTCGCCGGAAGTAGAAAAGGATAAAGAGAAGGGCGCATAACACCGTTATGCGCCCTTAAAAGGTTCACCTTGCTGAACAGAAGCACCTTCACCGTCTTTCTGGTGGAGTGGCACTGACAACACAAGAAACAAGCTGGAGAGTTTTGACAAGGTCAGCGGTACAGCTAACGGGTAGAGTCATATGTCTATCTCCTCTCAGGCAGATGAGTAGGCTGGTGCGGGTTGCATAACTCCTGTAGTAGTCCTCCTTGGAGTAGGCATTTTCTACCGTCTGAACGGATACGAGGTCATCAAGCCGAAATATGTACGTCTTATTGTGTTCATCCCGAATGTGGATGAATGTGTTCTTCGGGACTGACGAAGACGCTCTCTGCTCATCCTCCGGCTCTCCAACGAAAGAGTAGGGTTTTGGAGAAGGTTCCACCTCTACAATCTTTACGCCCGGCGTTGGGGGAAAGCCACTACCATGGATCGTATCTTTAAGTGCCATTAAACGCTCCTATACTGACTTGCCAAGAACTCTCAAGTAGTAAAATGATGGCCGAATCGTGATCCGATCACCGTAGGTGACCTTCTTCGTTATGGTTGAGCCATCCAAACATAGAATCCCAGTCCTCATCTTGCATGTGATTTCCATAGAATCCATAACGATGGATTCCAAGTTGTCTTCTTCTGTTTTCCAGTTTGCCCTAGGGCTTATGAAGCCGTGGGTCAGCCGATAAAAGGATTTATCTGGATTGGTGATTGCCTTGTAGGGCTCTCTCACGACATACTGGAGGCGCTCGTCAGACCATGGCTGGATTACCCCTCCAGCACTCAGCAGGGCTGCTGTAGAGCCCGCAGGCGTACTAACCCACACTCCACTACTCTTCTGCTCTTCCTCGCCTTCACGGGTTTTTAACAAATACCTAGACATATCTGCTGGGTGCTCGGCGCAGAACAAAACTTCATTGAGTACATACCTCTCCGAGAGAGAGGTCGGCGGCTTGCCGTTAATGGTGTACTCAAGCCGGGTAAGACTCACATCATTTGTCCAACGCTTATCCAGGAGCAGGTCAAACTTAGAGCAAAAGTCATAGACGTTGCCAGTTGAGTAATATCCAACCGATGTACTCGGGGAAGAGTTGATACCAATTATCTGGGTGCTACCGACCTCAATGAACCTTGCTGCCCATAGAAAGGTGCCGTCACCACCAAGGGTAATGATAATATCAGCTTCCTTAGCAAGCTCAGCCGTAAGGCCATCCCTGTAGACCCTCTGCCATTCGCAGATACGACGCAGACTAGGGCTTGATAGGTATTCATCAAGCTTTTTTACTGCCTGCCCATGTTCTTTGTGGGCAAGGAGCAACCCACGCACAGACGGATCCTTCTTAAGGATCAGTTCCTGCATTTCAACATTGTCATGCTCAAAGGCAAGGTCATGGGCCGAAATCTTCTCGACCACAAGAAGCTTGATCTTGGCTTTTGGAAAGTTCTTCACGTCTGCTCCTTTGCAAGGAAGAAATTGGACATAAGGGAATTGAGCCCTTCTCTAAACCGTTTATAAGACGGCTCCTGACCACCAGCCAGCCATGTCCATCATTTTGGGCCATGACACCCAAAACAAAAAAGCAGAACGGATACTGCTTAGGTATTGATCCGTTCTGCTTTTGTGGTGCTATCTCAGGCCTTTGTCTTGGGGCTAGCCTTGTCAGAAGTAACGCTCAGGGCACGACCACCGGCCTGAGCAAGCTGCGTTAGTACGGGCTCAAGGGCCTTTAGACGGGGCTGAACTAGGTCACGAGCAACAGCCTCGAGAACCATAGTCGAGGCACGCCGAAGACCTTCCTCGTGCGGGAGCGTACCGGGCATGGCATCAACAGCATAGATCAGGGCAGCAGCAGCAATGCCCTTGGCTACTTCCTGACCATCCTCGGTCGATAGAAGAGTCGGATAGGCATCGCCTAGCATCGCCCTTGCAGCAATGAGCATAAGTTCACCAGCCTC
>Ga0105097_10001229_pt1 | contig 12198 bp, 9 predicted proteins | sample PPLLak12cMay2015_FD_87035 | JGI IMG/M metagenome (GOLD analysis project Ga0105097, IMG submission 87035) | Freshwater sediment microbial communities from Prairie Pothole Lake near Jamestown, North Dakota, USA - PPLs Lake P7 Core (1) Depth... | ecosystem: Environmental > Aquatic > Freshwater >... | reverse complement strand
ATTGCTGCTGACCGAGCGGGAATACCCGTGATCGTTGTACCCACTATTGCATCAACCGATGCACCCTGCAGCGGATGTGCAGTGCTGTATTCCAACGAGGGGATTTTCGAGCGAGTGTACTATCAAAAAATGAATCCGGCTGTGGTGCTTGTTGATTTGGATATAATCGCAGCGGCGCCCACAAGATTTCTAGTAGCCGGGATGGGGGATGCACTTTCTACATGGTTTGAGGCAAGGTCGTGCGAACGGACCAGCTCACCAAACGAATGCGGCGGATATGCCACAGCAGCTGGAATGAGCATTGCTAAACTCTGTTATGAAACACTTCTCAAGTATGGTGCAGCGGCGAAGGCAGCCAGTGAGCAGCATAGCGTCACAACGGCTTTAGAGCACATTGTCGAGGCAAATATTCTCCTGAGCGGACTCGGTTTTGAAAGCGCGGGATTAGCTTCGGCACATTCAATTCACAACGGCCTGACGGCATTGCCTGAAACACATTCGTTCTACCATGGTGAGAAGGTTGCTTTTGGCGTTTTGTCCGGGCTGCAGCTGACGGATTCGGACCCGCAAGAATCGGAAACCGTTTTCTCCTTTTGTGAGGACATCGGCTTGCCGACAACCCTTGCAGACATAGGTTTGGGGAAGGCTGATCCGCAAAAGCTGATGCTGGCGGCTGAAAAAGCCTGTTCTCCTGAGCAACCGATCCATCACGAAGCCGGCGTGATAACTGCTGCAAAAGTCCTTAATGCAATGCTCGCTGCTGATGCAATTGGAAAAAGGAGAAAAACCCTCGCATAGAAGACAATGTCATTTGCCTTAATATAGGCGTGCGAAAAATAAGCGATAATAGATAATAGCATGTTCTTTTATGCTATCAATCATTTTCCAAGATTCTCAACTGCCTTGACGAGGGGGGCATTGGAAACCTTCACAAAACCTCCAAACGGTTTATTCATCTCCTCAATCAAAAAGACGGCGCCGCCGACTGAAATTGTGCAAATCAGCATGGTCACCAGAACCGTTTTGTTGAGAGGGGCAAGAATCCCGATAATTCCGAAAAGTATAGTGAGCCAAAACAGCATCACAATAAAAAAAGATATCGGCATCGACAGCTGTGTCTGCTCGAACATCAGCCAGCGTGTCTGCAATATCTCCTTGCACAGCTGTAATGCCTCAGATTGAAGTGCCCGCTGCGATTCATTTTGCGGAGTCAGCTCCCTCAGCTTGTCGGAAATAATTTCCATTGTAGGAGGTTCTTTGTTAATAGCATTTTCATCCATGTCGGTTTTATTTGCCGGCCAAATCATTTTTATAGCTGCAATGGTCGAATGCTGAAGCATTTGCCGGATCGGCTGAGTTTCAGTACCATAGCGAGCCATAGCACGGTCGAGCATAATGAGCTTTGCGCTGCTCTGCGTTAAAGAATCGCTCATATCATCAAACGAATTCTTTGCTGAACTAACCAGAAGACCAAGCACAAGCGCACTGAGTGTCGCAATCAGACCAAATGCCATCTTAACCGCATCTCTCGAATCATCTGCAAGATGATGTCCGGGAAGAATCCTGCGTATCGTAAAACCAATCATTGTTCCGCCAAACACACAGGCAAATGCAATTACAGCCAATACTAATGCACCCATAATTCAACTCTCCGCTACAAACTTGCGACAAATCTTAACTTCATAAATAAGATTGACTTGTGAAAATCGGGGTGACAGGACTTGAACCTGCGGCCTCCTGCTCCCAAAGCAGGCGCTCTAAGCCAAGCTGAGCTACACCCCGAAAAACATCGCACTTAAAAGAAAGGTGAATTTTACTTAATACAAAGCGAGACTGCAACTAATTCCTTATTAAGCTAAAGCGATATTTTCATAAGATTCTGCTGAGCATCGATATAATTAGGGTCTATTTTTAAGGCGGCACGGAACTGTTCGGCTGCTTCCTTTTTTTGGCCTTTGGTTTCCAAAAGAACGCCGAGGTTATAATGAAGCTCCCGGGAATCCGAAACGAAGGAAAGGCCCAATCGATAATTTTCTATCGCCTCATCGATTTTCTCCTGCTGATAGAGCAGCACACCATAATTTATATAGGCTTGCGCATAAGTCGGCTCTAACTGCAGGGCTTTTAAATAATTATTCCGTGCCGATTCGAAAAGCCCGTGCTGATGATACATCAGAGCAAGGTCATAATATGCATCCGGATAAGTGGGCTTAATTTTTATCGCCTTCGAAAACAGAGAGACAGCATCATTGAAATTGCCCTGGTCGCTTAAAATCATTCCCAGTCGGACATAAGCCACGTAAAATTGCGGATGAAGCGACAGCACTTTTCGAAACTGCATCGCAGCCAGAGCACCATCGTTCAAATCTTCAGACAGCAACTGGCCGTATTTCCAATAAAGATACCAATCCGATGGCGACAAGCCAATTGCCTCGACATATTGTGCAGCACTTTTTTGAAGGACAGGGCTGGTCAGATTATTTCTTAGAATTGCAAGCTCTTGTTCTTTTTGTTTCATTGTTCGGCTATGAAAAAGCTGGTTTGTAAAGGGAGCCTTTATAAGATAACCGTGAAAAATCTCATCGGCAATTTTATATCTGTCCCAATCTGTAAAAGCAAGGGATTTTGCACAATCTTCCTGTGAAGGCAGTGAAATTCCACTAACTTTTTGCTTTTTCACCCAATCGGGAAGTGCTATTTCCAACTGCTGATAAATGGTCTTGGCAAGAAGGTAATTGCCGCTGAAATTGAAATGCACGTGCTCATAAAAAAACTTTTCTCCGGCAATTTTATATTCGCTTTGCTTTTCGAAGGCACTAACTGTATCGGCAAAAAAAATACCCTTCGATTCTTTATCTGAAGCAATATCGCGAATCACCTGATTAATGCGGCTGTCGGCCCTTAAGCGAATTGTGTCATATTCAAGGGCATCAGAGAAACTTTTATAAGCGTTTTGAAAGTCGTGCAGCTGGTAATAACAGCAGGCGAGGAGATAGTGCAGGTCAGCATAGGCCCCATCAATCTTCAATGCCTGCAAGAAAGATTCTGCCGCCTCAGAGAATTTGTCGGCATCCATATAATTTCGCCCCTGCCGGTAAAGGTCATCCCAGTTTCTCTTCTCGCTTTCAGTAAAGTCTTCTCTGTGAAGCGACGCAAACGGCGGGGAGTCCTTCAGATTACAGACCACATTTGAAAGAACAATCTTAATCCCCTTTTTCTGGCCAATCTTGCAGATGTCTATTAAGTTTTCGCGGTAATGTTTATATACAAGCTGTAAGTCTTTGTCAGCAATGCGTATCTGCTTATTGACAAACATCTCCATACCGCCCCAGATTTTGGGTATTTGTACTTGCTGCTTTCTCGACTCAAGAATTCGTGCAAGCAATTGGCCAAGTCTTGTTGTTTTTATGACCAGGCTAAGGCGAATTAATTTCAGATTCCCCGAAATTGGCGAAAAAATTGTACCTGCGCCATACGGCCCGACAACTTCGTTATTGCCGGCATAGATAATAAAAACATCCGGCTGGTAAGCTGAACAATCGCGAGCAACCTGTAAAATGACGTGAGAATTGACAGCTGTCATTGCTGTATTAATAACTTCGAAATTGACAGCGGGATACTGTTTACGCAGCATCACTTCCAAAAAGCGCCCGAAATTATAAGCTCCGTCCGGAATACCCTGTGCCGCCGAGGAGCCGAGTATAAATATTCTGCAGGTATTTTCCGGCTTTTGGGCGGGGAAAAAAAAAGGCAAAAATTCCCTCGAAATATTTTTCGGGAAAAAACGCCAGCCGAATTTTACATTATCATGGCAAATTCTCTGCCCATTCACTTTTTTTTCGATCACTGCACCTGCAGGGTAGCCAAAACCTGCTAACCGCAAGGCAAACTCCAAGCCCAAAAGCACCAGTACAGGAACAACAACCAAGACAACTATACGAAAAAACCATAATTTCCGCCGCGATAGCGGCTTTTGTTGCTCTTTTTTCGGGCTAGCGTTTGTATTAGTTTTTTTGCCCATACCAACAGCAGTATTTTAAAAGCTTCGAAAAATTTATTATATATAAGGCCTTCTGGTTCTAATCGTTTTTCATCTCTGTGATTCGATTAGCCAGGGCAATTTTTTTAAGATGCGCCACCTCATCGGCTGTAAGCTGTCTGAATTTACCTATTCCCAGGTTTCTGTCAGCAATCCTGCCGATGCGTGTCCGTTTTAAGGATTTGACTTTGAGTCCGACTTTCGCAAGCATTCTGCGGACCTGGCGGTTAAGCCCCTGCCTGATGGTAATTTCAAGAAGCGATTCTCTTGGGCCGCGATGCAAAATTTTTATTTTCGCGGATGAGGTTTTACCATCCGCCAGCCAAACTCCTTTTTGCAATTTTTCAAGATGCGCTGAAAGCAGCGACCCTTCAACAGATGCTATATAAGTTTTGGGCACGCTATATTTCGGATGAGTTAAAAGGTTAGCCAGTTCGTTATCGTTGGTTATTATGATTAATCCGGTGGTATCGACATCGAGCCTTCCGACACAAAAAATTCTTTCACGGCTGCCAATGATGTCTATCGCCTTGACCCTGTTTTGCGGGTCCCAATTTGTGCAAATAACGCCCTTTGGCTTATTTAAGAGGTAATAAACTTTTTTGGCAGCGGAAATCCTAACTCCATCGACTGTTATAACATCTGTCTGTGGGTCGGCAAATGCAGGCAGAGAATCAACCACCCTGCCGTTGACACAAACGGCACCAGTGAGAATCAGTTCCTCGCATTTTCTTCGCGAGGCAACCGAAGATGCAGCCAAAATTTTTTGCAGCCTCATTTTAACCATAAAAACTCATCCTTTAGAAAAACTGAAGATATTATAAGGCCATTTATAGAATCATTAAACGATAAATTGTGAGTATCGCAGTTATCTATTTTTACATTCATAATTCGCCCTAAATAGCCTAAATGGCCAATTTTATCAGGAAAATGGGGTTTTTATAAGCTTTTTTTCATTGACTTATGATGCGTTTTAGACGATAATATGACAGTCTAAATACCGTAAGTAGTGATTTTTTAAGTATTTCTAAGGAGGTTGTTGCGATGGCTATAGCCAAAAGGCAGCAAAGTAATTCTATTTTGATTACCTTAATAGCTTTTGTAATATTCTTCATAATTGCCACCACAGCGGCAGTGATTTTCTATGTGAAGTTCGAAGATCGCAGAGCAGAATCCGATAACTTGAAAAGCGACCTCGAAAAACTCATCAATGCCGAAGAGTCACAAAGAGGCATTGAACAAATTGTGGGAATTATAGAACCGCGAAAAACCGCTCTTGGGACGATGTCTGAAAAGGTTGATGAACTGGCAGTCTTAATGATTGGCAAACCTCTGCCCGAAACTTCAGCACAGGTAAAAGTTGAGACGGCAAAAAAACAAATCACCGGCGAGCTTCAAGAAATATATATGAAACACTCTGATTTCGGACCACTTGATCCCAATACAGCGGTACTGTCAAACGTGCTGGGCAAATTATCATCAAAACTCGACAGCACTATCGATGCAAATAATACGATGGCATCCAAATATGATGACCTATTGAAACAATATGAGAATTCCATCAAGATACACGCGGAAAAGGAAATAGAGCTATCAGGCCTGGTTGAACAATATCACCAGGAGGTCAACGACGTCAAGCTCGCATACGCTAAGCTCGAAACACTCCTGCAGCAGACCACAGACCAGCAGGTCCAGACAATGAAAGAAGAGCGAGACGCTCTGAAGAAAGAAAAAGACAATCTCGATAATGAGCTGAGCAAGATGAGAGCAGAGTTGATGCTGACGCGCGATATGATGAGGCGGGCACAGGCTGAGATCGCGAAAATTAAACCCGCCCCAGATGCAAACACAATTGCGTATCAGCCTGATGGGAAAATAATTCTCGTTGACCCGCAGACTAAGATTGTGCACATAAATATCGGAAGCGATGACGGCGTATATCCGGGTCTTACTTTCGAAGTTTACGATAAGAGCCTGCCTATTCCTAAAGACGGACAAGGAAAGGCTGAAATCGAGATATTTGACGTCCAGAAAACTATTTCATCAGCGAGAATTGTAACGGCCCTGAATCCGAGAACCCCGATTATCCAGGATGATACAATCGCCAACCTGATATGGGAGAAAAATGTACAAAACACTTTTGTCGTTTTCGGTGATTTTACTGAAGCTGATTCCGAAAAAATAAAGAACCTTATCGCAAAATGGGGCGGCAAGGCTGAAAAGGAGATAACAGTCAATACTGATTATGTTGTGCTGGGCAATCCTCCGAAAGTGCTTGCGAAACCGACCGTCGAGCAGCAAAGCATAGATCCGACTGCAATGGAAAAATACGAAGCTTCGAGACAAAGATCTGAAAAATATAAGCAGATTCTCGACCAGGCCAAGACACTGTCGATTCCAATATTTAATATGCCAAGATTCTTAAACTTCATCGGCTACAGAGAACTGGCAACTCAACCTGGCGCGTTTAACTAACCCAGTTATCATCGGGCTCTATACCAATCGATGCAACAAAGATATCGCCTGTATAGGCTAAAACTTCCATTCCAGATGTGAAGCCTTTCTTGACCGCAACGAATGTCACTGTATATGCCGCCTTTATTGCTTCACCAAGAGGCCGGCCGCAGTCACAATCGAGACCTGAAGGAATATCAATCGCCAGAATTGGAATGCCCAGAGAATTTATGATTCTGATTAACTGCTGATAATTTTCGCTGACAATTCCTTCCAGGCCGGTCCCGAAAATACCATCTACAAGCAAATTTGCCTCGCCAGCAAGCTTTTTAATCTGCTGCGGTAAATCCGGATTGTTTAAATCCAGCTCAATTACAGGCTGGTGCAAATTTACGAGGATATCGAGGTTTATTTTGGCATCACCCTTAATTTTACTGCGGTTTCCACAAATAACGACAGCGACACCAAAGGCGCTATTTTTAAGATGCCTTGCGATGACAAAACCATCGCCTCCGTTATTGCCTGTGCCGCAGAAAATACAAACCTTCGGTTTTGCGATGCCTGATAATTTCTCCTTAATAAGCTCAGCGCAGCTTCTGCCTGCGTTCTCCATTAAGACAACGCCGGGAATACCAAGCTGGTTTATCGCCCAGGCATCGAACGAACGGACCTGTGCTCTGGTCATCACAACACACTCTTCAACTCGATTAAATCTTTTCATAACGAACCTATAAAATGCCTACGATAAAGGCATATTCTACAATTTTCAGTTCTGAATTCGTTTTGAACTGTGAATAATAAAAAGGTATTATCATACATTTCTCATTATATATTCAAATATCAATAGTTTTTAATGTTAGTCATAAGTCGTTCTGGAACTTTCAATAACGCAACGTATCCATTTTCAAAACCAACAGCAAGAGTTCCTCGATTTGCAATTAACCTGATTACCCTTATCGGTGGTTGGACCACTTTCTCATCAAAATTATACTCGTATAATAATTCACCGGAGTTCGAATTTATAGCTAATACTGACAGAACCTTTGAGAGCCAAATTATTGTACCATCAGGGGAGCGTTCAACTGAAGAAAATGGCCCCAAAGGAATTTTAATTTTCTCTTTTAATTCCCATATATTTTCCGTGGCTGAAAAGATCCATTTATGCATTTCTCCAGATTGTAAAAACAAAGATAGACAATCTGGCTTTGTAAATATAACCTGTCCAAGAAAAATTTCTTTACATTTATCGAAAATGTAAGATAAGATTTCATCGCCCTTCTGGACAAAAATCGTTAATTGACAGGGTTCTGAACTTTCACCATCAACTCCATTCATCGATATAGTAGCAAAAAAGTTCTTATCAGGAGAAATTGAAGAGCATAATACAAATCCACCAAAAATCTTATGTGAACCTATTAGCTTGTTTGTCATCAGGTTGAAAAAAATCAGTTCCTTAGCAGTTGTAATATAAGCAATGCACTCATCTTTATTATAGTAACAGATTTTCATAATCGTTCCATTAAATGGCAAACTAATCGTTTCATATGCACCAGACAAAGCATTAATTTTAAGTATATCTCTAATGGAAAACGGATCACCACCAACTAATATATTATTTCCATCTTCACTAACGGCTATAGATGATAATCCACCCCTAAGAGGAAATGGACCTATCGTTTTTTCTATCGGCAAATCCAGATGTTTTAAAATCACTCTCTTATCGTTACCAATAATTATAAGATAACTGTTATCAAGAGCGCTCTGGATATCTTTTATCTCGCCATTATGTAAATTCCAATAAGTAATCCTCCCTTCATATTCTTGTTCTTTGGAAACTATTTGGTCACAAAGATTACCGAGTCCATCTTCCCATATTTTAAATCTAAATTTCGTCAAATCAACGATATTACCATTTGCAATTTCCTGCTTGTGCACAATCGCTAGGTGAATACTTTCTTCATCTGTTTCTGTGTCAGGACCACCTGAACCTGCAAAATACTGATCATATTCTATGTGCAAAAGCCTATCCTTTCTTTCCCCTTCTCCGTTTTCAAATAACTCAACCCTGAAAGGCAACAAACGAGATGAAATAGGTATTGCTATGTTCGCTTCTTTATCTCTCCAAATCAGTTTTTTCAAATCAATTTTATTTAATCTTATATCTTCGGTGGCAACTTGTGCAATTTGGCATAGTATTCTCTGATTCGATAAATCATTGCCAAAGATTTCTGTTATTTTAATGCAATACATCTCCTTTTTATAAACTAATAAAAGTATATCGCCTGGCTCAATATCCTCTACAGACCGCTTATTAAAAGCGGCTCTCCATTTATGCTCACAGTGATATTTCAAACCTTTTGACGTTAAAATTATCCGTTCTCTATGCCCGACAGGATCCCTAATATAGCTACTATTGCACAATGCGCACGACGAAAAATACACCATACTACCATCTGGAGTAGGAATAAATATAGATTTCCCTCTTTCTATGCTGCCGTTAACAGATTTCCATTGACCACATTTCCAAGATTGATTCCAGCATGGAATATTTGCGCAGACTTCTTCAATAATACTGTTATTCGTTTCCCTCTTTCTGCACTGTCCACAAAGAGACAAAAGAATGACTATAAATATTATGTGAAAGATTATATTCTCTATATTCTTTAACCTAATCATATTTTAAACCTCACTCTTAAATATTTTTATAATCTTCTATTATACATTTTCCCAAAATCATTTCCTATTACAATAAAAAATCAAAGTTTTCCAGCTTCGTGCTTCAAATTTTCTGTGATTGACAGAACTTCTCGATTCAATTACAATCTTCGCTATGCAAATATTACTTACGAATGATGATGGAATATTCGCACCGGGGCTGGCGGCGATTTACAAGCAGCTTGTCAGGCTCGGTGATGTTATGGTTGTCGCCCCTGCAGACAGCAAATCGGGCGCCAGCCACTCGGTTACGTTCACCGAGCCTCTTGTCTGCAACAAGATTGAAATCGAAGGGCAGTTCAGCGGTTTTTCCGTGGACGGCTCCCCTGCTGACTGCGTGAAGCTGGCGTATATGCAGCTATGTGAAAAAAAGCCTGACCTTCTTGTGGCAGGGATAAACTGCGGGGCAAATGCCGGCATAAATGTGTATTATTCGGGAACTGTGGCGGCAGCTATGGAAGGAGCGTTCCTGAATATACCGGCTGTCGCTATGAGCATGGAAAGAGATAATCCGCAAGACTTCGAAACAGCGGCTGAATATTGCGTTGAGATACTAAAAAAACTCTTGCCCGTAGGCCCGCGCGAAGTTATTAACATAAATATACCGCAGCTTTCGAAGGGAAAACCTAAAGGCATAAGGGTGGTGCCTCAATCCAGTGAAGGCTTTCAGGAATATTATATAAAAAAAACCAACGAGCTGGGCCAGACACTGTTTCAACTGGCCGGCACTTTAACCCATGCCGAGTATGCAAACACGGGAAATACAGATACAGCATCGCTTGCAGAGGGTTATATTACTGTTACAGCTTTGAATCCGGACATGACGAACCATAAAAAAACGGACCGATTGAAGGAAATTTTTGGTTCCGAAACTGCTCTTGATAAAAAGTGAAATGAAAGTTTAGAATAAACATAATAGCACAGGAGTTGAATATGACCTCAAAAAATGAACCGCAAATATGCATCGTCACGGTAACCGGCGCCGACAGGGTCGGCATCATAGCAAAGCTGGCCAATACGATGGCAGAGGCAAACATCAATATAGTCGATGTCAACCAGAAAATTGTAGAAGAGAATTTTGTTATGACTATGGCTGTCGATGTCGCCAAATCAACATCGAGCATGGAACAAATCAAAAAACGCTTAGACAAGGTATCGAGGGAGATGAAACTCAATATTACCATACAGGATGCAAATATATTTAAGGCAATGCACAGGATTTAATTATGAGTATCTCAGTCGAAGAAGTTTTTGAAACAGTCAGGATGACGCTCGACCACCATTTTGACATCCGCACCGTAACACTTGGAATAAATCTTAAGGACTGTATGGACCGCGATGTCGATAAACTGGCCGCCAGGGTCGGCAGGCGAATAATCGAGAAGGGAAAACTGCTGAATAAAAACGCTGACTTCATAGAATATAAATACGGCATCCCGATAACCAACAGACGCATAGCGGTAACACCGGTCTCGATACTTCTCGAGCCGCTTGCGAAGAAAATCTCCACAGCAGTGAAACTGGCAAAGGCCCTAGACAAGGCCGCCCAGAAAGCAGACATAGATTTTCTCGGCGGTTTCGGAGCAATGGTCCAGAAAGGAACAACGAGGGCAGAAGAAAACTTAATTGATGCGATCCCGAGGGCTTTATCGGCAACAAACAGGGTATGCGGATTTCTTAATCTTGCATCAACTGCGGCTGGAATAAATATGAACGCGGTGGAAAAATTCGGCCATACACTCAAAGACCTCGCAGAACGAACCAAAAATGGTATCGGCTGCGCTAAAATTGCCGTTTTTGCAAATGTCCCGGAAGACAATCCGTTTATGGCGGGCGCTCATCATGGAATCGGTGAGCCGGATTTCTCTCTTAACATTGGCATATCCGGCCCGGGAGTTGTCCGAAGCATCGTATTGCAAAATCCTGATTGCGACCTGACGGAGCTGTCTGAGGTCATCAAGCGCACAGTGTTTAAAATTACACGTGCAGGTGAATTGATAGGCAGGGAAATTGCCAAGCTCATGAAAGTTGAATTTGGTATTGTTGATATATCTTTGGCCTCCACGACATCAGCCCACGACTCGGTTGCTGAAATTATAGAGGCAATGGGCGTCAGAGAAGTCGGGCTGCCAGGCTCAACAGCGGCTCTTGCGATGCTTATGGATGCAGTGAAAAAAGGAGGCGCGATGGCTTCGGGGAATGTTGGAGGACTTTCGGGAACTTTTATCCCGATAAGCGAAGATGCAGGAATGATTCGGGCTGTCCAACACGGCTCATTAAATCTGCAAAAGCTCGAGGCTCTTACGAGTGTCTGCTCAGTAGGGCTGGATATGTTTGCTGTGCCGGGTAATACGCCTGCGGATGTTTTATCGGCAATCATCGCAGATGAATTATCAATAGGTGTGATAAACAATAAAACAACCGGCGTAAGGGTTATTCCAGTCCCCGGTAAAAGGGCCGGACAAATCGTCCATTTCGGCGGATTATTGGGTTCCGCTCCGATTATGAGTGTTCCAAAAGTCGCAAGTGATAAATTTATTTTGCGGCGAGGCAGAATCCCTTCGCCGGTAACGGCAATGAAAAACTAAACCATCCGGAAAAAGAGAGGAAAAAAGAAACTGTCCTTTTAGATTACAAGTTCTATCATTAGATGCAACTGAATGAATAAGGCAGTTCAAATTGAAAGGAAGAAAAATGTTTAACATCATCGAGCAGCCATGGCTTCTTGTTATCGCATCATTCATTTCACTTGCAATCATATACGCAATAATACTCGACAGAAAACTATACTGGATGTGCCTGTTGATAATTTCATTTTCAGTAAGTTTGTTTCTTGTGACAGGCGCGAATATTCTTACCTTTTACCCTTTGCTTGCAGCCATTTTGAAAGTCGCGCTGCCGATAGCAATTGTTGTGCTGATTTCGCTGGTAATTTTTGAAATTATCCGGATTCGCGAACGGCCTTACTGGTTATGGATGATGCCAATTAT
>Ga0105097_10001228_pt1 | contig 12203 bp, 9 predicted proteins | sample PPLLak12cMay2015_FD_87035 | JGI IMG/M metagenome (GOLD analysis project Ga0105097, IMG submission 87035) | Freshwater sediment microbial communities from Prairie Pothole Lake near Jamestown, North Dakota, USA - PPLs Lake P7 Core (1) Depth... | ecosystem: Environmental > Aquatic > Freshwater >... | reverse complement strand
GGGATGCGAGGATATGCCAGAGCGCGTGGATGATCAATGCCCCCAGCACCGCCTCGGGCAGGGTTTTAAACAAGGGGGTCAGGAAGAGCACGGTGATGATCGTTACCACCCAACTGACCAGGTTGGTCACCTGGCTGCGGGCTCCCGCTTCTTCTTTCACCGCCGAGGCGGACATGCTCCCGGCAGCCAGCATCCCGCCAAAGAGCGAGCTGACAATATTTGCGATCGCGTGGGCATTCAGCTCCTGGTTGGCGTCCACTTCGTAGCCATGTTTTTCAGCAAACTCGTGCGCCACCCCCAGCGCTTCGCTGTAGGCAACCAGAAGAACACCCATCGCCGGGACCAGCATCGCGAGGTAAGTGGAGAAGGGCACGACCGGGAAACTAAAAGAGGGCAGCCCCTGCGGGAGGGTACCGACGATCTCCACGCCGTAGTTGCCATTCAGGTCCAAAACAGCACTGAGTGCGATATACCCGAAAAGAACCACCAGCCCGGCGGGGATCTTTTTGGAAAGGCGCGGCAGGATGAACAGCAGCGCCAGGGAACTGGCACCAATAAGAAAGGTCGCCCAGTTGGCGCTGGGAAGGTCCTTGATGATCCCCAGCAGCTTCTCGACCGTGTTGCCTTCGGGTTTGGGTACCCCGAATAACTTGTTGAGCTGCCCCACCGCCACGAAGACCGCGATGCCCATCACGAAGCCGTCCATCACCGGTTTAGAAAGGAACTGGGTGATAAAACCCAGCTTCGCCAGACCCGCTGCCAGGAAGACCAACCCTGTGACAAGTACAAACGCAGAAGCGTATACCTGGTAGGTTTTGGGGTCGGAGACGTTTTCAGGCGCGGTTGCGATCAACACTGCGGCGACGGAAGAAGCAAGTAGCGCTGCGGTGGCGGAGGTGGCCTGCACCACCAGGTGGCGGGATGTGCCGAGCAGGGCATAAACGAGCAGCGCTGCCAGAAGGGTATAAAGACCTGCCTGGGGGGGCAGCCCGGCGATACCCGCATATGCCATGGCTTCCGGAACCACCAGCCCCCAAAGGGTCAAGCCGGCGATCACATCGGCAGTGAGCCAGCCTCGGTTATACCCGGGCAGCCAGGAGAGGATGGGAATATTGCGCTTGAGCCAGGATGTATTCATATAATCGTCTCCGCTTTTTTTCTAATTATACAAGCGGAATTAATTAGTTTTCGAAATTTACCGGAATTATTGATCCATGGTCCACCTCATATGAAGGAGATGGACCATGGTGTTTTGTTACTGTTCGTGAATCCGTTGTTATTTCAATCGATTACCCAAGCCGGGTACCTTCCACCTCAAGCCCGCCTCCGGTAGGAAGCTTGCTCCAGCTCCTTTTTTGCCATTCCTCCTTGAGGACTTCCACCGCCGCCTGCTCCAGGAATTCCGGCGCGGCCCACTTATCCACATCAAAGTCGTTCTTGATGTAGCCGTGGCTGAACATGAAATCCTTGCCGATCTTGATGCACTGCATGTTCTGCGCGCTCAGGCTGGGAACCATATCGACATGCTTGATGCCTTGGTAGGTATCCTCGGCATCCAGGTAGAAGGTCTGCCGGTTAAGGATCGCCCCTGCAGCGCGCTTATTATCATTCGCCCAACGCCCAACTTTGATCATGGCTTTCATGTAGGCGATGACCAGTTCGGGATGCTCCTTTGCCATCACGTCGGTGCATGTGATGACAGCCGGGGTATTGGCAACCTGGATCGTCCAATCCGGTAATTGTGACAGGTCGAAAATCATTTTGATCTGGCCGGTGGCCTCCTGCAAGTGCTGGAAGACCTTGCTCTGAGTGTAGATGGCATCGACCGTGCCGGCAAGAAGCGCCTTCTCTAAAGGTCGGAAAGCATAATCGTGCTTATGATCACGGCGCATCCACAGCTCCGAAGGATTGTTCATGGTCACCTGCAACATCTCGGGTTTGTCATACCAGTCATCCGGGTAGGGGAACTCAACCAGCTCGATATCCTTCATGGTCATTTCGTTCAACATCAGCATGTTCTCAATTCCCATGTGTTCCTGGATCCGCCACCAGTCATTCTTGATAGTGTTCAGGCTCTTCGAGATGCCGATCTTTTTGCCTTTCAGATCCTTCATGCGAAAGATCTTGTCGCGTGCACGTACGAGCATACCCCCGCCTTCGTATACCCAGGTCGCCCCCAGTAAAACCGTGCGGCGGAGATCGGCGTGGACGTGAATTGGCGGGTATAGTCCACCGAAGCGTATGAGGTTATCGAGATTGTGGATGTAATGCGGATACCAGTTATTTTCGGGTGCGTGGCGGAAGTAGGCATATTCAACACCTATCTTCTTAAACTCTTCCCGGCACCAGCCCAACTCCTGGTCCACATTGTTGGCGGATACCATCGGGCAGTTGGTAAACCATACTTCTTTCCAGTTTAAGGGCACTGTAGTGGAAATTCTTTCTGCAGCCATTATTAGATCCTTTCTATAATTTTCCAAACCTAGCCAGCGAAATGGTGGAGTGTTTTGATATAGGTCTGGCTACCTTAATCGCATGATGCACCTTTTCAGATGGTAGGATTCTTATCCTCATCCACTTCGAGTGCGGCGACAGCTGCATCGGCACGCTCCTGACCTTCGATACCGAGATCACCTACCACGCATCCAGAATACAGTACTACATTTTCGATCTTGTTGATTTTCGTTGTTGGAGGCTAACTCACTTCATTAACCACATCAGGAGTCTGGGTGACCCAGACTCCTGATACGATTGCTATTACGCGGCAGGTGCCGATGGAGGGGTGGAGGCAGGTGGTTCAGGGGGAAGCGCACCCGGATACCCCTGCGGAACGCGGTTGCGGTTCTGCGCGGCGGCAGCACCAGCACCGGCAATATCAACCACCACGGCAAGCGCGATCCAGATCCAATCGGTTCCGGAGAGCGTATTCCCAACCTGGTTGGTGATCAGGATCAGGTACATCAACGTCGTGAAGGGCAGGATCATGATCCCAAGACAGGGAATGATCCACGAGGAAAATGCCGCATCAAATGCGATCGGGCGGGCGATCCACGCGAACAGCACGATGAAGCGCGACATGCCGACCACTGCAGCGGTAAAACAACCTGCATTATTTTGTTTCATATTCTTCTCCTTTTATAGTATGCCCTGGCTTTCGCCAGGTTGCTGGCAACTTAATCGCATCAGATACAGTTCTCACAACTGATGGCGATACGATCGACCAGTTACACAGTTTCTACAGTCCCTTCAACGGGTTTGACCTTGCGCAGTCTGCCGGTCTGATCCACAACCCAATCGGTTGCCTGGCCGTAAGTGTCCTTGATGTATTGGCCGCCTTCTCCCGCTTTTACCCGGATCTGGCCGCGCATTTCCTCTCCGCTCACCGGTGCGAGCAGCAGCGCGGTGACGCCGCCAACGAGAACCCCGGCGAAGAAGCCAATGCTCAAGCCAAGAATGAGATCTGTTTTCATTTGGTTTTGCTCCTTTCCCTGAACCTCCAAATATTATTTTGGTTTCAGAAATTTACCATCTGAATTGATGGGAAATGCTCTTTATACTGACGGGTTCTTATCCTCTTCGGCTTCGAGCGCAGCAACTTCCGCATCGGTCGGTTCCTGGCCTTCGATACCGAGTTCACCCATGGCAGCATCCAATTGTTCTTCAGATAGGTTTTCCACCGGCTGACCGGTCTTCTGCTCCACCTGCTGCACTTCAGCCTGGCTCATCTTGGTCGCGCTGGTGCCCACGGCGACGATCGCCATACCGCCAATGATCATTCTACGCCGCATACGCCTGCGCATCCGGCGGTGCCGACGAACAACTGCGGCACGTCCCACGCCCGGTCCCGGTCCACCGATCCCGCGTCCCGGACCTCCCGGTCCTCTTCCTGGTCCACCAATTCCTCGTCCTGGCATAGTAAATCTCCTTATCTTTTTTTGATTTTCTGTAACAGGTTTTTTCTGTTTCAGATTGAGCTTCGCGAAATAAGAGTATGAACTTTTTCTTTCACGAAGTATTGACCATGAATAATTACAGAATGCGTAGCTTATTCATCGATTTATCTTTTATCTAATATTTCGCCCGACTTTTGGTGTGCCTCCTTTCTCAAAATTTCGGTAATTTGAGTCAGCATTTTTGAATCCGGCGACCAATGGGGAAGTAACCGGATTCAGGAAGATCCTATGGGGTGGCTATCGGAGGCGCGACAACAGGTACCTCCGGTGTGGCTGTTGGCGGTACCTGGGTGGTGGTGGGAGGTACCAATGTGGGCTGCGGCGTTGCAGTTGGCGGGGCCTGGGTGGGCGGTACGCTCGTGGGACCACCGATCACTTCGATCGCCACGAAAAGCTTCTCCCCAAAACTGTAATTCAGGTTATTAAAGAGCGTCCATTCCCCGGTATATTGGCCGGGATTGGAGGGAGCGACCAGGTTCACGTACATATCATAGGTGGCTCCTGGAGCAACACTCGCCTGGATGGCTGTGGGCTGGCCATTCATTTGTGTTCCGCCGGTGAAGGCAAGGTAATACGAGGAATTCCAGGTGCAGCTTCCCGTATTTTGGATCCGCCAGCCTTTTTGGAAGGCTTGGTTTGGCTGCACATCCGGGTAGTGGGTCATATTCCCATCGTCATAGGTGAGATCCTTCACATACGCCATGGCATCCACGCACCCGGCTGGTGGAATGTAGGTTGGAATAAAAGTTGGTGTGGGAGCGGAAGGTGCCAGCGTGGGAACCGGGGTAGGAAGCGGCTGCGCCATCTCGGAATCGATGCCTAAATACTCTTGCTGCAGCTCTGCCAGGGTGCCGTCATTTTGAAGTTGGAGAAGGGCATCGTTGATCCTGGCAGTCAGCTCGTTGGCATTCAATTTCATCGCGATGGCGAACTTCTGCTGGGTTTGACCCTGCCCGACGAGAAAAACACCAAAGAAGTCGGTAGACGCGATCGCAGGACGAAGGTCCATAATAACCAGGTCGAGCCGGTCGAGGCTGAGGTCATTGACCGCATCCTTGGCCTGGGCGTAAACGAACATCTGGTCGGCGGTTATCAGCCCTTTATCCACCAATTCCTTCTGGACCCAGGTTTCGTAGATCGTTCCCCTTTCCACGCCGATGCGCTTGTTGGCAAGATCCTGGATGGAGGTCACTGAGGTGATCGGGGAACCTGTACGGGCGAGGATACCGTCCGATCCGACGAAGTACACGTTGGAGAAATTCACCTGGGCAGCGCGTTCGTCGGTCACAGAAATCGCGGCGATGGCAGCATCGATCTGGTCAACCTGCAGGGCAGAACCGAGACCATCAAAGGCGAAGTCCTGGATATTGACGCGCACCCCCAGTTTCGACCCGATGCTGTTGATCAACGCGATATCGAAACCCTGGAGGATCATATCCTCCGAATAGTATTCATAGGGAGGGTAGCCGGAGGATGTGCCGACATTCAGAACACCGGCGCTCTCCACCTTGGCCCAGGAATCATCCTCCTGCACAGGCTGGTTGCTCTGGCAGCCAAGCGTCCCGAAAATGATCGCCAGGCAGACCATCAAAACACCAATTATTGAATTCTTTTTCATTTCTTCTCCTTGATAGAAAGAGATATTCGTGTCTCTCTTGTTAATCCAAGTGTGCACACGCAAATTTTTACCTGTAAATTAATCATTCCGTCTGTTCGGAATCAAGCCATGCGCTCTACGGAAAGAACGGGCAGATGAAGCTCATAGAGTGTATTGAGGACGCCGGCCAGAGCAGACTGGTCGTTGATCTCCCCTTCGAGGGTTGTCGCCGGGGATCCCTGGTCATCGGAGGAAGGGTGAATCACCATTCCCTCCAATCGTGCCGACCAGGTGGGATCGATCCGACCCCGTACCCGGATCGAATATACGGCTGGCTGATCGAAATAATTTAAATCCCTCGGATTTTCATTCATGGTTATCACATGATAGGACTTTACCCAATAAATAAACACCACCGATAGGTGTATTTAAGGTGTATTTTTTATTGAAGGAGATTATGTTCTATTGAAACCGACGGGAAGAAAAGGATTGGCATATGACATTGAATAGATCAAGCGCCAATCCCTTTCCGGTCATTTTTAGACGCCCAAGGATTATTTCACCGATCCAGGAATTTATATGACATGCAGCTTCACCACCTGGCGGAAGTGGAACCCATAGATGGTTAAGGTTATCGCCAGCGGGAACAGCCGGGGACGCCTGAACAGGGTCCAGAAAAACAACCGCCAATAATGAACGCGTTCGACGCTGAGAATACCCAACCGATAGATCGAGCGTCCCAACGCCAGGACATATTGCGGCTCCCAATGCACCTTGGCCCTGGGGGGCTGGTATTCGCGCAAGAAAGTGATCACCCGGTCGGTGTAGGATTTTGGAGAATAGATTTGCGCCAGGATCTTTCTATACCCCTCCCGCAGGGATGCAAGGCCCATCCGGGGGATAATGTTCGTCGAGCCATCCATGTTATCGCCCGAAATATCTTTCACCAACCTGCCTTCGCGTTTGAGACGTTGATATAAGTGCGTCCCTGGAGGCGCCTGCAGCAACCCCACCATGGCGGTCACGATACCGCTCTTCTGGATGAAATCGATCTGCTGTTGGAAGATCGTAGACGTATCGTTATCAAAACCAACAATGAACCCACCCTGCACCTGCAAACCGGCGCGCTGGAGCACCTTCACGCTTTCCACCAGGTCGCGACCTTTGTTTTGGCTCTTGTTGCATTCGACCAGGCTGTCCACGTTTGGGGTCTCGATGCCTACGAACACGGTGTTGAATCCCGCCTGCACCATGAGATCGAGCAGTTCCGGGTCATCGGCCAGATTGATGGATACTTCGGTATTGAAGGACATCCCAACCTTATCCTTCCGCCATTCGATCAGCGCCGGCAGCAATTCGGTCTTGAGCTGTTTCTTATTGCCGATAAAGTTGTCATCGACGAAAAAGACGCCCTTTCGCCATCCAAGTGCATATATATCGTCCAACTCAGCGATTATCTGGATGGCTGTTTTGAGCCGCGGGCGGTGACCCAGCAATAACGTCACATTGCAGAAATCGCAATTGAAGGGACAACCCCGGGAAAACTGGATGCTGATCGATTCATAATGCTTGAGATCAGCCAGCCGCCAGAGCGGCACGGGGGTATTTTGGATATCCGGGTATTCGGTGGTGGTGTAGATACGTTGAGCGTGCCCGTTGGCTAAATCAGAAAGGAAAGGCTGCAAAGTCAATTCGGCTTCGTTGAGCACAAAGTGGTCCACCTCGGGAAACAGATCGTGTTCCATCGTGAAAAGCGGACCACCTGCCACGATCTTTACCCCAGCCTCTTTGCAGCGGGTGATGACCATCCGCGCCGATTCACGCTGTACGGTCATGCCGCTGATAAAGACATAATCTGCCCAGGCCAGGTCCGCCGGAGTAAGTTTGGTCACATTGAGGTCAACCAATCGTTTTTGCCACGCTGCGGGCAGCATGGCTGCCACGGTCAACAGTCCCAGGGGCGGCGCGCCTGCTTTTTTATGGACGAACTTGAGGGCATGCTTGAAACTCCAAAAAGTATCTGGGAACTCGGGATAAACCATCAGGATTTTCATTTTTTATTCTTTCATGAATGTTGAATACCTATAATAATTAACACCACCCAATCCCTTTCGGCGTAAACCCATAATAGAAGAACGCCAAATGAATTGATACCACCCACAGGTGTAATTGAGGTGTATCTAAGGTGTAAGCTGAAAATGATCTAGAGAAATCAAGAAGCTCGTCGCGAAGGCAGGATATTTAATTCCTCTGCCCTGGCAACAGCATTCCGCCTGTTGTTGACCCCCAGTTTTGCGTAAATATTTATGGAGTGTCTCTTTACAGTAGCGTAGGAAATATTAAGGGTATGTGCAATTTCTTTAATGCTCATGGGGCCGAATAATAGCCCGAGGACCTCAAGTTCGCGAGGAGTGAGTGGTTCGATTATTATTTGAGGTTCTTTATAAATGGTTTCTACATCCCCATTCGGGTTTTGAATATTTGTGAAATGCTTATCTTTCGGTTCAAATGAGCCAATAATCTTATTGAGGAAATCATCGGACGGATCCTGCTTTTGCATTCTTTCCAGCAAAACCCGCATGGGTTTTCCCAAATCCAAAAAGACCCGGATGAAACCACCTGGCCGGGCGATCACCAATGCCTGGGCGAGTGAATCTTCAGCCTGCCTGGCATCTCCCAGCCGTTCCAACGATAGGGACCGAAGCGCCATTACCTCTATCTTATGGTAGGTGTTGTGGGTTCGGTTGGTGATTTCATAAAGTGAATCTAAAACTTGCAACGCAAGTTCAATATCATTCCCTTTTCTTCTAGCCAACAGGATTCGCACCCGGGTAAGCTGCGGTTCCTCCAACCACATTAATGTCTGGTCTGGCGGCAAACCGATTAGATTATCCACCCACTGGCTGGCACCTTCCAAATCTCCTTGCAAGCTCATCACTCTGGCACGCAGAGAACGCGTACGATTATCTTCGCTGCCACTCTGAATTAGGTCAAACTGACTGATTTTTTCTAACATCTGCCAGGCTTCAGAGGTCTCTCCTCGGGTCTGGTGGATCATGGCTAATCCTGCCACAGCATCGCGAAAAGCGGCTATCTGGGCAATAAAACGGTTTTCGACAATCTCTGTAAAGTGCTGCGCTGAAGCTTCCAACTCATTTCGATGATAATTAACTACTCCAAGAAACCAGTCACCCCAATACTTCATGAGACGCATTCCACCGCTGGCTGTTCCCTGAACCAATACCTGCGCAGTTTGATTGACTTTAGAGAGCTGGCCTGTTTTTAAGTAGATAAAACAAAGGGATTGCAAGAGGAAAAGGGCATAAACATCATTTTTATTTTCATAACCCTCATATTCATCCAGTAGGAACCGCTCCGCATCCATTCCCTGGCCAATTGCCTGCATGGACATACCAAGGTATAACATCGCTGCACCCCGTACGAATGTCCAAGAGGGGGGCAGGAGATGCAATACCTGTTGACATAGTTCTATTCCCCGTTCCGCGTGGTTGTTTAAATAAGCCTGTTGGGCATTTAAAGCGAGGATTTGACCCCGCAGGATTTGAAGGTCGTGAGCCGCCATCGGCACACGGTCCGCTGAATCCAACAACTTTTCGAGCTGTTCGATCACCTGCGCTTGAAGATTGAGCCGCCACGAAAACTGCAGTACCCAAATTTTGAGCATCAAAAGTTCCGGATGCCGTAAAATCATCTCATCTGTGAGAAGGCGCTGCCAGCGTTCCAAAGTAAGACGGTCCTCGCGGTTCATCACCTCCCGAATACCGTCATACATCTGATGCGAAACCAGGTCCAGGTCTCCCGCAGCTGAAGCGTGTTGCAAGGCTTCATCGATCAACCCGTGACTCTCAAACCAGGATGAAGCCCGGCGATGCAAATCAATGACCATATCAGCTGTCAATTCAACAGACAGCCTCCGCTGCAGTAAATCCTGGAAAAACTGATGGTACCGATACCATTCCCGCCGATTATCCAACGGGATTAAGAACAATTCAGCCTGTTCCACCCAATCCAAACATGCATTCAAATCCAAGGATGGGTCGATCTCAGGAATGACGGCTTCGCATAACGAAATGCTAAAGCGATCCAGGATGGAAGTCTTCAATAAAAAGGTTTGAATCGCTGGCGATTGTTGTTTCAGAACCTCATCAACAAGGTAACTTGTAATATTTGTGTTTTCATTTGAAAGCGCAGAAAAAATCGAATCTTGATTGTTCACAGATCGCAAAGAGAGTGTGGCGAGGTGTAAGCCAGCAGGCCAACCTTCGAATCGTTCCTGCAAGAGTGGTAGGTTGTTTTGCATGATTGGGTTTGAATCCGTAGGATCCAAATATTTCGCAGTTTCCTCGGGCGTAAAGCGCAGGTCCCGCGTGCGTATCTCGCAAAGCATTCCCTTGGCTCTTAAACTGGATAACGGGATGGGTGGGCTGATGCGGGATATCAGCACCAAATGTAAATATTTTGGCCAATGACGTATCAATTCTGTTAAAAGGTTATGAACTTCTGTGCCATGAATATTGTGGTAATCATCCAGGACAAGGAGTAATTCTCCTTGAAGTTCTTCGAGATCATTGCTCAATGTAATGTAAAGAACATTCTCAGGAGTTTGCTGCCTCGCGTGGAGTAAACCCAGGGTATTGGCACAGGCGTTCTTATAAACCTTTCTCACTGCCGCCAAGAAATATCTTAGAAAAAGATAGAGGTCGCTATCATTCTCATCCAGGGAAACCCATGCAGATGGCATGGATGGACCGGTTTTACCTCGATTAATTTCTACTTTCTCAAGCCACGAGCCGATCAGGGTGCTTTTTCCAAACCCGGCCGGGGCACAGACGAGGATCAGCGGGTTTTCAATATTTTTATTGAGAAGATCCAGCAGGCTGGTGCGCTCGAGAAAACCTGCCGGCAGGCGCGGCCGATTCAATTTGGTTTGCAGAAGGATGGTATCCTGGTCAGGCATTGGCAAGGATTTATTTCTGAAAGGTATTTCAATCCTGCTTGAAGAATATCATTAATCGATTTGAAAGAAAAGACGGAGGAGGCGAATTCACCAGCAGCAGATCAGACGGAATATGTTTTGAACCAATCCGGTTTCGCTTTTTCCATCCTGTAAAAATCCGTCCAGGGTCGCGCGAGGGCATTACAAACCGCTGTCACCCGGGTCATCCTTTCCACCACCTTGCTGCCCAGGAAGTTTCGCCTCGCCTCGCCATCCATCGTGGCTGCTTCCTGCCAGATTGCCCTGCCCACAGCCACACCGGAAGCCCCCTTGCCGCAGGCGATGGTGGTCTGGCGCAGGAAGATCTCAAAGCTGACAGATGCTGAAAGCAGCACCCAGGGAACCACGCTGGCAACCGAAAGCTCGGCGCAGGCTTTTGCCCATGCTGCTTCATTAACTTCAGCAGAAATATCCATCGGGAATTCGGCTTTGAGAACATCCACCTTAAGCGGGGTCAGCCGTCGGGCGGTCTCGATCACCACCCGGTGACGCTCCTCGGGAGCGAGTTTATTTGATGAAGGAGAGAGCGAATATGATTGCGTCTCGAGGAAGAATGGAATATCCTCCGCCAGACATTCCTCCCCCACCCTGGCCACAAGGGTTTCTATTTCTGCAGCGGTCGGCGAATCCGGATGGTAATAAACCAGAAGTTTGACCGCATTGGCTCCTATGCGGCGGGCTTTTTTCACCCCCCAGTCCTCCAGCAAGTTCGAGTGACGCGCACGGCTATCCCCTGTGTAACCCGTGGCATCCAGGGTGGCGAGCAACCCGGTGTGGCCCGGGAGCGCTCCGCAGCTGATCCCATTCGCCAATCCGTATTCCGGGTCCAACAGCACAGCAGAGCAGGCATTGCCGACCGAAGAGATCACATCACATTTAAAATCCATCATCTGGTCATCGGTAACTGATTTTGGATTGGTGGGATTGAGGGAATTCCGCAGGTTCGTGCGATGATCCAGCGCCAGCACAGAGATTGCGCCTCTATCGGTGGCGCACTGTTGCAGCCCGCGGTATTTTCCGATCGAAATGTTTTTCATGAACGCTCCAATGGGTACTGGGAGTCGGGTCTGGTGAACCCTGATATTATGCAACACAAAAAGGAATTTGTCGAATCAAGCACGGAGCAGGTATCTGCCTTCAGCTATAATCATAAAGCGATGGATGAAACCGCTCTGATCCATTCCGCTGTGGATGGGGACCTGGATGCCTTCAACCGGCTTGTCCTGGAATACCAGGAATCGGCTTTCAACGTAGCTCTGCGCATGCTTGGCGAAGTCCCTGCCGCCGAGGATGCCACCCAGAACGCGTTTATTTCCGCTTTCCGCAACCTTCACCAATACCGGGGTGGCTCTTTCAAGGCCTGGGTGTTTCGAATGGTCACAACTGCCTGCTACAATGAGCTGCGCCGCAGGCAGCGCCGGCCAACGGTCTCGCTGGAGGATGATGGGGAAGGAGATCAAGCGCCACTGGAGGAGTCCCTGGCGGCAACAGATCCTTCCGCGCCCGATCCGCAAATAGCCCTGGAGCAGCAGGAGCTCGAGCACGCCATCCAGCACTGCCTGGATAACCTGCCCGTGGAATTCCGGTCCGCGGTGATCCTGGCGGATATCGAGGGATTGGATTACGAGGAAATCTC
>Ga0105097_10001220_pt1 | contig 12247 bp, 9 predicted proteins | sample PPLLak12cMay2015_FD_87035 | JGI IMG/M metagenome (GOLD analysis project Ga0105097, IMG submission 87035) | Freshwater sediment microbial communities from Prairie Pothole Lake near Jamestown, North Dakota, USA - PPLs Lake P7 Core (1) Depth... | ecosystem: Environmental > Aquatic > Freshwater >... | reverse complement strand
GCAGGCTTCAATACCATCAATATAAAGGCGATGTCCGGCGCGAGCAAGCTGATAATGATTGTGCTTATGTGGATAGGAGGCTCGCCCGGCGGGACGGCAGGCGGCATCAAGACGGTAACATTTGCTGTGGTGATAATGACGGCGATAGCGGCACTAAGAAAACGGCAGGATGTCGAAATGTTCAAACGCTCGATTCGCCTGGAAATTGTCGGAAGGGCCATAACTATCATGCTTCTATATACAGCGGTGCAATTAGCAGGAACATTGGCACTTTCGGTAACGGAGCGGGCAAGCGATTTTGCGATGATGGACATCGGCTTCGAGGCCGGCTCGGCAATGGGGACGGTGGGGCTTTCGACGGGCATAACAGCGTCTTTGACAACTGCAGGAAAGTTGGTTATCATAGCACTGATGCTGATAGGAAGATTGGGGCCGCTTACGCTTCTGGCAGCACTGACGTTTGAAGAAAGGCCGGCCCGTTATAATTACCCGACCGAGGCGATTATGGTCGGGTAAAGGAGTGAATTTAAGAGGCGAATTGCGGTAATAGGGCTTGGGATGTTCGGCAGGAAGCTGGCCATTGCTCTTTCGATGAGCGGGGCGGAGGTTATTGCAATAGATAAAAACAGAGAGGAGGTTGACCTCATTCGCGACCAGGTCAGCCTCGCTGTGCGGCTCGACAGCACTGAGGAAGAGGCGCTGAAGGCCCAGGGTATTGATACGGTCGATGTTGCGATTGTAAGCATCGGACAGGGAACAGGCAGCGGTTTCGAGGCGGCAGTCCTTACCGTTGTGAACTTAAAGCAGATGGGTGTCCAGAATATTTATACGAGGGCTGAGGACCTTATCGCAGGACAGGTCTTTTCTAAAATCGGTGCAACGGAGGTAATTTATCCGGAAATCGAATCGGCACAGAGGTGGTCGTATAAGCTGCTTGCGCCGCATATTACGGAAAAAATCGATTTTGCGCCGGGCTACAGCATAGCGAGCGTAAAGGCACCGCCCAGCTTCGACGGCAAGACCGTCAGGGAGCTGGAGCTTCGCCAGAAGTACGATGTCAATCTTATCGCAATCAAAAGGGGCGTAGGCGCCTGGGACAAAAGGACAGAAGAAGGCACCGAAAGCGGTATTATCAGCGTTCCGCTTCCGAATACAGTCATTTACCAGGACGATATCTTAATGATAGCCGGCTCCGAAGCCGACCTTGCCAAACTGCCCGAAGATTAAATTCATTCAAAGACTTCAAATTGAATCAACGCCTTATCTTTTTTCAAAAATCCTGTATTTAATGGATCATAAAGGGCTCAAAAGGCTCAAATAATTGATAAAAAATTTTTTATTTTTTTGAAAAATTCCTCTTGCATTGGTCTTTCAAAGAGTTAGGATTGCAATTAATGCACGAGCAGAGGAACTTAGGTTCATCTGTTTGGGCAGTATAAGTTTGGTTTTATGGAGTAGGGTGGTGTTAGGAGGTGGGTGTAGGGGCAGAGATTAGAAGAAGCTGCCCCTTCACCCCGTATTAACAATGGAGTGTAATGTTTTGGCAGAGGGCACGCACAAATATCACATCCTTAAAGTTTTTTCCCAAAAAAGCGGTATGATTGAATCTATAAAACAAAATGAGTTTTCGAAGAGGGGGACCTTGTGAAACTGGAGAAGCGAAAGCCTTCGGGCAGGGAAAAAAATCAGCAGGCCGTCGAGCTTCTAGACCAGCTTAGGAACAAATTATATTGCGAAGACATTTCAGCGGCCCGCCGTGCTGCCTTTAAAATCGCCTGGATGCAGGAAGACGGACTCGATATCCTCAGAGAGGCGATGTTCGGCAATACCTCCCGTATAACCAAGACAGCTGCTGCCTACGGCCTGCGAAAAATGCAGGGCAGGATGAAAAAATTGTCGCTGGCCCTTTTGGAGGATGGATTAAACAGCTCAAGCAACAACACAAGAAACGTATGCGGCAAGGCACTATTGCTGCTGCAAAAAGGCAGCCAACCAAAGCCCAAATTCAAACCTAAAAAAGCATCGCCGGGAAAGATAGAAATAAAAGACATCCCCTCAAAAACCCGCCCCAGATTCAATGCCTATAAAAATAACAACAGCCGCTTTTTACGAAACAGTGGCCTGTGAAAAAAAATTATTTTTTGCGGAATTGGCGGAGCATTTTAAGGAGGTTTTGCATATCGTCAGGAACGGGAGCTTCGAAACTTACGAGTTTTCCAGTTGATGGGTGCGTAAATTCCAGCCGCAGTGCATGCAGCGCAGGTCTGCTTATAACAGGGTCTTCGAGGGCAGGGGCGTCATTCTTTATCTGCCAGGGATAAACCAGCTTGCCGCCGTAAATCTCATCACCGACAATCGGATGCTTTATATATGAAAGATGAACACGAATCTGGTGGGTGCGGCCGGTTTTGGGCATCATCTTCATCAGAGAAAAACCGCGAAACTCCTCGAGGACCTCATAGAAGGTAACAGATTCTCTTCCGATTTCGGGACGGATGGCGTGCTTCTCGCGGACTATTGGGTGTTTTCCGAGAGGTGCGGAAATTTTATCAGCCGACAATTGCGGTGTGCCGTGGACGATTGCCAGATATTCTTTATGTGTCTGGCGTTTCTCGAATTGCTTTGCGATTTTCCACTGCGCAATTTCGTTTTTTGTGACTACCATAACACCGGTTGTGTTTCTATCCAGCCGATGGACAACGCCGGGTCGGAATTCTCCAAGCCCGCTTGAGAGCTTGTCGCTGTAAAATGAGAGGGCGTTGACAAGTGTGCCGGTGAGATTGCCTTTTGCGGGATGGACTATTATATTTACAGGCTTGTTGAGGACGATTATGTCATCATCCTCGTAAATGATATTGAGCGGTATGTCTTCGGGCGTAATTTCCTTGCTCGGCGGAGGCGGCAGCGTAATTTCAATTTTATCGCCGTAAGAAACCTTGAAGCTCGGCTTTACTTTTTTCCCGTTGACCTTTACGAAACCGGCATCAATTTGTTTCTGAATGAGAACTCTGCTGTATTGAGCGAACCTGCCGTGAAGGTATTTATCGAGCCGGCTGTCCTGAGTCGAACGGCCAACGACAAGCAGCATCGGCTCTTCAGATGAATCCGGAATGTTGATGCTTTTGCTGTCTTTCACGGTTTGTTGATTTCGCCGGGCAGGTTTACCTGCTGAACAGCAGGCGTCTGAACTGGTACTGTGTTGGCCTGGCCGATAAGATATGTCGGCGGAAGGTTCGCGTCAGGCTGAAACTTTATTATCGGCGGTGTAACCGGAGCAGGCTGAAAAGCAACCTCTTTTTTATAGTCGTCCATAACTGCCAGCCGCAGGTTTGCCTGCGAGGCAGCAGGTGCTGCCTGAAGGTATGAATTGCTGACTATTTCAGAATAAATCTTTTTCGCTTCATCGAAATTACCAAGCTCTTCCTCGCAAAGCCCGATTCCGAATTTCGCTGAAGCAGCAAGGGTCGCACTGAGCTGATCGCCGCTTTGCGGACCATCGGTGTCGAGTTTGGCGAGAGCCTGATTATAAATATCCTTCGCTTTGTTCAGCTGTGATGTTTTTGTCTGTGCATCAGGTGAGCGAAACATATAGTGCAATTGCATTCTCAGTATATCTGCCTGCTCAATCATCGCCAAAGCGGCGTTTTGCGGCGTGCGTGCGGATTGTGCTGCCTGGGCAAATTGTTCTGCTATGCTTGTCAGGTTTGCGGAAAGGTCAGTTCCCTGAGAAATCCCTTCGACCATATTTTGCTTCATACGGGATAATTGTGCGAAGGTCGCCGAGAACTCGGCATCTTGTCTGACGGCAATAACGTTTTTCTGATATCCATACCACAGCCAGTAGCCGCCGATGAGGATGACGAAGACGGACACATAAATAATTATCTTCTGATGCTGTTTGAGCCATTGGGGAAAACCAGCGACCCATTCAGCCAGTTCGTTTTCCTTTAATTCGTGACGATGTTCAGCTTTCATAATTACCTTTCTTTGTTACTGAAAACAACGGTATTCAGGTTAAAATGCAAGGGTTTAATTATAATAAAATTCATTTTGACTTGCAATATATATGGTCAGGAATAAAATTTTATGTTACATTATCGTAAAGTTATTAATTTGATTAAAAGCCTTAAAAATAGCAAAAATAAGTTGTTTTTTGGGGAGCTATGGAATTGTGGACTAAGCGTTTAATCGTGCTTTTGGCGGCCTTTTTAGGGTTTTCTGCGTCCTTGTCAGGTGCCGACAGGAGCAAATACATCACAACATCGGAAATAAAGAGCGGAATGAAGGGATACTGCCTTACCTGCCTCAAAGACAGCACTGTCGAAAAATTCGACGTCGATATCCTCGGTGTCGTTCACAATTTGGAAGCCGGCAGGGACACGATACTTGTGCAGTGCACCGACGAGCGTATGGCACGTGCCGGCGTGATAGCCGGCTGCAGCGGTTCGCCGGTGTATATCGAAGGGCGCCTGGCAGGGGCGATGGCGATGGGCTGGACGTTTTCGAAAGACGCTCTTTACGGCGTGACTCCGATAGAAGATATGCTCAAGACCGGCGAAGGGGCGGATTTGAAAAAGACAGGCGCTCAAAAAACCGCATTCAGCATATTTGACTTTTCTAAACCAATCGATTTTGCAGAGGTTGATAAACAATACCGGGAGTTTGCAGATTCGATGAGAAAGGCAAGCGGCCAGAGGATGAATATTCCCTGTACCGTTTCGATTTCAGGTTTTACCAATGCGTCAGCAGAGGAGCTTAAAGACATTTTCGAGCCGTTCGGAATGATGGTGACAGCAGGCGGCGGTGCGGCAGGCAGTCAGGACACCGGCACAAATACAGCAGACAAGAAACTCGAACCAGGAGCGCCTCTTGTGGTTCCGATAGTAAGCGGCGATATGTCGATGGCTGTCAGCGGGACAGTGACAGAGGTTTTGGGAAATGATGTGTTCGGTTTCGGACACAGCTTTCTGGGATACGGGCAGGTGGATTTGCCGATGGCAACGGGCGAGGTGCATACTGTTGCAGCGAGCCTGATGCGCTCGTTTAAGATAGCAAGCCCGCTGCAAATAGTCGGGGCGCTGCGTGTTGACGGCCCGGCGGCTGTGCGCGGTGTCGTTGGGGAAAAGGCAAAGACATTCGATATAAAGGTGAAGGTGGACAGAGACAATAGCCAGCATCCGAAAGAATTCAAATGCACGGTAGCCAGCAACAAAGTCCTCTCGCCGCAGGTAGTAGGGCCGATTATAAGCAATGCGGTGCAGTATGAGGGACAGATGCCGCCGGAAAATATGGTTGAGTACAATGCTGTCATTAAAAGCAGGCAGGGTGAGCCGATAATTTTTTCAAACATATCGACTGGAACAGGCCCTTCTGATATAGCAAGCGAGACGGTCAGCGCCGTGCGGCTTTTAATGAATAATCCTTTCAAGGCCGCTGAAATTGAATCGATAAATGTCGAGGCTGTGGTAAAAGAAAAGGATATATCTGCTCGATTATGGTCAGCGGAGGTCTTGGACCCGAAAGTCAAGGCAGGCGAGAGCATTGAAATCAAAACAGTGGTTGATTCCTTCCTTTCGCCGAAGAAACTTTACACGCAGAGGATTAAAATTCCTGCGGGGCTTGCCGGCGGTGAATACGAGCTGGCTGTCTGCGGGGCCGCAGAATACCAGAGTTTCGTGCGGAGCATTGCGCCTCAAAGATTTTTAGTGCAGAATTTCGAAGACCTTACCGAGGCGCTTAATTACCTCTTAAAAATTGAGCGTGACAGATTGTATTTTGTTCTTGTGCTGCCCGCGAAGGGAATAATTCTCGAGAAGGCGGAGTTGTCTGATTTGCCGGCGACAAAGGCGCTTGTTTTAACAGATTCGCACAGATCGCTGGGCTCGCTGCCATACCGCGGATGGGTTGAGGAAAGCGTGAAGACCGGAACAATAATCACCGGCAGAAGAAGTTTTAAAATAACTGTGGAAGAATGAACGGGACCAAACAATGAAAAAAACAAGATGGGGTACTGGAAATCAGCAAATCAGCAGAATTTATAAACCGGCTTTTATATTTGCGGTCTTTGCAGTCGCTGCCGCCTGCTTCGGAGTCAATAGCAAGGTAACGAGGCAGAAAAGCGCTTCGGATTTTTTAAAAGGCAAGACAAAAGATACTATCATAAGCTCCAAGGGCACGATACAGCTTGGCCGTGCAAGCGAGATTGTTGTGGAAAAATTCATCGACAGCCCCGAACCCTGGTCGATTAACTGCATTGTCGTGAGCGGCCCGACAATATACTTCGGCACAAGCCCCAACGGCGGCATATACTCTTACGACAGCATAAATAAAATAAGAAAAATATATCCGCAGAAGAGTGAAGAGAAAAAGCAGGAAAGCAGGCCTGATACGAAAAGCTCAGAGGATACTGAAAAGAAAGAAAGTGCGGCAAAGAGCGGAACCGACAGCAACCAGCCGGACGAAGGCTCTGTGCGGATTATAAAAAGGGAACAGCAGCTTTCCAACGAACATATTTTTGCGATGGCGACGGACATTTCTGGAAGGCTTTTGGCTGCAATCAGCGGTAAAGAGTGCAGGCTGATGCGGCTAAAGGGCGACGAAATGGACCCCATTTTCGAGCCGAACGATGCGAAATATATTTTTGCAATAGCCGTAGATAAGAAAGGGGAGATTTATCTGGGGACAGGTCCGGAAGGGAAAATTTACCGCCTTGATTCATCAGGAAAAAATCCGCAGGTTGTTTATGAAAGCAAGGACAAAAATATTCTCTCGCTTGCGATAAGCGACGAAGGAATTCTCTATGCTGGAAGTGATGAAAGAGGAATCGTATATAAAATAGATGTCCGGACAAAAAAGGTTTCAGTTTTATACGACAGCGACCAGCCGGAGGTAACGGCGATTTTGATTGATACCAGCGGCGATATATATGCTGCCGGGACTTCCGCGCAAATTGTGCAAACGGAGGAGAAATTCACATCTCAGATCGATTTGGGGGGACGGCCGGAATCGAGGTCTGAAAGGTCGGGCAGTTCTGAAATGGCAGATTCTGTTCGCAAGCTCCAAATAGCGAATACGAAAAAAGAAGGTGATGATACATCTGCACTAAGAACTTCGATGGCAATGCGAACGGCACGGCCTGCAGGAACAAGCTTTATTTACAGGATAAACAAGGAAGGTTTTGTCACCGACAAGTTCAGCCAGTCGGCAGTTTTATTCGGTCTTTTGCAGCAGGACCAAACGCTTCTTGCAGGGACAGGAAACAAAGGGCAGCTTTACTCGATCGAGCCTGAAGATGAAGTGCAGTCCGTTGTTTATGAGGACCAGCAGTCTTCACAGATAACCGCCCTGGCACAAGCGGGCGAGGATGTTTATCTTGGAATGGCCAATCCGGCGAAACTGGTGAAATTGAAAAAGTCACTCGCCTCTGAGGGGACATATAATTCCGACCTGATTGATGCCGGCCAGCCTGCAAAATGGGGCAAGCTTCAGATAGATGCCGATATACCCGCCGGATGCAAGATTCTTGCCTCCAGCCGCAGCGGCAACATCAAGGACGCAAACGAGCCCAGCTTTTCAGACTGGACAGAACCGGTAGAAATAACTGAGCCGGTGCAGCTCGATTGCCCCGTCGGCAGGTTCAGCCAGTATAAACTTGTTCTGCAAAGTTCTGACGGTAAAGTCAGCCCTGTGGTTAGAGAAGTAGCTGTAGCGAGTATGGTGGCGAACCTGCAGCCGAAGATAGAAACCTTGACAATCGGCAGGATAGAAGCTGCAGGCAAGGAGGGAATTTTCAAAATCGAATACAAGGCTTCGGATGAGAACAATGACAATCTCATATACAAAATAGATTTCAGGAAAATTTCGACGACGGTGTGGATTGAAATGAAAGACGAGATTGAGGCTTCGAGCTACGAATGGAACGGCAGGACTGTTGAAGACGGCATATACGAAATCAGGGTTACAGCAAGCGATGAACGGTCGAATACCCCTGCGACAAAATTGTCCGCGGTTCGGATAAGCGACCCTGTAATAGTGGATAACACCGCTCCGGAAATTACCAAATGTGACGACAAGGTCGAAGGAAACATCGTTACTATTAATCTTACTGCAGCCGATAAACTAAGCATAATCGGCAAAGTCCAATATACAATCGACAGCAGCACAGACTGGCGCGGCGTCGTTCCGGACGATTTGGTTTATGACAGCACTGAAGAACAGTTCACAATCATCGCTGAAAAATTGAAAGAAGGTGCGCATATCATATCAATCAAGGTCAGCGATGATGCGGGCAACACCGCATACAAAAGCATTGAGGTAAAAGTGGCAGGGAAAATGTAGTGCGTTTCATAGATTTCCGGCAAATAGCGCAAACAGTCGAGCAGCTATGCATATCAGCATGTCACGAGCTGCCCGAAGATGTACTGGATGCATTAAAGAGGGCAGCAGCCTCTGAGAGAAACCAAAGGGCTGCTAAAATTCTAAACGCGCTTATCGAGAATGCTAAGATAGCTTCGAGCGAGCAGATACCCTTGTGCCAGGACACAGGGATAGTCGTGGTTTTTATCGAGCACGGCAGCGAGGCAGCCGTGAAGGCTGAAAACGGCAGAACAATCATCGATGCCATTAATGCGGGAATCGAATCGGGTTATAAAAACGGGTATCTTCGGATGGGCGTTATCGGGGATCCGTTAAGAAGAAAAAATACCGGCACCAACACCCCTGCGATAATACATACGGATTTTGCAGCAGGCGATAAGATTAAAATTACCCTGATGACAAAAGGCGGCGGCTGCGAGAATAAAAGCCAGTTCAGGATGTTCACGCCGACGACGGAAAAAGAGCAGATAATCGATTGGGTTGTCGATGTTGTCCGCACAGCCGGTGCGGATGTCTGTCCCCCGGTCATTGTCGGGGTGGGGATTGGCGGGAATTTCGAGCAAAGCTGCCTGTTGAGCAAAAGGGCCTTAATAAGAAAGCTGGGCGAAAAAAATAACGAAGCCTTTTATGCCCAAATGGAAGAAGATATACTTTCAAAAATCAATGCATTGGGAATAGGGCCGCAGGGATTGGGCGGCGATACGACCGCATTAGGCTGTATGATTGAGACTTCGCCCTGTCATATTGCATCGCTGCCGGTTGCGGTCAATATCGAATGTCACAGCCACCGCCATAAATCAGCGGTTATTTAAAAAGGATTTTTGGTTTGATTAAAGAGATAAAATTGCCGAAGCTGAGCAAATCGATGGAAGAGGGGGCGATTGCGGATTTTTTTGTCAAACCCGGAGAGGAGGTCAAAAAAGGCCAGCGTATTTTCGAAGTTGAAACCGACAAGGCCTGCGTCGAAATCGAATCACCGCAGAATGGTTTTGTAAAAAGTATAATTGCCGAATCAGGAGAGGTTCTGGCCGTGGATTCAACTGTGATGATTTTAGCGGATAGAGATGAAGCTGTGCCGCAGGAATTAATCGATTCATTAAGGATGAAAATATCTGCTCAGCAGCAGAAAGAAAAAATTGCATCAGACTTAGAGGAGGAAATTTTCGGGGACGATGAAATTGCAGGTCAAACTTTAACTGAACAAGAATATGAAATAAAACTCGGTGCCATGATACCGTTAAGTAAAATTCAGAAGCTTACCGCCCTCAAAATGATTGAGTCGAAAAAAAGAATTCCCTGTTTCTATCTGAATGTCAGGATTGACGTAACGGACATCGTGGAACTTCGTGAAAAGCTAAATGAACAAAGCGAGCCGAAAATTTCTTATAATGACTTTCTCGTGCGGGCGGTCGGGAGGGGCTTAGAGCATTTTCCGGTTATGACGGGACGGCTCGAAGGTGATGTGATACATCTTGCAGAGAAGATAGGCATCGGCCTGGCGATTTCAGCAAATGATGCGGTTTTTGTGCCTGTGATAAAGGACGCAAACAAAAAGAGCATTCAGGAAATTGCATCTGAGCGGATTGAATTGACCGATAAGGCAGAAAAGGGGAATCTTTTGCCTTCCGATTTGGAGGATGCCTGCATAACAATCAGCAACCTCGGCGCTTTCGGCGTCAGCTGGTTTATTCCGATTGTGGTGCCGGGACAGTGCAGCATAATCGGCGTCGGTCAGATAGCCGATACGCCAAGATCGGATAACGGGGGCATTAAAATCCGCAAAATGATGAACATCACATTATCAGTGGACCACAGGATAACGAATGGCTCTTACGCCACGGAGTTTCTGGACTTCGTGCGAAAATTTCTCGAAGACGCCTCCAACTTTCAATAAAAAGTATTTCCTTCAAACTATGTAAATACCTTATTTAATTCAGTTCTTTTTAAACCGCCTGAAAAAAGTGCCAAATTGGCTGATTTTTACCCCCCGATACAAAAATTCGAGGCGGCAATTTTGTTTTTAAACTTCATTTTTTCAATTGCGGGACGGCCAAAGTAACGTCCGATAACTGTGATAAACCGACCAATCGGGTTTAAGGGAGGGAAGGCAGGAAAAACAAAGGAAAAACCAAAATTATAATACTGATATTTAGAATTTTTATCGGGCCGTCCCATAAACAGTAAAGGTTTTGACTGTTTTTAGCCGAAAAAACAAAGTGAGCCTGATGCGTTTTTTAGTATTGAAACAGGCGGTTGTTAAAGTATCAAGGATGGTTTAAGTGTTTGTGTCTTTCGGCTTCTTGGGGCTGGAAAGACAGGGAGAAAAGTTATGAGAACCATAGCTGTTGTGAATCAAAAAGGCGGCTGCGGCAAAACGACAATATCAATCAATCTTGCAAGCGTCCTCGCGGACCTGGGAAAGAAGACGCTGCTTATCGATATGGACCCGCAATCACACTGCGCGGTCGGTCTTGCTGTTCCGGAAGAGCAGGTTGAGCAGAGTATCTATGATGTCTTGATTAGCAAAAGCAGGAACGAGCCGATCCGGCTCTCGGAGATTGTCTGGCAGATAAGCGAGAGGTTCGAACTTGCGCCCTCGAGCATAGACCTCTCGGCGTTCGACCAGCAAATGGCGGGTATTCCGGAGCGGGAATGCTGCCTTAAGGAAGTCCTAAGCGAAGCGGCAAACGACTACGAATATGTCGTGATAGATTGTCCCCCGGCTGTTGGCTTATTGACGTTCAATGCGTTAAGGGCGGCAACCGATGTGGTAGTGCCGGTCGAGACAGGATACTTTTCGCTGCACGGACTGAGCAGACAGCTTGAAACGTTAAACATCCTCTGCGAAAGGTCCGGCCATAAGATAGAGGTGCGCGTCGTTGCGAGTATGTACGATATACGCACTAAGATGGCACGGGAAATTATGGGTGAATTGCGAAGCTGTTTTGGCGAAAAGATGTTCAAGACGGTGGTAAATTTCAATACGAAAATCAAAGAGGCAGCAAGTTTCGGCCAGCCCATTATCGAATACGACCCTGCAAGCAAAGGCCGTTCTGATTTCCGTTCGCTTGCAGATGAAGTGATAGGTGCTGAAAAGAAACAGCAGCGCCAGGAGCTTATAAACAGCTTATCGACGGAGCTTTCTTCAATAAGCAAAAGCGCTGAAGAGCTTATCGGTTCATCGAAGGCCGCAAACGCTAAAACTTCGGTATTGATGAAGGCTGAAAAGACGGCTGCTGCAGAGCCGCCGGCGGAGGTAAAGGAAACGATTACGCAAACGGTTTCGGCAGATACTGTTGAAAAAAGTGAACCTCAGGCAGCAGCAGCGAAGACGACAGATGAAAAATTGGCGGAATATTACGGTGTCAGCCAGATAAACGATGCAATTGTTTTTGTGACCCTCTATCCGCGTGCACAGAAGGTGCAGATTGCAGGAGATTTCAATAACTGGCAGCCCCAAAAGACAGAGATGGAAAAGATTGGCACAAGCGGCGTCTGGCAGACGAAGCTGAAACTGCCGCCCGGGAAACACCAGTACCGTTTCGTCGTGGATGGTCAGTGGCAGCAGGACCCCTATAACGAGCACATCGAATCAAACCCCTTCGGCGGCTTCAATTCCATTATTGATGTAAAATAAAGCAAATCGTGAAGGGTAATATCTGGCTTTTGCTCAACTTCGCTTTATCCGCTCCTTGACTTCATCGCGCCATTGTATTATCTAAAAATATAATAGAATTACCTAATCAATCTGTAAAGATTTCTTATAAAAAGAAATCAATCGGTGGTAAGTAATTTGTGAACTTTTATTGCTGTATTCTTGACGTTTACATCAGGATCGTTAAGCATTTTTTCTACATTTGGAATACAACTC
>Ga0105097_10001219_pt1 | contig 12250 bp, 24 predicted proteins | sample PPLLak12cMay2015_FD_87035 | JGI IMG/M metagenome (GOLD analysis project Ga0105097, IMG submission 87035) | Freshwater sediment microbial communities from Prairie Pothole Lake near Jamestown, North Dakota, USA - PPLs Lake P7 Core (1) Depth... | ecosystem: Environmental > Aquatic > Freshwater >... | reverse complement strand
TTCATTCTTTGCACAAGATTACGGCAATTTCTTTTTCGAATTGGATGGATTGAAGGAAGGTGCTGTTTATTGGTGGATTGGGACATACACCTTATATAAAAATGCAAAATGCCGGTTTGCTGGAAAGTTGATTGAAGTAATTATTCCTGAGCCATGAAAGAATTTTACTGGAAAATGCGTGAATGGTGGGAATTCAGGGATTGCATTCCGCATTATTTTGGATTTCACAAAAATTGGTGCAGGTGCGGGAAAGAGGGTTATGGTGGGCTTTACTGCATTATGACTGGTAGGAAAATAAGATGCCAAAAAAAGTATCGAAGATTCAAGCTGTAAAACATTGCAGAAAATTCTGCAAGAAGTTTATCGAGCCGGATCAATGTCCTACTCTTGAAATGGTAAAGGGGAATGGGGAGATTAATCCAGAATCGAAGCATTTTTGCTACTTGTGTGGCTGGATAAATTGGAGAGAAGAACATGGGCAGTTTACATCAGCGTTTGGGAAAGTTTATCCAGCGCCACCTTGTGAATAAAGGGAAAGATAAAATGATTGAAAAAAGCAAATTTCCGGATGCGTCAATCCTGTTACATCCGAATATTCCAAAGCCTTTGCATGGACTTGCGCCGAGAACGATCATTGGGCAGGAATGGTGGGATGAAGAAAGGTACGAAGCGTATGCAAGATATGGATTCTGCTGTCATGCGTGCGGAGTGCATAAGGACGAATTCGCTCATAGGAAGGGGATATTAGACGCTCATGAAATGTATCAGATGGATTATAAGAACGGGAAAATGATCTATCTTTATTCTGTCGCTTTGTGCCATTACTGTCACAATTTTATTCATAACGGGCGAATGGCAATTAGGTTAAAGAAAGGGGAAATTTCGTGGAACTATTTTGTCGACGTTCTTTATGATGGATTTGTTACCTTGAAGAAGGCTGAACTTCCGCCGAATGTATTTGCGTTGATGTCTTATTTATCTGCCGAGAGTTTCGCTATTGAGAAGAGATGGAAACTTCCGTTTTGGGCGGGAGCGGCCAGGAAAAGCCTGGAAGATAACAAGAATTTGTTCAAGCAGTTTAGCGAATCTGCTGATATTGAGTGGAGTGATTGGCGGTTGGTTCTGAACGGAAAGGAATATGAGCCGATCCATAAAACATTCGAAGATTGGGTGCAGTATTATAATTCTTGAAAATTGGTAGAAAATTGACGGAAGAAATCCCTTGACAGGATTATCAACTTCTGATACTATATAGATAATTGAACATTAAGAATTGAATATCTAAAACTTAGCCGTCTGGATTGGACGCCTTGGAATGAAAACCGGCCCCTGTGTGTGTGCACAACTGATGCGAGACATCAGGAAACGAAGCAACAGGATAAGCAAAAGGTAGTTGACGTAGTCCGTGAAAAGAACCAACCCTTAATGATTTCAGAGTAAATCAAGTGACGGTGACCAGATCGCTAAGTTTTAGAAATTCACGCTTGACAGGGTTATCAACTTCTGATACAATAGATTCAATGAACGGCAATAAAAGCGGTCTGGTCTGTCAAGTAACAGCAGATTATAGGACGTTCACACTCCGACTAGATGGTTGACAGCCCCTGAGACAACCGGAGAAAGATGAGACGTGGAACTGTCAAAACTGGTGTATAGTGTAATAATGTCGGCAGACTGGTAGCACGCCTTCGGCAGTCGGAAGTGAGGGTTCGAATCCTTCTACATCAGATTAAAAATCCAGAATATTCTTATGCCTGGACGGGAATGTAAAATCCGTCAAAAGTAGCAAATGGTAGGGCGGGTGACGACCGTGTAGAGTATGCGAAAAAACCTTAGTCAAGGGATGAAGGAATAAAACAAAAAAGTTGAATTCCTTCCAGGCAGAAGAATATTCTGGATTTTTAATTTAAATGAATCAGATTCATTTCCTTGACATAACTATCAGTTTGTGATAATATTGAATAAGAATAAAGAAATGGAGGCGGAAAGATGATCGTAGTTTTCAGAATTAGTAATCCTGGCTTAGAGCCAATCACTAAAACTTATGATAGTAATATTCCTGAACAACTCAGGCATATCGAAACATTGAAGGGAGCCTGTAAGCACTATAAGACCAGTTTTAAAGTTGGGTCAAGAATCGAAAGATTACATCTTGAGATATTGAAGATTGATGGAGAATAAAATGGCTGAAAGTGAAAAAGATCGGGTGGTTCATGCAATTTGCTACCGTTGCTCAAAGACGGCTAAAACCGTCAGGTTTCCGATGGACACCGGGGCGCAAATGCGAAAGTACGGGCGATTCGACTGGATGCACGAAATTGATATCTGTTTGGAGTGTGCGCAGGAAATTGTCCGGGTTTTGAGTGGAGGCGAGAATGAATCTTAGCTACATTAGCGGAAGTGATTGGCAGGAATTTTTCAACAAATATCCTATGGCGGCTGCTTTCTTAAATCATGCTTCTTTGGTCGGAGAGTATAAGGCTTTGATACAAGAGCGGGATGGGATGAGTCGGACATTGCGAGATAATTGGAGAATGAGCGTTGCTCGCCTTGAATGGATTGAAAAGCGGTTGAAGGATATTGAATTGAATTCGCAGGGGGTGATAGATGGATAATCTAATCGAGATGGCTGATGCGAACATCCTTGATCGAATTCATGGATGGGAAGAGTGGAAAGAGCGGGAAAATGAATTAAAGCGGGTTGGAGAAGAAATTGCTGGAATGATCTTGAATAAACTTGGATATGAGATAGGGGATATCCTTTATATTCAGGAATATGGTGGAAGGAAGTTGCATTATTATATTTCTCATGTACGGCTCAATCAGTACTATAAGTTGTATTATGACGGGAAAGATGCAGAAGATAGCTTTAAATTCAAAGCGATAATCGAGATGGAACTTATTCCGATTAAATCAGATCAAAACGGGGGATGGATAAAAAGCAAGGCGAAGCCTGTTTGGAAGCAGTTTATTTCGACCAAGATCGTTGAAAAAAAGGGGAAGGTGAATTTCGCAAAGAAGTAAATTAGTCCTTGACATAGTTATCAGGATGTGATAATATAAGGACATCTTGAGAAACGGAGACGAAAGAATGAATGAAATCACAGTTTACGCAATTTGTCCGAAGTTTGATGATTTTGTTGCTTCTGCTCGAATCAATGTTGAGAAGAGCGGAGAAGGGGACAATATCGAATTCGAGGACGAGCGGGGATTATTTGAAGATGTTCTATGGAATTTCGGAACGTTTCCTTTGTCCATGAACGGCCTGGAAATGGAAGGGATGATCAAGATTACGGTGGACAAATTCATGGGAAAGGTGGGGTAAGATGGACAAGTTTAATTTCAATGATCAATCTATGCTGTTAGTAAAAGCGTTGGTCGGGTCCAGGTTGGGGGGATGGAATTCCGGGGATTCGGATTGGGACTGGCGTGGAGTTGCGGTGCTTCCGAAGGAATGGTATGCCAATCCTTTTCGTCCTTCCGTGCCGGATGCTCAGGAAGTAAGCAAGTCGCCTGATTATGTTGTTTATTCTGTAAAGCATTTCTTTGAAAAATGTGCTGCGGGGGCGACTAATCTGGTAGAACTGCTGTACTCGAATCAATTTGAGTATGAATCGGTTTTATGGGGATTTGTCAAAGTGGCCAGGGGTTTATTCGCATCAAAGCAGTGGTTCGGGAAATTCTACGGGCATTCGTTGGGGGAGTGGACAAGATACGAAAAGACTGGCGACTTGAAATGTGCCATGAATTCGTTCCGGCTTTTATCGGAACTTTATGATCTGTTGGAAAATGGTCGATTATCCTTTCCTGTTTACAACTCAAATGATTTAAGAAATGTTCGCTGTGGGGTTTACAGCAAAGGTTATCTTGAAAATTGGAGGAAGGAAAAATTATACGAGGTAAGAAAGCTTGAAGAGAAAGCGGAAAGGTTTAAAGGTTTTCCTGATGATCCAGCCTATTTGCAGTTGGGTAAAGTTTACAACACAATCTACCGGCATATGTACGAAGAGAACGATGACGAGGTGCTAGAGTGAGTATTCGCAAGATTTTCAGGTTATCTGAACCACCTTTTTTGATGGATGATAAAGATGGATGGAAAGGGGAAATCCAAAGGCATTTGTCTAAGTTTGATATGACCTGGAAAGTTGGGTTTTACGGACTGTGGCGTTGTCCATGTTGTAAAAGGATATCTACGAATATTGCTTGGAGGCGAAGGAATTCTGCATATATAGACGATCGTTCTAATTGGCTTTTATCGTGCCGTGAATGTCATGACATTGATACGGAAAACTTTGAGGCTGATTGGGAAGAATATAACCGGGGAAGATTTTAGCTCGGCCAGTTTTGAAATTGACGGGGCAATCCCTTGACAGAATTATCAACTTCTGATACTATATAGATAGTTGAACATTAAGAATTGAATAAATAAAGTTTTCCAGATCAAGGCGAATGCCGGAGTAAACTCAGAAGCCGAGGGGCTGAGAACTGAAGGGAAAACTTAGTAGGAATTGAAAATCTGGCAAGACTGCCGGCGACCTGGGGAGGTGAGAAATCACCGAACGACTTCGATTATTCGAAAAACCAGACAGGCAGAGAAATCTGAGAGGGACGTACTCTCCAGACCTAAACCAGATTGGAAAGAGAGAATTCGGGACGGTCGCCGGTAAACGGGTATAAATTGGCTGAGCGAATCACCAGATACCCTTCCTGAATTCTCTAAAATTTTGTGGATTTTTGAGGGCGTAATGGCGAGGCGGATCATTAGCTGCCAGAGAGGACTAGAGTGCCTCGTATGACCATTTGTCAACAAAAGACAAACGACTTCCGAAGGTTCGAAAGAGTGCCGGGGAGATTGACAGATCAAGCCGGATGGTATCGGATTGTAGGGAGACATTAGTCGAGGGCTGTCACTTGAGACTAATGAGCGCAGGATAATATTCTGCTACGCCTTTGAAAGTCCATAAAATATACAGGTAGAAGCAGACCTAGTGAAAGGGAGTCCTAGTCGGAAATTTTTTAGGCAGTCTGTCAAACTGTGATGGAAAATATACCGTGAGTTAGGTGGATAAACGGAATGGCAGGAGAGCGATGACAAGCTGATGTGTCCATACCGGCCTGTAAATTTATAATAAAAAAAACGGAGGATAGAATGAGCGATCTTTTCAATCAGGTTAATAGTGAATTCGAGCTTGCATTAACGCTCAAGAACTTTTCAAAGGAAATTAATGACGGGAACACTATTTTCGTTCCTCAAAGTCGAGCCGGGGATATTGGGGAGATTTTGCTTGGGACAGATGACGTTGTTCAATTCAGCGTATCTTTTGGGCAAAATCCAAGCGGTGAATACGGGTTCTTTATTTCAGCGTTGAATTTTAGTTGGTAAAAATTGACGGGGGGGAAAGCCTTGACATGGCTATCAACTTCTGATACTATATAGATAGTTAGAAATTCAATCAACGGAGGCGAAAATGTTTGAAGAATTGAAGAAAGCAATTGAAGAGCAGGAAAGCCAGATCGTGCGGTGTGCGGAGTGTAATTCTCCGATTGACCTGGACGGCGAGTGCATCAATCCGGATTGTGAGAATTACTTCTTGAATTCGGGAAGTATCATCGAATTTTCGGCGACTGCGGTTCGGGAAATCAAGCCGGTTGTAAAATTCGAGCTTGGAAAAATTGTTGCAACTCCGGGTGCGATTGACCTTCAGAACGAATTACTGGCTTGTAATCCGGCCAGGACATTGCTTGATTACCTTCGGCGTCATGCGAAGGGGGACTGGGGCGACCTGTCCGAAGATGATCTGGCAGAGAACGAATTTTCGCTCAAGGAAGGTTTTCGGTTGTTTTCGTCTTACGAAACGCCAGCCGGTAAATTGTGGATAATCACGGAACACGATCGCTCGGTTACTACATTCCTGCTTCCAGACGAATATTAGGGCGATTTTAGTCCTTGACATTATTATCAACGTCTGATACTATACATTCAATCAATTATCAATCAGTTGCGAAAGGGAAAATAAAATGAATCTCATTCCGTTAGATAAGGTACAAAAGAAAGCAGTCGAATTTGTCAAGAAATTTGTCACAAAAGATCAGGCTCGACCTGTTCTGACAGCGATTAATGTCAAGGACGGTTTATTCCGGGCGGCTGATGGATTTAGTGCCGTAATCAGTAAAATTCCTGAATTGCAAGTCGAGGACGGGTATTACAGGCAGGACGGGAATTTCCTTCTTGCTGCCGAAGATCAGGGGAATTATCCTGACTTGTATCAGATTATTCCTGACTTTGATGCTTTGGCAAAACAGGACAATTGCCGGGTGATTTCGTTCTACGTTGATCCATCTTTATTGCAGAAGGCATTGGACACCAGTAAAACAATTGTGAAAATCACGGTTGCTGAATTTACCGGGAGTGACGAGAAACAGACCAAGACAAATTCTGCGATTGCGGTGCAGACCAGGATAGACGATTTTGAAACGTGTTCGATTGCTTTGGTTATGCCGATGCTTGGGTACGACGGGGATGGTTGGTATGACGGGAAATAAAGGATAATAAAATAGTCCTGTCAAGGGAGAATCCAATTCCTTGACAGGACTATCAATATCTGATACTATATAGATAGTTAATTATCCTGAATGAGCGGAGACGAAGATGGAACTCAATACTAACCAATTCATGTTTAGCAAGAAAAGAAAATTGCTTGTGGCCGAGGCCAGCGAGTTGGGGATGAATTCTACGCCGACCAATCTTGAGATTACATCTGCTCATACTGGTAGGACGGTTGGATTTCATTTGGACAGCATTAGCCGAGACAAGGAAAATGAAGTTACTTCCTGGAATTTTGCATCGGTTCTTGTGCCTGTCAAAGTTATTATCTACAATGATTAGCGGAGGATGGAATGATTAAATTTTCGGACGGAGTTACGGTTGATACATCTGGCGACTACCGGGTAAAATGGATTAGAGATGGATATTACATTGTCGGGCATGGACAAATGTGGTTTTCATCGAATGACCGGGACGAGGCATATCGAGAACTTGAAGTATTACATGAAAGCGAGGAAAAATGACTGGTGACCAATTGAGTTTTTTTGGCGATCCTGTTCCGGTAAAAAAGGAAAGTGAAAAGCCGGTGGAACTTCCGATTCACGTTCGGCTAAAGAATGCTTTGGATAAAAACTATGGGCGCAGATTGTATTCAATTTGGAAGTGCGTTACGCCTCCGTCATCGAATTATGACTTGAATACGATCAAGCTGTTTTGCGACAACCATCCAGAATCAGCGAAACATTGGACGGAAGTGCTTGAAAAGAAGTACGGAAAATGAATCAGATTCATTTTAGTCCTTGACAGGACTATCAGTATCTGATACTATAATAACATCTTGAGAAACGGAGACGAAAATGAAGAAAATCAATCAGTGGATGAAAACTCAATCGGTAAAAATGGAAATGATCAAAAGACAGACTGATAAGGCGGTTCAGGCTCAGATCGAGGCGGATGCCGAGATGGCGCGACAGTGGTACGCGGATTTCGAGTACGAGTCCGAGCCAGATCGTTCTCACGTGGCCGTTGAAGAGTCGTGGACGGACGAAGAGTTGATGTATAACCAGGAATTGACCGGCGACTTTGAAGTATATTGGGACGGAAAATGAAAGATAGTCGGATAATTCGAGAAGATGTTAAGGCCGTGTCGCTCTGGACCAGAACGATTTGGCTTGGCAAAGATCAGGTATTCTACGAGACGGAAAAGGCCTGGGAACTGTGGGAAGTGAACGGGCGGCGTCTTGTACGTTGGGACAAGAAAAGGATTTACTTTGTCCATCTGAAAATTGACTGATCCAATCCCTTGACATTCTTGATACCTTCTGATACTATATAGAAAGTAAGAAAAATTGATGAACGGAGACGGAAAAATGGCAGAAACAGTTAGCTTCAGAAAATTCATATACCATGATCCAATCGAAAATTCGAATAAAGTTTGGCAGGTGAAATTGCTGAACAATGGGACTTTTATTACCGAGTACGGTAGGGTTGGTGCTAAGATGCAGACAACGGAGAAATTGGGCGGATCATACGAAGTTGACGATCTGATTCGTTCTAAGATAAGAAAAGGATATCGGGAAGTAAACCTTGCTGTACCGCAGGTCGAATTGATTGCCGATCAGTCTGCGCCGGTAAGTTTATCGGCCAAAGTTATCGGGATAATTGACTGGATATTTGCTCAGGCGGGTTCGGGCATTAGCCAATATCTTGCTGCAACCGTAGATGAATTGTCGATAGACCAGATCAATAATGGACGCTCTATTTTAGGTGAGGTTACACGGTACTATAAGGCTCAGAATTCACAGTCCTTGATTTATGCGGTCAAGAATTACTATTCAACAATTCCTACCAAATTGCCGAATAAGCTTACCGTAAAAGTGATTGTAGAAACTTTGATTAGCCATTTACAGGATGAATATGACCGGCTTGATGCGCTTGAGAGTGCAGTAAATTCTTTAAAAATCACTCGGACGGGCGGGTCAAATTATACGGCGTTGGGATGCGAAATTGTTGAGGCGTCTGCTGATGATGCAGAGAAAATTCGCAAAATGATAGAAAATTCTCACAATCGCTATCATAATTACCGAATTCAGATCAAAGACGTTTTTCAAGTGAAAATTCCTAGCGAGCGGAATTCATTCGAGAACGATAAAAGAGATAATAATCGTCTATTATTTCATGGAACGGCTAGCAAGAACCTTCGCCATATCCTTGGGCAGGGCTTGAAAGTGCCGGTAAGTTATACAAATGGCTGGATGTTTGGCAGGGGAATCTACTTCGCCGATCAGTCTACTAAGAGCGGCCAATATTGTTACAGTCAATCGGGGAATCTCAAAGCCATGTTTGTTTGTGACGTAAAGCTCGGCAAGAGTGAAACTCCGAGGATGGCGGTAAAAGAGCCGGGGCGGGGATATGACAGCGTGTCTGCGTTGGGCGGGAATATGCCGGGATTAATGAATAACGAGTACATCGTTTATTCGGAAACTCAGGTAACAATCAAGTATATCGTAACCTGGGAACAGGTTTACTAAAAATGAATGGAGAGAATAGAATGAATACAAAACAGAGCAATCGAATTTCACCGACCTTAAACCAATTTTCACAGATGGTTAATGATGAGCTTGAAGAGCTTGTCGAACTTGGCGAGCCGATCACGGGCTGGAAAGTGACCTGGGGACTTCGGGACAAATATACAGATTACGAGATTCCTCATAATTTTGTCAAGCCAGCCGTAGGCGAGTGGATGGCAGAGAATCACAAAGACTGGTTGAAAGACTGGATTGTGACGGATGGACGACAGGTGCGGGCCTGGATACCTCCGAGTAAATGATTAGTTTATCTGTCAAGAGTAGAATCCAGTTTTATATCAATACTTGATTTACTCTTGACAGGATTATCAATATCTGATACAATTCTTTTTAACAATTGAGAGTATATCTTGATTGAATTCTGCAAGAAAATGGAGACTAAGAAAATGAGTGACCAAACCGTAAGCCAAACTGCAAGTGAAATTGTACGAAAATCACCGACCTTGGATGAACTGAACGATCTGGTGATTGCCTGTGTAGATGCAAAAGTCGCCGCTGGCGAGACTTTCTCGGCCTGGAACGTAACAGTCCTTCTGCGTCAAGAAAATCAGGACGTTGACCTGCCGCACGATCACGTGAAAGCCGCAGTGCATTATGCGATGGTTAAGCATCTGGCTCTTGCCGGGAATTATCTGCGTACTTTTCGGGGCTTCTGGCTGTATGAGCCGGTTCCGGTAGTCGAGCCTGATCCTGAGACGGATACGGACGAAGACGAAGATCCTGGCGGGGACGAAGAAGACGCCGACGTGATTGATTTCGGGATGCCGGTAGACTAATCGAGACGACCTGTATCAGGCGGGGTAAAATCCCGCCTGAATTATTCTTAGAAACGGAGACGAAAAATAATGTTCAAGCCATTTGTTTACGAAACAAAAGATAAGGATAAAAAACAGTATAACGGGCGACTGGCGCTCACGTTGGGCTGGACGATTTCATACAGCCTTCCGCAAGAAGAGCGATACGTAATCATCACTCCGGCGAATGCATCGGATTTCATTTATTACATTGAAAATTTTGTTTCGTCATCTTGCGTAGGCAATCTAATAAGATTAGTCGCTTACAAATGGGGCGACTATAAATACATGAATTGCTACACGGACGAGCCGGGGTATTTGAAATTCAACGAGATTAAGCCAGTAAAAAAGCCGGCGGTAAGGAAAAATAAGTGGGGTGAAATTCCTGTTTACGAATGGGTGAACGGAAAATGGCTTGCAGATCATTACGTCAAAGTAGATGACGAGGAATAACCTTGACAAGTTTATCAATACGTGATAAGATATACAGCATCTTGAATAATGGAGACGAGAAAGTGAAAATCACTGGCAAAAAAACTATCGATGTAGAAATGGAAGTAGATCAAAAAGAATTGGGTCGGATTCTCATGGGCTTGGCGTTGGAGAAGATTGGCGTAGACGATCCAGGGTGCGACTACTCAACGGACGACAGGTACGGGGTTTACATGGGGCTAAACGGCTTTTTGGGATACTGGATGGATGCAGCAATCATGATCGACGCGGCCAATATTCTGATTTATGGACAGGCTTTGAAAGCCAGCTGAAACCAGTTTATAAAAGTCCTTGACAGAATTATCAATATCTGATACTATATAGATACTTAGGAATTCAATCAACTTTGAAAGGGAAAACAAAATGGATACAAAAACTTTATTCGAACGTTTTGAAAATACTCAGGTGAAATTCGGCCATACTGCTCTGGAAGTCGCTCGGTTGAACGGACTGTTGATCGATGCAAAATCTACTCTTGCTCGGTGCAAGGCAGAGAGTGATATGCGAATTCGTGCAGAAGCGAAGGAACAGGGCAGTAAGGTGACCGAAGATGCAGTTGAAAAAGCTGTTTTGATGGTTCCGGCAGTTATATCTGCGGAGAAGGAATATAATGCTTTGAGCGGTCAACTGTTTTCGGCAAAGACGGAATTCGAGATCGCTTCCAGCGAATTGTCGATGCTCCGCAACTTTGTCCGGTTAGTGACGGGCGGTTCGGACGAGCCGGAAATGAAAATTCTCTTGCCGTAAGATGGCATGGCCTTTGATCGTCCAGGGCGGGGAGAATTCTCCGCCCTGGAATTATTCTTATAAACGGAGACGAACATGAAAAATTGCAAAATCATAAAAAACTCAACAGCGGATAAGGTACATCAGAACGGGATTGCGACTGGCAATTTTCCTGACGATGACCTGATGAATAAATTCATGGCTTATCTTGGCAGATCACTTGGGAAAAATTGGTGGATTACGGGGGCTGAATTTACTTCGAGTGGATTTACGGTGTACGTCTCATTCTATAAGGACAGGGAGGGGACGGAAGTTATCCAGTTTTATAAAAAGCCTTGACATTCTTGATACTTTCTGATACTATATAGATAGTTAAATAAATCAGATCAACGGAGACGAAAAATGAATAAATCAGATCGCAATCGACTTTTCCAGATGGCAAACAGGGTGAACTTCAACGATCAACCGGGCAGGATGACTGATCTTTACTTCTCGGCCTGTGAGAGTATTCACTCGGGATTAAATCAACTGACCGATGAGCAAGCGGTTGCGACAATCCGTTGGCACGGTATGATGCTGAACGGTGATTGGGACATGGCGGGAGTGAACGAGATTATGGAATTTATGCGACCGGCCAGGGTGACTTACACCGGCTTTGACGTAAAAGTCGATTTCAGTATTCCAGTCGAGGTAGGAAAATGAAACAGATTCATTTTATCGCTTATGCCTTGAGTGAAATCAGGGCAAATGGATACATCAGTCGGGCGACTGCGGAAGATCGGCAGATCACGGCGACCGGTGATAAAATCTGTCATGCTCTTATGGCTGGCGATCCAATTTCAAGCGATTTGATGGATGAGGCGTTAGAAGTCGTCAAGTGGGGGACATTTCAGGGCGGGAACGATTTTAGGGACAAGATCAACCATGAGATTACTTCGACTGAGACTGGTAGCGGATATCTTACGGCGTTTGCTGTCTATGATTATATCCGAGAGACGAGCGGAGAATCCGGGGAGTGGATAGGGACGGTAGGGGAAAAATCTACAATTCCTTGGATTGAACTAAAGGAAATCGGACAGGTACGACCTGGGCAATTTGGAAACTAT
>Ga0105097_10001218_pt1 | contig 12250 bp, 10 predicted proteins | sample PPLLak12cMay2015_FD_87035 | JGI IMG/M metagenome (GOLD analysis project Ga0105097, IMG submission 87035) | Freshwater sediment microbial communities from Prairie Pothole Lake near Jamestown, North Dakota, USA - PPLs Lake P7 Core (1) Depth... | ecosystem: Environmental > Aquatic > Freshwater >... | reverse complement strand
GACCCCGATATTTTGGCGATCATCTGGGGCGGTGGGACCGCAGCAGCGGGTTCGTTCGCGGTGGACTTCAACGACACCGAGTACGCGATCACCTGGGCGTTTGCACTCGAAGACAGCGACGCGACCTATTCCACCCTGACGTTCGTTCATACGAAATGCACGATTGCAGCGGCGAGTACGCTTGAGATGTCGCAGGGTGACTGGGCCGGTATCCCGGTGGAGATCGAGATATTGAAAAGCACGTCCGCGACCGCGCCGTATGGGTACTGGGTATTCGACGCATAAGGAGGGAATATGCAGAGATTCGATCCTGCACAGCCGCCTCGTCGGAAGATGAAGTATGTTATCACCGACTCGGAAGGGAATCAGTTTGAGCATTACGTCACGGGCATTCCGGTAGGCGTAGTAGACCGCATTCTTGAAATCGTCGCGGAAGTCTGGGGCGGCGTATTAGTAAAGGGAGAGACGGGCAACGTAGAATTGATGATCGGGGATGCTATCAAAAAGTATCCAGCGGAGATCATCGAGGTCGCTTCTCTGATGACTGGGTACGATGAAGAGGATATCAGAAAGTGGGATAGCGATATCCTGCTTGAAGTTATCCTTGACTGGATAGACGGGAATCTCAAAGGGTTCAAAGACACCTGGTCTAAAAAAAAAGGCGCACTCGGCAAGTTGTTCAAAGAAGAAGAAGCGACGGAAACCCCATCGAGTACGTTAGAAAAAACCTCTGGGGATTCATCGGAGCCGCGCATCATGTCCTCGGTCTTGGATACGCAGAAATCTACCGTATGACGATACCGGAGGTCAATATCTTGTTTGAGATCAACAGCGCAGGCGCGGGAGTTATGGCGGGTGAATCCACGAGCGATACATTGACGCTATCGGAGGCGATGGCGATCAAGGGAGCATGGGGACATGGCAGAAGGTAAGAAAGTAGGGTCGATATACATTGACCTCGGCATGAAGGCCGACACCTTTAGCAGAGGTATGACAAAGGCCGAGAATGCCATCCGGGGATTTGGCAGTAAGGTAAAATCGACGCTCACCGCAATCAAGAATTTCATCTTTAGCTGGAAGACCCTTATCATTGGCGCGATGGTAGCTGCCTTTGCCGGTACTGCCATCAAGAAAGCAATAGGAGGTCTGAAGACGCTTGTACGCGGGGTGATAGAAGCCTCCAGTACTTACGAGCAGCTCCGCATGACGCTCAAGGTGCTGTTGAAAGATCAGGATAAGGCTAACAAGGCATTTGACGAGGCCCGTGAACTTGCCGCCAGTACCGCATTCTCAATCGAAGAAATCACCCGTGGCTATACCCAGATGCTCACCTTCGGGTTTGAGCAAAGCAAGATACCCGAAACCCTCTTGCTGGCCGCCGATGCTGCCACCGCATTCGGGCAGAACCTCGAAGAGGTAATCCGTTCCCTCAATTACCTCAAAGCCGGACGAAAAGGGGAGGCCCTTGAATCTCTCGCAAGATTCGGTATCGCCAGACCGGAATTGACGAAACGCGGCGCGAAATTCTCTGCCGGTGGTGAACTCGAAACATCTACCGAGGAAACGCTCCAGATCATCTATGAGATATGGAAAGAAAAGGTCGGCGGCATGAGCAAGGAGGGAACGAAGACCTGGGAGGGTATGATCTCCAACTTTAAAGATGCGTGGGTAGATTTCAAGGCGATGATAGGCGAGGCGGGATTCTTCGATTCCGTCAAGAATGCTTTGAAGTTTATCCTCGACAAGATTCACGAGTGGTCCGAAAGCGGTCAATTAAAAAAATGGGCTGACGATATTTCTGGGTACTTAACAAAGAGCTTCAATTCGTTGCTTCTTGTTATGTCTAAGATATTTGGGTTCAAGTTAGAGACACCAAAGAAGCTTGCCCCGGAAATATCGAACAAAAACATCGTTGATCTTGAGGCTGATTATGCACAACTTACGCAACTCTACAAAGAAAATAATATGGAACTCACGCTCAGTCTGGAAAAATATAAGGAGATTTACGGCGCGACAAAAGACATGACAGAATCAACCGGCAAGCTGATGACCCTCGAAGACGGGTACAATCAAATGAAACGGGTCTATGCAGATAATAATCTTGAGCTTGCCCTTAGCCTTGAAAAATACAAGGAGATTTACGGGGAGACCGTCGAGGAAGTCAAAAAAGGCGATATAGTGCCAAAGGGTAACGAGGTTTTCGACTGGGCGCAAAACATTGCTGATGCTATGGGGGAAGGTACGGTAGGTGAAAAAATCACTAATGGTATCACGGCTGCATTCGATAAAATCAACTGGGCGAAGATCGCTGATGGGATTGTTAGTTCTATCCCGGCGTTCGCAGCCGCCGGAGCTAAGATCGGACGGGCTTTAGGTGAAGCTATTTCCACATCAATACAAAATGAATGGCCGCTCGTATACTGGTTGTGGAAAGCATCGACCGGGGCGATAGAATTAACTTTCATGCCAGCAGGTCTAATATCAAGGGGCATTGAGTCTATGGTCGATGGCAGTAATTTAAGGAAGCAGGGGTCTGGCACTCCTTATCGTGGGGAATGGTAAATGAGCTGCATAATCGGCGGGGTGACTCTCGACCATACCCCGATATGGATAGATAGAAATAGGTACTTCGACGCATCGACCGAATACTCTACCGCGATAGACGGGGCCGAGATTACCGTCAGCGGGGCAAGGGGGGCGCACTATCCCATAACCCTCGAATGTACAAATAAAACAGGGTGGCAACTCGGCTCGACCGTGACATCACTCCGCGCACTATCGGCGGTAGTAGGGGCGTACTATACGCTCACCCTTAACAGCACGGCGTACACCGTGCGATTCAGGAACGAACAATCGGGCGGGGCGATACAGATGGAGACCTTGCTAACCCATTCAAATCCCGGCGTGAGTGACTGGTACATCGGGACGATATACCTGATGTGTACGGGATAATATGGTTATAAACGACCTAAGCGATCTGGTTAAGCTCGGGATAGTCATGCTCATAGTCTGGGCGTGTACCCTGAGCCTTGCCGTTTATTTTGACAGGAGAAGGTAATGGTCGTACATATGCTTATTGAAACGAACAAGTTCGGTTTTCTCGGCAGTTCACGAGTACCTTTCTGTACCGACAAGTGCCAATCATGCCGGAACACTTGGGGCGCGGTCTTTGGTTTCAACGAATCTACCCGCGCCTGCCCGTGCCTTGATGCCGAGTTTGGAGGCGTAACGTGCGAGGACGCCGCAATCGGAGTGAAGGCATACGATAAGCAACACAAATTCTCAAAAGCATTTCGTGAGTATATCGCAATCCTTTTAGAGACATTCGAGGTGTAACATGGCCGCAGTAACAGGACTTTACAAATCATCGGTCGTATCAAACGATACAGGTAACGGAGGCGTTCTCAGTAATAATGCCGTCGTGGATAACGCTGCCGAAAACGTATTCCCGCACGTCAATGAATCCGACAGGACGGCAGGGATAACGAGGTATCGGGACGTATTCGTGAAGAAGCTCTCCGGGACCTTGACCGAGGCCAAGTTTATGATCGACCGTCTCTCGACGGCGGGGGATTACATCGTCATCACGCGGGCGGGCGATAGTCATACTCAGCTGACGGCAGATGACCTCGGATGGAATACGACCGTTACATGGACTCTCGGAACCCGTACAATCGTCCTGGGTGCGGCACAGGCGGCGGTCACTCCGGGGACGTTGTTACTATTCACCGAATCAGACGATACATTCCGGGGGATTGCTACCGTTGCTACATACACGAATACCACGACGATGACGATCTCCACGATGATACGGGGGAGTGATCCCGCCACAACGGATAAGGTCTATACTTGGTACACCGGATCGGGCGATCTCAATACGGCACTTACAGGAGCGACAGACGATACGGTTGTAGCAGACTTCGAGGTAACGGCCTGTATCCTGCCCGGTCAGTATGTAGCCCTCATAGACTGGGATGTTTCTACGCCCCCGACGATAGAATACTGCCTTGTCGATTCCGTGGCATGGGCCGGGACGGAGGGGACGCTAACCCTCTCAACGGAATGTGTATCGAATCACGCAGTCAAGACTCAGGGGACAGTAACCGGGACGGAAGATGAAAACTTTGACGTTGACGGGCTTACGCTGGTAATCAAGGTCAACGGGGGGGATTCGCAAACTGTTACGTTCGTAGACGACGGGCGAACTGCGGCTCAGGTGGCGACGATGATAAATGACCAAACCACCGGATGTACGGCCTCAGCATCAGGGACGAAGGTTAAGATCGTGACCGATAACTACTACGCCGAAAACTCGATACAGGTGCTTTCCGATTCTACTGCCGACACGGAACTTGGCCTTGATAACACCGTACACTACGGAACGACCGGAACGGTTGTGGCCGGGGTGTTGGAATTAGGTACGATAGCAGCCTCTCACTCTACGCCTGTCAAAACGTCACCGTTGGGAACCTTTACCGATAACATTACCGATTACGACCTCGGCGCCTGCTATGATACCTTCACCGTGACCTTCTCATCGGCGACGGCCTTTACGGTAGCGGGAGCTGCCGAGGGGTCTTTGGGGGCCGGTGTCATTACCACGGCCTTCACGCCTGCGCACTGGGGGAGTTATTACTTCTCGATTCCGACCTCATGCTGGGGGGGGACGTGGGCCGACGGGGATACGGTGGTGTTCACGACTACGCCATCTGCCGAGGGTGTATGGATGAAAGAGGTCGTGCCAGCTTCTACGGCGGCTTACTCTGGGAATAAGTGTTCATTCACGCTCGATGGTGAGACGGCGTGACCGATGTAATCTACATGACCCCACTTGACCCGAACGAAGGGGTGATATACATGGAACCCCTCGCGGCGCTGACGGGGACGATATATATGTATCCGAAATCCACGTTGACCACCGGGCAACAGGGCGATGAGCCGACTTCGATAGAGTGGACATTGAAGGGCGCTGGGCCATTCTACAAAGGATATGTCGAGACTGATTGGAACATGACGCCGGGTGACTGGGCAGCGTCAAGTGTGTGGCCACCCCTAAAGTACTCTGGGTGGAAATACGCGAAGTTCGTCGCCTACCCCGGCTCGTACGATGCTTATTGGAAAAACAGTCTCGGCGTGAATGTCTATACATTCCAATACAAATCAAGCGTTGCTGCCGGGAATCTCGGTGATGTAATAAGTCTCGGAACGACCGGATTATTGCAGGTCGGGTATTACGACGCAACCCCGGCATCTTGTTCGGGTAATATGGGATACAAGTTTTACTTGGGAAAATAATGGGCTTTTTCTTAAAAGAGTATTTCAACCTGCCTGATGGATATTTTCAGGAGGGCGTCGGTATAGAACTCGCCGGTTCAGGTACTATCTATCAGGACGGGACGTACGGGTATATAAGCACCTACGCAAACGCCGACGGCGCGTTGATTGTCTCCGACCCGCTGCCGACAAGTGACCTTTTCAATACCCCATTTTCGATTCAAATCAAGTATCAGATTAGCTCATTACCTGACGGCGATGTGACATTTCCGATAATCCTTGCTTATAAATCCAGCGCGCCAGAAATAGGGTCTACCGGGACGGCAATAGTCTACACCCGTATTTATCGAAGCGGCGCGACGTATTATGAGCAATGGCGATATTACGATACGGCAGATGCCCTGAAGCATTACGATAGCGATACATCCGGCTGGACTGCCGACACAAGCGATTACGTCAGAAATACTATTGCGGTAGATACTGAATACACCATCACTATAACGTGGCACCCCGAAAAGCACACGTTCACACTTACTAACGGCACTACGACAAAAGAGACAGGAGAAACGCGCATCCCGTCAACCGAGGATACCTACTGGTATTTAGGAGATAACGAGACGGCCAACTATTACGGCAGTCTAAAACTCACTTATATCTACGCAACGGATATAAACCACCGCAACCGATTCACCTCTGTAAACAGCCTGACAAAAGCCTATAAGAAATCCCCGATCCTGACTGTCCTCAATAACCTGACGACCCAGCACAGGGATTCGTTTACTCTCTTAAATTCCATCCTCGACCACGAACCGTACAGGTTAAGCTTCACCGCCTTGAATAACATCGGGGTCGAGGGGCAACTGATCTATCTTGACGGGTCATGGCAGACTGTCAGTATCAAGGGCAAGCAATTATCCAACCGCGCCACGGTGGAGATCGACGGGCTTGACGTGTCCAGCAAGCTCATAGACTGGTCGATAGACTACGACGACCAGACTGTTGCAAAAACCGTCTCCGTGACGGTGAAAGACCGGGCGTATGCTCAGTCTATCGTCCCGAGGAAGTATTCCGATTCTGACTTTGACACCTATCGAATAGAGGTCAAAGATGTTGACGGATATTCCCTCGGTCAATTCCTGATCGAAAACAAATCGGAGAATGCCGCGCACAAGTCCTATTCCTGCACCCTCACGGGCAGGTCTATGACCGCCTTACTTGATATCCCGTTTTCCGAGCGGTTACAGACGCTCTACGACGAGGCCACGAGTAAATCAGCGGTAGTGGGCGACCTCGCGGGGGAAAAAGATATAGATGTACAGTGGGGCATTCCTGATTCGGTACTTCCTATCGGGGCGCTCGTGGCCGACGATGAATCCCCTCTATCCCTCATCAAAAAGATCGTGGAGGCCGGGGGGGGACTGGTCTATACCAATCGGGAAGATGATCTTGTATGCGCGTACAAGGATTACAACACAACCGGCAATTCTCCAGTCATGTCCCTCTCATCGGGCGATATCGTGTCCATCTCTCAATCCCGGACGGTGCCGAGCGGAGAAAACCAGATCACGGTCGAGGGGTTCATGGACACCTCGATCACCGACGGGTGGGCGCAGATTTCAATCGAATCGTCGAAGGACAAGCTCAAATCCAACGGCTTTGACTCCTGCACCATAACCGCGACCTGCCGGAATGAGGACCTTTCAATCCCAGATGTGGAATTGCAGACCGACGAGGAACAAACCCCCGCAACCAATGACCACTACGAAATATCCGTTTCAAAGATGATTGATAAGGATGCGGGCGGGGTCGTTTCTATCGTAAAGCAATCTGACTTATCTCTGGTTGCCGGTCCCTATGAAGTCATCGACGCCCGCACGATCCGCGTTGGAACCGCGATGGCAGACACGACCTACCTTGTCACCTACTACGGGGGAGAGACCGTCACCTTCTCGGTGGACCGATTCGCGGATATCTCACCTACGGAAGTGCTGGTCAAGAACGGACGCGCTCAGGCGACGCTCCGGGCATCATCGGGCGGTGGCGGGTACGCCATAGTCTCAGCGGATTACCTTGACGCTCAAACGGCCCAGCTCACCGTGACGATAGCCGATCCACGGGTGGGGCAGGTTGACGTGAGCGCCGATCCTTCTTCAGTCTCAATCGGAGAGACCTCGACGGTCAAGATACAGGTGTTGGACTCCGACGGATACCCCGCCGACAATGGACTGTACGTCGATATCAATGTCATCGGACACGGCCAGCTCATAGAGTACGCCGGGGTCGTGGTTCCGACAACGGCAACTACCACGACCGAATCCATCACCGACGGGGGAATTGAAAACGGGCAGTACAATCCGATCTATCCCGTATCGGAAATAGAGATATCCACGCAATACCAGATCAGCGCATTGACATCGATCTATCGGTATGAAAACGGCCTACCCTATACTGACGTGAACTACGCGACAAGCGCGACGGTGGACGGCAACAACATCACGCTTGCGACCCCTTTGCCAAGCTCGGTTACGCCGATTCAGGTAACCTATGACTGCACCGGGATAGCGACCACGACATTCTCCTATCCTTCATACCGGACGATCCCGACGACCTCTATACAGAACATGATCGTCGCGCAATGCGGGGGCGAGGTTGGTTCATGCTTTATCACTATCGAAAGCCCGTATGGAAGCGGGACAGGTACGGGCGGAAGCGGGGCATACGACCGCATCGTTCGATGGCTTACGATTTCAGGGAAGGCGCAGCCCGGCGTGAACTCGGACGGAAGGGCGCGGTTCACCGGCGGGGTCTATTGTCCCACCGGGAAGAAGGCGGTATTTAATACCGATCAAGCCGTTGCAGAAATCTGGGTTCCATCGGGGATGGGGAAACCGACGTGGGATGTTTCGTATATCAAGGGGACGCACTGGACAACCATATTGGGCATGACCGTGCAGGCTTTGCAGGAGCTTCCCACGGCGGGTTCAGACACCACGAATCAAGACAACACCGGCAAGACTTACGTCTCGGGGTCGAGGATAGTCAAGAACGGGAACACCGATGGGGTGATAGAACACGCGGCGTATTCGATTGCATGGGGTGAAGATACCGAAACAGGGTATACCAATGTCAACGGTATCCTGACGTTCTCAAAGGGGCAGCCGGGCGTAACGGGGGTCGTGACGCTGACCCACCCGGACTATGAAGATAAAACGGCCTCGATCACAATACCGGGGAGCATTACCAATTCAAACGTGAATGATTCCGACACAGGCGTCACGAAATGGTCCCCGATACAGGTCAAGGTCAAGATACCCTACTACTGGGGGAGTATATGATAAGCGTATCCTGCCACTACGGGGACGGAACCCGACCGCTTGACGCGGTTACGGATAGCCTCATCATCACCGAGTCCGACGCGATAAACCGGGGATATGCCGAACTTAATAAGACGTGGAAGATCATAGATTCATATACCGTCTCGATGCCGTATCCAACAAACGGGTACTTACTCGAACCGGGAAAGCATATCAAGGTGACGTGTCCCGAAGTAGGTCTTATCAACCAGGTACTCTATATCCAAGGCGTATCGCTTTCAGGGAATGATAAGGGCACGAAGATCACACTGACGCTCGAGAAGTATGCGGCGTTTGAGACCGATGCTAGGCCTGCGGGCATAGACACGATAGACGACGGTACGCCTGCCGACGATTACGAGAGCGTTGTGGACGGCGGGACTCCGACAGTACCGTATACCGATATCATAGACGGTGGCGCGGTATGAAAGCCGTATTATGGGGATACTCGTATTCAGACATGAAAGCATCCTGGGCGCGACAGATGGTATGGCTCGGTAATGCTCTTAGGGACAATGGATACGAGGTCATTAAGAAAGACCTGATCTGCAACGGGTTAGACGCACGAGACTACACCCCAGCAGATAACCCGTGCGATGTCGTGGTCTACAATCATGTCGATCTGTCCGATATCGTGGGGAACGTGGTAAAGGCTAACAGGACGTGGTTCTTCAAGCCGACTGTCCCCGACGAGGTTCATACGACCCTTGACACTTTGGGGTACGGGCCTTTTTCGTCGATCTCTTACGACAAGCCGGACTTTGAATCGGTTGATATAGGAGATTTCTTTGAGACGAAAGTCAAGGGGTGGATTGATAAAGGCACGATCAAATACGGGCCTGCGTTCGCGCAAGAGACGATACCCTACAAAGACTATTGGCTCGTCATCGGACAATGCGGAGGCGATTCGGTAAACCGCAGGCACGATTTCGGGGATTACTTTACCAAACTCCGGCAGGTGATAGGCGAACTGGCGCGGATTGATAAAAGAGATATCGTCGTTAAGCTGCACCCGTTTACCGACGGCAAGGACGCGACCGATACGATATTCTCCGATAAATTGAAGGGCGAACTCGAAAAGATATCCGACAAGGTTCACGTCTACACCGGGAGGATCGGCATACACAATTTCATCGAAGGGGCGCGGGCGGTGATCTTAGGCAACTCCGGGGCAGGGTTTGAAGCGATGATGCACCACAAGCCTATCATCGCGTGGGGCAAGCCCGAGTATCATTGGATCGCCTACGACCTGAGACATCTCGCGGATTTGATTCGTGCGATCAAGCTTGACTGGTTTGATAGGAGGCTTTCTGACAAATTCTTATACTGGTATCTTGAAGGGTATACTCTCTACAATCAAGAGACTGCCAATAGGCGAGTCAATGAACTGCTGGATATCAAGCCGGACTTTGAAACCCTATGGAGGGAACACCGACCGGCGCAGGGACATACCGAATACAAGATGTTCCTCGAATTTATAAAAGACAAGCTTCCTGATAATCCGACGGTGCTAGAGATCGGATTGCGAAAGGCAAATCAAAGGTGGTTCTACAAAGGGTTATTCAATGCCGACTACAAGGGGATCGACATAAGGGAATTTAAGGGGCCTGACTTTATCTACGGGGATAGCGGAAGCGCTGAAACGCTGGCAAAGGTCAAGGCGTGGCTCGATGGCAGGAAGATCGACCTGCTCTTTATAGATGGCGACCATACATACGAAGGGGTCAAGAAAGACTATGCGCTATACGCTCCGCTTGCAAATATCGTTGTACTGCATGACATCAATACGAATAATAAAAACAATATCGGCGTGGTGAAGTTTTGGAACGAGATAAAAGGCAATAAGGTTGAATTCAAGATATCCGAGGGCGATTATCACGCCGACGGTATAGGGGTGATATTGAAATGACGACGTTGAATGCGAAGATCAAACTCAAAGGCGGGACGGCGGCAGCATGGACTTCCGCAAACCCGACGCTTGAATACCGGCAGATCGGCCTCGAGACCGATACCCGAAAATGGAAGATCGGGGACGGGACGACGGCGTGGACATCATTACCCTATGCAACTGGTGCTACCGGACCTACTGGGCCACAAGGCCCAACTGGTCCCGTCGGGCCGTCTACTGGACCTGCCGGGCCTACCGGACCCGCAGGAGCCACGGGACCTGCCGGGCCGACCGGGCCAACTGGCGCAGCGTCAAGCGTTGCAGGACCTACTGGGCCATCGGGAAGTGCAGGCCCAACTGGACCTACCGGGAGCGCAGGAGGAGCTGGACCGACCGGCCCTACGGGTGCGTCTGGAGGCACAGGCCCGGCTGGAAGTACCGGACCCGCTGGACCAACAGGGCCGACAGGCAGTGCAGGGGCGCCCGGCCCAACCGGGCCAACAGGGAGTGCCGGAAGTCCTGGGCCGACTGGCCCTACGGGCGCTGGTGGAACTGGGCCTACCGGCCCCGCAGGAGCTACCGGGCCAGCCGGACCTACTGGACCTACCGGCGCGGCGTCTACCGTCACTGGCCCTACTGGACCGGCCGGGCCAACGGGTCCTACGGGAAGCACGGGCGCAACTGGTCCTATAGGCCCTACTGGGCCGACTGGCCCGATAGGTCAAACGGCTGGACAACTCTACTGGTTCCATCATTCGAGTTCCGATATCGAAGGATATGAGGAATTTAAGCGAGTACCAAATGCCACGGCCGAAGATGACGAAGTTGTTACCTGTACCGATGCGGAAACTGAATATCTCATCGACGCATACGCTACGGTGCTCGGTGTCCCTGCCGTTTCGTCAATGCCAGCCGGGTTGTGGGCGTTTCATTGTTACCACTATGTAGACAATGCCACGGGTGATTCTCGGATAATATATCGAGTCTACAAGAGGACCGCTTTAGGAGCAGAGACAGAGATATTCAACGTATCGTCGGCTGAGATAAATGCAACGAGCGTAACTGCATACACGACGAATTACTCTCTCGCGGCAGATTATGCTCTAGATAGTACCGACAGGATTATCGTTAAGATTTACGCGAAGAGTGGTTCTGCCGGGAGAGAATTGCACTTTGTATACGAAGGATCTACCAGGGCTTCGTATGCGATAACCTCGCTCGGAGTCGAGGCTGTCATAGGTCCTACTGGTCCGACTGGACCCATCGGTCCCACCGGGCCAACCGGAAGTGCGGGACCTACTGGTCCGACTGGTGCTATCGGTCCCACGGGTCCCACGGGAGCTGCCTCTACTATCACAGGGCCGAAAGGTGATACAGGACCGGCCGGTCCTACGGGACCCACGGGGAGTGCCTCGATAGTACCCGGGCCAACTGGTCCAAGTGGAGCGCAAGGCCCGACAGGCCCGACAGGTAGTGCAGGAGGTGCAGGTCCTACGGGGCCAACGGGTGCAGCGGGTCCTACTGGAAGCGCGGGGCCGACGGGACCGACAGGTGCCGCGTCATCAGTAGCAGGGCCTACTGGCCCAACAGGTGCGCAAGGGCCTACGGGACCTACGGGAGCAGCGTCCATCGTGCCCGGTCCAACAGGGCCAACCGGAAGTGCGGGGGGCGCGGGACCAACAGGACCTACCGGGGCGACAGGGGCAGCAGGGCCAACCGGACCTACTGGTTCGTT
>Ga0105097_10001217_pt1 | contig 12258 bp, 6 predicted proteins | sample PPLLak12cMay2015_FD_87035 | JGI IMG/M metagenome (GOLD analysis project Ga0105097, IMG submission 87035) | Freshwater sediment microbial communities from Prairie Pothole Lake near Jamestown, North Dakota, USA - PPLs Lake P7 Core (1) Depth... | ecosystem: Environmental > Aquatic > Freshwater >... | reverse complement strand
GGACAGGCGTGCATGGCTGACGCCCAGCTGGCAGGCGGGAGCTCCGTGGTCGTGATCTCGGTGACGACCCTGCTGCTGCTCGTCATCATCCTGCTGCTCCTCGCCGACTGACGCCGCGCCCCGCGGCGGGAGGGGCACCGGCGCCGGCGGGGTGTTACATTCTGAACATCGCGAACGACGGGCGCGTGGGAGCATGACGGCATGAGAGCCAAGAAGGACGTCGGCGCGAGCGCCTTCGACGCGCAGGCCTTTCTCGACTCGGCGGGCGCGGCGAGAGAGGTCGCGGCCTATCGGCGATCAGAAGAGATCTTCGCGCAGGGTGACGCGGGAGACAGCGTGTTCTACGTCCAGACAGGAGGCGTGAAGCTGTCGGCGATCTCGACCGCCGGCCGGGAAGCGATTGTCGCAATGCTCGGGCCGGGCGGTCGAGATCGCCGACAGCAGCGCTCGTGATCGGCAAGGCCGAGATGCTGCGCGTGCTGCGTGCGGAACACGCGCTGTCGGACCGCTTCATCGCCTACATGCTGAGCAGGAACATCCGTATCGAGGAGGATCTGCTCGATCAGCTCTTCGACTCGACAGAAAAAGGGATCGCCCGTTCCTTGCTGCTGCGGGCCCGCTATGGCACGAAGGACAAGCCGGTCCGGGTATTGCCGACGCTCTCGCCGGCGGCGCTCGCCAAGATGGATGGGACCACGCCCGAGCGCATCAGCGCCATCCTCGAGAAGTTCACCCGCCTGGGATTCATCGAAGCGGACCCCGCCGGCATCGCGATCAACTCATCCCTGCTGAGCGTCGTCCTGCACGACTAGCCCCGGAGCTAAGTACTTCGACTCCCAACTACGGCCACGATGCCGTCTTGAAGTACGTGGCTGGCTCCGCTCGCTCAGCACTTAGTCCTGAGGGCACAAATACGTCGCCGTAATTTGTGCATCGAAGGACTAAGGAACGGCGAGCTTGGGCTCGTCGACGATTTTGGCCACCTTGCCGGCGGCCACTTCCAGCTGCGCCGTGACGATGTGCTTGTAGCCCGGCGGGACGCGCGGCGTGCAGCCTTTCATCAGCTGGGCGGCGCGCAGCGCTGAGACGACGACAAACTCGAACGCATTCGTTCCGTAGGGTCGGGTAACCACGTGAACCTCCGTGCGGGAGATGACAGGGCGTAAAGGGCTTTGATGAGGCTGATCGCCCCGGGCGTCGGTGCCGGAGCGTAACGGCTGAGCTTCAGGAAAGCAGGACCCTCCCAGTATACAGGCTTCGCGCCCGTCTGTTCAGATTGGTACAGCGGCGGACGCCCCCGGCCTCATAGAATGAAGCGTGCGTGACGCGATTCGTCGCCGACCGGACCTCGCGACGAACTTTGCCGGCGAAGAACCGCCGCTGCGCGCGGAGCTGTTCAGCCGCGAGCAGATGGCGCAGCACGGCCAGGTGCTGGCCGCCTCTCACCGGCTGAGCACGTCGCGGGGCTCGGACGCCCTCCTGCTGCGGCTCGCGCAGAACGAGGCCCTGCTCGCCGCCGTGCGGGCACTGCTGACGGAGGCCGTGAACGACGATCGGCGCATCACGCCGGCCGGGGAGTGGCTGCTCGACAACTTCTACCTGATCGAGGAACAAATCCGCACGGCGAGGCGGCACCTCCCGGCCGGCTACAGCCGAGAGTTGCCGCGCCTGGCCGCAGGCCCGTCGGCCGGGCTGCCGCGGGTCTACGACCTCGCGCTCGAAACCATCTCGCACGGGGACGGCCGTCTGGACACGGACGGCCTCGGCGGATTCGTGTCGGCCTACCAGTCCGTGACGCCGCTCACGATCGGCGAGCTGTGGGCCATCCCGATCATGGTGCGGCTGGCCCTCATCGAGAACCTCCGCCGCGTGGCGGCCCGGATCGGCGCCGATCGCGTGGATCGCAACCGCGCCGACTACTGGGCGGACCAGATGACGGCGATCGCGATCAAGGACCCGAAGAGCCTCATCCTGTCGATCGCCGACATGGCGCGGTCGGACCCGCCGATGGTCGGATCGTTCGTCGCCGAGTTCGCCCGCCGCCTGCAGGGCAAGAGCGCGGCGCTGGCGCTGCCGCTCACGTGGATCGAACAGCGCCTGTCGGAGGACGGCCTGACCATCGAGCAGCTGGTGCAGCAGGAAAACCAGCGCCAGGCCGCCGACCAGGTGTCGATCAGCAACAGCATCAGCAGCCTGCGGTTTCTCGGGGCCGCCGACTGGCGCACGTTCGTCGAGACGAAGAGCGGTGTGGAGCAGGCCCTGCGCGAGGACCCGGCCGGCGTGTACGCCCTGATGGACTTCGCCACGCGGGACCAGTACCGCCACGTCGTGGAAACAACGGCGCGGCGAAGCGGCCGGACGGAAACCGAGGTGGCCGGGCTCGCGATCGACCTCGCCCGGCAGGCGTCAACGACCGCCGGCCCGGACGCCACGACGCTTCACGTCGGGTACTACCTCGCCGGCGCGGGGCGCGCGCAACTGGACCGGGCGGCGGGCGCGCGCTTGTCCGTCGGTGAATTGGGGCGGCGCTGGTGCCTCCGCCACCCGCTGATGCTGTACGGCGGGAGCGTGACCGCCCTCACGCTGGCGCCCGCGGCGGCGCTCGTCATGAGGGCGCGCAGCGAAGGCGTGGAAGCGTGGATGCTGGGCCTGGCCGGGCTCCTCCTGCTGGTGTGCGCCAGCCAGGTGGCCATCGCCCTTGTGAACGCGGTCGTGCCCCTGCTGGCGACACCCCGCGCCCTGCCGAAGATGGACCTGTCGAAGGGCCTCCCCGGCGACTCGCGGACCCTGGTCGTCGTTCCCTCGATGATCACGAGCACGGAGAACGTGGAGCGCCTGGTGGAGGCGCTGGAGGTGCGCTACCTCGGCAACCGCGACGACCACGTGGCCTTCGCCCTGCTGACGGACCTGGCCGACGCGCCCCGGGAATCCCTCCCGGAGGACGAGGCCCTCGAGCGCCTCGCCGGGCAGCGGATCGCCGAACTCAACGACAAGTACGGCCGCTCGTTCTTCCTCTTCCACCGCCCACGGCGCTGGAACCCCGCGGAACACGTGTGGATGGGATACGAGCGCAAGCGGGGGAAGCTGGCCGACCTGAACGCGCTGCTCCGCGGCCGCGCCGACGGCCGGTTCTCGCTCGTCGTCGGCGACATCAGCATCCTGCCGCAGGTGAAGTACGTCATCACCCTCGATGCGGACACGCAGCTGCCGCGCGATGCCGCCCGGCTCATGGTCGGCGCGATGATGCACCCCCTCAACCGCGCACGGTACGACGAGCGCAGCCAGCGCGTGACCGAGGGCTACGGCATCCTCCAGCCGCGTGTGGCCGTCAGTCTCCCCGGAGCGAACCGGTCGCACTACGCGCGGCTGTGGGCCAGCGACCCCGGCATCGACCCGTACACCCGCGTCGTGTCCGACGTCTACCAGGACCTGTTCGACGAAGGCTCCTTCATCGGCAAGGGCATCTACGACGTGGACGCGTTCAACCTGGCGGTGGGCGGCCGCTTCCCGGAGAACCGGATCCTCAGCCACGACCTGCTCGAGGGCTGTTACGCGCGCGCCGGCCTCCTGACCGATGTGCAGGTGTACGAGGAGTACCCCTCGCGCTACGACGAGGACGTGCGGCGGCGTTACCGCTGGATTCGCGGCGACTGGCAGTTGTGGCGCTGGGTGCTTCCGGGCGCGCCTGGGCGCGACGGCCGGCGCAGCAGGAACCCGCTTCCCGCCTTGTGCCGGTGGAAGCTCGTCGACAATCTCCGCCGCAGCCTCGCGCCCGCGGCGCTGACCGGCATGCTTCTCGTCGTGTGGGCGCGGCTCTCGCCCGCATGGGCCTGGACGCTCGTCGGCGTGGGCAGCCTGTTGCTTCCCGCCCTGGTCGCGTCGCTCCCGGCCCTCGCACGGAAGCCGGACGAGGTCGCGCTCGGCCGGCATCTCGAGGCCAGCGCGCGTTCGATCGGGCTCCAGTTCGTCCAGGCGATGCTGACGCTGGCTTGCCTCCCGTACGAAGCGTACTTCAGCCTCGATGCCGCCCTCCGCACCCTCGGGAGGACCGTCTTCACACGCCGGCGCCTGCTCGAATGGACGCCGTCCGCCGACCGGGCGCACCCCGCCGGCCAGGGTCTCGCCGGCGCGTGGGCGAGGATGTGGGTCGCCCCCGCGCTCGCCGCCATCGTGTTCGCGTACCTGTCACTCGAGCGGCCGGCCGGCCTCGCGGCCGCTGTGCCCGTTCTGCTCCTGTGGTTCGCCGCCCCGGTCATCACGTGGCAGATCAGCCGGCCGCTTGCAGGGCGGGATGAGCGGCTCACGGCCGACCAGTTGCGCTTCCTCCGCGGCGTCGCCCGCAGGACGTGGGGATTCTTCGATACCTGCGTCGGCCCGGACGACCACTGGCTGCCGCCGGACAACTTCCAGGAGTCTCCCGCTCAAGGGCTGGCGCACCGCACGTCGCCGACCAACATGGGGCTTGCGCTGCTCGCCAATCTCTCGGCCTGCGACTTCGGCTTCATCTCGGCGGGCCGGCTCGTCAGCCGAACCCTGAACGCCTTCGAGGCGATGTCGTCGATGAAACGCCACCGCGGCCACTTCTACAACTGGTACGACACCCAGTCGCTCGCACCGCTCGAGCCGCGGTACATCTCCTCCGTGGACAGCGGCAACCTGGCCGGTCACCTCCTGACGTTGAGGCCAGGCCTGCTCGCGCTTCCCGACGCCCCGATTCTGCCTTCCCAGACGTTCCACGGGCTGCGCAATACGCTGGAACTCGTGGTCGGTGCCGATCCGGTCGCGCAGCCGGCCGCCATGACCCGCCTGCAGAAGGCGCTCGACGAGGCGTGCGACTCCCCGCCCGCCACCGTGGCCGCCGGCCGGCTGATCCTCGAGCGCCTCGGCGCGGAAAGCCGCGCGCTGGCGGCGGCGCTCGGGACGGCGTCGAGCGGGCACGAAGCGCAACGGTGGGCGGCGGCCCTCGCGGCCCAGTGCGCGGACGTCTGCGACGATCTCGCCAGCCTGGCTCCCTGGACGTCGGTCGGGGCCTCGGCCGCCCCGCACGTGCACCTTCCCGGGTTCACGGCGATCCCGACGCTCGGGGAACTGGCGGCGCTCGACGGCGAGTGGGGCGCGCCCGCACGAGCGCGGATCGCGTCGATCAACCGCCTGGCGGCACAGACCGTCGACTTCGCCGAGATGGAGTGGGAGTTCCTGTTCGACCGCACACGCCATCTCCTGTCGGTCGGCTACAACGTCGCCGATCGGCGTCGCGATTCCAGTTTCTACGACCTGCTTGCCTCCGAGGCGCGTCTCGCGACGTTTGTCGCGATCGCGCAGGGACACCTGCCGCAGGAGAGCTGGTTCTCGCTCGGGCGCCTGCTCACCACCGCCGCGGGCGAGCCGGTCCTGCTGTCGTGGAGCGGCTCCATGTTCGAGTACCTGATGCCGCTCGTCGTCATGCCGGGCTATGACGGCACCCTGCTCGACCAGACGTGCCAGGCGGCGGTGAAGCGCCAGATCGAGTACGGCAGGCACCGGGGCGTCCCCTGGGGCATCTCGGAATGCGGCTACAACCTCCTCGACTCGCGCCTCGCCTACCAGTACCGCGCATTCGGCGTGCCCGGACTCGGACTGAAGCGCGGCCTCGCCGACGACCTCGTCGTGGCGCCATACGCGTCGGCCCTCGCGCTGCTGGTGTCGCCCGACGACGCGTGCGCAAACCTGCAGCGCCTCGCAGCCGAGGGGTTCGGAGGCGAGTTCGGCTTCTACGAGGCGATCGACTACACGCCGGCGCGCCTGCCGCGGGGCCACGCGCACGCCATCGTCCGCTCCTACATGGCGCACCACCAGGGGATGACGCTCCTGTCGCTGGCGCATGTGCTCCTCGACGGCCGGATGCAGGCGCGGTTCGCCGCCGACCCGGCGTTCCAGGCGACGGCGCTGCTGCTTCAGGAGCGGATCCCGCGCGCGGACGCCTCGTACATGCCGCCGGCGCCCGCCTCGGACGCCCGGGTGACGCCGGAGGCCGCCGGCATCGCGGTGCGCGCGTTCAGCGGGCCCGACACGCCGGCTCCCGAGGTCCAACTGCTCTCGAACGGCCGCTATCACGTCGTCGTCACGAACGCGGGCGGCGGGTACAGCCGATGGAAGGACCTGGCCGTCACCCGATGGCGCGAGGACACGACGTCGGACAACTGGGGATCGTTCTGCTACCTCCGGGACGTCGCGACTGGCGACTTCTGGTCCGCGGCGCACCAACCCGCCCGGCAGCCGGCAGACCGGTTCGAGGTCGTGTTCTCCGAGGCCCGCGCCGAGTTCCGCAGCCGGACGCTCCAGATCGAGAGCTACACCGAGATCGCCGTGTCGCCGGAAGACGATGTCGAGCTGCGCAGGTTGCGCCTGACCAACGGCGGCCGCACGCGCCGGACGATCGAGGTGACGAGCTATGCGGAGGTGGCGCTGGCCGCCCCGGCCGCGGACGCGCTGCACCCCGCGTTCAGCAACCTCTTCGTCCAGACCGAGATCGTCCCCGACCAGCGCGCCATCCTCTGCACGCGGCGCCCGCGCTCGCGCGGCGAGTCGTCGCCATGGATGTTCCACCTGCTGGCGCCGCACGGCGCGTCGGCCGGCGCCGTCCTGTCGTACGAAACCGACCGGCTGCGATTCCTCGGGCGCGGCAGGACACCCGCCAACCCGCGCGCGATGCACGAGACGGGCCCGCTTTCGGGCACTGCCGGGTCGGTGCTGGACCCGATTGTCGCAATCCGCGGGCGGTTCGTCCTCGAACCGGACGAGTCGATCTCCATCGACGTCGTCTCGGGCGTGGCCGAGACGCGCGCGGCGTGCCTGGCGCTGGTGGGCAAGTACCAGGACCGCCGCCTCGCCAACCGCGTGTTCGCCCTCGCTTCGACTCACGCGCAGGTCGTGCTGCGGCAGCTGAACGCCAGCGAGGCCGACGCCCAGCTCTACTGTCGCCTGGCTGGGTCCATCATCTATGCCAGCCCGTCGCTGCGCGCCGACCCCGCCATATTCGCCCGTAACCGCCGCGGGCAGTCGGGGCTGTGGGGCTCCTCCGTGTCCGGTGATCTGCCGATCGTGCTTCTGCAGATTGGCGACGCGGCCAACATCGAGCTGGTGCGACAACTCGTGCAGGCCCACGCCTACTGGCGCCTGAAGGGACTGGCCGTCGACCTCGTGATCTGGAACGAGGACCGCGCCGGCTACCGGCAGGTCCTTCAGGACCAGATCATCGGCCTCATCGCGGCCGGCGTCGAGACGCACACGCTCGACCGCCCCGGTGGCATCTTCGTCCGGCCAGCCGAACAGATCTCGGTCGAGGATCGGACGCTGTTCCACTCGGTCGCCAGGGCGATCGTCGACGACAGCCGCGGCTCGCTGGCGAACCAGATCGGCGGCCGCCCGCCCGGCCTGCTCCCGGCGTCGTTTGCGCCAACCATCGCCTACCGCGCCCCCGTTCCCGCGCCCGCCCTGGCGCCTCGCGACGACCTGGAGTTCTTCAACGGCCTGGGCGGCTTCACTCCCGACGGCCACGAGTACATCGTCACGACCGCGCCGGGCTCGGTGACGCCGGCGCCGTGGGTGAACGTCCTGGCGAACCGCGGGTTCGGCAGCGTCGTTTCGGAGAGCGGCTCGGCGTACAGCTGGGCCGAGAACGCCCACGAGTTCCGCCTCACGCCCTGGTCGAACGACGCGGTGACCGATGCGTGCGGGGAAGCGTTCTACATTCGGGACGAAGAGAGCGGCCGTTTCTGGTCGCCGACGGCGCTGCCGGCCGGCGGCGGCAGCCCGTACACCAGCCGCCACGGATTCGGCTACAGCGTGTTCGAGCACACCGAGGACGGCATCACCTCGGAGTTGTGGGTGTACGTGGACCTGACCGCGCCGGTGAAATGGTCGGTCCTGAAGATTCGCAATGCCTCGGGCAGGCCACGGCGCCTCTCGGCCACCGGCTACGTGGACTGGGTGCTCGGGGATCTGCGCGGGAAAGCCGCCCCGTACGTGGTGACCACGATCGACCCTGACACCGGCGCCGTCTTCGCCGTGAACAACTACAGTGCCGAGTTCGCCGGGCGCACGGCGTTCTTCCACGTCGACGATGCGAGCCGCATCGTGACCGGCGACCGCGCCGAGTTCATCGGCCGCAACGGCACGCTCGGGCGGCCCGCCGCGATGCGGCGGTCGGGGTTCTCCGGCCGGGTCGGCGGCGCGCTGGACCCGTGCGCCGCCATCCGCGTGGGCGTCGAACTGGACGCCGGCCAGGAGCGGGAAATCGTCTTCAGGCTCGGCGCGGGGCGCGACCGCGACGACGCGGCGGACCTGCTCGGCCGTCTCCGGGGTGCGGCCGCCGCGCGCGCATCGCTCGAGGCGGTGTGGCAATACTGGAGCCACACGCTTGGCGCGGTCAACGTGGCGACGCCCGACGCGGCGCTCAACACGCTGGCGAATGGCTGGCTGCTCTACCAGACGATGGCCTGCCGGCTGTGGGGGCGAAGCGGCTTCTACCAGTCGGGGGGGGCGTTCGGGTTCCGCGACCAGCTGCAGGACGTGATGGCGCTGGTGCACGCGGAGGCGCCGCTCGTGCGGCAGCACCTGCTGCTGTGCGCGTCGCGGCAGTTTTCCGAGGGCGATGTCCAGCACTGGTGGCACCCGCCGTCGGGCCGCGGCGTGCGCACCCACTGTTCGGACGACTACCTGTGGATGCCGATGGCGGCTTGCCGCTACGTGAGCGCCACGGGAGACTCAGGCGTGCTCGACGAGATGGTGCCCTTCGTTGCCGGCCGCGCGGTGAACGCCGACGAGGATTCGTACTACGACCTGCCGGCCGTGTCCGAGGAGCGCGCCAGTTTGTATGGCCACTGCGTCCGCGCGATCCAGAGGGGCCTGCAGTTCGGCGCCCACGGCCTGCCCCTCATCGGCTCGGGCGACTGGAACGACGGCATGAACCTGGTGGGCGCGGAAGGGCGCGGCGAGAGCGTCTGGCTGGGGTTCTTCCTCCACGCCGTGCTGACGCCGTTCGCCGAACTGGCCCGGACCCGCGGCGACACGATCTTCGCGGACCGCTGCCTGTCGGAGGCGGTCGCGTTGCGGGGGCGCCTCGAGGAATCGGGTTGGGACGGGGCGTGGTACCGGCGCGCGTACTTCGATGACGGGTCGCCGCTCGGGTCGTCGAGCAACGCCGAGTGCCAGATCGACTCGATTGCGCAGAGTTGGTCCGTCCTCTCCGGGGCCGCGGACCCGGAGCGCGCCCGCGTCGCGATGAACGCCCTGGACGCGCGGCTGGTTCGCCGCGAGGACAAGCTCGTCCGCCTGCTCGACCCCCCGTTCGACACCTCCGCGCTCGACCCCGGGTACATCAAGGGATACGTCCCGGGCGTGCGGGAGAACGGCGGGCAGTACACACACGCCGCCGTCTGGGCGGCGATGGCCTTCGCAGAACTGGGGGATGCCAGGCGCGCCTGGGAACTGTGGGGGCTGATCAATCCGATTGCCCACGGGATGTCACCCGGGGCGATCGAGACCTACAAGGTCGAGCCCTACGTGGTGGCGGCGGACGTCTACGCCGTGGCGCCGCATGTCGGACGCGGCGGGTGGAGCTGGTACACAGGCTCAGCCGCCTGGATGTACCGGCTCGTCATCGAGTCGCTGCTCGGCGTGCGGCTCCATGGCGATCGGCTGCGAATCGAGCCGTGCCTGCCCGCCGACTGGCCCGGCTTCACCGTGCACTACCGTTTCCGCGAGACCGTGTATCACATTGCCGTGCACCAGACGGCGCACACGACAGGCGACCAGCGGCTCATCCTGGACGGCGTGGAACAGGGCGGCCAGGCCGTTCCGCTCGTCGATGACCAACGCGAGCACCGGGTGGAGGTGTGGGCGCGGGCCGCCGCGCCTAGCGGCTGCCTATCAGCGCCGGCCTGAGGCTCAGCTGCCCCTGACGCGACTTGTCGATCGAGAGGCCCAGGATTCGCGCGACTTCCTGCGGGGCGTGGAATCCCATGGAGTTCTCGGCCTCGCAGTAGTCCAGCAGGAACTGGGCGTGGCGCTGGAACCGGCGAGATTCGGCCAGTTGCTCGTCTGTCGCGCCCGACGCCCTGGCAGCCTTGATGTCGCCGATGAGCGCCACGAGCGCGTCCATCGCCACGTTGCGCAGTTGCATCGTGCGGTCCTGGATTTGCTCGGCCCGCGCTTTCAGCTCCTCCTCGGACCACTTGTGGCACGTCTGGCACGCGCGGTTGATGTTGAGCAGCGGGCTCCGGACGTGGTGATCGCTGATCTTGAAGGCCCCTTCGCGCTGGTAGGGCATGTGGCAGTCCGCGCACGCCACGCCAGACCGCGCATGGATGCCCTGGTTCCAGGTCTCGAATTCGGGGTGCTGCGCCTTGAGCACGTCCGCGCCCGTCTCGGCGTGCGTCCAGTCCTTGTGGCCGACCTCGTCGTAGTACTCGATCATTCGCTCGACGCCCAGGCCCTTCGCCCAGGGGAACACCAGGCGCTTCTCCGGCCCCTTGAAGTAGTACTCGACGTGGCACTGCCCGCACACGAACGACCGCATTTCCTGCCGGGTCGCCATCGTGTTGACGTCGTAGTCGGCCACGCCCTGGGAGGCCCTCAGCGCGCGCATGCCTTCGATGAAGGCCTGACGTGTCACCCGGAGCTGCATCGTCGCCGGGTCGTGGCAGTCGATGCAGGCCACGGGGAACTTCACGTGCGTGCGGGCCTCGGAGTAAGGCATGGCGTTCATCGCCTCGAACCCCTTCACCCGGTCGCCCGCCCCGAGCTGTTTCATCGGCACGTAGACGGACGCGTGGCACTGCATGCAGGCGCCGGGCTGCTTCACGACCGTCTGGCGCTCGGTGAACGTCTGGTCGTCCAGCATGAAGGCGTGCCCGCGCTCTTCGCGGAAGTCGACCGCGAACGCGTACCCCGCCCACATGGTCTTGAGCCGTGGATCCTCCTCCAGCCTGGACTGCGCCACGATGCTCCGCGGGTCGGCCTGGGTCGGCGTGCGGGGCATGGCCTCGCTGCCGCCGTACTTCGTCCGCTCCTGGTCGGTGGTGCGCCGGTAGCCGTCGTGCTGCAGCGGGAAGTTCTTGCCCCACATCTCGGGGTCGTCCGTGTCGTCGGTGAGGTCGACGACGCGGAAGAACGGGTTCTTCGCTTCCTGCTTGCGTTCGGCGACATTCAGCAGCAGCGCCGTCAGGGCGCCGACGACGACCGTGGTGACCGCAGCGGTGATGAGAATGAGCCGTTTCATGATGGCCTTGCCCCTTGCCCCCTGCGCCGAATCCCGAATCCCGAATCCCGAGCCCCGGGTCCCGGGTTGCTAGTGCTGATGCCCCACGTCTCTGTGGCACCTGATGCAGTTGATGCTCTCTGGTGGCTGTCCGGCCTGCATGGTCTCGACCATGTCGGCGTGGCATTTCAGGCACGCGCCTTCGGTCACGCGGCTGTTGCGCCCGGTGATCTGCAGAGGGTCGGGATACCCGCCCAGCGTGAACGCGTACGAGTGCCAGAACCCGTTGAGGCCCTTGGTCAGGTATTTCGGCCCGAGTCCGTGGGGCGTGTGGCAGTCGTTGCAAACAGCTACCGCCCGGTGGCTGGACTTCTGCCACGCGTCGTACTGGTCGTTCATGATGTGGCAGTTGGCGCAGGCCGCCGGGTCGTTCGTGAGATAGGAGGCGCCGCGCGCGTAGACGAAGGTGAAGCCCCCGATGCCGCCGGCGAGCCCGAGCGCCACGCCTATCGCGATCCCGATCATCCGCCCGCGAACGCCGTGCTTCGTGAAACCGCCCGCAGCCGCCGTCATCACCAGGATTCTAACCCCTCAACCATCGATCGACTATGACGCGGATCACATCGCGCCGGGCAACCCGCGGCGCCGGGACCGCTCAGTCCGGATCGGCCGGCGTCGCAGCCGGCCCCCGCTCGTAGCGCGCCACGTTCTGCGCGAAGACCTCGAGGCGCGCGATCACGTTGGGGGGATAGGGCTGGCCGTCGTTTTCGAGGGCGAGCACGGGGTATCCGCGCGCCCTCGCCCAGGGGGCATAGACGCCTTCAATCACGCGCCCGGGGAGGCACCCGAACGGCGCGATGATGGCGACGCCGGAATAGCCGTCCTGCATGGCCGCGCCGGCGACGGCGGGCGAGACGGTCGCCTCGCTCTGCATCGCGGCGGGGATGAAGGTCTCCGTGCCGAGCCTCATCACGGCGTCCAGGTCGTCGTGCGCCTCTGGAATGAGGCCCGTCGGCGTC
>Ga0105097_10001215_pt1 | contig 12268 bp, 5 predicted proteins | sample PPLLak12cMay2015_FD_87035 | JGI IMG/M metagenome (GOLD analysis project Ga0105097, IMG submission 87035) | Freshwater sediment microbial communities from Prairie Pothole Lake near Jamestown, North Dakota, USA - PPLs Lake P7 Core (1) Depth... | ecosystem: Environmental > Aquatic > Freshwater >... | reverse complement strand
GTGGGCTCCTCCACCATGCCGCATAAACGCAACCCTATAAAATCCGAGCAGTGCTGCGGCCTTGCCCGCATTGTACGTTCAGCAGTCGAACCGGCGCTGCAGAACAATACCCTCTGGGATGAACGCGACCTGACAAACTCCTCCTGCGAGCGGGTGCTGTTCCCTGAGGCTTCGATCCTCACGGATCACTGCCTTCGCCTGATGACAACGGTGCTCGAAGGGCTGGTGATCAACCGGGCGGCAATCCGCCGGAATCTTGCCTTCCTTCATGGTATCAATATGGCAGAGTCCGTCATGATCGAACTCACCAGGAGAGGTATGAACCGCCAGGACTCTCACGAACGGATACGGGTGGCAAGCATGCAGGCACTCGTCGAAGAAAAGCCCCTTGCTGATGTGCTGGGGAGAGATCCTGAAGTATTACGGTACTGTTCCCGGGCCGATATTGCTGCGCTCCTCAATCCGGATTCCTACATCGGTACATCGGTGAGTCAGGTAGATCGGGTCGTGGCTAAACTCACTCCCCTCTGTACCTGATATTTCCCTGAGGGTTGGTAATCCGGGGGGCGTTTTGAAAAAGCCGCACTTTGCAGAGAGTAAAAATATTCTGAAGGAAACAAAGCAATCCACGCTCTATAAACAACAAAAATAGTATATTTATAAACTCTGAAATTGAAAACAAAGTATTCATGAAACGGCTGAACAGGCTTTTGGGATATTCTATATCACCTACCGATCTTATCCGTTTCGTCATTATTGCATCCCTCACGCTTTTGTGCTTCCTCATCATTACCTATTCACTCTCAAGAAATCTTGGGACCATTTATGCACAGCTCTTCTATTTCCCTGTTATCTACGCGACCTATTTTTATCCAAGGAAGGGACTCTATCTCGCCGGTGCCTGTGCCGTGGTATACGAGTGCTTTGCGTACCTCTACGTATTTCCCGATACCGGCGGCATGATTTTGGTAACCGGCCAGGCACTCCTCTTTGTCTGTATCAGTGCCCTGGTGGCATATTTCAGCGAGAAGATCCACGCCAGCGAAATACATAACCGGAACATTGTTGAAAAATCTCCGATGGGCATCATCCTCTTTGACAAAAACGACTATACCATCAGGTTAACCAATACCCGTTTTGAACACATGGTCGGGTATACTGCCGAAGACCTTGCGAGGATGACCTTTCCTGAGCTTCTCTCTATACCTGAAGACAAGGTAAGGTTTGAAGAATCGGTCGCTTCAGGGGAGGAAGTTCGTTCCTTTGAAACCGTTTTCCTGACCCGGGAAAAAGTGCCCGTCTGGGTAAACCTTTCCTGGAGCAGGATCACGGAAAATCTGTTGAGTTGTACTGTTGTTGATATCAATAAATTCAGACTCGCCAAGCTCGCCGCTGATAAAATTGATGCCCAGTACAAGCAGGTAACTGACAGCCTCCCGACATGCATTGTCATTATCCGGGACCAGATGATTGTGTATATAAATCCCTCATTCGAAGTATTTTCAGGTTACAATCCTGAAGAGCTGCTTGGCAGGGATCCTCTCACCCTTGTCCATCCGGATGACCAGGCCGATTTCCTGCAGTCCTGTCATCTCGCAGTAAGAGAGTCATCGACTCCGGGGAGGGCTGATTTCAATCTTCTCATTAAATCCGGGAAGATACGCCCTGCCACCCTTTTTTTTACGCGGATACTGCAGGACGGATCACCTTCGGTGCTCATCAACCTGGTAGATATTCCCGAACAGGAAAATGTAAAAGGACGATCCCTGCACGATAAGAAACAACGGGGGATTATCAGTACTTTTGCCTGCGAGCTCCGCACTCCTCTTCAGCCGATTATGGGATATATCAACCTGCTCATGCAGGACCCGGAATCGTACGGGGTTACCGAGGAGACCCGGATCATCCTTGACCGCTGCGCAAAGAGTGTGGACCGCGAGCGCCAGATAATCAACCAGATGCTTGAGCTTTCGGTCATTGATGCCGGGAAGATCCCCCTTGAATATTCGGTCTTCTCTGTTCCGGACCTGATCAGGACTATTATTAATACAGGAGCGTATGCCGCAGACGCAGACATCACCCTCGATGTTCCCGCTCATCTTACCTTCGATGCCGACAAGAACAAGATTTCAACGGTACTGGACACTATGATCTCGAATGCCGTGAAGTATTCAACCCATCCCCGTAAGATCCATATCGCCTACCGGTCTTCACCGAATGACACCATGCACCGCCTCTCCATCCGGGACAACGGTATCGGAATCACGGATGCCCGGCTCGATGAGATCTTCGAACCATTCCCGATTCCGGAATCCGGAACGGCACTGAAGTTCGATAAAGTCGGACTTTCGCTCGCTATCACAAAAAAATATATCAAAATGCACGGGGGGTACATCAGCGTGGACAGCATCTTAAACCTTGAAACCACCTTCTGCATTCATATTCCGATAAAAAGACCCGCGGAGGTTGAGTATAATGGTATATAAAATTCTGGTAGTGGAAGATGATCAGCCAATCCTCGATCTGATGGATATGCTGATCCGGAAACTGGGCTATGAGCCGATCCTTGTTGCGAACGGGTTTAAAGCGCTCGAACTGGTACAGAAGGAGCCACCGGCACTTATCCTGCTGGACATTATGATGACACCTATCAACGGGTGGGAATTTCTGGAAAAACTCCGCGGGGAATACGGAATGCGGTCTATCCCGGTCATCCTGTTTACCGCTTCACCCCTGATTGACGAAAAGATGAAGGAAATGAAGGACCCGAATCTTGGCGTTCTCACAAAGCCTGTTTCATTTTCCGAGCTGAAAGCCGGTATCGCCAGATATCTTGGATAAAAAAAATCGGGATACATTGCCGGATTAAACGTAAAATCTCGTGGAAGGGGAACAAAAATTTTTTTTTATAAATTTTTCTGGTACACCTGATGAAAAATCTATCCGCATGACTTTCAAAAATGAAGGTGGACAGATCTTGTTTTTATGCTGCTGATGATATGAGTTAGTTTGATTTTTTATTCGGTGTAGATCGCAAACAAATGCGTAGTGGGGTTATTCATTTTTGGTGATCCTGGAGATTCCGAACTCATCTCTGTGCTGTAATATTCTGAAAGTCTGCATGATACCAGCAATGAGCGTCAGAAGAATGATTCGCAATACTTGGAGCGTAAGGGTTCCGCTCATAGCTTCTTCGAAGCACTGCATTGGCCAGGACTTTTAAGCAGTATTTTATTACCGATTCACTATGGGGATCACCCTCTCATAGGCTGTGGAACTCAACAAAATTTGGGTGAATCGGGGGCCTGGCCGGCAAACGCGTCAGTCTGATATTTTCATAACAAAATTTTTCAAGGATTATTCCGGTTCATTCAACCGGATCTCCGATGTATCCATGCGCCGCAAGAACTGTCTTTACATTCTCGATCCAATCCCGATCATCGGCGTGGGCTACTCCGTAAATGTGAGCAAGCATGTGAGGATCGTGGCCGTGGGATTTCTCTGCACCGGCTGCATGGGAATGCTGTACATTCTGGTGTTTCGATTCAAACGGGTGCGGCAGCGGTGCAATGTTGTCTTTCCAGATCGCTGCGAGAACTTCATCATGTGTCCTGAGTTCATTGATTCCGATAACCCTGCCACGGATCTCCCCGGTCTCCCGGTGATTAATCAGCATCCGGTAGCAGAGAAATTCCCTGCAGATCGTAGGCCGCGAAGGGTAAATAATACAGATCAATCCTTGCCCTTCAGGGTTCTTTCGCGTGAACACACAACCCTTCTGGTGAGCATCCTTACTTTCATCCTGCATTTCTTCATATGTATCGGCAAATTCATCGGCATACTCTGGCAGCACGTGTGCCTGGAAGAGTTCATTGGTAATCGCATACCTGCAGAAATAATCATGGGCGGTAATCTCTCGCTCCACTTTGATGAACTCCCCAAAGCTTGCACAGCATTTTCCGCACAAGTCACATTCAAATTTGACCATATCAAGATCCATTTTATGACAATCGGGATTATTAAAATTGGGAAATGATCTTGGTCACATAGAGAATGGGGGGAACACACTACTTCATACCGTGCTCTCAGGAATTTTTACCGGAAAAAGGATGACTTGTCTTTGCCACATTCTTGAGGAACCTGCTCTTCCCATATACCCTGTCAGGTTCAAAATGGAAATCCAGACTCATACGAGTTCACATTCTCTTTTTTAGCAGAATCCTGGTATCCGGCCTTAATGGAGTATCATCAATTACTTTTTCCGCAATTGTTTGTTTTCGGGATCGGAATCCGAAAATAGCCAATTTTAAAATGAGAAAAACCTGCCTTTTTACTCCCTTTTTTGAGGCAGATTGCTATCGCTGTAACTTTGAACATGTGACATGGGGATACCTCTTGGTTTGAGGATATTCACTTTGGGGGTCTGGTTTGGGGTCGATGTTCGGAGAAACAATAGGGCAGTGCTTAAATTTCCTTAATTCAGGCTCTTTTTGGCAAAAGAAAGAGTATGAAAATCGTAACAGTTCATATGAAATTGCGAGTTCACCGATCTGTCTTTTGCCATCTCAGAACATCATGAATTTTTTCGAGGGAATATCTTGATTACTAGCCTGAAAAATTACCTTTACAGACCCTTTTGGTTGGCGAAACTCTGCTGTTATAGTCTTGGAGTAGTGGGGAAGATGAAAAAACCCTGTTTTGAGCTGGAAATTCCCGGTTATCTAAAAAAAGTAGTAATTTCCTCGCTAGGGATATCGGGAGTTCATTTCGGGCACGTTTGCCAATATCCTGATTTGATTTTCGGGAATCTTAAAAATATGAGAAGGTTTTTTTTTATCTATGAATTATTATTTGAGTTGGAATTTGGCAACTGGTGAACTCAGTCCATTGTTCACAAATTCGAGATAAACATTGTAACATTTTGTGTCACCCTTCGTTGTCTTCCAGTTATAATGCCATGAGCCATTTCCCAGATAGGAGAGGCCGGAAGTGGATGCAGCCGTATCAAGTACCTCTATATCATGAGTAATAACTTTTTTACCAGGACAAGATATTTTATCAAACTTCAGAGTGAACTTTGCTGGGTCGTCAATATATCCACTCCTATCTGATAAATGCCATTTCAAGGGAATATTGTTCCCGGCCTTAGCGGTGTTAAAAATACTATTAATACTTGTGCTCATCTCGATTGGAGCATCAAATCCTGAAAATGTATACCACTCTGTATCCTGAGAAAGCACAAAGTAAACGCTCTCCTGTTCACCCGCATTGACGGTCACTGGCTGTTCCTGTGAAACGAAGCCGTCTGCTACCAATTTCACCATATAGTCACCTGCTCCAAGATCCTGTATCACAGGGGTTTCATAACCCATGTCAATATACTCCGGCGAATCAAGGGTGCCACCTGCCGGACCACCTCTTAAAAAGACCCGGAATCCCTCCTGAGGCAGGGAATAAATCGCGATGCTGCCGGTGGGACCAGTATTAATACCGTTAATGCAACTAGCGGCAGGAATTTCAACTAACGCGAATGGCGCTGAAGTGGTGGCATTGGGATTAACCTGCTTCTGGGCAAAACTCACATCCTGATAACAGGATTTCGTCACTTTCACCCAATATCTTCCGGGAGAAATTGAGGACCAGTTCTTATTTGTTATCTGCCCACTTTGTTCCACACCCCCAATTTTGACCGGATTATACGAAAGATCTTTCAGTATGATTGTAGCACCAGTTGGTGAGGAAGTGACATATAAGGCACCCGGCCACTGCGTCCTCACACCCGAGACTGAGAAAGCCGAGCTCTGACCAGAGACTAACTGAGAGGTGCCGATAGTGCTGATTTTGACAAAGTAACTGCTTTGCGACCCTCCTGGCAATGTCAAAGGAAGTTTCCATGTAAAGGTTTTGATGTTGGCCGCTATGGATGTTTTAATATCCGCCTGCCAGTTAGTACTGTTCCACAATTCGATTTTCACTGTCGGAGTTGTAGCAAAACCAGCATAGTTCCACGTAATTGTTTTCGCTGTGCCTGCTGCCCATGTTCCGGCGGGTACGGTTACCGTGATTGATTGTTGAGCCACACAGGCACCGGCGTATGTAGATGAACCGGCTGCAGGGTTAGCAGTCCATTCAAAGAATTGGGGTGTTTCGACGCCCGCGATGCGAGAGGGATCAAGATTGAATGCAAAAGTGTGAGCCTCCCTCCCCGAAACCTGTCCATTCACAGGATTTTTATCTGCATCTACCAGAATGGGAGTTGCTGCTGAGTCCTGCCCAGCCGCTGCGGTAATCCAGTAGTAGGAATAGTCATTTGAATGTGAGGCTTCATTACCTTTTGCAGCAGTTGCCAGCACTCTCGTTGTGGTCCCTGAGGAGGGTATGAATTCGTCTTTAAACCCTCCCCCATAACATTGCTCCATCATCATCAGGACTTTGGGATTTGCAGGCAAGGCGTTTACTAATTCGGTATCCGATATTTTTTCAGTTCCCCATAATAAGAGGTTTACATCATTCGTGTTTGGGTCTGCGTTAGTTGTGGTCTTTTCGCCATGACCAGAAGTAAATATGAACAGAGTATCAGCCGAAGTGAGGACGGGAGTCCAATCGCGGATTGCTGAAGTCACATTGGCTTTCGTCGCTCTAAGTATATTCACAGAGTTTGTACCATCAAGTTTTGGATCAGAATTGATGGTACTCGTGGAAGTTTTCTGGTCAGCCCGGGCATCCTGCGAACCATCAGACATTACTACTTTGATATGAGACGGCGAATACCCATAGTTGGGACCAATCAACGTCTTATACAGGAATTTTATATCGTTATAGTACCGTGCATAATTCTGGGACGAGTCGCCTCCACCAGATATAAGGACTGCATAATTATGAGAGGCATCCGGCCGACATGCATAGTCCGGGTCAGGGTCAATACCTATTGTTGTTCTTCCCTCATAGTTCGGGAAGTTACCTCCTTCATGTAAGAACTTAACAATATTTTCTTCCGAGGGAGGGAAATCAACATCGTATTCCTGAATAACCTGGCCGTTAGCGTAAAAGACCAGCTTGGCGGGATGTCCCCAGTTATCATTCTTGGCTAAATCGATGAATTCAACCCACGTCGAAGAACCAGCGGGTGATATAATTGTTGTCCCATTCAGGAGCATCAGGCCAGTTGCCGGGGGCAACTCCTGATCGCTCACCAGCAGCTCTTCTTCCCCAATCGTCTGGGGATTTTGACCGAGATACGAGTTTCCATTAGCAATGGCTTCAGCCCTGCCTGGCGGTTCTGCGGTGATGTAAGCAGGCTTCCTCACGCTGCCATACCCTGCGTCATTATAAATCTGCAATGCTACCTGATAGGTCCCCGTCGTGTTATAGGTATGTGACGGGTTCTGTACCGATGAGCCCGTGGGAACGAGACGCCAAACGTCATTATAAGGCCCGAATCCGGGTGTTTGCTCACCGCCCATCAGGACGATGCTTCCGTCCGGCATCGCAACACTGGTGGCACCCGTTCTTGCCGGCCAGTCGGCATTCGAAGTCAGCAACGTCCATGTAGCACCGTTATCGGTCGACCGCCACACCTCATCCCTGCCGGGAATACTGCTGCCATAACCCCCCATCAGGACGATGCTTCCGTCCGGCATCGCAACGCTGGTATGATCATATCGGGGTGTCCACCCGGCATTCGCAGTCTGTTGTATCCACGTTGTGCCTTTATCCGTTGATCTCCACACGTCATTGTACGTATCGGTCCAGTTATAGCCGCCTGTCGCTATAGTGCTGCCATCAGGCATAGCCGCGAGATCGAAATGTGTTCTTGGAGACCAGGCTATTGAGCCAATACCCGTCCATGTTATCCCTTGGTCGGTTGAACGCATTAACGCGGTCCACTCGCCTGCCATTGCATGATAGATCGTAAGCAGGATGGTGCCGTCCGGCAACACCACACAGTCTTCCAGATTAGTATACTGGCTGCCACTATCCCAACTGGTAGTCATATTGACCCAGGTCCATGTCGAGCCCTTATCCGTTGACTTCCATAATATGCCAGTATGCCAACCTGCACCCATGTAATTCATGTGAAGCATGGTGCCATCCGGCATCGCAACGGTGTCGCCATCACTAAAAGGAGGACTCGGGTTCACCTGGGTCCATGATATTCCCTGATCCGTCGACCTCCACACGCCATTTCTCACCAGCACAATGCTGCCGTCCGGCAACACTGCACCGTCAGAACCGGGTCCAGCCGTCCACCCGGCACTTGCGGACTGCTCTGTCCATGTCTCAGTATAATCCTCGTCTCCGAAGAACCATGCCCAACCGGTGGGAAATCCCGTTGACGTATCGGTAAATTGAACCGTAAGCGGAACCGGGCCGGATGTTGTATCAGAAGTAAAATCAGCAGTGGGTGATGGGTATTGAACATTGAATGCATAAGGACCCGCTGGTTGACCAGACGCATTCACCACATAATACTTCCCGGTGTAGCCCTGGAATGTAATTGGTGACACATAGAAGTTTTGATAATTTCCTGCCAGGTTAAGAATATAACCTGGCGCGTCAGGAGGATTTGATCCAGATGCCCACCAGCCAACGTTCGTCAACGGGGGAACCCCGTCAAGAGGAGATCCTTGTGCATCATTAAGCGCATGAGTAAGATTCAGTCCTGTATCACCGATATATATGGTATCGCCCTGCTCAACCGCGTGTACCGGCGCAACAGATATACAAAGACAGAGGAGAAGTCCCCCCGCCATCACACCCATCAGGTTCTTTAATTTCATATCATTTCCTCTTTGATAATCGGACTATGCTTAATTGAGTATAATAATTAAAGATTTATATCAGCTTTCGCTATTTTTTCCTATATAATAGGATGCAATGCACAGTTGCTTATCAACACTTCAGGAAAACCCGGATTGTTATGTTATGAAGATTGAATTCAGGATGATAAATGATATTCAGTTTTGATATCGTCAGGTGCTTACAACTGACAGGATTTGGACGCCCTTTGGTATGCATTTACGAATTTTTATGGAATTATTCATTTCCGGTACATATCGTCATTCCATTATCGTGATGGTCAAAAAAAGATCCAATACCCAGAGGGTTTAGGTGGAATTGCATTTTGCCAGGATCTTTTCTCCCGTCAGATTTGGCTGTTATTTAAAAAAAAATTAATCGAAATATATCGTGCGCGATCATCAATTTCCCGAAATTTATCTTTTTTGCCATTCCTTAATTGTATTAGTGGATGTTATCCGGTTTTGTGAAACGGAATATCGGATTTGCACTTGACAAGATATATAAGCAGTCAAAATATAAAATCAAACATTTTTGATCACTTCCTGGGTAGAGTCACATTCCGAGGAATCGAGGAAGAAATGAATTGAAACATGCGGTATGTATCATGAAGAAACCAAGGGTAATTTTTTCCGCGTTGCTGGGTATTTTCGTTATGGTAGTTCTGGTTGCGCCGGTCTCGGGCGGTCTCGCAGTAACAGACGGCAATAAGATCACTTCACCGTATGGGATTTCATCACCGGTGATTACCGTTACCGATTCTGATATTCCTGCAAACAGCACCATCACTATCGACGTAACATATTTGTACTTATTTGTTAACAGTGGTCTTTTCAACGATGCAAATGTCGTGGTATCATCCAATTCAGACGCGGCAACGTGGACGGGTGCAGTTTCAGCTGCTGGCGATGTAATTACCCTGACATCTGCCGGCAGTAATACGAACGTCGGTGAAAACATCACGGTGACCTTTACCGGAGCAGGCGGGAATCGCTGGGTAACTGATACCTATGGTGATCAGTCAACTGGCTTGACTGTCACCAGGACCGATACCGTTGAAACAGCTTCAATAAATTTCCGGATTGAAACACTGACTCCGTCTCCAGGAGGTCTCACGACAACGGACGGTGAGAAGATCACATCACCTGACGGAATTTCATCACCGGTAATTACTATCATCGATTCAGACATTCCCGAAAATGGGACTATCGTTATCGATGTTCCCTATTTGTGGATGTATGTTGAAAGTGGCACCTTCACCAATGCAAATGTGGCGGTTAATGATACTGCTGCCACTGCAACATGGACAAGTAATGTTACCACAGTTCCCGGTATGGATTATAGCGATTATATTACGTTAAAATCAACCAATGGTCCAACCGTTGTCGGGGAAAATATTACCGTGACGTTCACCGGAGCTGATGGAAATCCCTGGGTTCTTAATTCATACGGGTATCAGTCAATGCCCGTGACTGTTACCAGGACCGACACTGCCCAGACTGCCCCCATAAACTTCAATATCGAGACTGTCCCGCATCCACCGACAGGACTCATCATTACAGATGGTGTGAAGATCACTGATACGACCGGAAACACATCTCCGGTAATCTCTCTCGTAGAAACAGACATTCTCATGGATGGCACTATCACCATCGACATATCCAGCCTACATGGATTTGTGGCCGAAGGCAATCTGACCGAGTCCAATATAATAATAAATGACACAGCCGTTGCCGCAAACTGGACGGGTACAGTTGCAGGTAATACCCTGATTCTTACATCAACCGGCGGTAATACCCGTGTTGGTGAAAATATTACCGTGACTTTCACCGGTGCAGCAGGACATTCATGGATTTCCAACACCTACGGTAACCAGACAACAATCCTGATTGCAACCCGGACCGATGGGTTCGGTGAGAGCACCTTCACCTTCATGATTGAGATCGTACCTCCGTTGCCAAAAGGTCTCACCTCAATCGATGGTGCAAAAATCACTAGTACGACCGGGAGTACCTCTCCGGTGATCTCCATCGCAGAAGCAGACATACACATGGATGGTACCATCACGCTTGATGTATCCGGCATAAACAGATATGTCGTTGGGGGGGTACTCACCGACTCAAATATTGTTATCAATGACAATGCAGCTTCTGCAAACTGGACGGGTACAGTTGCTGGTAATATCCTGACTCTTACTTCAACCGGCGGTAATACTTCAGTTGGTGAAAAGGTTTCCGTCACTTTCATGGGAGCTGGAAGGAATGCCTGGATCGCCAATACGCATGGAAACCAGACCGTTCTCCTCACGGCTTCCCGAACCGACGGACTCGGTGACAGTACCTTCAATTTCATGATCGAAACAACACCTCCGCCTGGCAATGCGGTTGAGACAAATTTCACCGTCTCAAAAACAGCGGATATCGCACCATTAGCAGTAACGTTTACCGATTTATCCCTGGGAAATGCAACATCATGGTTCTGGGAATTCGGTGACGGGGCAACTTCGACACTCCAGAACCCGGACCATACCTACGTGAATGTCGGGTCATACACGGTCAACCTGACAGCGACCAATGACTTCGGACCGGATACCAAAACCCAAACGGATTACATCCATATCCTCAACGGTGTGATACGGGAAATGAATACCTCAGTTGATGGACTGACCGTTACCAATTGCGGAGGTCCGCAGACTATCACAGTTGATACAACCGTCCTGCAGACTGCTTTGATCCCAAACAGTTCGGTGCTGGAAATCAATCCTCCGGCTGACCGGGGCTTCAAAAGTATCATAATCTATGCCCTGAACGATGATGGTTTTTCCCAGAACGGGAACCTGATTACCGGGTATCCCACAGGCGTTTATTTCGTGACTGAAGAGCTGGCTCCGCCCTCAGGATTCTCCAGTGACACCGGTACGAATGCATCGTTTAATTTCAGTATTGATTTTCCTTCCTACCCTTGCAACGCCTTGCTCAGCACAAAAATCTGGGAAGGAGTGATACCCGCGTATGATAACAATTTCAGGAGGATAGCCGATGGCAATAATGCCAGCGTGGTCGGTACAGCATACACGGCAACCATTAACAAGACCAATCTTCCACCAGGTTCAAACGTCAGGGTCCGAATGAGTGTCGACCCGAACTGGAATACCTATCCCCATCTCCCCGGTGGCCCGGGTTTGATTTTTATCTGGCGGATATCAGATAACGAGAAACAAGGACAGATACTTCCTACGAAGCACTTGTCCTTTAATCCGGTAAACAATCTTGATTATTATGAGGCCGATTCCCCCAACGGGCTTTCTACGTTCGGCTTGTCGTCCCTTACCGGTAACAATAACCCATTCCAGATGATCACGTTAATTCTTTCAGAAATCATCAGCCCGCCTGAAAACCTCCCCTCATCCGACAGCAGTAATACATACGTCCCGGGTGCTGTTGGTACGCAGAATACAACCTCCTCGGTG
>Ga0105097_10001213_pt1 | contig 12275 bp, 16 predicted proteins | sample PPLLak12cMay2015_FD_87035 | JGI IMG/M metagenome (GOLD analysis project Ga0105097, IMG submission 87035) | Freshwater sediment microbial communities from Prairie Pothole Lake near Jamestown, North Dakota, USA - PPLs Lake P7 Core (1) Depth... | ecosystem: Environmental > Aquatic > Freshwater >... | reverse complement strand
TCCCCGCCGCCGGCCGCGACCGCCGCCGGCGCCGCCTGCCTGACCATCGCTGGCACGGCCCGCCTGACAGCATCGACGCGGGGCGCCCGCAGACCCTCGGCCGTGAGCCCTGCCCTGCGGAGCAGCGCCGGGATGAGGTTCGGGTGATCGAGCGGCAGTACGAGCTCGGTGCCGTGCAGGACCGCCGGATAGCCAGAGTGTGGGCCGCTGAAGAGGCCGCCGCTGTGGGGCTTCGGGATGTCGTCGGCGTCGCTGTGCGTCGTCACCACGACTACGCTGGTCTCTGTGACGCGATTAGCCAGGGCGTCCAGCTCGTCGTTGATTCGACCGAGGGCGGTGAACGCCGGCGCCGGGTCCAGGTCGAGGACCGGGACCGTGCCCTCGGCCTTCTCCTTCATGTTGGCGACGCGCTTCTCGGCCTTGCCGACCCACTCCTGCAACTTCGTGATGTCGGCGGTCACCTCGGGCGTGTACATCGGGTGCTCGCCGCCACCGCCCTTGAGCTCCGCGAGCCGCTTCTTGGCGAGCTCGAGCTTGTCCTCAAGGTTCTGGATGCGGAGGTTGAGCTTGATGGTGTAGCTCTGGCCGGTGAGGTCGCCCAGGCCGGCGCGGAGGTCGGCGAGCCGCTCCTTGAGACGCTCCTCGCGCAGCATCATCTTCACCGTGTGCGGCTTGTCCTTGAGGTCCGCGAGCTTCTTCTTCACCTCGGCGATCTTGTCCTTGACGTCGGCTTCCTGGGCCTCGAAGACGATGACCTGGTTCTTGAGCTTGACCCGGTCCATGCGCTCCTGCTGTTCCTTCATCAGGCGGTCAATGCCGGGGAGAGAGGCCCGGAGGGCGGCAATCTGCGCCTCGAACCGCTGCCTGATGGCATCGTTCTGAGGGCCGACGTTGCGGGCGCCGCCGATGTTCTGCATCCGGTTCTCGATGTTCCGAATCTCCTGGTCGACCCAGGACTTCTGACCGGCAACGAGGTCGATGAGCATCTGCTGATCGGCCTCGCGCGCCGCGGCCTTCGCCTTGGCGCCCTCAGTCTTGACCCAGTTCGCAAGGAGGTCGGCGTTCTTGTCGAGATCCTCGGGCTTGATGAACGTGAAGCGCCCGCCGCCGGCGTCCACGAGGTGACCGCCCAGGTTCTCGTCGGCCCACTTCTGCAGCGACTTGTCCTCGGCGACCGCCTCCGCGGCCTTCCGCATCTTGTTGATGCGGTCGGTCGTGCCGTCGAGCCAGTTCGAGAGCTTGTAGGCGCCGTAGGCAGCGGCGGCGCCTATAGCGATGCCGGCAAGACCGACCTTCAGCGGGCCGAGGACTGCGACGAGCGCCCCGAACTTGGACGCCAGCGTACCAACGCCGGCGGCCTGGGCGGCGGCGCCGGCGCCCGAGATGATGCCGAGGGACGAGGCGATGTTCAGTCCAGACAGGACGCCGCGCAGAAGACCGAGCGAGTTGACGAGCGTGCCCAGCACCATGACGATAGGCCCGATGACGGCGGCCGTGGCCGCCGCCCGGAGCAGGAACATCTTCCAGCCGTCGGAGAGGTTCGAGAAGCGCTCCGCGAGGCGCGTCAGCCACTCCATGAGGTCCACGATGTAGGGCAGCAGGATGGCGCCCACCTTGATGGCCTCGGCCTGGAGCTTCGCCCACGCCTCGCGAATCTTCTGGACGTTCGTCGCCTTCGTGTCGGCGAAGGTCTCGTTGAGCTTGCCCTGGGCGTGGTTGACCTTGTCGATGACCTCCAGGTTCTTCTGGTAGTTGGGACCGAGCAGCGAGAGCACGCCGTTCAGGGCGCGCACGTTGGGGATGAGCTTCCGCAGCGCCAGGCGATCGCCGTCGACCCTCTCGTAGAGGAACTGCAGCGTCTCGATGAGTCCTCTCTTGGCGATGCGGTCGCTGACCTCCTTGTAGGTCAGGCCCATCTCCTTGTAGGCCTCGATGGACATCTTGGTCGGCGCCGAGAGCGCCATCATGGCCCCGCGCAGGGCGGTGACCGACTCGGCCGAGGAGAGGCCGGTCAGGGTGAGGCCGGCAATCATGCCGCCGAGGTCTTCGATGGGCACCTTCAAACCCTGGGCGATCGGCATGATGCGGCCGAGGGAGGCAGCGAGCTGCTCGGGCTCGGCCTTGCCGACCTCGATGGTCTTCATGAGCACGTCGACCATGTGTGCGGCGTCAAGATTCTCGTGGCCGTAGGCGTTGATTGCCGAGCTGACCACGTCCGCCGTCGCCATGACATCACCGAGGCCGGCGGCCGAGGCCTTGGCCGAGACCTCGAGCGCGTCCATCGCCTCCTGGCCCTTGAAGCCCGAGGAGGCCAGGAAGTAGAAGGCCTCGGCGAGCTGCAGCGGCGTCTTGCCGGTCTCGCCACCCATCTCGAGGATGGCGTCGCCGAACTTCTTCGTCTGCTCCGCGGTGAGGCCGGTGAGGTTCTTGATCTTGATGAGCTGGTCTTCGTACTTGAAGGCGGCCACTGCCGCCACGCCGAAGCCGGCTGCCACAGGAAGGGTCACGAACTGCGTCATCTGCCGGCCGATGTTCTGCATCTGCCGGCCGACGTGCTCCATGCGCTGGGCGGCCAGCCGCGAGCTCTTCGCGACGGTGTTGCCCATCGCGGTGGTCGCCGCGGCTGACTCGTTCAGTCCCTTCTTGAGGCCGGTGGTGTCCGACGTGATGCGGATTACCAGCTCGCCGTAGAAGTTAGCCATCAGTCAATCTCACCCTTCACCCGCTTCACCTGTACGAGCAGCACCGTCTCGAGCGCCTTGCTGTCACCGAAGTGCTTCTGCAGCTCCTCCTGCGTCATACCGCCATCAATCGCCCTCCAGGCCGCTGCGTACTGGCGCAGGGCGATGATGTCGAGACACTCGGCGATGTCCTCCCTCTCGGCCTCCGACGGCCGGCAGTTGAACTCCTGGCAGATGGCACTCTTGAGCCATGCCTCTGGCGCCTCGGCTCCCTTGTCGCCTCTCAGGTATCGGTCGAACTCGGCCCACTCTTCAAAGGGCGCTCACGGTCCCCCAGGCCGACCGCCGCCGCGATCTCGAAGGTCATCTCGTAGGGGAGCTGGCTGATGTTCTCAGGCGAGACCGGCTCCTCGTCCGACCAGGCGACGATGCACGCCTCGAGAGCCCGCTGCGTGAGAGCGAAGCCCTGCGCCTCCTCGATGGACTGGTCTTCGCCGTCTGGCTTGACCGAGGCGACCTCGGCCCGCAGGCGGCGAAGGGCGACGAGGGAGAGCGGACGAACGTCCACCCACTCTCCCTCGCCGAGATCGACACGCTTCTTCTGGTTGAGCAGTCCCATGTGTGTCCCTTCGTCAGGAGGCGCCTATCAGGAGAACGCCTCGGTGATGGTGCCCGTCAGACGGAGCTGGGCCTGGAAGCCGTGGTACTCGCCGATCTCCAGGGTGCGGGTGTACTTCTCGATCCAGCACTCGCCGGTCACGGTCTTGCCGGTCGCGAACTTGAGCTCGAACGAGCGCGTGACGGCGTGGGTGATGCGGCCGATGTTGAGGAGCGCGTCCGGGCCGGCCGCGTCGTCGTCGTACCAGCCCTCGATGACGATGGGCTCGCGCTTGCGGATGATGCCGATGAGCCACTGCTCGTCGGTGACGCCGAAGGGCGTCGACTCCTTGGCCTCACGGTTGACCGTGTAGTCGCCGATCTTCGTGATGTACTGCACGAAGCCGGTGGGGCCAGCAGTCGAGAGCGCACCGCCATCGGCGATGTCGATGCGGAAGTCGACTTCGTTTGAACCATGCTTTGCCATCTGGCTCTCCTTTGCTTATGCAGGCGCGACGTAGGCGCCGGCCGCGAATGTGACTCCGGTCAGGGTGGAGTAGCTCCAGGCCACCGAGACGTAGGGTCCGAGGTTGCCGGTGAAGGGCACCCAGATTGCGCTGGTGCCGGGAACCGACGCGAACGCGATGGCGCCGGTGTTGACCTTGGGCGTGTAGGTGGTGCCGAGGGCGCCGCCGTCGCGGAGCTCGATGGTGACGCTGCCACTGGCACCGACGACGGCCGTGACGTGGACGATGAAGTAGCCGCCGTTGGTGCCGGCGGCCGGCATCTGCACGTCGAGCGAGTCGGTGTTGCCGGCGGTCGTCTTGGCCCCGAGCGCGTGGATGAGGCACGCCTGCTTCTTGCCGTACCAGATGCCGTACCGGGCCTGGGCCTTGGTCACCTCGCTGGTCGCGAGCTGGACCGTGTAGCCGATGCGCTGCACGCTCTGGTAGGAGTCGAACATGCGCCCGTTGACATTGCCGTGCTGGGCGATGGACATGGGGATGGCCGTCACCGGCACATCGCGGAAGGCGTCGTGGATGGACCCGACTGCGTCGTCGTACCAGCCGTCCTGGGTGATCTCCGTCTTCTTGGCGCCGCTCGACCAGAACTCCTCGTCCGCCTGGCCCAGGGTGTCGGTCTCGTTGAGACGCAGCTCGACCGCGTCGTCGTACTTCGAGTCGACGCCGAGCAGGCTGTAGCCTCCGAGGAGGTGAAAGCCCACGTCCTTGCTTGAGTACTTCGCCATCTAGCTCTTCACCTCCTCGACCAACCCGCGCTCGAGCCAGTCATCCAGTAGGGTCTTGTCGAACGGCTCGACCTTGTCGCCCTTCTTGACGACCAGCCACTCGACCTCGCCCTTGTGCTGGCCCTTGAGGGCGGCGAGACGGTTTGACAGGGATGCGGGGTCGGCAGGGCACGAGAAGCCCACCTTCGCCCGGTAGGATTTCGTCATCTGCCTACCTCCGATACTCGTAGCCGCACTTCCGGCACTCCCAGTGCTCGGTCTCGCCGAAGGCGCGGAGGTCTTTGCGATCGCTGTGCTTGCAGAGCGGGGGGGCGCCGCCGCCCGACACCGGGGCTGGGACCAAGTCCGCCGGCGCGGGCGGCGACTCTGTGAGCTCTATGAGGAGTGCGCCGATAGCGGCGTGAGCCGCGGCGAGCGAGGCGATGAGCTTGACGTTGGTGACGGTGGTGGTGATTTCGGCGTCAGCTTCCGACATGAACAATCCTCACGTCGAGGTCTCGGCGCTCAAGGCCGCTGACCATGTCGTTGTTGGCGCGCTCATCCTCGTAGACCACGAGGTAGCTCGATGCCTGCAGGGCGTCGCGCAGCGCATCAGCCACGCCCAGTGCCTGGGCGTAGGTCTCCGCATAGATGCTGTACTGGATGCGAGCCTTCGTGACGGCGATCGCACCGTCCAGACTCTGCTCGCGCGGTGTCGCGAACTCGTAGTAGACGATGAAGGGCAGGGTCGGACTCTGGGCCGACTCGTTGGGGTAGAGCCTGGTCCCGATGAGGGCCGCGAGGCCGGCGCTGCCCGTGAGTGTCGCGTGGAGGTCGGACTGGAAGGCCATCACAGCCCTCCGAAGACGGCTTTGAGCTGGTTGAAGAAGTACATGGCGATGGGGATGAAGGCGTTCATCGCGCCACGCTCCACGTACTTGTAGGGCCGGTTTCCGGGGTGGTTCACGACCGGCCCGACGAACCACTGGCCGCGCTCCTCCCAGAAGAAGTGCAGGAGTCCGGTGGGGTTCTTGGCGAAGATGGGATGCGGCCCCACGCCGTGCTCGAGCGCCAGGGCGGCCGGGTGACCCTTGCCGAACCCGACGCTGATGCCGTTGACGGTGCGGTAGAAGATTCGGCCCGTCTCTGCGAGGTGGGGATGCCGCGGCTTGTCGACCTTGTCGCCGATGAGCCCCTCGAGGTTGATGACGTCGAGGATGGACTCCTCGACCATGATGGCAACGTCGTTCAACCAGTAGGGCTGCTCTGCGATGATCTCAGTCGCGGCGGCGGTGAACTTGGCCGCCAGCGCCTCGTCGCCGATGACGGTGGCGCCCATCATTAGATGACTCCAGGGTCAATCACCTGGCAGAGAAGCTCGGTGAACGTGCCGGTGACGTCGGTGACCACCGAGACGACCGCCCAGTCGCGGCCCTGGAAGCGGGCACGGTCCTCGTGGAGGACTGAGTAGCGGCCGTTGAGGAGCACGCGACGGTACTCCATCTCGTAGGTCTGCATGTTGGTCCGCATCTCCTGCCGCTTCAGGCGGACGCTCACGTCGCCGCCGGCGATGAGCGCCGGCAGCTCGGTGAGGTCGGGGACGCAGGCCCACGTCTCGATGGGCTCCCCGAAGGCGTCCTGCGTCGAGGTGGAGCGGAGGATGTCGACCTTCTCGCTGAAGTAGCCACTGAGCGAGGTGCGAAGGCAATCTCCACCTATGGTCGCGCTGCGGATCATCAGAGCTCGGACTCCATGACCTTGGTGAACTTCTCGGCTCGCATGTCGATGCCGTCGACCATCTCGATGGAGACGAAGCCGGCACCGGCGTCGATACCGCTGGCAGCCTCTGCCCGCAGCCCCTTCGCCATGCTGATGAGCTGCTTGGCGGCGGACGCCGCGTCGGTGACGACGGCGCCCATGAGGTTGACGACCTTCAGGCACATGATCTCGTTGACGGCGATGGTCTCGAGGGCCATCGCCGCCGCGAGCGGAACGGACCCGCCGGCCATCTCGAGGAAGGCCGTGTACTCCTCGTCGTCCATGATGCGGCGGGTGGTGTCGGTGTCGCTGACCCGCAGACGGACTTTGCCGACGTCTGTGCTCGGGTCGTAGTTCCAGGTCATGCGGACTTCTTCCTCGTGGCCGGCTTCTTGCGCGCCGGCTTCTTGGCTGCCGGCTTCTTGGCCGTCTGGTGCTCGTGGGTGGCGAGGACCGAGGCCGCTTCTGAGGCTTCAGCCTGGGTCACCACGCCGTCCGCGAGGGCTGGTGCCTCCGCCTTCTGTGGCGGTGGCACCAGCGCGTTGCGGATGTCCACAAGCACGTCGTAGATGGCGACGAGGAGTTCCTCGTTGCCGTCCAGAGGGACGATGTCATGTGGATGACGAGCCATCGTCAGGCGCCAGAGCCGTTCGACGCGACCGTCGCGAACGGGGCGATTGCTGTCGCTCCGAAGATGTGACGGACCTTGAACTCCTGCTCGTCGGTCTCGAACGACTCAGCCACTGAGCCGCCGCCGACGCGCGAGGCGTTCGGCGCCTTGACGAAGAGCTGCGGAGCGTCGTAGCCGCTCAGGTAGTCCACCTGGAGGGCAGGGCGCGGGGCGCTGACCGAGGCGAACAGGAACCAGGTGGTGGCGGCGTTGCTGGTGGCCGTCATGGAGATGTAGGGGTCGACCACGACGGAGAGGCGGTTCCGCATCCAGTTGTTGATGCGAAGCTGGTCGGAGGCGTTGTAGGCGCCGCCGCCGGTCGCCACGGTGATCTCGGTGGCGTTGATGATGTTGTTGGCGGTGACCTCAAGGGCCGGCGGGACGACGAGGGTGACGGCGTCGATGACGATCGGGAAACCGTCCACATCGGTGTGGTTGCCGAGCACCAGGAACGCCTGGGCGAGGTTCGCCAGCGACAGTGCCGGGTTGGTGCTCGAGGCGCCGTTCGTGGTGTTGACGATGTTCTTGTAGCCGGCCGTGTCCTTGTACAGGTCGGTGTTGAAGCCGGCGGTGCCGACGTAGAGCTTGCTGACCGCCAGAGCCTCGGTGCGGCGGGCGGCCTCGACCAGACGCTGCGGGAGCTCGCGGAGCGAGTACAGGTCATCGTTGATGACACTTTCCCACGACAGACCGAAGCGGGCGCCGTACTTGGCGACCTGACGAGTGATCGGCGTCTCTTCCTGCGGGCCACGCTCGGGGTACTCAGCGCGCTCCCCGACGGCGTCCAGCACCGAACCCATGCCGGTGATGCCGAGCATCTTCGCCTGACGGAAGTCGCGCACCTGACCGATCTTGGTGTACGCGCGCCACGCCGGCATGGTCGTGCTCCACTGCGCCATGAGCGAACGGTCCAAAACGTCCGCCATGAGATATGGGAAGTCCGCGACGACCATCGCTTCCTGAAGGGCGAAGCGAGCGCGGCTGTCGCCGTCGATGGCCTCGTTCAGGATTCCGACGAAGGTGTCCACGGTCTCGGGGGAGAACCGCCTCTTGGCGAAGTTGCTCTCGCCCATGAGCTGCCTGATGTTGTCGGAGGTCGTCTTGGCCTCCTCCGACAGCATCCTGATGTCCTGTGCTTCCATGTGTGTGTCCTCCTGTCGGCTCAGTAGCCGAGCTTGACCTGGACCGTGCGGGCACCAGGTGCTGTGGTCACGGTGCCGCCGATACGCGCGGTGCCCGTCACGGCGATGTCGCCGTCGTACTCCAGCGTGATGGTGCCGCTCGCGGCAGTGGCGGTGAAGCCACGCAGGCCGTAGAGCGGATGGTTGATGCAAGCGGCGAGGGCGACCGCGTCAGCGGTGTTGTCGCCGTCGATCTTGAAGTTGCGCGTCGAGTAGGTGGTCGTGTCCGTATGCGCGGTGAACACGATGCCGTTGATGATGACCGTCTGGCCGTTGGTCACGGTCGCGAGGGTGATCTTGCGGTCCTCGATGCGACCGCTCTCAATCACCTTGCCGAAGAAGGCGGTGCCTGTCTCGGCCTTGCAGTTGAGCGTGCTCGCGCTCGTCCAGTAGACGCGGTCGCCCTGAGACACCGGCCGCGTGCTGACCGCGGCGTGGTCGACCGTGATGGTCGCACCCTGGGCCGTGCCGGTGATGGAACTGATGACCTCGCTGGAGGTCAGCGTGACCACCGCCGCAGCGGCCGTGGCACGCACGTTCCGCATCGGCTCCAGCGTGGTGACGACCATCGTGCCGGCGCTCGGCGTGATGGTCGGCGTCGGGTAGGCCGCGGTCGGGTAGAGCGTGACCGGCTGGACGAGCACCTGGTTGGCGCCGCCGGCGGTGGCGATGTAGCCCCTCGGGACGATGCCGTAGGTGGCGTCGTTCAGCACCGCGGCGAGCTCGGTCGCGTCCGCGGCGTCGGCACCGGAGATGCTGAACTCGCGGTTGGCGGCCGTGGTGGTCGAGGTGTGCGCGGTGAAGGTGAGACCGGCGACGGCGACCGTCTGGCCGGCGGTGACGCTGGTCAGGGTGATGATCTGGCCGCCGTTGATGGCCTTGGCGAGCAGGAGCGCGTCGGCGGTGTCGGCGCCGGCGATGGAGAAGGTGCGCGTGCTCCAGGTGTTGACCGTGCCGTGGGCCGTGTAGGTGTAGCCGTTGGCGATGACCGTCTGACCGGCGGTCACGGTCGCGAGCGACAGGGTGACCGCGTCACAGGCGCTGTCCACGAGCAAGTCGCAAGCGCCCTTGGCGAGACAGGTCGCGACCTGGGTGCCGCTCGAGAGGGTCTTGGTGAGAGTGACGACCGGGAGCTTACCGACGCACATCGGGGTACGAGCCGCCACGCTTGCGCCGACCGTCAGCGGAATCTTGATTCCGCGTCTGTACTCTTCATTCGTTGCCATGTGTCACCTACTCTCAGGTGCCGAGCAGGACGGGGATGGTGGTGGTCGCACCGCTCAGGACCGCGCCGAGGGCGTAGCCGTAGCGCACGGCGTTGGCGCCGTCCGAGTACTTGGAGAGCTTCGGGGTGCGGGCCGGGACGTAGTAGAGGATGTCGCCCTGGGCCACGGCGCCGTTGCCGCCGCCGGTGGTGACGCCTTCGACGGAGAGGTTGTAGACGCCCTCGGTCGCGACGGTCGCGACCTGGGAGCCGCTGGAGCCGGTCGAGGTGAGCATGACGCCGGCGATCTGGCCGACGATGATCGGGTCACGAGCGGTCTTGCTCGCGCCCACGGTGAGCGGGATCTGACGGGCTTCCTTGTAGACTTCGTTCGTCGCCATGTGACGTCCTCCTAGCGGACTTCGGATGCACGGGTGGCGGCGTCATCGGTGAGGTCGAAGAAGCGGGCGAGGCCGCTCTTCAGGCTCTCCTTGACCTTGGCCTCGTCGGCCGGCTGACTGCCGCTCTGGGTGCCCTGGTCGTGGATCTTGCCGCTGCCGACGATGGACTCGATGTAGTCGGCCTCGACCTTGCTCTCGGCCTCGACGGCCTCCTTGAGGGCGTCGATGTCGAGCTTGCCTTCGGTCACCGTCGGGTCGGCGCTGACCTTGGTGACCACGCGCGCCTTGGCCGCGGCCGGGAGCTCGATGTTCTCCATCAGCTTCCGGGCCTCGCCCTGCGCCTCGAGGATGACGAGGGCACCCTCCGCGCGCTGGGCGCGGTCGGTGGCCTCCTGGGCGGTCGTCTTGGACTCTTCCAGTTCCGATTCGAGCGCCGTGATGCGCTCCTGAGCCTCGGTCAGCTCCATGTTCTTGACCTCCTCGGTCTGTGCCTCGGACACCGGGACCGGCCACGGGCCGGTTCCGGTGGTTGTGATTGTGTAGGCGGGTGTGGCGCTGCTGCCTACTGGCTGGACGTAGCTGATGTTGGCGGTGTCAGTCATCGAGATGGATGTTGCCACAGCCTCGGGCTCCTTCTGGGACGCGCGCAGGGACTCCATGAGCGCCAGTACCTGGCCGCCCCGTCCGGGCTTGGTCACGAAGTCGACGCTGGCCGCGTTCTTGATCTTCTCGATGATGCGCCCCTTCCGGCCTTCGACCTCACCGGGCCTGAAGACGCCGCCGGCGCGGATGGAGACGCCGATGTGCGGCGCCAGCGCCTCGATGACGTCGCGATAGTGGGGCAGCACGCTGGCCCTGGCGTAGAGGCCGGGGCCGGTGGGGCCGCTCTCCTGGTACACCGCGTCGGAGATGGTCACGGCCGCGAGGTCGCGGACGCTGCGCTCGGGGCGATCGCGCGCCTCCGTCTCGGTGGGATGGTCAAGGTACATCTGGGTGCCAGCGCGGAAGGCCGTGGGGCCGTCCTCCTTGAGGAGCTCGGGGCTGTAGTAGCCGCTCGCTCCCCAGCCGGGGGAGATGATCTTGAGGTCGATGGTGTTGTCCTTGCGGACGGCGCGCTCCACGAGCTCAGTCACGCTGGTCTCGAGGTCTTCGGCCTCTTCCTGCGGGCTCTCTTCGGGTGGCTCGAGCGACTCGCCGGCCATCACGTTGACGCCGCCGCTTTCCGTCACGTCGATGTGGTAGGTGACCTCGTCAGGCATTGTCTTCTCCTCTGTCGAACCCGAACGGCATCAGGGGCGTCTGGCCCATGACCTGGCTGCCCCAGGGCTGGTCGCCGCCGGCCGGGTAGGTGACGAGGGAGCAGCCGCAGTTGGGATGCTGCGGCGGTGCCATGTCTCCCGTCGAGAACGGTCGGTGGAGAGGGATGGCGCCCTCCTCATGATTGTGGTCACAGGGGTCATAGCGCGGGTGCATGGGTCCGAGCAGCCACTCCTTGACCATCTTGTAGCCGGCCTTCTCCATGAGCTCGGCGCTCGACATCTCCGCGAAGCTCCACGCCTTGCTGGTCTCGGTGAGGGCGATGCGCTTGGCTCGCCAGGAGACCATGTCATCGAAGTTCTGCATGAGCAGCGAAGCGATGTCATCGACCGAGTCACCGCGGGCAAGGGCGTCCGCGAGCAGACGAGCCATCGCCTCGCGAGTCGTCTCGTTGATGCCGGCCACCAGTTCGGCGCCGTGGGCGAGGATCCAGTCCTGGGCCTGGATGGAGTCGAGCGTCGTGTACACCCCGTACTTCGCGAGCCCTGACTGCACGAGCGAAGTGGTGAGGGTCGAGACGAAGGACGGGTAGAGGATCTGAACGTCGCGGTCGACGCGCGCCGCGAGCGCCGCGGCGATGGCGGCCATGATGAGCGCGACCTCGCGGTCGTCGTCGTCACGCTCCGCTTCGCCCAGGTCGGCCATGAACACGGCGTAAAGGACGTCGTAGGCCTGCGCCGCGAACATCTTCCTCACGGCATCCTCGAAGCCGAGCACCTCGTTGCGAAGCACATCGACGCGATGCCAGTAGAGCGTGTTCTGGAGCGCCCGGTCGAGAGTCTCCTCGAGCATCAGGCGACCTCGAGCGGGCCGGCTTTGATGACCGGGACTTCGGGCGAGTCGGTGATCTTCACGAACGCCCACCACGTCCCCGCTGTGAGCTCCACGACGCCGGGACTGGGGCCGACGAGGCAGCGGGCGAACCAGGGACAGCCCACGCCGGCCTCCCACGATCCGTCGTGCCACGTCGCGTCTGCGGCCAGCGTCTCCGTCTCTGAGAAGGTCACCTTGACGGTGTCGGCGGTGGGGTCGTAGGCCGCGCCGGCCTTGGTCGCCGTCACCGGGAAGCGCACGAACTCGACTGACTGGCTCTGGATCTCAAGCATTCTGTCTCCTCACTGCGGCTCCCTCACGCGCCAGCCGCTGGCCGGCTCATCGACGCGCCAGCCGGCCGCCGGCGCGAGTCCATCGTTGGGGTCAAGGATAGAGGCCGACCAGCCGCACTCTGGCGCACCGAC
>Ga0105097_10001211_pt1 | contig 12281 bp, 9 predicted proteins | sample PPLLak12cMay2015_FD_87035 | JGI IMG/M metagenome (GOLD analysis project Ga0105097, IMG submission 87035) | Freshwater sediment microbial communities from Prairie Pothole Lake near Jamestown, North Dakota, USA - PPLs Lake P7 Core (1) Depth... | ecosystem: Environmental > Aquatic > Freshwater >... | reverse complement strand
TTTGCCTTTTATTTCAGGTTAGGCAAACGCTTACGCAGAGTTACATAATTACAGTGATCCCCCAAATATTCCATCAAATGGGATTCTCGAAGAAGGTAACTATTCTCCTACAGGCTTGGCAATAACCATGAATTACAATACCATAAATCCAGCGTTAAACTCATCAATACAGGATATGAAAAAAGTTTTAATGCTGACCGAAAAAGCTATGCAAAAAATAATTAACCGAGTACAAGCGATCGAGAAATATGTTGTCGATTTAACCTGTTATTAGATGGATATTATTTCGATTTTTTTTCCCAACATCCTATGCGTACATGGAAAGAATCACAACGAGCGAAACCATCGATCCAATCTTCCTTGTAAAAGAGAAGAAGCGGCGGTTTATTCACGAGCTTTATGAGATCCAATGCCAGATATTTCAAGGGGTGGATATAAATAGTTTTACCAGCTACATTATTCGCCCTGGAGCCGTGAGGACCCGGGTCAAGATCTTTCGTAACGACCATCAAAAAGCGGTCGGCTATTATGCCATCCACTTGTTCGAAATTAGGTCGAACGCTGCCGAAATCAAGGCGATTTTCAGAGCTGAAGCAGGATTACTCCACGCCTACAGGCGTAAACACGCCACGCTTTCGTTTGCCTTTGCTGAATACTGCCGATACAAGTGTTTTCATCCCGGTCGAAAGGTGTACTATATCGGGACCTTGGTTCATCCGTCGAGCTACCATTCATTATTCCGAAACTGCTATGAGTTATATCCTACATATAGGCGCGAAACACCCCCCGATATCCTTCGTCTGATGTGTGACATGGCAAAGAATCTCGGGATCGGACCGGCTTGCCGGGACAACCCATTTATCGTTCAAGTCGGTTGGATTGTTCGAAACGACAGAGAGGACTTGGCGTTTTGGTCCCACTGTGACAAGCCGGACGTCAAGTTCTTCCTGAAGATTAACCCTGGCTACCGCGAGGGGGAGGGTCTTCTTACCCTGGTACCCATCACGTGGAAAAACTTGCTGTGGGTGTTTATCCGCTGGACCACCGAAGTGTGCCGTCGCGAGCTCAGAAAGCTGGCATGATACCGACATTTTTTTCAATGGGGAATTGTTGTCTTAATGGTCGACATGAAGCACGCGGGTGGATGCTATGTTTACAAGTGATAAGGCAGCCAAAATCATTATCCGGAAGTCTATAACATCAGGCGGAGCGCTATCGCACCTTTATGCACAACACCGGACCAGGAGTCGCGAATGATGAACGTGCGTGACGATATAAAGGCCTATCTTGTCGGTGGAGGAATTGCCTCACTTGCCGCCGCCGTTTACCTCCTTCGGGATGGTCACATTCCCGGGAAGCATATTCAGATCCTCGAGGAGTCGAGGCTTGGCGGAAGTCTGGATGCCGCCGGTTCTCCCGAGCAGGGGTATTCGATGCGCGGCAGCCGGATGTACGGAGCGGCGTATGTCCTCACTTATGAGCTTCTTGCGGGCATTCCGTCGCTCGACGACCCAAGCAAGTCAGTGGCTCTGGACATGCTCGAGTTCTGGGAATCGACACCGTGGAACGCAAAGGCCCGGCTGGTCGAGAACGGAAAGATCATCGACCCTTCGATCTTGGGCTTCGACAACAAGGACCGGGTGGAACTCGTCAAACTCCTGTTTTCATCGGAGAACACCCTGGGCACAAAGCGCATCGAAGACTGCTTCGAGCCTCATTTCTTCGAGACGAACTTCTGGTGCATGTGGTGCAGCATGTTCGGATTCGAACCCTGGCATAGCGCCATCGAGTTAAGGCGCTACCTGCTCCGTTTCCTGAGATTGTTTCCGGATCTGGCGACGCTGAAGATCATCCACTCCACCCGATACAACACTTACGACACCGTTATTCGACCGCTGCTCAGTTGGCTTGCGCAGCACGGCGTACAGTTCGACACGGGCGTCCAGGTCACCGACCTGGACTTCGCGCGCGCCAACGGCAGGAAGGCCGTGCGGGCTATTCGTTGTCTGCGCGAGGGGAAGCGGATCAAGATCGACGTCGGCGAGAGCGATCTTGTCATCGTCACCATTGGATCCATGACGGCCGATTCGAGCTTTGGCTCGATGTCTGCGCCCCCCGTTCTCACGACCGTCAAAACCGGGGGCTCCTGGACCCTCTGGGAGCGGCTCGCCGAGAAGGATCCCGCGTTTGGTCGTCCCTCTGCGTTCTGCGGACATAGTGACCAGACGAAATGGATAACGTTTACGGTGACCCACTTGGATGACCGCTTCTTCAAACTGATGGAGCGCTTCAGCGGCAGCCCGGCGGGGCGCGGCGGCCTGGTTACCCTCAAGAGTTCAAGCTGGCTTTTGACGTTCCACCTCTTTCACCCGCCGGCCTATGCGGGGCAACCTGAGGGAATCTTCGTGTGGTGGGGCTACGGGCTTTTTCCGGACCGTGTCGGCGCCTACGTAAAGAAGCGGATGTCCGATTGCAGCGGCGAGGAGATCCTTGTCGAGACCTTCTCGCATCTTGGGTTCCAGCCCCACATTCCGGCGCTCCTATCGAGCGCGAACTGCATTCCCTGCATGTTGCCATATGCAGCGAGCCAGTTCATGCCGAGAGCAAAGGGCGACCGACCGAACGTTATTCCCGAAGGGACCGTCAATTTCGCATTCATCGGTCAATATTGCGAGATCCCCGACGACGTCGTCTACACCATCGAGTACTCGGTCCATTCGGCGAGGCTTGCCGTTGCTTCCCTTCTCGGCTTCGCCCATGAGATCCCACCGACCTACAAGGGGCTCGAACACCCCTACGCGCTGGTCCACGCGATGAAGATCATCCTCGGGTAGCGATTGCAGCGGAAAAAGGACGCCTCGGCAGAGGCGCCGTGGCTTCTGTGAAACCATTTATGACAAACGGAAGCGGTAGTTCTTCACCCAGTTGCAGAAGATGACAGACCCGCTTTCCGGTTTTCTGAAAGGCATCTCCGGCAAAAACGGCCGGCCTGGCCCCCGCGTCCTTTTTGGAACCGTCCCGTCAAGAACGCGTGGCGGCGATCAATGCCGGGTCGCCTTGGCACAGAGGGACGCGGCAAGATTGGTCCAGCGCACCTCGATAACAAGTATTAGGCTGAAATTATGACAAATAAAATCTGGCTCAGAAATTATCCGGACGGCATTCCCGCCGAAATCAACGCTGATCTGTTCATTTCGATCCCGGATCTGATCGAGAAGCTCGCCATCAAGTTTGCCGATAAACCGGCCTATCACAACCTCGGCCACACCATAAGCTATGCGGCGCTGGAGCGACTGTCTCGCGATTTTGCCGCCTTTTTGCAGGGCCTGCCGAATATGGCCAAGGGTGAACGGGTCGCTATCATGGCGCCGAACCTGTTGCAATACCCGGTGGCGCTGTTCGGCATCCTGCATGCCGGCATGACCGTGGTAAACGTCAATCCGCTTTACACGCCGCGCGAGCTGGAGTTTCAGCTGAAAGACTCCGGGGCCAAAGCCATCGTCATCCTCGAGAATTTTGCCAACACCCTTCAGCAGGTGCTCGGGAAAACGCGGATCGAGCATGTGATCACCACCCAGCTCGGCGACCTGCTGCCGATACCGAAGCGCTGGATTGTCAATCTGGTCATCAAGAGGGTGAAGAAAATGGTGCCCGCCTGGCGCATCGACGGCGCCATCGGGTTCCGGTCGGCCCTCGCGCGCGGCGCGGCGACGCCGCTCAAGCCGGTCGAGGTCACACACGACGACATCGCGTTCCTTCAGTACACCGGCGGTACCACCGGCGTCCCGAAGGGCGCCGTCCTGACCCACCGCAACGTCCTTGCCAACCTGGAGCAGACGGGCGTCTGGGTTTCATTGAGCTTCAAGGAGGGCACCGAAATCGCCATTGCGCCCTTGCCGATGTATCACATCTTCTGCCTTACCTCGACGCTGTCGTTCATGAAGTGGGGCAGCCTGATTGTTCTCATCACCAACCCGCGCGACTTGCCGGCCCTGGTCAAGGAGCTTGGACGGTGGAAGTTCAGCGTCATGACCGGCGTCAATACGCTGTTCAACCGTCTCTTGAATACTCCCGGATTCGACCGCCTCGACTTCTCCGCGCTGAAGGTGGTGGTCGGTGGCGGCGCAGCGGTGCAAAAGCCGGTGGCCGAGCGCTGGCAGCAGGTGACCGGATCTTACATCACCGAAGCCTACGGCCTGACCGAGACTTCGCCCGGCGTCTGCGCCAATCTACTGGAAACGCCCTGGAACGGCACCGTCGGCCTGCCCTTTTCTTCCACCGATGTGTCGATCCGCGACAAGAACTTCAACGAGTTGCCGGTATGGACCGGTGAAGGCGAGATCGAGAGGCACACCGGAGAAATCTGCGTCTGCGGCCCGCAGGTGATGAGAGACTACTGGAATAATCCCGAAGAAACCGCCAAAGTGATGCAGGACGGCTGGTTGAAGACAGGTGACATCGGCTATTTGAACGCCAATGGCCACGTCAATCTGACTGACCGTAAGAAGGATGTGATCCTGGTGTCCGGTTTCACTGTCTATCCCAACGAGATCGAAAGCGTGATAGCGGCTCATCCTGGCGTGCTCGAATGCGGGGTGGTGGGCGTACCCGACGAAAAATCGGGCGAGGCGGTGAAAGCGGTGATTTTGAAGAAGGACCCGAACCTCACCAAGGAAGCGGTGATTCAGCACTGCAAGACCCAGCTCACCCATTACAAGCTGCCGCGCCATGTTGAATTCCGGGACAACCTCCCAAAAACGCCGATCGGAAAAGTCTTGCGCCGCGCATTGGCCGACGAGAAGAAACGGTAGCGGCTTCATTAAGCCTCAAGATCGACTATAACCCGGACCAGGATAAGCCCATCCCTTAAAACCAAAACCCCCGACCCGGAAAACCGGCGGGGGTTTTAGCTTGGTGTTTCCGCAATTTGGCGCCCTACCCTGCCCCGCCTTTCAAATATCTTCTTGCCCAATAAGATCCAAAAAGTCTTTGGGATTTACGATTCAGATCCCTTGAAACATTTTCAAATCGGTAAGATGGCGGTCTCCGGAAATTATAAAGGCGGCGGCCCCTTCCACTGCGCAAGCCAAATACTTGTCGTCATCAGGATCAGCCTTGATTATTTCAATCCGACTTTCCCCGGGAACTGCCGTGGCAAATTCGGTAAAATCCTTTAAAAAAGCGCCGAGCTCTCGGGACGTCATGCGATGGCGCCTTTGAAGTTTCGGATATTGCCAGACCCTGGCTCTTTCCTCAAGAATGCCGGGGGAAACCAGGAGCTCCAACTCCCCTGCCCTGGCCAAATCCAAGATCACCGCAACTCTTTGGGAATAGTGATCTGGCCACTGCGAATTACTTTAACCAAAGGCATTGCTGGTCCCTTTTGCTGCCTGGCATTTTTAATGAAATTAACACATTACGTATTATGTAAGCTTCATGGCTCATACGCCCCGATTGTCAAATCCTGCTAAAAAGTTGAAAAGTCGGGATCTTTGTCCCAGCTTTTTTTTCTAATGTTGCAGGGCATCACCATATCGCGTTGCCGCTGTCATTGACACCCAATCACCCTCCTGGCATACTCGGCCCTGCAAAATCCAAGTTCCTATTCCTATCCTTATTGATCCCCGATGCCTGTCCCGGAGGAGGTTTCGGCCGCTGGAAGGGATGGGTCTGGAGAGGCGTTGTGGTAGAAGGAAAAAGGTATTTCCAGAGGAGACAGAACAGATGAAAAAAATACCGTTTGTGATTTTGGTCTTTTTTTTAGCAGGTTGCACGACCGGTCCCACTCTTTATCCCAATGCGCACCTCCAGAGTGTCGGTGAAGCCCAAGCCCAGAAGGATATTGCCGATTGCGAGGTCCTGGCCGATCAGTACGTCAAATCCGATGCGGGTATTGCGGTGGCCAAAAGTACGGCCATCGGCGGTGCCGGAGGCGCTGTGGTAGGGGGTGCCGTAGGTGCCGTAACAGGTTCTTTAGGGCGGGGTGTGGGCGTCGGCGCTGCGGCCGGTGCCGCGACGGGTCTGGTGCACGGCATCATCCAGGCTTCGGATCCAAGCCCGATTTTCAAAAACTTCATGACCAAGTGCCTGCAGGAACGAGGGTATGAGGTAATCGGCTGGGAATGATGATGTGGGCCGATGTGCCTGGGAATCCGTGAAGACCTTTCTCCGGCAAGTGGTGGGCCGGGGAGAAAGATCCCGATCCCGCGCTGTCATTTTCAAGGGCATGACCTCGTATGCTTGGACCTATTTTTAGGCTGTCGTTTGCAAGTGAAACCCCTTTTCGCCAGCAAGAAGAAACATCAACCCCCTTCACACCCGCCGGCCTGTTCGCGGCGGCGGAGATTCCCTGGCAGGACCTGGCCTTTTCCAGCACCCCGACGCCTTGCAGGACTATCTCCGCTCACGTGCAGCACACCGGCCCGGCACCCCGTGAGCGGCCTTGCGCCGCCGGGCGCCGCGGCCGGAATCGGGTCCACCCGCGATTGAAACCCTTACACAGCACCGCCCAGGGTGATTAACGGGACACGCATGATGGAAAATACCATTCTTGTACTGGCGGCCGCCGCAACCGACCGCCGCCGACTGGCCGCCGCGCTGGGCGGCAGCGGGATCGAGATTTTTAGCGATGCGCACTCCGCCGTCAGCGCGATCACCGGTCAGCCGCCGGCGGTCGTGATGGCCGAAGAGCACCTGCTCAGCCCGGAGCACCTGGCGCGTCTCAGCTCGCTCTCGCCGCCGCCGCAGCTGGTGATCCTGGCTTCACCCGACGCGTGGGCCGCCGCCGTGGAACGCCTGGGGCATGCGGCCGCCGCCTTTCTGCCACGCGACGCCGGCGCCGGGGCCCTGGTGGCCGCCGTGGAGCGCTGTCTGCGCCTGGCGCGCCTTCAACGGCGGTCGGAGGCGCTGGAAAACGGGCGCGCGGCCGAGATCGAGGCCCGACTGGCCGAGCGGGTGGATACCGAACGCTTCTTGGCCGTCAAGCAGGTCGTCGACAAGGTGTCGCATTTTATCGGACTGTTGGCCCGCGACGTCGAGGGCGGGGTGGAATACTTCAACCAGACGCCCTATTTCGTCTCCCTGCACAACCGCGATCTCCGGCTGGTGGCCACCAACCCCATCTTCAACCGCCATTTCGGCCACCGTCTGGGGACCCGCAGTTGGGAGATCTACGAAGGCGATGCGGGCAAGGCCGAGACCTGCCCCGTGGCCATCAGCATGCGCTCGGAGATCGTTTTCACCACCCGTGCGACGGCCCGCTACCGCAGCGGCCGCAAGGTACCGATGATCGTCCACTGCGCCCCGATTTACAACGACGACGGCGAGGTTGACCTGGTTCTCGAAGTCGCCACCGGCAGCAAGGAAATCAAGGACATCAAACTGGAGCTGCAGCGCACCCGCCAGCGCTATGAAATGCTGTTCGACGAAGTGCCCTGCCACATCGCCGTGCTGGACCGCAAAGGCCGCATAACGGCGATCAACCGGCGCTTCAAGGAGGATTTCGGCGAGGAGACCGGCATCGGCTTTTTCGACCTCTTCAGCTTCTCGCGCAAGCCCTGCTGCCAGAGCCCGATCGAACACAGCCTGCAGGACGGCGAGCCCCACCAGGCCGAGATGTTTCTGGCCGCCCCAAACGGCCGCAGCCTCAATGCCATGGTCTGGACGGCGCCCATCAAGAGCGCCAGCGGCAAGCTGGTCCAGGTGCTGGTAATCTTTGTGGACGTCACCCACCTGCGGGAGCTGGAGCACAACCTCTCCTCGCTGGGCCTGATGATCGGCTCCATTTCGCATGGCATCAAAGGTGTTCTGACCGGCCTGGACGCCGGCCTCTTTCTGATCGACGCCGGGTTTTACCGCGACATGCCGGCCCAGATCGAGGAAGGGCTGGAAATCACGCGGATGATGGTGGAGCGCATCCGCAAAGTGGTGCTCAATATCCTCTACTACGCCAAAAAACGGGAGTTTACCATCGAGCAGGTGGATCTGCTGGGATTTGTCTGCGACGTCGCCCATCAGATGGAAACCAAGATCCGCGGGGCGGACGTCCGCCTGGTGTGCGATTTTGACCCCGCGCGGGTCGCCGTCGAACTCGATGCGGGCATCGTGCGCTCGGCACTTTTCAATATGCTGGAAAACGCGATGGAGGCCTGCATCGAAGACCCCAGCGACAGACCCCACCGGATCGTCTTCAGCACCTCCCAGGAAGAGAACCACGTTTTGATCCAAATCCGCGACAACGGCTGCGGGATGGACCCGCAGGCCCTGAGGGAGATCTTCACCATGTTTTACTCCACCAAGGGCAACCAGGGCACCGGTTTAGGGCTTTTCATCACCGAGAAGGTCATCCGCGAACACGGCGGCACGATCAGCGCGGAATCCCGCCCCGGGGAGGGCACCCTTTTTTCGATCCGGCTGCCCAAAGGCTGCCGGCCCCATAGCGGCGTTTCCCTGACGCAAAGCGCGGCACCGCCCGCCGCGGCGCCGCCGGGCGCCGGTCCACAGCGGCTGCGGGGCGATCGCGCGCCCTGGTCCTGTCAGGCCCCGGGCGCTTCAGGGCACGCGGGTCAGGCCCCCAAACCAAACCCCGGGAACGGCGGCGGGAAAGGCCCATGACCACGGCGAGGCCGATACCGCCGGTCCCCCGCGTGGGGGTCGGTGTCATCGTGATCCGCGATGTCCGCATTCTTCTGGGGGAACGCTTAAATGCCCATGGGGCCGGCACCTGGCAGTTCCCCGGCGGGCACCTGGAATTCGGCGAAACGATCGCGGCCTGCGCTCGCCGCGAAGTCCGCGAGGAAACCGGCCTGCAGGTGGGCCCGGTGCAGCTGGGCCCCTACACCAACGACATCTTTGCAGACGAAGACCGCCATTACATCACGCTCTATGCCATCGCCCGGGTTCCGTGCGGCATGCCCACGGTCCGGGAGCCCGAGAAATGCGCGCGCTGGGAATGGTTTGAGTGGTCGCGGCTGCCCGCCCCCCTGTTTCTGCCGATCCGGCACCTGCTGGCCCAGGGCTTCGACCCGCTTGCCTGGGTGCAGGCGCGAGGGTGAGCCGAAAGCGACGACAGCGGTCGGGATCGGCCCCCGCCCGGCCGACGGTCCCAAACAGGTGTTTGACAACCCAAAACAGTTAACGTAGTATTATCCAGGTTCGGCGGGTCCGATTTCGGTCCCGTTTTTTTTTCCAACACCTGCGACCCTCTCACGGGAGGTCTGTGATTCCGGCCTTGGGCGGGAATCACAGAGGATGTTCAGATGCAAAAACGACAGCAAGAGGAGGTTCGCCGACGGCGCACCTTCGGCATTATCAGCCACCCCGACGCCGGCAAGACCACCCTGACCGAAAAGCTGCTGCTTTTCGGCGGCGCCATCCAGCTTGCCGGGGCCGTCAAGGCCCGCAAGGCCGCCCGCCATGCCACCAGCGACTGGATGGCCATCGAACGCGAGCGCGGCATCTCGGTGACCACCTCGGTCATGAAATTCAACTACCGCGACTTCGAGATCAACCTGCTGGACACACCCGGCCACCAGGATTTCTCCGAGGACACCTACCGCGTGCTGACCGCCGTGGACAGCGCCCTGATGGTGATCGACAGCGGCAAGGGCGTCGAACCGCAGACCGAAAAGCTGATGGAGGTCTGCCGGATGCGCAACACCCCGATCATCACCTTCATCAACAAGCTCGACCGCGACGGGCTGTCACCGCTGGACCTCCTGACGGAGATCGAAGACAAGCTTCAGATCGAATGCACACCGCTTTCGTGGCCCATCGGCGCCGGCAAAAATTTCAGGGGCGTCTACAATCGCTACCGCCAGACCCTGCACCTCTTCAGCCCTGGCAGCGACACCCGCGACACCGATGGCGAGGTGTTCACCGACCTGACGGACCCTCGCCTGGATGCGCTGCTCGGCCGGCAGGCGGTGGAATTGCGCGAGGACATCGCCCTGCTGGAGGGCGCCGCCAATCCCCTGGAACAGGCCCACTTCCGCCAAGGCAACCAGACCCCTGTCTTTTTCGGCAGCGCCATCAACAATTTCGGCGTAAGGGAACTCTTGGACGCCGTCGTCGAGATGGCCCCAGCGCCCACCGAGCGCGCCACCACCACCCGGGTCGTCTCCCCGCTGGAGACCTCTTTTTCGGGGTTTGCATTTAAGATCCAGGCCAACATGGATCCCGCCCACCGCGACCGGATCGCCTTTATCCGCATCTGCTCCGGCAGCTTCACGCGCGGCATGAAAGTGATTCACCACCGCCTGGGCAAAGAAGTCATCTGGGCCAATGCCACGATCTTCATGGCCCAGGACCGTGCGCACGTGGAAGAAGCCTTTCCCGGAGATATCATCGGCATCCACAACCACGGGACCATCAAGATCGGGGACACCTTCTCCGACAAGGAGCCGCTGCAATTTACGGGGATCCCCAACTTCGCGCCGGAGCATTTCCGCCGCGTCCTGCTCAAAAACCCCCTCAAGCTCAAACAGCTCCAGAAAGGCCTGACCCAACTGGCCGAGGAAGGTGCGGTGCAGTTTTTTCGCCCGGTATTGGGCAACGCCTTTATCCTCGGTGCGGTGGGGGTGTTGCAGTTCGACGTGACCATGGCGCGCCTTAAAAACGAGTACGGCGTCGATGCCGTCTACGAGCCGGTCAACTTCACCACCGCCCGCTGGATCGCATCGTCGGACCGCAAGCGGCTGGCCGCTTTCGAGAAGGAAAAGCAGGACATGCTGGCCCGCGACGCCGCCGGCCACCTGGCATATCTGGCGCCCAGCGAATGGCGCTTGAATTTCGACATGGAAAACTGGCCGGAAATCGTTTTTCACAAAACCCGGGAACAGGCCTGAGGCTCCCCTACACCCTCGAACTGCCGCAGGCGGCAGACGGAGGGGCTTCAGGCCAGGAGGTTCAAGCGGCTGCCCAGGGTGCGGACCAGGTTCATAAACGTGGCGGGCAGGGGAATTTCGCGTTCCGTGACGAGAATCCCCAGTTGATCGGCTCGGCTCAGGACGGTGGCGCTGTCGATACCCGTCTGACGGTCGCAGAGAAACTGCATCCGCAGGGCATCGGTCAGGGGAATCCGCAGTTTTGGGTGCCGAACGGCCAGCAGTGCCAGCTCATCGCAAATGACGCCGCGATGTTCGTCGGCAAACGCAGCAAAGGCCCGGGCAGGGTTGGGCGTTCCAAAAAGCTCATTGATGACAGCCCCCGACAACCTGCCGGCAAAGTCCGCCCCGCGGTCCGGATATTTTTCGCCCAGATAAGGCTTCAACTCCTTGAAGAGAATCATTTTGACCACCTCCACCCCTTCCCGCAAGGCTGGAATCAATTTCTGGTCGACGCTCACGCGGCACCTCCTTTTGGGATCTTGCCGGGCGATACCGGCGCTGCCGCAATAGCATTTCCACCCTTCGGCCGTCAAACCTTTCCTCCCCGCAACCGCACCCAGAGCCCCAAAGCGCTACCAAAAAAGTGTTTACAAACGAACCCTTATCCTATATAGCTTTGGCGGCTCGTCAATCTGCTTGCCGTCATCACTAGTCATTCTTTCAACACTCTAACCTCAGAGGGGTTTCCATGGCTAAAAATCCAACCAGCAAGGCCAGCAGTAAGAAGAAAAAAAATGCTGCCGTCAAAAAGGACGAGGAAAAGAAGACCCAGACAAGTAAAAAAGCCGGGACCGCTTCGTCGCCAAAAGACAATGCTGCCACCGGTCAGAAAGCCGCCGCCAAACCGCTGACGACCCGTGAGCTGCTGGCGCGCCGGTTCGCCCCGCTGGAGACCCGACCACCGGTCAAATCGCCCCCCCCTGAAATTTCTCCGGACCTTTTCAGCGCTCCGCCTTTCTTCGAAGCGGAAAGCAAGGCGGAAGCCAAACGCCTTCGGGAAGTGCTTTCGCGCCGGTATGATTACGAAACCATAAAGGCCGCTGCGGAGAAGGCTGCCGCAGAGAAGGCTGCTGCTGAAAAGGCCGCCGCAGAGAGGGCCGCTGCGGAGAAGGCCGCTGCGGAGAAGGCTGCTGCGGAGAAGGCCGCTGCCGAAAAGGCTGCCGCCGAAAAGGCCGCAAAGGCCGCTGCGGAAAAGGCCGCCGCTGAAAAGGCTGCTGCCGAGAAGGCCGCTGCGGAAAAGGCTGCCGCGGAGAAGGCCGCTGCTGAAAAGGCTGCTGCCGAGAAGGCCGCCGCAGAGAGGGCTGCCGCTGAAAAGGCTGCCGGTGAAAAGGCCGCAAAGGCCGCTGCTGAGAAGGCCGCCGCTGAAAAAGCAGCTGCGGAGAAGGCCGCTGCTGA
>Ga0105097_10001206_pt1 | contig 12292 bp, 9 predicted proteins | sample PPLLak12cMay2015_FD_87035 | JGI IMG/M metagenome (GOLD analysis project Ga0105097, IMG submission 87035) | Freshwater sediment microbial communities from Prairie Pothole Lake near Jamestown, North Dakota, USA - PPLs Lake P7 Core (1) Depth... | ecosystem: Environmental > Aquatic > Freshwater >... | reverse complement strand
GCGGCCGCGTTGTTTAGCGCTGCGGTCATGCTGGGCTACGCACTTGCGGCTACCCAGCGGGGATCTGCTGAGACGGCGAGAATTTCCGATCTTCGAAAGGAAATATCGACCCAACAAGAAACCTTGAGTAATTTGCGCGCGTCTGCTGACGAGCAGATCAATGCTCTTGCGCTGCGTCTTGGCGAGATTAATGCCAATGTGATTCGGCTCAATGCCCTCGGTGGTCGCCTGACAGATATGGCTAATCTTGATGACGGGGAATTCGATTTCGCGAATTCGCCGGCAGTTGGTGGTCCTGCAGAAGGATCCGCAGCACTTGCCGATGGGCTGATGCCGAACTTGCTTAGTGATGTTCACGCGCTCGAGGCTACGCTCGATCAGCAAACGCTGCAGTTAGCTGCGCTGGAAGGCCTTATGCTGAATCAAAAGCTTGACGAACGCCTCCGACCCAAGGGTCGGCCAGTAAAGGCGGGTTTTATTTCTTCGTTCTATGGGTATCGTTCCGACCCCATTACTGGCAGGACTGCGATGCATGAAGGTATCGACTTTGCCGGTAAGTCGGGCACTCAAGTCCTTGCGGTCGGTGATGGTGTTGTTACCCGCTCAGGCAGGCACCATGGATACGGAAACCTGGTCGAGATTAAGCATGGAGGCGGTTATGTCACTCGCTATGCTCACAATCAGGCTAATCTGGTTGCCGTTGGTGATCGGGTTAGTCAGGGCCAGACAATTGCGCTGATGGGTTCTACCGGCCGCTCAACCGGTTCCCACCTCCATTTCGAAGTCTTGCAGAACGGCAAGATACTGGATCCGAGCAGATTCGTCCGCGGCATTTGAGCCAGAATATCTGGCATTTCCCGCTTTGCTCCTAAGTAAGTAGAATACCTGCCTTTCGTATCTGGCTTGCGACTCAGTTGTCGCGGCTATAGTAGTTCCGTAAATTAAATTTTTAAGTCTGAGCCGATCGACGGATTGATCTGTGGCCGGGCGGGAAGGATGGGAATGGCCAGTTTTCTGAGTAAGCTTTTTGGCAGCCGTAATCAGCGGCTTGTGCGCGGCTACGCGAAAGTGGTTGCTGCTGCGAACAGTCATTCCCCGGATTTTGAGAAATTCTCAGATGCTGATTTGCGTGCCAAGACCGCTGAATTTCGTGAGCGTCTGCGGGCAGGGGCAGATCTTGATTCGCTGTTGCCGGAGGCCGCTGCTGCTGTAAGAGAGAGTGCCCGTCGAACGCTTGGGCTCCGACATTTTGACGAGCAGTTGCTGGGCGGTTTGGCTCTGCACAACGGCAAGATCGCCGAGATGCGCACGGGCGAGGGTAAAACGCTCGTAGCGACCTTACCGGCTTACGTCAATGCACTTGGCGGTAACAGTGTGCATATCGTCACGGTCAACGAGTATCTGGCTCATCGCGATGCAAGCTGGATGGGGCCAGTGTACGAATTTCTAGGCATGACAGTCGGCGTAATATCCTCCGGGCAGAGCAAGGCTGAAAAGCGTGCCGCTTATCTTGCAGATATCGTTTTTGGAACCAATAACGAGTTCGGTTTCGACTATCTGCGCGACAATCTTGAATATCATAAAGACGGGCAGGTGCAACGCCGACTGTCCTTTGCAATTGTTGACGAAGTAGATTCGATCCTGATCGATGAAGCCCGGACACCGTTGATTATTTCCGGGCCATCTGAAGAAAGTACGGAACTATATCTGCGTATCAATAAACTGATACCTAAGCTCAAATTCCGCAAGGGTGACGATAGCCTTGCCCGCAACAATGATATTACTGCCTCAAAAGTAGCAGTTCAGGATCAGGCTGGTAAAGCTTTAGGGACAATGCCTCGTAGTGAGGCTATTGCCGCCGCTGCAGCAGCAGGCTGTGATCTCGTAGAGACACAACCCAACGCAAGCGTTCCCGTATGCCGCTTTGAGGAGTCTGGGGATTACACGATCGATGAGAAGGGCAAGCAGGCATTTCTGACTGAAGAAGGTCATGAGAAAGTCGAAGCACTGCTGACCCGCGAAGGGTTGCTGGAAGAAGGCGGCAGTCTGTATGACGCTGCCAATATCCGGTTGATGCATCATTTAACAGCTGCAATGCGCGCACATGCTTTGTTTAAGCGTGATGTCGAGTACATCATCAAGGATGGCGAGGTTGTCATCGTTGACGAATTTACCGGCCGTACTATGCCTGGACGACGCTGGTCGGACGGCTTGCATCAGGCCATCGAGGCTAAAGAGGGCGTGCATGTTAAGGAAGAGAATCAGACGGTGGCATCGATCACCTTGCAAAATTTCTTCCGCATGTACGACAAACTATCGGGTATGACCGGTACGGCAGATACCGAGGCATATGAATTTCAGACTATCTACGGTTTGGAAGTTGTTGTAATTCCCACGCATCGCCCAATGGTCCGTGATGATCAGCCGGATCTCGTATACCTTACCCAGGCAAACAAATTCGCTGCCATCATCGAGGATATTAAGGACTGCGTATCAAGAGGTCAGCCGGTGCTGGTTGGCACTACCTCAATTGAAATTTCTGAGCTGTTGTCTCGCGAATTGAAAAAACAGCATATACGCCATGAGGTATTGAATGCTAAGCAACATGAGCGGGAGGCACAGATAGTTGCGGAGGCTGGTCGACCGGGTGCAGTTACTATTGCAACCAATATGGCCGGTCGCGGTACAGATATCGTTTTGGGCGGCAATCTCGAGTCTGAACTCGCTGCTTTTGGCGAAGAAACCTCGCCTGCCGAGCGCGAGGCGCATCGCAAGGAATGGGCAGAACGCCATCAGGCAGTTCTGGCCGCAGGCGGTTTGCATATCATCGGAACGGAGCGGCACGAATCAAGGCGAATAGATAATCAGCTCCGCGGTCGTTCAGGGCGTCAGGGTGATGTGGGGTCCAGCCGCTTCTACCTGTCTATGGAAGACACACTGATGCGTATTTTTGGTGATCCGGATCGCACCAAAGCGCTGTTGTCCCGTGTTGGGATGCGCGAGGGCGAGGCAATCGAAAGCGGGTTGCTTACCCGGCAAATAGAACGTGCCCAGCGCAAGGTCGAGGCGCATAACTTTGATGCGCGCAAAGTACTGCTTGAGTATGACGATGTTGCGAACGATCAGCGCAGCGTCATTTACCAGCAGCGTAACGAACTGATGGAAGCGGAGGAAATTGCTGATTCCATAGCGGGTATACGCGACGAGATCGTTGGCGCGGTTATCGATACGCATATGGCGCCCGACAGCATGGAAGAGCAGTGGGACATTCCTGGCCTTATGCATGCGCTCGAGCGCGAATTTGGCAGCAAAATCGATATAGCCGGATGGCTGGAGAACGAGCCAAATTTAAATCCCTCGGTTGTTCGTGAACGGGTTATTGAGTCCATTGCTGCGGATTACGAAGCTAAAGTGGCAACGGTTGGCCCGAATCTCATGCATACGATCGAGAAGGAATACATGCTCAAATTTCTCGATGCCCATTGGCGCGAGCATTTGGCAGCGCTGGACTATCTGCGGCAGGGGATAGGGTTGCGCAGCTACGCGCAAAAAAACCCGAAGCAGGAGTACAAGCGCGAAGCCTTTGAAATGTTCAGCGCTATGCTTGATCGCGTTAAACATGAGCTCATTAGTTTCCTCACGCGGGTTAAGGTTCGCGGTGAAGAGGATGTCAAAGCAGCGCATGAACGAGCTCCCGCAGAGAAGATGCAGTTCCAGCATGCACCAGCCGCTCCGCTTGCTGCTGCGCCTGCAGCCGCAAGTCCGCGACAGTTGGCTCCCGGTAACCGACCAGCAATGCCTCCGCCGGTGCCAGCAAGCGACCCGGCCGCACCATTTGTGCGTGAAGCACCAAAGGTGGGTCGGAATGATCCATGTCATTGTGGCTCAGGAAAGAAATTTAAACATTGCCACGGCAAACTGGCCTAGTTGCCTGGCAGCTTCGATGACTGCTGCAACTACTGCACATGACCTTCATGTGGCAGCGGGCGTATTGATCGACTTACAGGGTCGAATTCTTATTGCCCAGCGGCCTCCAGGCGTTCCGTTTGCCGGCGCATGGGAGTTCCCGGGCGGCAAGATTGGTGCTGCAGAATTACCTTTGCAGGCGCTGGTACGTGAACTCGATGAGGAACTAAACGTGCGTGTGCGCTATGCGCGACATCTTGTTCGCTATAGCCATATAGATGAGGGGCGCCGCATCTATCTGTATGTATGGCGTGTATTGAAGTGGCTTGGTGAACCATCTGGCGCCGAGGGTCAAGCGCTCCGCTGGTTGCCACTGCATGAATTGATGGTCGAGGGCTTGCTGCCTGCAGATGAGCACATTGTGAATTGCTTATCCCGGACCGTCGCTGTAAATGCCTGCAAGAATTTCAGCGCTGCTGCACTTGGCGAAAGTTTGTAGCCTCGACTTTCAGTCTGACGCGACTAACTTCAACACACGGCCAGTTCAAATTCCACGTCGTGCTTGATCTGCTCTGGCCGGCTTTCAGTTGCATTCCACTGCATCAGGCGCACCGTGAAACGGTGCTGCCCGCCGCTGACTTCCGGATACATGGTGGCATTGGCGGGTAAGGTTATCCTGATTAGCGCGCTGGTATTGTCGCGGCTGAGCGAGTGTTGATAGACGCCATTTACCGCTAGTTGATGGGTGGCCTGTTTGCTGTTTCTGAGCATCCACAGTAAGGCAATCACGCTTTCGCATAGGGGCTGTACAACAGTAATCCATCGCGAGATGTCGTTTGATCGTCTCTCGAAACCCTGGCGTAACCAGTGCGTATATTCCGGCAGGTCAAATGCACAAGTACCCCCTGGTATGCTGCTGCGATGCCGGACGGCATTCAAGAATTCGCTGTCGCGCAATTCCTGCAGGTATTTGGGGCCCAGCGCATTCAGGTCGCCACGCTGGGTACGCAAGCTATTCAATATTTTGTCGAGCCGGTCGGCGTCGATGTCAACGGTGCGTTGGAGACGTTCCAGCACAAAAATCTGGCGCTCCAGTTCTTTCAATACATCGCCACGGACATCTCCACGCGACAGGATGGCAACTATATCAAGCAGGCTGCTAACGGCACCCCGGCTCGACCAAGCAGACTGCTGTGCAGTGTGATAATTAAGCTGTGTGTAGAGAAACTCAAGCCGCAGGAATGTGCGCATCCGCTCATTAAGCGGCTGTTCATACAGCACGACTGAACTTGATTCAGCTGTGATTGGAAAAGCTTTGGCCGCGCGACTCATACGATCCTGATTATCGACCCATGCCGGCAAGAATTTCGCGCTATTCTGCGTTAGTCTGGCTTTGACCGCAAACGACGCCGTCCCTTACCCCTGCCGGATGCTAGCGGAGCCCACATCTTTAGGCGCATTGCGCCAAATATTGCCGGTGCAGCCGTTCGACTGCGGCTTCAAGTTCCCGCAACGTACCGTCATTCAGAATCACGTCATCGGCAATAGCGAGCCGTTCCTGGCGGGTGGCCTGCGAGGCAATAATGGCATCAGCGGACTCTGCAGATTCGTTGTCCCGCGACATCAGTCGTTGCCGCTGAAGTTCTGGATCACAATCCACGACGAGTACCCGATCCATCAGTTTGTCGAAGGCTGTTTCGACCAGCAGTGGCACGGCGAATATCTGGTAGTCACCTCCCGCTGTTTCCCCGGCTCGCATAGCGGCAGCCATTATCAGCGGGTGTAATAGCCCGTCAAGCTGCTTTCGTTTGGCCGCATCCGCGAAAACCATGCTGCGCAACCGGGTTCTGTCCAGTGTCCCATCCGGCCTTAATACGTCGTTACCAAAAGCCGCTACAACCGCTGCCAGACCTGGCTGACCAGGTTCCACAATCTGGCGGGCAAGTATGTCGGTGTCGATTATCGGAATCCCATGAGCAGCGAACAGATTGGCTACCATTGATTTGCCGCTGGCGATGCCGCCGGTCAAACCCACTCGCATCGGTCTGGATGCAGATTCAGACATATTGAGCATCCTTCGTCGCACCAGCAGTAACGCGGTCAGATGCTGCCGGAATCAGGGATTGCTGAGTAAGTCTTATCGCGCTGCAGGTTTTCATACTGATAAAGATACCAGTTCCAGCCGGAGAGTCCTGCAAAGCGATACTGCTGCAGTAGTTGATAGCGACCGCTTTTTAGCTCCAGGACTTGGCGTGGTCTATGCCCTGGGCGCAGGTTGTGCACGATAAAAAAATCTGTTGGCACTGCTGAATCATAGGATTTTTCTATATAAGTTAGACGTTTTGCGTCTTTGTGGTACCTGCCATAGAAATCCAGCAGAGCCTTGTTGCGAAAATCGAAATCGCTACCTACAGTGAAGGGCTTCGCATCGTTTGCAGCGTAAAGAGCCGCGACGGCTTGCGGGAAGTCGCCTTTACCCCAGCGCAGCAACTCGACGAATTGCAAGCTACTGCCACAGATAATAGCCAGAATGAGCACGCTGGCTAGCGGTCGCAACATGCTCCGGGATTGCAGCGCTCTCGTTAGTGCGCCGCTCAGAACCAGGTAAACGAACGGTAGGCAAACCAGCAAATAGCGGGGGTAAAAATATTCAGGTTGATAGACTGTCAGCAGCAGACCAGGAACTACCAAGATGATCAGGCTGAAAAACCGCCGGTGAATCGGGCTCAGGGCGATCAATCCAACAGCAAGTAAAACACTAAGAATTATTCCTGCTGCGATACTCATCGGGGGCGTCGCTGGTGCGCCCAGTGTTACGCGTGCCACTTCCAGCAGATTTGGGAGCAGCTTCCAGCTACGCGCTTCGCCGCCAGGGCTCATCTGCGCATAGAAATAGAAATACAACCATAGGGTAAAAGCCAGCGGAACAGTGAATATGATCATTGCCTCGCGCAGTCGGACGCGCCAGGCATGTCGATCCAGCGCCACTTCCCAAACAAATGTCAGACCCAGTGCAGCAAGCACAAAGATAAAGGTCATATGCGACAGCATCCCCAAGATGCAGCTTGTCCAGAATGCAAGCAGCCAGCCGGGGGATATACGCACGGTTAGGTGCGCGTGCCAGATATACCACGTCGTGAGCGCAAACATTGCAGCTGCGCTGTACCCGCGTGCTTCTGCAGAATACTGAATGAGCGGCAACGATATCGCAGCGAGTAGCATTGCGAGCCATGGCTTTGCTCCCAGCAGTCGCGCCGCCGGACCCATCATTACAACCGTGGCCACACCGCTCAGCAATGCAGGTAAGCGATAGATACTCCAGTTAGCTTGCTCACCCATCCAGTAAATCAGCAGAGTATTCAGCAGATGGTTATTGTCATGACGCAGCTTGCTGAATGCATCCCACGGTTGCTCCATTAACTGGCTCAGGTAATAAGACCAGATCTCGTCCAGCCAGAATGCATCCGTGACAATTTGCCCCCGCAATGCAAGCGCAAGTGCGCCGAAGGCGCTGCTGACGAGCCATGGGTTTCTACTCAGTGCGAAACTGCGGCTCATGTTTGCTCGTAACCTATAGACCAGAGATGCTCAGATAGGCGTTATTGATTTGCGGACCCCACAGCAAGGCGATCAGACCTGCAACAGCAAGATAAGGGCCGAATGGAATGGGTAACTGCCGATCACGCCCGAGCAGAATAATCATCGCAACGCCGGTGACGGCTCCAGTCAGCGCCGAAAGCAAGATGACCAGCGGCAGCATTTGCCAGCCGAGCCATGCGCCGAGTGCTGCGAGCAATTTGAAATCACCGTAGCCCATGCCCTCTTTGCCTGTTAGTAGTTTAAACACCCAATACACAAGCCAAAGGCTGGTGTAACCGACTATCGCGCCAATCACGCTTGAACGTAGATCAGGGAAATGCAGAGCACTCGTTGCTGGTTGCAATAAACTGACGCAGATCCCCAGCCAGAGGAGGGGCAGGGTTATGCAATCGGGCAGAAGTTGTGTGTCCAGGTCGATTACGGTAAGTGCGATCAAGGACCATAACAGTAGCAGCGCAGCGGCTGCTTCAATGGTCACACCAAAGCGCCAGACCAGCAGCCCGGACAAGAGTCCGGTCAATAGCTCGATCAGAGGGTAGCGTACTGATATTGAGGCTTTGCAGGTGGAGCACTTGCCGCCAAGTAATAACCAGCTCAGCACCGGTACGTTTTGCCAGGCACGCACGGGTGCGCCACAGTGGGGGCACCTGGAACGTGGCTGGATCAAGTTGAATACTTCCAAGTGTTCGTCGCCACTCGCAGCCTGACCGTCATGGGCGAGCAGTTCCCGGCATTGCTGGCGCCATTCGCGCTCAAGCATGACCGGTAATCGATAGATGACTACGTTCAGGAAGCTGCCTACCAGCAGCCCCAGCAATACTCCCCCTGCAATGCTTAGCATTGTGACCCCTGTCTAGACGACCGCGCCCATCTTAAATATTGGCAGGTACATCGCAACTACCAGACCGCCAACGAGGACGCCCAGTATCGCCATGATTAAGGGTTCCAACAAGCTGCTGAGACTGTCAACTGCGTTATCGACGTCGGCTTCGTAGAAATCCGCAACTTTTGCCGACATCTGATCGAGTGAGCCGGACTCTTCGCCAACGGCAATCATCTGAATGACCATGTTTGGGAACAGGTTCGTGTTTGCCATGCATTGTTGCAGTCGCGTTCCGGTTGCAACTTCATTTTTGATATCCAGTACAGCCAGTTCATAAACAATATTGCCTGTAGCTCCGGCAACAGAGCCAAGTCCTTCGACCAGCGGCACACCTGCCGCGAACATCGTAGATAATGTTCGGGCAAAGCGGGCTATCGCTGACTTTTCCAGGATCGGGCCGATGATCGGCAGTTTCAGCAAAAGACGGTCTTCGGCAACCCGCAGCTTCTTTGAGCGTTTGCGGATGTACAGGTAACCTGCGCCGGCACCGCCCGCGAGCATGGTGAGCCAGATTCCCTCGCTACGGATAAATTTTGACAGGTCGATAACCATCTGTGTAAACGCGGGCAGATCGGCACCAAAGCCCTGGAACAGATTTTCAAATTCCGGGATCACGAAAACCAGCAGAATCGTTGTCACGATGGCAGCTACTACGAGCACTGCCGCTGGATAGAACATTGCCTTCTTGATCTTCTTCTTTATAGCCTCTGTCTTTTCCAGATAGGTGGCGATCTTGTCGAGCAGGGATTCCAGCGCGCCCGCCTGCTCGCCTGCGGTTACCAGGTTAACGAACAGTTCATTAAAGTAGAGCGGGTGTCTTGCCAGTGAATCTGCCAGGCTCGTGCCGTTTTCAACTTCGGCCTTGATAGCCAGGATAAGTTTCTGCATAGCAGGGTTGTCATGGCCATTGCCGACGATGTCGAAAGCCTGCACCAACGGAATGCCCGCACCGAGCATCGTTGCAAGCTGTCGGCTGAATATAGCAATATCTTCGGGTCGTACACTGCCCTTTCTCTGGAGGAGTGTTGACTGTTTGCTGACTTTCGTTGCGACCACGCCCTTGCGTCGTAATCCGGAGCGCACAGCAGCTTCACTCTCAGCCAGTATTTTGCCGCGAAGCTTTTTGCCCTTGTTGTCGGTTCCTTCCCAGCTAAAGGGAATGTCTTTAACAGCCGTACTTTGTGCCATGATCTTCTGCCTGTGACCTGTTTAGTTTGATCTCTGCAAATGCCAGCGAAAAATTCGGGTATAGCAGAAAGCTTCCATATTCAACTCAATATCTGCGCTGCTTAACCGACAGTTACCCGGTTGATTTCATCAAGGCTGGTAATGCCCTGCTTCACTTTCTCAAGGCCGGATCGTCGCAAGTCCCAGTAACCTTCCTTGACTGCCTGATCCGCAATATCAGTTGCGTTGCCGCCTTTCATGATGATGCGAGCCGTTGCATCAGATACAGTCATTACCTGAAAAATACCTGCGCGTCCCTTGTAGCCGCTGTCGCAGGCTTTGCAGCCTACCGCGTGGTAGATGCGCAGCCCTGCGTTGATCTCTTCCTGGGTGAAGCCCTCGGCAAGCAATGCCTCGGGCGGCACGTCTACTACTTCCTTGCAGTTCTCACAGAGTTTACGCGCCAGACGTTGCGCGATAATCAGCTTGACCGATGTCGCGATCGCATAGGGTTTTACACCCATGTCAACGAGGCGCGTCAGCGTCGTAGGCGCGTCGTTGGTATGCAGAGTCGACAGTACAAGGTGGCCGGTTTGCGCCGCCTTGATGGCGATTTCTGCCGTTTCCAGATCACGTATCTCACCAACCATGATGACGTCGGGATCCTGACGAAGGAAAGCTTTCAGTGCTGCTGCAAAGGTTAGCCCTACCTTTGCGTTTACGTTCACCTGGTTAACGCCAGGGAGGTTAATTTCCGCCGGATCTTCAGCGGTGGAAATATTGCGTTCTATCGTGTTCAGTATGTTCAGACCCGTATACAGAGATACCGTTTTGCCGCTACCGGTCGGACCCGTTACCAGGATCATGCCCTGCGGTTTCGCCAGCGCGTCCATATACAGTTTTTTCTGGTCTGGTGTATAGCCAAGTGCATCGATACCGATCTTGGCGCTGCTGGAATCCAGAATACGCAACACGATTTTCTCGCCGAATAAGGTCGGACAGGTGTTCACACGAAAATCGATGGAGCGGGTTTTGGACAGCCTCATCTTGATGCGACCGTCCTGCGGGATCCGGCGTTCTGCTATATCCAGCCGTGCCATAACTTTGAGTCGCGCGCAGACTTTGGACGCCAGAACGATCGGTGGAGACGCTATATTGCGCAGCACGCCGTCCAGGCGGGTGCGTACGCGGTAGGTTTGCTCGTAGGGCTCGAAGTGAATATCCGAGCAGCCTTTCTTGATCGCATCGAGCAATACTTTATTCACGAAGCGCACTACCGGCGCATCATCAATGGCATCGAGCGTAGCGTCATCAAGTTCCTGGTCGTCGCTTGAGACCACGAGACCGTCCAGATCGAAGTCGTCGTCGCCCAAATTCTGCATCGATGTATCGATGGCTTCGAGTGCTTTGGCAACGGCATCCTTCAGTTTGTGTTGCTCGACGACGATCGGATCGACACGCAAGCCCGACTGAAACTTGATCTCGTCCATCGAGTGCAGATTGGTCGGATCGCCAACGGCCAGAAACAGCCGTTTGCCGCGCAGTACCAGAGGCAACACGCGATGTTTGTTCAGGAGCTTCTGGTCTACCGCGCGGATTGCATCGAGATCCAGCTCGAAGGCATCCAGATCGAACAGTGGCACGCCGAACTCATTCGATGCGGCTACAGCTATTGCACGGGAGTCTGCCAGTTGCTGATCTACAAGGTAGGCAACCAGTGTATCGCCCGTCGTGTCACCGGCAGCGCGAATGGCATCCAGCGCGTCGACAATGACTTCTTCGCTGACGATTCCTTCCTGCACCAAACGTCTGGGCAAGCCTGAAACCACTATGCCTGGAGCCGAAACGGCCATGCAAACTTCCTTGTCTAGAGTCCTATTTGGGTGTTAAGCGGTGCGCCCTTCTGCGTGCCTGCCGTTTAACAGTATCTGTCAGATATTAGGACTAATTTCACGTTCGAATCGGGCGTGTTTCACAGTTTCTGCCTTCAGTTCGGCGTCTTGCTTTGCGTCGCTGGCCGGCTGCTTAACGACAGTTCTGCGGCATGAAGGTCTCATCAATAGTGCTGGCTGCATAGCTGGCTGCATTGCCCCCGCCACTTGTACCCATTGGACTGAGGGCGGTGCCGCCGCTATTCGTCGGCGCAGGCGCGGCGCCGCAGCGCCAGACGACGGAGCCTTCACCCGTTTCATAGGGTGTAAGGCGCATAACCGCATTGGCGATCAGCGCATTAGCCTGATTACCAAAAGTCACATCCATGCGGCCGTCGACCACTTCCATTGACAACACGTAGTTACCTGCAGTGTCGGTGGCATCGGGCGTAAGACCGGCCTCAGCGCGATTGGCAGGTGCCTCTCCCGAGGTAAGAAACGCATCCGTGATTTGGGTTTTGATCGTGCCGGCAAACACCATGCCTTCGGTGACCTGGGCTCGTATCGTATAGTTCTGGTAGGAACTGATGGCAACCGATGCCAGTATCCCAATGATGGCTACCACGATCATCAGTTCGATCAGGGTAAAGCCCGTTTGACTGTGTTTGGCTGCGCTCATGACTGCAATTTCCTTGTCTGCTCGTGCCCTAAAAATTGCGGAATAACTTAATCTGTACTTCCCAAAAAAAGAGGGGGACCTAAGTCCCCCTCCCGTTTGCTGAGTCTGATTCACAATCAGCTCGTGACTTCGTGCAAGCTTAGCGGCAAGAGGCCGGCAGGTACTTGGCTTCGAGGTCGGTCGTGT
>Ga0105097_10001205_pt1 | contig 12303 bp, 21 predicted proteins | sample PPLLak12cMay2015_FD_87035 | JGI IMG/M metagenome (GOLD analysis project Ga0105097, IMG submission 87035) | Freshwater sediment microbial communities from Prairie Pothole Lake near Jamestown, North Dakota, USA - PPLs Lake P7 Core (1) Depth... | ecosystem: Environmental > Aquatic > Freshwater >... | reverse complement strand
TTCGCGCTCGCCAGGCTTGAGGCTGCCGAGATCGCTGAGCAGGCGCAACCCGAAGAAGACCCAGAAGAACGACTGGGTCGTGCCGGTGAACAGCATCACCGGCCATCCGAGGAGCACGACCAGGACCATGACCGCCGTCCGGCTCCCCTGCCAGGACACGCCGGTCTCGAGCCACGTGACCGAGCGGATCGGGGCGATTATCGAGTCCAGGCAGGCGCTCGCGAGCAGGGCGAGTGCCATCCACTTCGCGCGGTCGAGATGCGAGGCCACATCGAAGGCAGCGCGCCCCTTCTCGACTTCGATGAAGGTGACCACGCCCAGCAGCACCGCGCAGCCCAGACTGAAGGGCAGCACGAAGAACTGCACCATCCTGATGGCCTCGCCGAGGCGCCGCCGGGCCTCGTGGTCGTCTCGCGCTGCGCGCCGGCTTGTGCTCAGGCGAACCACGAGGAGCGCCGCCGCCATCAGCGTCTCGAGCAGGAACAGCAGCATCGCCATGGCCACGCTGTCGTCCTTGATCAGCGCCGCCGCGGGGAAGAAGAACGCGACCAGCGACCAGAGACCGTGACCGGCGCTGAATCGTGTACCGAGGGAGAGGAGCGCCTGTCGAGCCATCAAGGGATGCAAGAAGTAACGCACGGGCTGGCGCGAACGCACGGGCGCGAGGCGGAACGGCTGAGGCAGAAACGCACAAAGGAGCCGTCATCGCGTGGCGCGATGCGGCTCCTCTGGTAGGGGCGTCTCTCGGAGGCGCCGGCAAGGACGCGCTCCGAGACGCTTGCGACGGCCGGCTCGGCGAGCCGGCCCTACCTTACGTCTTCTTGCGGGTGCGACCGGGAGCGGCCTCACCGGGGGCAGTACCTTCGTCCTGCAGCTTCTTGACGGCCGCTCGGGCACGTCCACGCAGGCCCTTGGGCTGTTCGGCGGCGTCGGCTACCGGTTCGGCGCTCGCGTTCGGATCGAACTCGCTGCCGATGAGTTCAATCTGGGCGACTTCGGCCGCGTCACCACGACGGTGGCCCAGCTTCAGCACCCGGGTGTACCCACCGGGTCGCTCGGCAAAGCGCGGAGCCAGCGTGTCGAACAGTTTCGTGACGACCTTGCCGTCGGCCACGTCGCGCGCGACGAGGCGCTCGGCCGTCATGCGACGGATCCGCTTCTCCTCGTCGGTGCCCGGCCCCACGAGGCTGCGTTTTGCGATCGAGATGATGCGCTCGACGTAGGGACGCAGTTCCTTGGCCTTGGGCAACGTGGTCTGGATCCGCTCGTGGCGGAGCAGCGCCTGGGCCTGGTTGCGCAGGAGGGCGATGCGGTGCTCGGTTACACGTCCGAGCTTGCGATGGGCAACACCGTGTCTCATTGGTCTACTCGTCTCATCCCAGGCTGACGGCTGCGGGCTACGGGCGACGGGGTGCCTGAACTCGACCGCTCGTCGCCTGCAGCCTGCAGCTGCCTGTCACGTGCCTACTGGGCCGGCTGCTCCACGCTCATGCCGAGACTGAGACCCATGGTCTGAAGGATCTCCTTGATCTCGTTGAGCGACTTGCGGCCAAAGTTCTTGGTCTTGAGCAGGTCGTTCTCCGTCTTGGCCACCAGTTCCCGGATGGTCCGGATGTTGGCGTTCTTCAGACAGTTGTATGAACGGACCGACAGCTCGAGTTCCTCGATGCTCTTGTCGAGGTGCTCGTTGCTCTCCTCGGTGAGCGTCGCGGGCGTGGCGTCGCCACTCTCGCCGACAACGACGTCGTCGTCATCGTCGCCACCGAAGATGAACAGGTGGTCACGCAGCAGCTGCGCGGCCAGTTCGATCGCCTGTGTCGGGGTGATGGCCCCGCTCGTCGACACCTCGAGGGTGAGCTTGTCGTAGTCGGTGTTCTGGCCCACGCGCGCCGACTCGACCAGGTAGTTCACCTTGCGGACCGGCGAGTGGACCGAGTCCACCGGGATCCAGCCGATGCCGAGGTCTTCGTCGAAGTTGCGATCCGCCGACACGTAGCCGCGGCCGTTCTTCAGGCGCAGCTCCATGTACAGCTTGCCGCCCTCGGACACGGTGGCGATGTGCGCATCGGGGTCGAGGATCTCGACCGACTGGTCGACCTCGATGTCACGCGCATGCACCGGCCCGGGCTTGTCGACACGGACGTACAGCATCTTGGTCTCGTCCCCATGCAGCTTGAACGGGACCTGCTTGAGGTTGAGGATGATGTCGGTGGCGTCTTCCACGACGCCCTCGACGGGCGAGAACTCGTGCTGGACACCCTCGATCTTCACCGCGGTGATCGCCGCGCCTTCGATGGACGACAGCAACACCCGGCGCATCGCATTGCCGATGGTGGTACCCCACCCACGCTCGAACGGCTGCGCGGTGAACCGCCCGAATCGGCCGGTCTGGCCCTCGCGGTCGACGTCGAGACGCTTCGGGCGCTGGAACCCCTTCCACAGCATCGATGTAATCCTTTCCAGTCAAGAAGACGGACCCTGCGCCTGCGCGCTCGAGCCCCACATGGCCGCCGCCGGTCACTCCGGCAGGCTGATGGACATCCGGCGATCTGCCGGAGGTCCGGCCGGCTGCCGGACACGTCCGGCAGCTACTTCGAGTAGAGCTCGACGATCAACTGCTCCTGCACGGGCAGATTGATCTGCTCGCGCGTCGGGAGCGACACGACCCGCCCAGACGGGGCGGCCGCGTCGAGGGCGAGCCACTCGGGCACCCCCCGTCCCTTCACTTCTTCCATCGCATGCAGGATCGCCGGGCTCTTCTCGCTCGACTGCCGCAGGGTGACCACGTCGCCCTGGCGCAGCTGGTAGGACGGGATGTCCACCTTCTTGCCGTTGACGAGGAAGTGGCCGTGCTTGACCAGCTGCCGCGCCTGCGGCCGCGAGGTCGCGAAGCCGAGACGGTAGATGGCGTTGTCGAGACGACGCTCGAGCAGTTGCAGGAGCGTCTCGCCGGTGATGCCGCGCTGACGGTCGGCGGCCTCGAAGTAGCGGCGGAACTGGTTCTCCAGCACGCCGTACGTCCGCTTGACCTTCTGCTTCTCGCGCAGCTGCAGGCCGTAGCCCAGCATCTTGGCCTTGCGGGCCTTGCCGTGCTGCCCCGGAGGCAGGTTGCGCTTCTCGATCGCGCACTTCGACGTGTAGCAACGCTCTCCCTTGAGGAAGAGCTTCATGCCCTCTCGCCGGCACAGGCGGCAGACGGGTCCGATGTATCGAGCCATGTAGCCTTCGTGTCCTTCTCACGACGCGCGCCGAAGCGCGCGCAACAGCACGCCCGGGGCGTGCCCTCCCTTTTGGACGACCAGTGGTCGCCAAGACGCGCGCTAGACGCGACGCTTCTTGGGCGGCCGGCAGCCGTTGTGCGGAATCGGCGTGACGTCGCGGATGGTCTTCACGTCCAGCCCGACGTTGGAAAGAGCGCGGACGGCCGATTCGCGACCCGCACCCGGTCCCTTCACCCGCACCTCGATCGAGCGCATTCCCACGCCCTTCGCGGCGGTGCCGGCATTCATGGCCGCCTGGGTGGCGGCAAACGGCGTGCCCTTGCGCGATCCCTTGAAGCCGATCGCTCCGGCACTCGACCACGACACCACGTTGCCCTCGGCGTCGGTGATCGTGATCAGCGTGTTGTTGAACGAGGCCTGGATGTGGGCCACGCCGCTGTGCACGACCTTCTTTTCGCCGCGCTTCTTGAAGACCTTCTTGCGGCCTGCTGCGCCCTTTTTCTCGTCTGCCATCGTCCCTACACCGTCTTCTTCTTGGCGATCGCGCCCTTGCGCGGGCCCTTGCGGGTGCGCGCGTTGGTCTTGGTGCGCTGGCCGCGCACCGGCAGGCTGCGGCGGTGCCGCAGGCCGCGGTAGCAGCCGATCTCCATCAAGCGCTTGATGTTGAGCGAGATCTCCTTGCGAAGGTCGCCCTCGACACCGCCGACATCCTCGATGACCTTCGAGATCGACCGGACATCCTCTTCCGTGAGGTCCTTGACCCGCACGTCCGGGCTCACGCCCGAGGCCTTCAGGATGTCACCGGAGCGCTTCCGCCCGATGCCGAAGATGTAGGTCAGCCCGATCTCGACGCGCTTGGTACGCGGAAGATCCACACCTGCGATACGTGCCATGCCCTATCCCTGCCGCTGCTTGTGCTTCTGGTTGTCGCAAATCACCCGGACGACACCACGCCGCCGGACAATCTTGCACTTCACGCAAATGCGCTTCACCGATGCTCTGACCTTCATAGTTCCCTCTCGCCAGGCCGCTGGTAGGGACGCCTCTCCGAGGCGTCCATCGCCTCACCGTGGCGTGGTGACGGCCGGCTCGGAGAGCCGGCCCTACCTACAGCCTTTCCACAATCCGGCCACGTGTGACGTCGAACGGCGACACGCGCACCACTACCCGATCCCCCACCAGGATCCGCACGAAGTTGCGGCGGATGTCCCCGGTGCCGTGCGCCGTGACCACGTGCCCGGAGTCCAGGCTCACGCGATAGAGCGCCTGCGGCAGTTGCTCGATGAACGTGCCGCGCAGTCCCTCGGCCTCACGGGCCATCCGACGACCCCTCGGTCCCGTGACGGACGGCTGGGACAGCCGTCCCTACCCAACTCCGGGTGCCTCAGAGAGACGCCCCTGTCTGCTGCGCCGCGACCGGCCGCAGCGTGAGGATCTCGGCCCCGTCGGCCGTGACCGCCACCGTATGCTCGAAGTGCGCCGACAGTGTCCCGTCCACCGTGATGGCCGTCCAGCCGTCCGACAGCACCCGAACCGCCGCGCGTCCCGCATTCACCATGGGCTCGATGGCGAGCACCATTCCCTCGGCCAGCCGCGGCCCGCGTCCAGCCGGGCCGTAGTTCGGGATCTGCGGCTCCTCGTGCAGCTTCGTGCCGATGCCGTGCCCCACGAACTCGCGGACGACCGTGAACCCCTGGGCCTCCACGTACGCCTGGACCGCCTGCCCGATGTCGGACACCCGCGCTCCGTGCCGTACCGCGTCGATCCCCCGGTAGAGCGACGCCTCGGTCACGTCCAGCAACCGCTGCGCGGCCGGGCTGATCGCCCCGACGCCCACGGTCACCGCCGAGTCGCCGTAATACCCATCGAGCTTCACCCCCATGTCGATCGAGAGGATGTCGCCCTCCACCAGCGGCTCCGACGAAGGGATGCCGTGCACCACCTGGTGATTGCGCGACGCGCAGATGGTCGCGGGAAACCCGCGGTACCCCTTGAAGGCCGGCTGAGCCCCCGCCTCGCGCACCAACCGCTCCGCCTCGGCGTCGATACCACCCGTCGTCGCCCCCGGCACCACCAGCGGGCGCAGCGCCCCGAGAATCCGCGCCACCAGCTGATTGGCCGCTCGCAGCTTCACGAGTTCCTCGGCCGACCGGCAGGTGATCACCGTGCGCCTCCCTGGGCCACGCTCATCGCCGAGGCCATCGCCCCCTGCAGTGCGGCGGCCACCGCATCGGGGGCCTGGTTGCCGTCGATCGTGAAGAACGTCGGCCGGTCGCGGTAGTACTGCACCAGCGGCGCCGTCCGGTCCTCATAAATCTGCAGGCGGTTTCGCACCACCCGCTCGTCGTCGTCAGCCCGCGTCACCAGCGCCCCGCCGCAACTGGCACAGACCCCCACGTCGGGCTTGGTGGGGTCGGCATTGGTCCCGCACACTCCGCAGACACGCCGCGCGTGCAGGCGCCCGACCAGCACGTCGACCGGTACCACCAGGTGGAGCACGGTCAACGGCGACCGCTTCTGCATCATCTCGTCCAGCGCTTCGGCCTGTCCGACCGTACGCGGAAAACCATCAAGGATAAACCCTAATGCCACGTCGTGTCGAGAGAGACGTTCCCGGATGATGCCGATCGCCACCTCGTCGCTGACGAGATTCCCCTGATCGATGCGCTCGCGCGCCTCGAGCCCAAGCGCCGTCCCGGCCACCGCCGACTCTCGCAGGATGTCCCCCGTGGACACCTTGGGCACGTCGTAGTGCCGTGCGAGCCGGCTGGCTTGCGTGCCCTTGCCCGCACCAGGCGGGCCGAGCATCACCACGTTGAGGCCAGGACGTGCCAACGGACGGCCTACCCTCTCCGTCCGCGGATGCGGGTCTTCTTCATGAAGCCGTCGTAGTGGCGCATGATCAACTGCGACTCGAGTTGCTGCACCGTGTCCATGGCCACGCCGACCACGATCAGCAGCGAGGTCCCGCCGAAGAAGAAGGTCACGCCCAGGCCGTTGGTGAACCAACCGGGCAGCGCCGCGTCCAGCGATTCCCCGATGAACGGAATCGGGGCCACCTTGAAGCCGCTGATCAGGAATTCCGGCAGCAGCGCCACGGCGGCCAGGTACAGCGCGCCGACCAGCGTGATCCGGGTCAGGATCAGGTCGATGTACTCCGCCGTCCGCTTGCCCGGGCGGATGCCCGGCACGAAGCCACCGTACTTGCGCATGTTCTCCGCGACATCGTCGGGGTTGAAGACGATGGCCGTGTAGAAGTACGCAAAGAAGATGATCAGCGCCACCTGCAGCAGGTTGTAGAGCGGCATGCCCCACGCCAGTTGCTGCGCGACCCGTTGCACCCAGCTCTCGGGCGGGAACATGCCCGCGATGGTCGCCGGGAACGCCAGCAGCGAGGAGGCGAAGATCACGGGCATGACGCCGCCCGTGTTCACCTTGAGCGGAATGTGCGTGCTCGACCCACCGTACATGCGCCGGCCGACGACGCGCTTGGCGTAGTGCACGGTGACGCGGCGATGCGCCCGCTCGACGTACACGATGCACGCGACCACCGTCACCATCACCAGCAGCAGCAACGCCAGCCGCAAGAGGCCGATTTCGCCGGTCTTCAGCTGATCGAGCGTCGTCATCACTGCGCGGGGCAGCCCGACGACAATGCCCGAGTAAATGATCAGCGACATCCCGTTGCCGACGCCGCGCTCGGTGATTTGCTCGCCGAGCCACATCACGAAGACCGATCCGGTGGTGAGTGTCAGCACCGTCAGCAGGCGGAAACCCCAGCCCGGCTCGTACACGAGCGGCAGGCCGCCGGCGATGTTGGTCTGCCGCTCCAGGAAGATCGCGATGCTGAGCGCCTGAATGACCGACAGCAGAATCGTCCCGTACCGCGTGTACTGCGTGATCTTCCGACGACCCAGCTCGCCTTCCTTCGAGATACGCTCCAGGGTCGGCCACACCACCGTCAGCAGCTGCAGGATGATCGACGCACTGATGTACGGCATCACGCCCAGCGCGAAAATGGTCACCCGCGACAGGTTGCCGCCAGAGAACAGGTCGTACAGGCCGAACATCGTGTTGCGCGCCTGCTCGGCCAGCAGCGCCAGCGCCTCGGTGTTCACACCGGGCGTCGGGATGTGGTGGCCAATGCGGAACACGCCGAGCAACCCCAGCGTGAACAGCACCCGGATGCGGAGCTCCGGGACGGCGAAGATGTTCCTCAAGCTATCCATCGGTCTTCTCGATGTCTCGGAAGGTAGGGGCGGCTCCGTGAGCCGCCCGGGCGCCTCGGAGAGGCGCCCCTACCGTCGCTACAGGCTCTCGGCGGTCCCGCCAGCGGCCCGGATCTTCTCGGCCGCGGCGCCGCTGAACTTGTGCGCCCTGACGGTCAGCGTCTTGGTGAGTTCACCACGGCCGAGCACCTTGATTTTCTGGGTGCCCTGCGCGAGGCCCTGGCCGTGCAGCACGTCCGGCGTCACCTCGGTGCCCGCCTCGAACAACTTGTCCAGTTGGTCGAGGTTGATCACCGCGTAGTCGCTGCGGAAGATGTTGGTGAAGCCGCGCTTGGGCAGGCGACGGTGCAGCGGCATCTGGCCACCTTCAAACCCGCGCTTGCGCTTGTAGCCCGAGCGCGACTTCGCGCCCTTGGCTGGCTTGAGATCGCTGAGATCCATCGTTTCTCGTTCCTCTGGAACGGCGCGTTCGGGGAACGCGCCCTACCGGCGTGCCGACGCCTAGGCGTCGACCACGGTCACCATGTGGCGGACCTTCTGGATCATGCCGCGCATCGCGGGATGGTCCAGCACCTCGACGGTGTGCCCAATCTTGCGCAGCCCGAGGCCCTTGACGATCTCGCCCTGCTTCTTGTCGTACCCGATCACGCTGCGCACCAAGGTCACCTTGAGGGTCTTGCCCTTGGGGGCCGCGAGCGTGGCCGGCTTCTGTCGACGGAGAGTGGTTTCCGACATCACGTCCTCAGGCGTTCAGCAGTTCTTCGACCGTCTTGCCGCGCAGACGCGCGATGGTCGACGGTTCCTTGAGGCCCTTGAGCCCCGCAATCGTCGCACGCACCACGTTGTGCGGGTTGGCCGATCCCAGCGACTTGGTCAGCACGTTCTGGATGCCGGCCGCCTCGACCACCGCCCGCACCGCGCCGCCGGCGATGATGCCCGTGCCATCGGGCGCGGGCTTGAGCAGCACGCGACCCGCGCCGAAGCGTCCGGTCACCTCGTGCGGCACGGACGTGCCCTTGAGCGGCACCTTGATGAGCGACTTCTTGGCCGCTTCGATGCCTTTCTTGATGGCAGAGGGCACTTCCTTGGCCTTGCCCACGCCGAAGCCGACGTGGCCGGCGTTGTCGCCGACGATGACCAGGGCGCTGAAGGACAGGTTCTTGCCGCCCTTGACCACCTTGGTGACGCGGTTGATGGACACGACGGTGTCCTTCAGCTCGAGTTGGCTCGCGTCGATGCGATCCCGGAATTCGTACATGTCTTTCCTCAGAACTCGAGGCCGGCTTCGCGCGCGGCTTCGGCGACGGCGCGCACGCGCCCGTGGTACAGGAACCCGCCGCGGTCGAACACGACACGGGTGATGCCCTTTTCCTTGAGCCGCTCGGCGAGCATCCGTCCCACCGCCGCCGCACCCTTCACGTTGCCACCGCGCTCGCCATCGGCGAGCCTGCCCTTCACCGCCGCCTCGGCCGTGCTGGCCGAGGCCACGGTCGTGCCGCTGGCATCGTCGATGGCCTGGACGTAGATGTGCGCCACGCTACGGAACACGGCGAGACGGGGACGAGCCGCGTCTCCGGCCAGCTTCTTGCGCAGACGCAGGCGGATGCGCTCGCGACGGTCCTTCTTGGTTTCGATCTTCACGGCAGCTTCTCCGCTTCAGCGCGCGTTACTTCGCGCCGGCCTTGCCGGCCTTCTTCTTGAGCACTTCGCCGGTGTACCGGACACCCTTCTGCTTGTAGGGATCCGGCTTGCGCAGCGACCGCATGTTGGCGGCCACCTGCCCCACCAACTGCTTGTCGATGCCCGTCACCGTCACGTGCGTCAGCTTCTCGATGGCCACGTCGATGCCCTGCGGCAACGGGAAGACCACCGGGTGCGAATACCCGAGCGCGAAGTGCACGTCGCGGCCCTTCACCTCGGCGCGGTAGCCCACGCCGACGATGTCGAGTTCACGCTTGAACCCCTCCGACACGCCCTGGACCGCGTTGGCCACCAGCGTACGGCCGAGGCCGTGAAACTTCCGCTGCTCGCGCGCCTCGCCGACGCTCGTGACGATCTGGCCGTCTTCGAGCACCATCGTGACCCCCGGAGGCAGCGCCTGCGACAGCTGGCCCTTGGGCCCCTTGACCTCGACCAGGCCGTCCTGCAGCGTGACCTGCACACCCTTCGGGACGGGGATCGGCTTCTTGCCAATTCGAGACATGTTCCTCAGTCCTTACCAGACGTTGCAGAGCACTTCGCCGCCGACGCCCGCCTTGGTCGCCTCGCGCCCCGTCATCACGCCCTGCGACGTGGTGAGGATCGCGGTGCCGAGTCCGCCGAGCACCGTGGGCACCCCCTCGCGGCCGAAGTACACCCGGCGCCCGGGACGGCTCACGCGCTCGAGGCCGGAGATGACGCGCTCACCGCGCGGCCCGTACTTGAGGGCGATCCGGACGACCTTCTGCGGCGAGGTCGGGGTCGTGGGGTTGTCGATCAACTTGAAGCCGCCAATGTAGCCTTCGGCTTCCAGGATGCGGGCGATCTCGAGCTTCAGCTTCGACACGGGCACGTCGACGCGCGTGTGGCGCGACTGGACGGCATTGCGAATCCGCGTGAGCATGTCGGCAATCGGGTCAGTCATACCTTGTCCTCGTGGGCCGGGCGCCGCGCGGGCCTCTCGGCTCCGGCGCGCGCTCCACGGCAGCGCGGTTCCCGCGGTCTGCTGACCGTCGGGCCTGCGCTCCCGGCCCTGCTGTGGCTTACCAGCTGCTCTTGGTCACACCCGCGACTTCGCCCCGCAGGGCGAGCTCGCGGAAACAGAGACGACACAGGGCGAACTTGCGGAGGTACGCCCGGGGACGGCCGCACCGCTTGCAGCGGTTGTGCGCCCGCACCTTGAACTTCTGCGTCTTCTCTTCCTTGGCAATCTTTGCGGTTGTCGCCATCTCAGCCCTGCCTGAACGGGAATCCGAGGAGCTGCAGCAGACGCCGCGATTCCTCGTCGGTCTTCGCCGTGGTGACCACGGTGATGTTCATGCCCCGTGGCTTGTCCACGCGCATGTAGTCGATTTCCGGGAAGAGCAACTGATCCTTCAGCCCGAGCGTGTAGTTGCCACGCCCGTCGAAGCCCTTCGTCGGGATACCCCGGAAGTCGCGCACGCGCGGCAGCGACATCGAGATCAGGCGATCGAGGAAGTCGAACATCCGCTCGCCGCGCAGCGTGACCATCGTCCCGATGGGCATGCCCTGGCGGACCCGGAACTGCGCAATCGACTTCTTCGCGCGCGTCACCACGGGCTTCTGCCCGGCGATGCGCGTGAGTTCGTCGGCGGCGACGTCCACGATCTTCGCGTTCTGGGTGGCCTCGCCGAGTCCGAGATTGATCACGACCTTCGTGATCTTCGGGATGGCCATCACGTTGGCGTACCCGAACTCCTTCTGCAGCGCCGGCGCCACCTCGCCGGTGTAGCGCTCCTTCAGCCGGCTCATTTGTCGATCACTCCGCCGTCCTTGCGCCGGCTGACACGAACCTTGCGGCCATCGCTCTCGATGCGCATGCCCACGCGGGTGCGCTTGCCCGAGGCCGGGTCCACCAGCATCACGTTGGAGGCGTGAATGGACGCCTCCTGCTCGACGATGCCGCCCTGCACCTGCTTCTGGGGGTTCGGCTTCGTGTGCCGTTTGACGAGGTTGATCCCCTCGACCACCACCCGGTTGCGCTCGGCATCCACCAGGGTCACGCGCCCCCGCTTGCCGCGATCACGGCCGGCGATGACGATGACGTCGTCGTTCTTGCGAATTCGCTTCAAGCCAGCCATCGCCTACAGCACCTCGGGGGCGAGCGAGATGATCTTCATGAACTTCCGCTCGCGCAATTCGCGCGCCACCGGCCCGAACACGCGGGTCCCGATCGGCTCGCCGTCGTCCTTCACCAGCACCGCAGCGTTGCGGTCGAAGCGGATGTAGCTGCCGTCCTTGCGACGCTGTTCCTTCCGCGTCCGCACGATGACCGCCTTCACCACCTGGCCCTTCTTCACGTTGCCGTCCGGCGCCGCTTCCTTCACCGACGCGGTGACCAGGTCGCCGAGCCGCGCGTAGCGCCCCGTCGACCCGCCAATCGGGTTGATCACCGAGATCTTCCGCGCGCCGGAGTTGTCGGCCACGTCCAGGATCGATCGCATCTGAATCATCGCGTTCTCCTAGATGACCTTCGCCTGCTCGACGATGCGCGTCACCACGAACCGCTTGCGGCGGCTCAGCGGACGGCTCTCGACGATCGCCACCGTGTCGCCGACCTTCGCGGTGTTGGCCTCGTCGTGCGCCATGAACCGCGATGTCTTGCGCTGGCCCTTGCCGTACATCCCGTGACGCACCTGCCGTGTCACGGCGACGACGACGCCCTTGTCCATCTTGTCGCTCACGACGCGACCGACGATCTCTGCCTTGGCTGCCATAGCTCGCTTCCTGCCCTCTCCGCGGCGCGCCCTAGCGGGCGTCGGCCTTCTGCCGCAGCACCGTCTTGACCCGCGCCAGATCCCGGCGCAGATCCCGGATCTGCAGGGGCCTGTCCAGCTGTCCCATCGCCTTGCGCATCCGCAGCGTGAACAGCTCCTTGTCGATCTCCGACGCCCGCTGCTGCAGCTGCTCGACGCCGAGGTCCTTGAACTCCGCTACCTTGGCCATCACGCCTGCTCCTGCTGCGCGGCGAACCGCACCGCGAACTTCGTGTGGATCGGGAGCTTCGCCGCGGCCAGCTCCATCGCGCGTCGCGCCGTGACCTCGTCCACCCCCTCCATCTCGAAGAGGATGCGGCCCGGCTTGATCACGCACACCCAGGCTTCCGGCGCGCCCTTGCCCTTACCCATGCGGGT
>Ga0105097_10001204_pt1 | contig 12304 bp, 21 predicted proteins | sample PPLLak12cMay2015_FD_87035 | JGI IMG/M metagenome (GOLD analysis project Ga0105097, IMG submission 87035) | Freshwater sediment microbial communities from Prairie Pothole Lake near Jamestown, North Dakota, USA - PPLs Lake P7 Core (1) Depth... | ecosystem: Environmental > Aquatic > Freshwater >... | reverse complement strand
CTCAAGAATTTGGCCGGGGAATGTATATTGCTCACATTAGGCTCTTCTTCTCCAAACAGGAGAGCAGCCAAGACTTTGGCAAGAAGAGTCTTTCCTGTGCCCGAAGGTCCAGATAGAAGAAGAATGGCTATTGGTCTATGTTCGTCTTTTAGTCCAGCATAGGCTCTATAGAGAATATCCATGACTTCAGAAAGAATATGCTTTTGTCCTTTTACAAATTTAGACAAGAGTTTTTCTACTCTTGCTGGTTGTCTTAGAAAAATGAAATCTTCATCTAATGAGGATTCATCTTTCTCTTTGTAATGAATAAGAGTGATCAGTTCTGGGTTGAGAATCCGGCAGAGCCAAAAGACTTCTTCTCTGAGAACGAAGAAAGCTTCTTCGTTCTTCTCTCTAGCCATGCTGAGAAAAGGTCCTAGTGATTTGTTGTAGTTATAGACAGCTTTCTTTAGTACTTCGTCTTTATAGACTGAAGAGTTAGGATAGGACGGAGTAATGAAAGATGAAAGGGCAGCTTCTGAAAGTACCTTGATCTTTATCTTTCCAAGCTGTGGAATGAAAAACTCCACTGCAGTCGGCTTTTTTTGAGGGGGGTTCTTCTTGGTATCCATACGTTTGTATAAGTTATGGAAATTTCTAATTTCCAGTAATACAGAGTATTTCTATGGAAATGTATTCATTTCCAGAAAAGCAGAGCATTTCTATGGAAACGCGCGCAAGAAGCTTTTTATTTCTATAAAAAAAATTTGTTCTTGGATTTCTCTTAAAAAATAGAAAAAAGCGCGGAGTAACATATAAGTTGTTCGGGATGAAGAGGGCGCATGAACGATGCCGACCCTTCATTCTCGACCAAACAGCGGAGCATGCCACAACAAACTTCTCTTCTACATGCTAATGCACTAAGGAAGGAAGAGAAGGGAAAGGGATTGTGTCTCAAGTAAGCGGATACGCATACAATGGATGGTCATTGGCTAAGCCAGCGTATGTGAATACAAGCAAGTGGACAGAGAAGGACTACTTAGCACTTGCACTCTTCTTCGAATCAGAAGGTGAGTATGATAGGGCTGAGTTGTTCTTGAACAAGGCTATCTATGCTGAGAGCAACAAGTAGTACAAGCAGGGTGCCCTTAAGCCCTGTGCGTTGTGTATGCATATATGGGTGCAGTATGTGCATACACAGGTGGGCAACAATAGTGTTGTTCTATATGTATATGAAGGGAGGTGTGTAGTAATGAAGGTATATATAAGTGGGCCTATGAGTGGATATACCAACCTTAACGTATATGCCTTCCATGCTATGGCTGCTAGGCTGCATGCTATGGGCTACTGTGTGGCCAACCCTGCTGATGTCCATGTGGATGGATGGCAGTGGGTAGACTATATGAACTGCGATCTGGCCATGCTACGTGACTGTGATGCCATCATCATGCTGCCTGGGTGGGAGCACAGCAAGGGGGCCAGGATAGAAAGGAGGTATGCTAAGAGGCGGCGTATAGTAGAGCTAAGTATATAGGAGTGTACATCATGAAGGGTCATGAATCCAAGTTGTGGACCAACATCAAACCGCGATTCGTGCAGGAGCCGTTCATTGTGGTAGTCTCCAACGTGCCTTGTCCTGAATCGGCAGGGGATGTGTGCAAGCCTGAGGTGGGCGATCTCTGCACGGATTGCCCTAGGGCGTTCTACCCCTGCTATCCCATCTGGGAGCAGGAGTGCTACCAGGACTAGCTCTAGGGAGGCCCGTCTATATGGCGGGTCTTCCCTATAGGGGTACTTCGTGTATCTCTATAGGGGAGAATACCCTCCTCATGAATAGAAAGAAAGGAGGTGATTAGAATGGGAACCATCGAGATCTGGTGGGAAGACGAGATCGGCAGCTATTCTGTTCTCGTCCCCTTCCCGATTGGAGAGACCGTTTTCTCCATGACGGACGAAGGCAATGAGCTGCTAATCTTCGGAGGCTGAGATGATGGTTTATAACTCGTTTCTGCATCACGTAGTAGGCGCTTTCATAATCATGGAAGTGAAGGCGCAGAAGGGATTTACCGTCTCGCTGGAAGGCTCTATCTCGGAGTACGTGATCGAGTTGGTAGAGGCCAACAATCGAGATGGTTACGCTATCCACGTTTTGGCCATTCCTCGGATCTCTTTCACTCCCATGTGGGGAATGGGCAGAGAGAGCACAACATGGCCAATAGACCTGCTCATCATGAAGCTCGCTGGAAGGTGGGCCGTCAAGACGAGCAGGGGTCTGGTCCCTATCCCTGAGGAGAGCTGGGGGATAGTAGAGAAAGAGGCTGAAAGGCTGTTGGAAGAAGCGACGGCCTAGCAAGAAAGGCCCCGAGCAGAACAGGGGCCTCTCCCCACCAATATAAATCTCTCTGCTGTGGGGACTGATGACGAGCAGAGAGCGATGGCAAGGAGGCCATCATGTTGAAGCCCAATCCCATCAACTGCAACACCCCGTCTCGGATGGTGCAGGACCCCAAGGCAGGGACCTTCCGCGCTCTTGGCAAGGCAGACGCCAAGAAGGGCATCAAGAACGGCCTCACGACTCATGAGGTCCCGAAGCGCTACTGGGACGACTATCTCGATGGCTATCTCTTCGTCGCCAACAAAAGGAGGAGGAAGTAGTGGATAAGAAGTACAACGACATTTCCGTAACAACAGTGCTACTGTCTGTGGCCATAGGCGTGTTCATCGGCCTGGTCCTATTGGGGGTGATCCAACTCTCATGAATGATGACTATCTGAAGAGTGTTCTCTCTGAAATAGAGGGCATTCTTCACCATCCAGCATACCTGGTTGGAGGTCTTCCAAGAGATTTTCTACTGGGTCGTGATGTAGCAAACAGCGACGTGGATTTATGCTCGTCTCTCTATCCGAACTCAGTGACTGACCTTTTCCGTGCTGCTGGAAGGAAGGCAGTAGGGAAGGGAAACAAGTTCGGCACAGTGTTCACCAAGATCCAGTTGGAAGGCAAGTACATCCCTGTTGAGGTGACTACCTTCAGAACTGAGGTATACCAAGAAGGATCAAGAAAGCCGTTGGTAACATATTCGGACAACCTGTTCGAAGATTTGAGCAGGCGCGATTTCACTGTCAACGCTATTGCCATCAGGCTGAAAGGAGACCATCTGCACATCATCGATCCGCATGGAGGTCAACCTGACCTTGAGGGTTGCGTCCTCAGGTCTGTTGGTACTCCTAAAAGGATGTTCAAGGACGATCCTCTGAGGTTGCTCAGGATGGTCCGGATAGCATCCAAGCTGGACTTCTGGGTGGAAGACTCTACCTATGCAGCGGCAAGAGGCTTGATTCACCGCCTCTCCATGTTGTCTCGGGAGAGGATTGTGGAAGAGATGGACAAGATCTTGCAGCTAAAAGACCCAACAAGGGCGCTGTCCATGCTGATGGATCTCAAGGCCTTCAACTTCTTCATGCCTGCAGTACAGGCAATGGAGGGGTTCGATCAGCACAATCCCTATCATTCCAACAATCTGTGGGAACACACCATGAAGACAGTGGCTGTGATTCCTTCATCTGAGTTGGATCTAAGGTGGGCTGCTCTGCTTCATGATACGGGCAAGCTCACCAGCCAGACATGGAAATCCGAAGGTCATGCACGCTATATCAAGCATGACCTGGTATCAGCGGTGATTGCAGAGCAGGTCTGCACATATCTGAAGATGTCCAACCAAAGGAGGTTTGCCATTGTAACAACTGTCCGTGACCACCAAAACGACGACTGCAACCCCATGTTCCGCTCTGCTGACTGGACCGCAAAGCGCTAATAAAGGAGTTACCATGACCTCCAAGAAGAACAACACCACGTTCACCCCCGACAACAACGTCTACAAGTTCGAGCAGTTCGAAGAGTTCGAGTGCGTCTTCGGCAATTCGCAGCTGCTCTCCAAGTGGGGCGTCAAGCAGGGCACGCTCCTCCCGATCTTCGACCGCATCATCGTCAAGCCTGCTGAGCTGGTCGATGGCAAGAAGAAGAGCGTCAGGGCAACGGTCGTGGGTCGCAAGTTCATCTGCGAAGCCCTGGGCCTGAGCATCCCTGAGTGGGGTGCTGTCTGGACTTTCTTCTTCAACCCGAGCTTCGACAAGTCCGAACTCAAGGCGGCGGTCGGCGGCTACCTGAGGAACGCTGAGGGCGAAGTGATCGTGGACGAAAAGAACAAGAAGAGCTGGATCCCGAAAATCGTCATCGAAGGCCTGGATGAAAGGACCAGGGAAGACCTCTACGGAGCACTGAAGGCAATCGCCAGCGACCTGAGCGGCAAGGAACCCTACGAGAAGATCAATCGCACCCAGCGCTAGTCCTACGGTCCTGGGTATGACCTTATAACTGCCCACTATTTCCATCACAATAGAAAGGATTCACCATGTCTGAAGATTGGGAAGGCGGCACGCTCGAAGAATCTGGCAAGTTGGAGAACCCTAATTACTACTGCTCGCACGGCACGTTCGTCGGTGATCCCTACGGTCCCGACCTCATGTGCTTCTGGTGCGAAATGGGCGTGTCTGACGAGGACTACAATGCCCATCTGCGGTGGGAGAAACTGCGGGCCGATGCCAAGTGGGGTCTTAGAGAGGAGCTGGACCGCGCTGAGGCGGCATTGGACAGAGGCGACTGGATGAAGGCGAAGAGGTATATCGACTCGGCCAGTCTTCTACACAAAAGGATCTACTGATATGGATGACCTGAAATGCTCCGTGTGTGGAAGCACTGACAATGTGGCTGTGCGCTGTTCTCGCGTTGGACCTGTTTCCAATGCATACTGCTCTGAGTGTCTTGAAAAAGACTATATGGGGCACGATGAGGCGATGGGGCTTCTCTTCTGTGTTCCGTATAGCCAACTGCGAAGCGATCTTCAGTCTGCTCTTGTCGTGTCGAATGGCAAGGTAATGAAGATGAGGGAGTGGGCACACTCTGAGGAGGTGAGGAAGGAGCTGGAAGAACTGAACAGGAGCTTCAACGAATTCTGCGAGAACTACGGCAAGGAGGAATAGTATGCTGCTCAACATCGGAGTCATCGGCACAGCTGGAAGACAGCGTGCCATCACTGCTGAGGAGTGGGTGAAGATGCAGACTGATTTCACTCACTTGCTCAGAACGGCTATCAAGCTCAATCCAGGAGACAAGATCCACTTGGTCTCTGGTGGGGCTGCAGGAGCCGATGCTCTTGCTCCTTGGGCATTCTTGAACCACAAGGATATGGTGAAGAAGATCACCATCCACCTTCCCAGCGTGGAGAAGGACCTCAAGACGACCAGGTGGTACTGGAAGAAGTTCCTGCCTATCTGGGACGTGGAGAACGCCCTAAACGAGATGTACAACGAGTATCCTCCTGATGTGGTCACCTTGCAGAACTTCGACCGATCTGTGCTCAAGACGTTTCATGAGCGTAACCTCGATGTGGCTGCTGGATCTGATCACATGCTGGTGGCCTACACGTTCAATGGTGGTGCTAGTGTTCCTCGTGATGGAGGGACTAAGCATACTTGGGATGCACACAGTCGGCTGCATCCTGAGTCTCTCCGTATTAGCAGGGATATCGATGGCCTTTCGAAAGGAGGTGTAATGAATAAGAAGGTCAATATTCCAGCTGAGACAAAGGCTAAGATCGAGAGCATGGCTCAGAACTGGAGGAGAGTGAATAACTGGCTGTTCCAGTTGGCCAAAGGAAGGAGCGCCTATTCTCATGGAGTGAATGCGGGGATCAATCCCAAGATCACCTGCAACAACTGCCACTACGGAAGACATCTGCCGAACGATTGGGCTACATTCGACAGGTGTACTCACCCGCTCATCGGTGACAAGGTTGCTGTTCCCATCGTTGGTTGGTGGGATAACCTCGATGAAAGAGAGAAGCCCACTACTCAACTTCCGTTCTCAGATGCAGAGGAGCAGGTTGCTGTCTGGGAAGCGAAGCAGGAAGATGCCCTCCTCAGGTGGCTCCATCGAGACGAACGTGATTTCTCTCACAAGGGAGGAGAGAACGAGCTGATCAAGAGCTACAAGGAGGAAGTGTTCACAACCAGAGCTATGTTCACTCTGGTCAAGAGAGGAAAGGAGTATATCTGGAAGAGCAATCCTGACTTCTGCCCGTTCCATCACTACAATGCCATAGCATCCAAGGGTATTCAGGATAAGGATCTTGCTGTCTATCATCTGCGCTCTCAGTATGAGTTCATTGGTGATGGGCGCAAGTTTCACGTCCATCCCAGGAGTGGAGTGAAGTACCTGGATCCTGAGTGGATGACTATGAGAAAGGAGAGGGTGCTGGTCTATGTGCCTGAGGTGAATGTGTCTGACTATCAGATGATGGTCCAGGTGCTTCATCCTTGGGATGAGATCATGCGAGAAGCCAACTATCTCCGCGAGAGAGGCGTGGAGGGCAATGTGATGGGAGCTGCAATCGCTAGGGCCAAGAAGAAGATGCTCAAGGCCTATCGCGATAGGTTCTTCTATCATACCAAGGGCAAGCTGAAGGATAGTGTCTTCAATCTTGCTGCACTCGATGACACCAAGGCATATCTAGCCAAGGCTGGTCATGAGTTCAAGGGAAAGGAAACGCCAGCTGAGATATTCGCTGAGTATCGCAAACTGAAGCGCATCGAGAAGGGCATGGTAGCAGATCAGCCTGGTACATGTCCTGCGCTCAGGTACATCCCCGACAATGGTAACAAGGGCAGTGCTGGCAGCTATCTCTTCGGAGTGAATGCCTGCACATCCAAGGGCACGCTCATCACTGAAGAGCGGCAGAAAGGATGGGATAAAATCTACTTCCTCACCATTGGCGAGAGGATGTACAGAGCAGTTGAATGGAATGCTCTGCCCACCGAAGAGCGAATGGAGAAGATGGGATGCTCCTGTGTGGGTGGATGCCCTGTGGTGGATGAGAAAGTCCATCAGGAGTTCACCTATATGGAGAGCATCTTGGATGACAACATGCTTGAGAATGCCATCGACACCAGGATCAACGAACTGGAGAAAGGAGCTGATGACTTCACAGAGGGGCTGTTCTTGGTCTCCACTGAGACTGGTCAGAAGACGATAGAGGAGGTTCGCAAGATCTTCGGAATGTAGCACAGGGACCTGGGCAAGTCCAGAAACTGCCCTTCATCCATTACTCTCAAGGGAGAAGAAATGAGCACCGAGATCAGAACAACTTGCTTCCGCGACCTGTATCTGGCGCAGCCTCAGTATATGCAAGTGAATGTGGCCAACAGCCAGCCAAGGAGCATCAACCTGCCCACCCTAGACTCGTTGGTTCCCAAGTGGGGATGGATCGTTCAGCCCTACAAGAAGGGCTTCATCGATGAACGTGTGTACAAGGAGAGGTATTTCGTCCAGCTTCAGGCCAACATCGGCTGGATCGACCAGGAGATCAAGGAATTCCTCGACAAGCACGATCCTAAGAGGAAGCGCACTCTGATGTTGGTTTGCTGGGAACCTGAGGGCAAGTTCTGCCACAGGAACCTGGCTGCTGAGTGGTTGAGGGCTAACAGTCCTGAGCTGTTCATCAACAAGGGCTACGAGAAGAGACTCTACAAGTGCTTCATAGGCTATGAAGAGGAGGCGATGGAGTCTGAGGAGAGCTGCTGTTCGTTCTGCGACTTCAACCAGAGATGTGATGATGAAGTGTTCGATCCCTATGCTGAGGAGGAATAGTAATGAAATGTGAAACCTGCAACAAGGAGCTGGTGTTCTTCCATGGCATGTGGGTGTCGGTGGACGACATGTTGAGCTTCGATGACGAAGAGAGGTGGGGTGATGCTGGCTGGATGAGGGCATGGCCTCATGGTCTATTCGCAGCTGATGCCTGCTCGTTCACTGAGGAACCCCACATTCCTCTGATCAAGGAGGAGAACAAGCCATTCAAAACTTGGTTTGATGGTAAGGGCAGGCCTGAGATAGTCCACCTGCTCACCTACCACTTCCAGAACGAATACAATCAAAGAGTGTCGATCATGGTGTTCCTCAACAAGAATGGAAGGGTTGTTGAAAAGGAATACCTCGAATACATGCTTGTTGACAACATCAAGATCATGCATTTCTCCTTCGAAGAGTTGTGGCGTTTCATATGTGAGTACGCCAACGAATGCAGCGTTGACATGGAGAACCTGACCGAGGGACTCTTAGGCTAATAAAATAAAGTAGGTTCTGCTCTGAGCAAGGGGGCAGTGTAACAACTGCCCCTCTCTGAGGGCTAACCTTGCTTAATTCCCCAGTATTATGATTGTTTAAGTACAAGGTGTTTAACTGCATTACCTATTATTATTGTAGGTTAGTTTGAATGCTTCCGTTGGAAGTTTTTTGTTTTTGTTTTATATATATTTATTTATACGCGCCTACGGCGCTTGTTTACTTATATGGGGTAATGTAAGTGATAGGCTCCTTAGGTGAAAGGATGTGAGCTTATGGAGAGTGTGATTCTGTGTCCTAAATGTGGGAGAGAGCATTTCATGCTTGAATCCTGTGTTGAGGATGTGCATGAGGGAATCATAGATAAAATACCATGGTGGGCCAAAGCTGGTGCTGGTTCTGCTGTTGCTCTGGGTGTGGCTGGTAGTCTTCCGGCAACTGTTACTACTCTTGCTGCTAGTGGTGTATTGATTGGCGGCACTTGGATAGTGATGGTGTTGATGCCGCTAGGAGAATATGAGAAAGACTGGCTGGCCAGACATCCGAGAACATTCATGCTGCTGCATGTTCCAATGACTGTGGGTGTAGCTCAGTTGGGTGAGGGCTTGCTCATGGCCTTTGGTAACTTGGCAGGTGGAGTCATCGCTACGCTCTATCTGCTGAGATGGGGGCATAAGAGGGGCATTGGCGTCGATGGAAAGAAGAAGCCTGGCTATCGTGCTCCATTACCATCCAAGACAGCAGTGAGAGCGGCTCAGTTCAACCATGGCTTCTGGAAAGGAGCATCTTGGCTATTCTCCAGTCAATCTATGCCTACTTGAAAGAGAGGTGGAAGAAATATGCATTGATAGCTCTAATCCTGCATGCAATGGTAGATATCATGGCTGTGGTTGGTGTTGTGAGTGTTCTTTGAGGCTCGCTACGCTCGCTCTTTCTGAGAAAGGGTGTAAAGGGGAGATGACTCCCCCCGTTGTCCTATTATAGGACTGAAAGGTGGCAAAGATGGGTAAGGCATCGGTCAACGAACAGGTTCAGGCTAAGGTGGAACAGATCTTGCGGGTTCTCGGCACGGATGCTCCGGGCATGTTCCAGAGCGCCATCGGCGGAGAAGAAGTGGAACTGGATGGTCAGCGCGTCCTCGCCAACTACGATCTCGTGGGCGTCCCGACGAACGAGTTCGGCCTTCCCGAAGCGCGTGAGGTGCTCTTCCGGGGTTGGACGAGCTACAAGAACACCACGGTGCAGCTCTCGAAGGAGAAGAACTCAGCACCGGCTGGGACCTGGCAGATGCCGATGGTGATCAACGGCAAGGTCAAGTACCTGCAGGGCACGCTGATGGTTCTGCGTCCCAAAGGCGGCGTCGCCAAATGGACGTACAACGTCGGCATCCGCAACAACTACGAGCGCATCGTCAAGGATGAAGACGGCAAACCGACCGGCGAGACCAAGGAAGAGACCAACTGGGTGCAGCCCATCAGGGTTGACGACGCCCGGATGGACAACGCCATGGAGTTGGCTCTTCAGCGCACGGCCTATGACGCCATGGGCGCGGCCATCGCTCTGAGCAACAACATCACGTTCACCGTCGAGTAGATCAAACATATGTCCATCCACACTCATGAAAGATCACAACTTTCTGTTTGTGGATAATCCGGAGCCTGGGAACTCGTGACTCTTGGGTTCGCATCCCAAAGCGAAATCCGGTGGAAACATGCTTTCCATAGGGAAAGGCTAACATACAAGCCTTGGAGCATGGTGGATGTATGAATTCTCCTTGGAAGGAGAGAGATGAAAAAGAATCTGATTCGATATGCATATATCGTGGGGGGCAGCTTGCTCACATATGTTGCCTCCTACTACCTGACGAACTGGCTCATCAAGAAGGACTACATCTAAGAAAGGTTGGTGAAGGTCATGGCCTTCGATTTTCTCGTAGATCTGTTCGGAACTCACACTGATGCTGTTGTGGCTGGTGTCGGCGCGACCGCTGGTACGGCCATCGTGATCAAGAAGGTCGAAGGTTCCCCGGCGATGCAGGCCAAGCTGAACGCGATGAAGACCGCTTCAGCAGCCAAGGTTGCCCAGGCCAAGACCGGCCTTCAAGCTGCTGGCTCTGCTGCTGTTCACAAGGTTCACAAGACCGAAGAGCAGCCAGAACAAAACAAAAACTCACCCTCACTGAAGGAGATAGCGGAGTCGATGGGATTGCCTGAGGAGCAGATCCAGGCCTTCCTGCAGAACTTCGCACAGAACCAGTAGCCCCCCGGATGGGAGAGTCGAATAAGAAGCTCGGCTCTCCCTTTTCTTTTTCTCTGTCCAGAAATCAACTAAAATGGGGCGTCATCCCTATTTATTTTTATTTCTCTCGGAGAAAAAAATAAAAAGTGGGAGATATTCCCTATTTTTGAGATTTTAGTTTTATTCCACCTGGAGCGAAACAATAGAATTTCAAGCCAATAAAGAAACTTCACTTTTAGAAGGTAAGAAGATTTCTGTGCTTTTTTTTAAAATATTAGGTATCTTGCAACATAATAGCTATTGACCGCAGCTTTAAGATATTATATATACTATATATATATCTGTATTGATAGAGTAATGAAATATAAATAAAGGGGTAATATAAGATGGTCCAATGGTATGCTGTGTATATATATTATAAATAATATATATTCTAGTGGACCAATAGGATAGCTGTTTTAGGCTTTCTATTGCCCTTTCTATTCATTACTCATTGATCTGATATAACAATAATATACCATAGGCAAAGATAAACTCTACCAAGAGAAAATAGCTTAGTAACTATTTATATAACTATTGTTTTACAATGTTATAGAAATGAATACATTTCTAGAAAAGCAGAGCATTTCTATAGATATCTTCTCGTCTAAGCCTCATCCATCCAGCATTCTTACACAAGGCATCAGACTCTCTAGGCGTCGCAATAAAGCTCTATGTGTTGTAGCATAAAGTATAAAGGGTGCTTTGATTGTTTTGGTGTCTTATGGAGTAATGAAATGGAATGGGGCCAAAGTTCTATATTCATTTGAAAGGAAGTGAACGTCATGGTGATGTGGTCTCAGTGTACAGATAAATCTCCGCCAATTAATAGAAAGATATATTTCGCGCCAAAACGTAGTGAGGTTCCAACATCTTCTAAATGGGGTAGGATAGAAAAGAAAACAGGTAGAATCGTCTTCGAGACTAATGTTGATATTGATGGTACAATAAAGGTCGATAAACCTCTATGGATAGAAATTGAACGGCAATGCTATCCTGAAAGAGAGTGGCATTCGACTAGAGACTTTGTATCGCTACGCTTCTTCATTACTTCGTGAGGTGAGTATATTATGAAACGAACAAACCCAAACTTTGCTGAATACAAAGCAGTTCCGTTCTCTATAATGTTAAGAGACCTACTAAAGCCTCTAGGTTATGAGCTTAGGCACGAACAACATCTAGCTGATTGGGATGATGACTACGATTACGTTTCATTGAAACACCCTGATATGCCTGGTAGAATATATATAGCTATTGACTATGTAGAACTAGTTTCTGAAGAAGATGAATGATTTAGAAAGGTGGACTCTGTGAACAGCAAGCTTTATAAATGGATTCTTATTGCAATACTTGTACTAATCGCAATACCTCTTGTTTACTTTCTTGTTTTCGATGAAGATAAACAAGAAGTAAATGAAAACTATACAATTGAAGTAGTTACAGTAGCAAATGAAGCAAAATCTGCTTTTGATGATATCTCAACTGTAACATATAAAAGTATGGATATGTGGACTCCAGAAGATATCGATCTATTCTATACTGCTCTCCAGACTCTTAAGGGACTGGAACAAAAAGTAAATAATATACAACCGCCAGAAGAATATAAGTCTTCTCATCAAGAGTTTCTAGCTGCTTGCATTAGTTATGGAAGAAGCGCTGAACTTATTGAAGCAGGACTAGAATCAATGGACGCAAATATGCTCAACATGGCTCTTGTACATATGGAAGATGGTAATAATCATATGAGCAGGGCCACCACAATGCTTCAAATGATGGATCAATCCGAATATTAAATAGGAGGTGAAATCATGAGTATAGAAAGAGCACTCGGAATAGTTTTAATTTTGGTGGTTATTCTAATTCTACTTAG
>Ga0105097_10001201_pt1 | contig 12311 bp, 7 predicted proteins | sample PPLLak12cMay2015_FD_87035 | JGI IMG/M metagenome (GOLD analysis project Ga0105097, IMG submission 87035) | Freshwater sediment microbial communities from Prairie Pothole Lake near Jamestown, North Dakota, USA - PPLs Lake P7 Core (1) Depth... | ecosystem: Environmental > Aquatic > Freshwater >... | reverse complement strand
CTTATTCTTTGGATCAATTATATTTGCTGATATACTATTATAAGAGTTTTTTTGCCCTTTATCGTCTAATTTAATATCTCCAATAATATCATCTTCTGACAGGGAATTAATCCCAGTTTCCCAGTATGGGTCACTAACAGGTGCTGAGCCGGATTTAATATCTAATTCATAAGCCCCATTAGAATACCTTAATATTCCGTTAAATTGAATTAACATAGAATTGATATTATCAAATATCGGAGTACTTGTATTTACTACTTGGTTTAATTGGTGACGAGTTACAAAGCGTTGCTCTGGTGCCTCCCAACCTAAATATTTCCAATACTTAACTTCATCAGAGTCATGTAAAGTATATCCGGGTGAGGTGAATCCATTATCATCCGCTGTCCAAGATCTAACAATATTATTAGAATTTTTCAGGCCCCCAAGTCTCTCAGTGGATACTGATATAGTTGCGCTGCCCTGTTCAGGAGCACATTCAGTAAGTGGTATAGTTTGATAAGTATTACCTATAGCAATAGGAGGATAAGTTGTATCGTCTATAAAACTTGCATAGGTTACTTTACTTCCAGTCAACATACCAGAAGTTACAACTTTAGCTCTATCAAAGCCCCAAATTAGATCTCCAACTTGAAAATCTCTCCAATCACTCCATTGATAACCTAATTTTCCTATAACATCATCAAAAACTACTTGTGAATATCCATTATGGGAACTAATAGAAGATACTGTCCCTTGAAAAACTAAGGTATCCTGTCCAGCTACTAAATCATTTCGTCTATACTCAAACTTATCCCCGATAGATACACCAGTTAGACTTCCTAACTGTACTACCGTAACTTTAGATTCATCATCACACAGTTTCGCACTGTTTAAGAATGATGAAAGATTTAAATCCTTTCCTATCTGTAAACCTCTACCGTACTTAGTACTAGTTAAATAATCTAATAACTGTATTGCAGGGTTTATAGATACTCGCATATCATTAAAAGGCCCAGCCTGATATGTATCGTAGTCAGGAAGATCAGTGTAATAACCTGAATATAGTCCTGGTATAAAGGCTGGATCGTATACTGATTGAGTAAAGGCATAATTATTATAGATATGAGAAATAGTTTTCTGTCTAGTTTCTACTATACCATTAGTAACTCTATAAACATCTAAGGTATCGCCAACTTTAACATTGGTAATAGTTGTTAGGTACGCCATATTAGCTATAAATACTTTGGTTTGTCCACCAAAGGGTTGATTAACTAATACATATCCTGCACCTGTGTGAGGCGCTAAAGTTATTACAGGCGCCGCATATCCAGTAACTAAGAAAGAATATGTAGGGTCAGAAGAAACCCCAATGTAAACTTGTTTACTTGTCGCAGTTCCGCTTAATAAAGCACTTAGTGCTGCATAATCTGGATCTCCAGAATCCAGAGTGATTTTTAATTCTCCTATACCTGCTTGATCTAAATAAGCAGCACCTGTAGCTGAAACTACTGGAGGACTTATTACATCCCCCTCTGTAGTAGCGTATTCATGGGTATGCATATACCAAGTATTACCGCCACCTTCCATTTTCAGTTCTTTAGCTATTTCATCGTTACTACAAGTTAAATCAACAAAGGTTGTAGCGGGTGTTCCGTAAATCCAACGGAATCTCCATTGTTGTACTTTATTATTATTATCATAAAAATACCATTTATCTTTAATTTGTACATTAGCATGAGCTACCTCCCAAACTCCTGTGCTAGGAATTCTACGAGATAAGGTTACCGTATCACCAAGCATAAAGTTAGCTACATCATCACTAGTATGAACGGGATTTTTACCATAACTAAAATCATAGTTATAACATTCTATATACTTACCTTTTACCACAAAGTCATATTGTGGGATAGTTTCTTCGCCTTCAGATAATTTGAAAGCTCCCACAACATAAGCAGTATCTAGTAATTGATGTGAAGTACCCCAATAGTTACTTGAGTCTCCATCATAATAGTCTACTTGAATTTTGAATTCTCTATGGTTAGCTTTATCTACTAACAATTCATTTGCTCTTTGATCTGCTTTACCTGTATGAGCAATAAAAGTAGCATCCATAGGAATTGTAAAAGTGAAAGAAGTTTCATGAGTTATGCCTGTAGGAGAAGGTGTATTATCAAGAGGACTGAAGGCATATACTCCATCACCTATATCTCTGCCTATTTCACGTGGTATTCTCCCCCATGTAGCCCCATCTCCTGTATATAAAGTATAATCGGGATCTGTACCATCAGAATATGGGATTGTAGATTCAGTATTACTAATATAAGAGTTTCCTGCTAATACATCTCCTCTATCTGATCTACCATAACAATATACAGATACGTTACTATCTTCATCGGTTGCTGTACCCCCATGGGTAGGCTCACGTACTGTCCAATCTTCTAAATCCGAACATACAGAAGGCTGATCCTCTATATGTATATCATAGATTCCTCCAATTTCACCCTCACATAGTGCGAAAGCAACAAAGAATTCTGACGGATCTAAATGGTCAATATCTGCAAATATAGGAATACTACTTACTTTTTGCACACCATATACAATAGGTAGATATTTAGAGGTTAAGTTAAAACGTAAATCTACATCATTATTTACTGTCTCGTAGTATTCCTTTACTTTCCTACCACCTAACCAACCAGCCAGGCCACCGCGTTTCTTCATCTTATAGCGCAGTTCCTGAGTTTGATAAGTACCTAAAACATTCACAGATCTATCTGCGTGCATGAACCCATAATCTGTAGCATATTCTGGGCGTAAAAGGGCTTCAGTGTCTGTCTTACCTGTTAAACTTAATGCTCTGTGTGCTGCATCAGAAGTAAGCCTACCTTGTACGCGTACAAAGTCCCCCCAATGACTAGAAATAGTCCAAGTTATCGTTGATGTATCGTGTGGACTTTCCTGTATACTTCCTTCCGCTATAATTCCTTTAAATAATAGAAATGGATCCCCTATTAATACACCCGTAGATGGATCAGTATGTGCTCTATAAATATATACTTCCCTATTTACATAGTTAGAGTAAGTAGTAGCAGATTTATCCGAAGTAAGAGTTGTTAATTCTTCAGAAACTAAAGTAAGGGTATAACTATAGGTTATACCATCAGTTCTGAACCCTGTATCTACAGGGGTAATAATAATATTAGCATGAAGTGGGTAAGTTCCACTTCCAATAAATCTATCTATTCTTCCATATTTATCATGGTTAGATTGTTCCCAATAAGAAGCACCACCAATAGTACCAGGCTCTTTGCCTGTAGAATTCGCATGAGTTAATATACACGCATAAATAATACCTTGATACTCTGCAAGGTCATTTTCATTGTATGCGGTGCCTGTAATCCAGTCATTAGCTACCAATTCTAATTTAATTTTATCCCCTTCTCTGAAGCCTAACTCTATAAGGTTAACTTCTCCAAAAGATAGTTCACTGTGATCTATAGTTACAATCATTTGAAAAGGTGTAGTAACCGTAGTACCCAGTGCTATAGTAGATAAAGTAAGAGACATGGTAGAAGCTCTAGCTTCTGTACTTTCTTGCATTGTCCCTATATTTAGAATTCTATTAGCATGATAAGTCTGAATTCCATTAGCTAAACCTTGAGAATCTAAAGATAAATCATCCCACTTTACTGTATGAGGGGCATCAGTAACATAAACATAATCTGTTCCCTTTTCCGTGGTAGCGCCTTCCGCGGCAGAAGGTTTGGGCTTTTCAAATTTTACTAAATGATAGTAAAGAAAAGGCTCATTATTTTGTAGAGATGTTTTTAATGCGGAAGATATATTACGTTCTGCCATTAGTAAAAGGCCTCCTTCAGCCTAAGTGAAAATGAGTATAGGTTATTTGAACCTAATGAGTATGCTTGTACATCTTGAGTTTGTTCTACAGTGAATAGAGGCTCATAAAATCTTATCTCTACATTAGCTATAAATTCTAAAGATATTGGTCGTTGTAACCCAGGAGTAAAATGTACTCTAATAGTGCTAGGGTTAGGAATATTTTGATAAAGAAGTTCAGTTTCTACATGTGTCACCCTATAAGCTTTAGTATGCAAAGAATCCTCTGCATCTAAAATATTAAAGAAATCTCCTGCCTTTGGCAATCCTGTACTATATACTGGCGTATCCCAAGCTGTTGGACCCCATACAAGAATAGACGTAGATCCTGCTAATGCTGGTACACTACAAAATGTCACGTTCGTACCAAATTCTGCTTCATTATAGGCTTTCCATGTAGTATCTTGTGGATATCTATACTGAGGTAGAGAAACCTGAAATGCTTTTAATGAACCTCTCTTCTCTAATAAGAAGTTATTTATTGGATCAAACTGTGCTCTAGTCATTGGATTATAATTAATATCTATAAGCCATCTGCTTGCTTTATTCGACCTATTTATAAGTTTTCCAGTTAAAGTTTTATCTTGCTCAATTTTTCTAGAATCTGTTAATTTAACAGATGCAAAACCTTGTCCTGCTACAGCACCCGTAGGTTCGTCCAAACCATCAAACCCACCGGGAGAAATAGAATGGCTAGGATCTGGTAATATATTTAAAAATGAGCCTGGCATTATATAGTTACCTCTTCTAATTTTAGGCTGAAAGAATATAGATTCTTACTATCCAAAGAATATCCTATAGTTTCACCTGGTACCACCACATAAAACATAGGATCTGTAAATATTAGAGTGCTACTAATAGGCACATCTTCTTGCAGCCCGGGGGTAAAATGAATACGTTCTTCAGTTATTAAAGGAGTAGGAGTATCTCCAGCATAATTAGCAGTATAAGTCTCTACTCTTGTTACTTTATATATTTTAGTGTGTGTATTAAACTTAAATATTTCTCCGGGAGTGATACCAGTACCAGTAACAGTTAATTTAGATGTACCTCTAGTAGCAGTACCTATAGTAGTTTTATTTGTAGTAACTTGCCCAGCATACTGAGGTACAGATACATAAAATGGAGTTAATACAATTTGCTTATGCAATAAGAAATTATATACCATCTCAAAGTCTTGTCTAATTAAATCATTATAGTCGATAGATAATTCCCATTGATGATGTGCCCCAATATCATTTTCAGATCTTTGTGAATTAGATGTAGTGCGCATAATACGTTCAGCCGAATCAACTGTTATGCTTACAAAACCTGGCCCATAGTATCCTGTAGAAGCATTTTCCTCTCCTGCAGCCCCCCAACGATGTGAGGGGTCTGGTAAAATATTAGAAAAGTTAGCAAAAGTTGTCATTATTTTACATTCTCAAGAAAGTATTCCCCGTGCTTATTAGCAGCACTACGAATCATGTTAATAATATAAGTTTGTTGATTCTTCAATGCTTGCTCCATACCTCTAGAATCTATTGTGTTGATACTAAAGGTTACGTTAACAGGGGCAGCTAAAGTATCATCTACTTCATCCGCGGGAACTATAGTTCCAGGACGATCAGGTATAAATAGTTCCTCACCTTGTTCTCCAACACGTACCGCAACATTACCACCAGTTGCACGCCCGGTGAAAGCACCTGGTATATAATTAGTTGCTCCAGTACTGCCAGTACCCATCTCACCTCTAGAATGGGCTAACTCACCACTTGGAGAACGAGATTTAGCTAAGTCTACTGTAGTATTGCGCTCGCCCAGAGATATGGCTGAAGGTCCTGAAGCGGCAGATGCACTACCCCCACCCTCGTATGAAGTTCCAGCAATAGCAGCTAATTGCATAGCCCCCATGGCAGCAATAACAGCGGCTATAGGTATAGCATATATACCTCCTTGAGCTAAAGCCATCATTACTGCAGAAGCCGTAGACATTATAGTTGTGGCCATTCTTAGCTTTTTCTCTTTTTCAAATGCTTTTTTCTTAGCACTTTCCATTTTTGCTTCAAGAGCTAATATTTTTGCTTTACTAGCGGAAGATTGACCATCTCGTTTTTTCTCTGCTTCTATTTCTTTTTCCATCCCCGCTATATTAGCGGCAGATTGAGCTGCTTGTATCTGACCTATTTGAGCCATAGTAGTTGCTATTGCCGCTAAAACTACCCCAGCTTTCTCCATATTTGCTTGAGTGGCACTGAAGCCTTCCCCTATTTTATCTCCTATTGATTGAAATTGTTCTCCTAGATTACTCCATATTTCTCCTATTGAGAATGCGGCCTCACTTATAGATGCCATTAAAGCACCTTCAGGACTAATTTCTTTTAAGCTTTCTATTAACGGCTGCATACTTAAGTGTGCGGCCGTCATAGCCTCACCAAAAGTACCTGCGAAAGCACCTGCTGCATTTTGACTTTGAATTCCTGCTATAGCTTCGCCGAAACTTCCTACTATATCACCACCTAAGCGTTGCATTTCTGAAGCTAGTTCATTATATTTGGCGATTTTATTATTTAAAATTTCTAGTTCTGCTTCTGAAAGTGCAATTACTTTATCAGTATATGTTTGTTGAGCTAAGGTTACAGCGAGAATAGCATCCTTAGAATTTGTAATAGCAGCTTCCATAGTAGCAAATAATACATTATCACCTGCAGTTTTTAATTCCGCCTCTAGTTTTGATCTCGCTTCTGTTAGTCTTTGTTCTTCTACATCTAGGGCTGCACTTTCAAAACCTGGAGCAGCTCTTAGAGTACCTGCCTCTACTTTAGATCTTGCATCTTTTTGTCTTTCTATATCGTTTATGCGTGCGCGCTCTTTAGCTGCTGAAGTTGCCTTCATCTCACTCTGAGCCATAATAGTAGTATAATCTGCTGCTGACTTAGCAGATTTTTCTGCTTCCGCTGTTGCTGTTCTTAAAACCCCTAAAGAATCTTTTACTTTATCATATGTATCCTTAAGTCTAGCATCATTTTTCCAAGCTATGTCAAGCTTAGCTTCCTCTAAATCCAGCTGTAGCTGTAATAACTTATATTCTAAATCTATACCTTTCTTTTTTGCCTCCCATTCAAGGGCTATAAAGGTCATTTTCTGTGCATATTGCGCTTTCCATATAGCTGCTTCAGCTTGAGGGTTGAGATCCGAATTACTAGCAGCTGCTCTAATAGCCATAGTATTACGGAATATTGCCTGCTTTGCTTCCATAATAGACTTATTTGCAGCCAGTGTTTTATTTGTAATTTCTAACAATCTTTGAGCCTGTTTAATTTCGGCTATATTAATTTGAGTAGTTCTAGTAGCTATTAGTATATTTTGTTCATGCTCTAGAGCTACGATTTTTTCTTTGTTTAAGCGTACCCCACCTTGAGCATAGCGTTCATCATCTTCTATTTGTAGTTTGTGCATAGCATTAGCTAGTATCTCATTTTGGATTACTAGAGATGCTGCCATTATATCTTTATTTTCTTGGGCTAGTGCATTTACATTTTTTTGTGCGACTAATAATTGGTTCCTAACACCTGCATTTTTTTGCAGATCTGCTATGGTATTTTTGGTGCTTACAGATATTGAATCTGCTGCATTCATAAGCAGTGGGCCGAATAAAAAAGAATCCTTATTAGGTAACCATCCACCCATTCTCCCCCAAATTTCTGTGATTCTAGTTACTGCGGCCTCATTCTGACTTATCCAAGCTTCTAAGCTTAAACCATCCTCTATAAAGGTAGCATGCATATTAGCAACTACTAAATCCATAGATCTATCTAAGTCATCAAATATAGTAGTATCTTTATTGTTTAATTTGGTTAATTCTTTATTCCAACCAGCAATTGCATCAGAAGAGTCTGCTAGAGCTGACTTTGCATTTTCTAATGGGTGCATTATAGCAGTTATTCTTTCTTCTAATACGGATTGAGTTAGAATTCCGGATTTACGAAGATACTCGAGTTCTGATAAAGCTGTTTTAAATATTTGTGATCCTTTGTTTCCTGAAGCATCTTGAAGTACTTCCATTTTTGCTTGAGCTTCACTTACTAAAACACTTACCTCATCAAAAGTTAAGGCAATATTTTTGTTTCTTGTTGCAGCAACAGCAGCTTGTTTTTCAGCTAAAGCTTCTACGCCTTTATCTACCAATTTTATGAAAATACCCCATTTAGATGCCCACCCTTTATCATATTCACCAGCAGCTATTTTTCGTTCTACTTCCCACAGCTCTCTTAAAGCTTCAGTTCGTTTCTTATATATTCCTTCAGCTTTTGTTCTTGCCAGTTCATTTGTTGCATCAATAAGCTGACGCATAGCACCTATCTCAGCAGTAATAGTTAATACATATGCTTCATGTGCGGGTACTCCTTTTTTATTTATTTTAACATATAAATCTGCTGCGGTTTTTTCCAAACTACTAAAGGATTCTATAAGTTCTTCGGTTTTCTTTTTTACCTTATCTTCAGGGAAAAATCTCTCCCATAAAGGACCTATTAAAGATATAGCCATAACTACTAAACCTATAATTGGTAATGCTTTAAGTAACGCGCTACCAAAGAACCCTACAGCAGTTCCCATAGACTTCATGGTTGCTCCAAATCTTTGCCCTTTTGTATCTAAGGTATCTATGCCATCAAATTGTTGTTTAGCAGCTTTACCTGCTGCAGCAAAACCACCCAAAAATCCGGCATTATGTATATTTGTATACCCGGCACTTTTCTTCTCTAATTGTCCCGCTTGAAAAGTTGTCTTTTTATCAACAATACCAGCACCAGCCGCTATACCTCCAGCAACAGCAGCTTCTTGAAGCGCTACTGCTGTTGCTTGAGTTAAAGTAAGTTCTTGCTGTTTTAAAGCTATCTTCTCCTTTAAAAGTGTTAATTCTGTATTAAGAGCCGTTTGTCTAGCTGTATTACCAGATCTTTCAGCTGTGGCTAATTCTGCTTCTTTAGCTATTTGTTGATCTTTAAAAGTTTTAAGCCAATTACTTCTAAGTAACTCAGATTGTCTAACAACTTTAAGATCTTTTTCTATTTGCTGTAACGAGGCAGAACCATCCTTATAAGGGTCTAAACTCATTGACTTTGGTACTAAAGTCATAGCTGCTATCTTAGACTTCGCAATGTTAAAATTAGTAACCATAGCTTGGGATGCTTTTTTGGATTGTTCCGCTAAATTAGCAGCCATTATGCTATTTCTTTCTATAACTTGAGCAATACCAGGTAACATAGTTCTAAATATGGTTGCACCAAAAGCTGCTATAGCAGCTGAAAGCCCCATAGGACTTTCAGACATTAAACTAACTAAAGGTTTTAATCCGAAATTAAGAAAGTTGAAAATCGATTTATTTAAATCGTTAAAAGTAGCGGCTAATTGATCGTAGGGATTAACTGCTACTGCATCTGCCATTTCTCCGAATTTTTTAGTACCCTGGTCAGTAATAGCATTTAAGAAGGCCATACGTTTTTCATAATTAGTAAGCTGAGTTACACTCTTACCTAAAGTAGCAGCATATTTAGATGCTGCATCGTCAAGACGTACCATAATACCAAGTTCGTCTAGAATTTCAGGTTCTAACTTAGCTGCACCTTTTACAAGACGAGTTAAAGCGTCTCCCATGTCTCTACCGAGAGCCAGAGAAGCACCTTTTGCTATTTTTGTTAATACTTGAAGTTTTTCGGCACTAAATCCAGCACTCATTGCAAGTGCTGTTGCGGACATAGCTTGTTCTAAAGAAACTGCAGCACCTGTGATCTCTTTAAGACCTTTGGCCACGTACGGTAAATTCTGCCCTGCGGCAGAACCTACCGCAATTAGGCCTTGTTCTAATTGTTGAAGTGCAGCGGCTCTCCCAAGCGCGCCAAAAGCCGCTGTAAGTGCGAATATATTAGCAGCAAGTGTGGCGTATGCAGGAACTAATTGACCTCCAATAGATTGAGATTGTTTAGAGAAGGCCTTAGTGGTATTCATACCAAGTTGAGCAGTACCCTTAGCTTGTCTATTCCAAGAATCGTGCCCCTTTTTGCCTCTATCTAAAGAAGCATTAAGTTTATCAGATGATTGGCTAGCTTGATTTAAAGCTTTAGAGGTATTTTTGGCCTGACGAGCCACTACCTGCATACTGCCATCATCTTTGACACTAATATCAATAGTAATCTTATTGTTTGCTGCCACTAGGTTTTCTCTTTAGCTTTGCAAGCTCTTTCTTCAATTGTTCTGAAGATTTCTTGATAGCCCTCGAATCTAACCAAGAAAGTAATTCTAGGAAAAATTCTATATTATCTATATCATAAAGTTTTAAATATAAAGGTAGATTAGTATAATCTTTACCTATATATCCTATATCTGCCTGTACCCTATCTCCTAACATATTAAAGGTGTTTACTGCATATTGTACTATATCTGGAAAATCATCTAAATCTGGGGGCATTCTCTCCGCTGTTGGTTCTTGTCCCAGTTGTTCACACATTGTTAGATACCGGTCTCTTGTCATTCCGGTATCTAAGTTAATGAACATTTTTTCTAGTCTTTCAAATACTTTGTCTTTAATTTCAGCTACGAAAATTATTTAAGTCAAAAACCACCTCGTTAATCCATGAATCGAACTCTGATGAATTACTGATAAGCATTTCTGCATTCTCTACGGAATATTCTAATTCTAAAGTTTCATCTTTTCCAGCTATATCTACAAGTACTAAACTAGAAAGATGCTTCAAAGTTAACCCCTTCCAATTCTTAATTGTAGCTTTAGCAAATAAAGAGACAAACTTATCTTCATCTAAACTTTCTACAGGTGTTCTTGTCTTACGATCCATCTTAGTAATAAGACTCTTCTTTCTTAGTTTTGTAAGTTCTGGGCGAGAAAGCATTGCTACCTCTACCATAAAGTCTTTTAAGCCTGGATACTCTACCCAGGTTGATTTTGTATCTACTAACAACTCTTTTAAATCTAACATCTTTTATAACTCCTTATTGTTATGGCATTATTGCCGTTTAATGATTATAATATCTATATCTTAATTCCCACGTTCTAGTTGTTACAGTACTATGATAAACTTCCACACTCCATCCACCTTCAAAGGGAATTTCGTCATAGAGCAAGCTCTGAATGTCGCTACTACCACCAACAGCTACATTTCCTATAAACGCGAAAGGCCTATTTAGACTAGTTGAAGGCGTTATAGAACTTACAGTAGTAATAACTACACCGTTAATGCTTAATCTAATTTGTGATAAGCCAGTTGTACCCGCAGTTAAAGAAGCCACTGCGAATTGTAATACGCCAGATCCTGACCCAGAAGCTACAGTTTGCCATGTTGCAGATGTGGTGCTTGTAAGAGTAGCTTTGACTACGGAACAACCAGTCCAGGATACTGTGGCTGTAGTTTTATATACCATAAAATCCGATACATCTGCCAACTCAATTCCTAATATTGATCTAAGTGAATTAGCCATTATTTTGTCCTATAATAAGACCAAGCGGTATCATACACAGTTTGTCCTACTGTACTTTTTTCAGCTTCTAGTAGAAAGCTAGAATTATACGGAATTTTACCTCTAGCAACCGCATAAATACCAAATAAATCACCTGCAATATCACCTATAATAGCCACACATTTATTTGCATCTGTACTACCCCACATATTTGAAACTGTCCACACTATATTTCCATCTAAAACAAGTCGCATACTTACGGTTCCACTTACCATAGTAGGAATAGCTACTGCCATAAATGTTATTATTCCTGGTCCTGAGGTATCTGTAGCTAAAGTTTGCCAAGTATTCGCAGTAGTACTAGTTAAGCGAGAATAGTCAAATCCTGAAAAAGTATCATTAATTACGGTAGATATTTGGTTTGCAACAGTAGTATTAACATATATAGTTGTAGGAACTTTTAGTCTTCCACCTACTAAACTTCTTAAAGACTCCGCCATTATACTATCTCCCAAATTGCTGTAGTAGCAGCCACTAGATAAATAGTCTCTCCCTGCGCTAAAGTAACATCGGCTGTATAGGAAGTTCCTTTATATCTTATAGTATTACCATTATCTGCTACTGTTAATACTGTTGAGTGCATATTATTTATTATTATTGCATCTCCAACTGTTAAAGTCCCAGAGGGTAAAGTAGCTGTTCCAGATGAAATATTACATATTGTTTTAGAGTTAGCTGTTACTGAACCACTAGAAGTAATATAACTCCAACCTCCTATAGAGGTATTTAAACCTTGGGATCCTTGGGAGCCTTGTGATCCTTGGAATCCTTGAGTACCTGTTGCGCCCTGTGCTCCCGTAGAACCCTGAGATCCTTGGTTACCTTGTGCTCCTGTTGCGCCCTGTGCTCCCGTAGAACCCTGAGATCCTTGGTTACCTTGTGCTCCTGTAGCACCTTGTGCTCCTGTAGAACCCTGAGATCCT
>Ga0105097_10001200_pt1 | contig 12312 bp, 5 predicted proteins | sample PPLLak12cMay2015_FD_87035 | JGI IMG/M metagenome (GOLD analysis project Ga0105097, IMG submission 87035) | Freshwater sediment microbial communities from Prairie Pothole Lake near Jamestown, North Dakota, USA - PPLs Lake P7 Core (1) Depth... | ecosystem: Environmental > Aquatic > Freshwater >... | reverse complement strand
GACCTCCGCGCGCCAAAACTCATCGGCCTGGCCCCCTCCAAGCGCACCCCGCTTTTCAACGGGGCCATCGAATGCCGTCTCTACGAATTCATTATCGTCCAAGGCGGAGCGCGAAGGCGGCTCAGTCCACCTGCACAAGGCTGACCCGACCCATTCCTCTCCCACCCCTCAAGCTTTCCCCGGCATAACCGATAAGCATTGTAGATTCATCAGGGAGATGATGACGATGCAACTACGCTGTCGCACACGAATCCCCCTTGGCTGCCCCGCGAATATCCAGAGCGATACCGGCTCCGGCGAAGGAGTCCTGCTGGACCTGTCGCCCACCGGCTGCAGGATGCGGAGCGACATCGGCCTCAATGCCGGAGCCTTTCTCGCGTTCCGGATTGACGTTGCGCAGAAGCCCGCACCGCCGGCGGTGGAAGTCTCTGTCGTCCACTGGAGTAAAAGCGGCTACCTGGGTGTGGAATTTCTTCGATACAGTCAAGGGGTCCGGGAACGAGTCACAGATCTTCTCACTGCCTCGTCACAGCCAGACAGCCTCGTCTATCCTGACTACGCCGTCGGTTAACCTTGGACATCCGGCAACTGCGTGCCCGGAGGAAGTTGCCTGGCCGCCTCCCGGCCTCTGTGCATTCGCGAAAACCGCAAACGCAACCGATCGAGATAGAGATAGATAACCGGCGTCGTGTAGAGTGTCAGCAACTGGCTCACGAGGAGCCCGCCGACGATGGCAATGCCGAGCGGCCGGCGCAATTCCGATCCGACCCCCGTTCCCAGCGCCAGGGGCAAGGCGCCGAACAGGGCCGCCATGGTGGTCATCATAATCGGTCGAAAGCGCAACAGACAGGCCTCGTAGATCGCCTCCTCCGGTGTCTTCCCTTCCTTGCGTTCCGCATCCAGGGCAAAGTCGATCATCATGATGGCATTCTTCTTGACGATGCCGATCAATAGAATGATCCCGATCAGCGCAATCATGCTCAGCTCCGTCTTAAACAGGAGCAACGCGAGCAGCGCGCCCACTCCGGCGGACGGCAGCGTGGACAGGATCGTCAAGGGATGGATGTAACTCTCATAGAGAATCCCCAACACAATGTAGACCGTGACCAGCGCGGCGAGGATGAGAAAGGGCTGGTTGTCGACGGAGGCCTGGAATGCTTTGGCCGCGCCCTGAAACGTGCCCCGGATGCCGGCCGGGATTCCCATCTCGCGCGTCGCCTTGTCGATCGCCGCCACGGCATCGCCCAGCGAGGCTCCCGGAGCCATGTTGAACGACAAAGTCACACCGGGAAATTGGCCTTGATGATTGACGAGCAGGAGCGTGTTCGTCGGTTCGTACCGCGTGACAGCGCTGAGCGGCACTTGCGCCCCCGCCGGGGACCGCACGTAGATTTCCTGCAACGTCGAGGGGTTCTGCCAATATTGCGGGGCCACCTCCATCACAACGTGATACTGGTTGAGCGGCGTATACATGATGGAGACCTGCCGCTGGCCGAACGCATCGTACAGCGTATCGTCGATCAGTTGGGGACTGATCCCCAGCCGGGAGGCCGTGCTGCGATCGAACACCACGAGCGATTGCAGGCCCTTGTCCTGCTGATCGCTGTTCACATCCGTAATTTCCGGCAGCGTACGCAACTGCCGCTCGACCTTGGGCGCCCAGGTGTTCAGCTCGGCAAGGTCCACGCTTTGAAGCGTATATTGATATTGCGCGCTGCTGGCTCGCCCGCCGATACGCAGATCCTGAATCGCCTGCAGCACCGTCGGAGCGCCCGTCACTTTTGCCAGCTTGGGGCGCAGGCGGGCGATCACTTGATCCACACTGATCTGCCGCTCCTCGAGCGGCTTCAGCGCGATAAACATACGGCCGGCGTTGGTGTTTCCGCTGCCGCCGCCGCCGCTGAATCCCGTCACGGTGTCCACCGCCGGGTCGCTCTTGATGATGTCCACGACCTCGGTGAGCTTCTGCCGCATGGCCTGAAATGAAATGTCCTGCGCAGCCTGAATGTTTCCGAACATGCGCCCCGTGTCCTGCTGGGGAAAGAAGCCCTTGGGCACGATCGTGTACAGATAGATGCTGAATGCCATCGTGGCCAGCGTCAGCACCAGCATGCCGCGCGGATGGCGGAGGACCCAGCCGAGACTGCCGGCATAGCCGCCGCGCAGCCCTTCAAACATCCGTTCGCTCATCCGGTACCAGCGCCCGTGGATCCGGCCGGCTTCCGGTTTCAGCACGCGGGCGCACATCATCGGTGTCGTGGTCAGCGACACGACCAGCGAGACGAGAATAGCCACGGAGAGTGTGACGGCAAATTCCCGGAAGATCCGTCCCATCATGCCGCCCATGAACAGAATAGGGAGGAAGACGGCCACGAGCGAGACGGTCATCGACAGCACGGTAAAGGTGATCTCGCGGGCGCCGCGCAGCGCCGCCTGCATCGGCGCCATGCCCTGCTCCCGGTACCGGCTGATGTTCTCCAGGACCACGATGGCATCGTCCACGACGAACCCGGTCGCAATCGTGAGGGCCATGAGCGAGAGATTGTCCAGGCTATAGTCGAAGAGATACATCACGCCGAACGTACTGATCAGCGAGACCGGCACCGCCACACAGGGAATGAGCGTGGCCCGGATGTCCCGCAGAAACAGAAACACCACCAGGATCACGAGACAGACGGAGATCGCGAGCGTCCGCTCGACGTCATGCAACGACGCGCGAATGACCGGGGTGCGGTCCACCACGACTTTCAGCGTCATGCTCCCTGGGATCGATGCTTCCAATTGAGGAAGCAGAGCCCGCACACGGTCGACGGTCTCGATGATGTTGGCCCCCGGCTGCCGGTTGATGATGATGAGCACCGCCGGGATGCCGTTCGCCACACCGATCGTCCGCAGATCCTCGACCGACTGTTCGACCGTCGCAATGTCCGAGAGTCGTACGGCACGCCCCTCCCGGTAACTCACGATCAACGGCAGATACTCTTCCACCGTATGGAGCTGATCGTTGGTCCGCACCTCCCAGGTCCGTTTCCCGTCGGACAACTGCCCCTTGGGACGATTGACGTTGGTGCTGCTCAGCATCCGGCGAACGTCGCCGAGTCCAATCCCGTAGCTGTTCAACGCCGTGGGATTCAGATCGACGCGGATGGCCGGGAGCGACCCTCCACCCACCGTGACCTGCCCCACGCCCTCGATCTGCGAGAGTTTCTGCTGAAGGATGCTGGAGGCGACGTCGTACATGCGGCCCCGGCTGACAAGATCAGACGTCAGCGAGAGGATGAGAACGGGCGCATCAGCCGGATTGATCTTCCGATAGGTAGGGCTGTTCGGAAGAGTCGTCGGCAATTCACTCCGTGCCGCCATGATGGCGGCTTGCACGTCGCGCGCGGCGCCGTCGATATTGCGGCTCAGATCAAATTGCAGCGTGATATTCGCAGACCCCAGCATGCTTGTGGAAGTCATCTCCGTCACGCCGGCGATGCGGGTGAACTGATGCTCCAGCGGAGCCGCCACCGAGGTGGCCATGGTTTCCGGACTGCCGCCCGGCAGCGTGGCCGAGACATTGATGGTCGGAAATTCTACTTGCGGCAGCGAGGCGACGGGAAGGAAGCGGAACGCGACGAGACCGATGAGCGTGACCCCGATGGTCAACAGGGTGGTGGCGACCGGACGTTGAATGAACGGCGCCGAGATGTTCATGGCATTCCCGGGGTAAGCGCCTCGGCGGTCGATGGCGCAGGCCGGCCGGCCCGGACGCGCCGCGCCATCCGGTCGAACGCCAGATAGACCACCGGCGTCGTATAGAGCGTCAGCACCTGGCTCACAATCAGCCCGCCGATGATGGCGATCCCGAGCGGATGCCGCAGTTCCGACCCCACCCCTGATCCGATCGCCAGCGGGAGCGCGCCGAGCAACGCCGCCATCGTCGTCATCATGATCGGCCGGAAGCGTAACAGACAGGCCTCGTAAATCGCCTCCTCCGTCTGCTTCCCTTCCTTGCGTTCCGCGTCCAGCGCGAAGTCGATCATCATGATGGCGTTCTTCTTGACGATGCCGATGAGCAGAATGATGCCGATCAGCGCGATGACGCTGAATTCAATCCTGAACAGCATCAAGGCCAGCAGCGCGCCCACTCCGGCAGAGGGCAGCGTGGACAATATCGTGAGCGGATGGATATAGCTCTCATACAGAATCCCGAGCACAATATAGACCGTAATCAGCGCGGCGAGGATCAGCCATACTTCATTGGCCAGCGACGCTTGAAATGCCTGGGCCGTCCCCTGAAAGCTCCCGCGAATGCTGACCGGCAGATTGATCTCCTGCGAAGCTTTTTCGATCGCAGCAACGGCATCGCCGAGCGATTTCCCCGGCGCAAGATTGAAGGACACCGTCACGACGGGAAACTGTCCCTGCCGGTTGATGGCCAGGGGGGTCGTCGTTTCGGAGAACCGGGTGAACACATTGAGCGGCACCTGCCCGCCGGTGATCGACCGGATATCGAGAAACTGCAACGACTGCGGCCCGGTCTGAAATTCCGGCATCACTTCGAGCACCACACGATACTGATTCAGCTGGGTGAACATCGTGGACACCTGCCGCTGACCGAACGCATCGTAGAGTGTGTCGACGATGAGCTGGGGTGTGATGCCCAAACGCGAAGCCGTGCTACGATCGATCACCAGCATCGCGGCCAGCCCGCGATCCAGCTGATCGCTGCTGACCTCGCGCAATTCCGGCAGGGCCTGAAGCGCCGTCACGAACGCAGGCGCCCAACGGCTGAGTTCCTCGGGGTCCGCGTCTTCCAGCGTGTATTGATACTGCGTCCGGCTGACCCGATCTTCCACCGTCAGATCCTGCATCGGCTGCAGGAACAGCGACATCCCCTCCACGCCGGCCACCTGCTGCTGTAACCGGTGAATGACGTCATGGACACTCAATCCCCGTTCGGCCATCGGCTTCAGATTGATCTGGATGCGTCCGCTGTTCAGTGTGGTGTTGGTCCCGTCCACGCCGATGAACGACGACAGGCTGGCGACGGCCGGATCAGCCAGGATGGTGCGGGCCAGCGCCTGTTGTCGCTCCACCATCCCGCTGAACGAGATCGACTGTTCCGCCTCGGAAATACCCAGGATCGCCCCGGTATCCTGCACCGGAAAGAACCCCTTGGGAATGATGATATACAGCAAAACGGTCAGGACCAGGGTGCCGGCCGCGACCAGCAGCGTGGCCGATTGATGCTGCAACACCCGGCGCAGCGTCCTGCCATAGGCGGCAATCGTCCGATCGAACAGCTGTTGAGACGCACGATAAAACCAGCCTTGTTCCGACTCGGATCGATGGCGCAGCAGTCTGGCACACATCATCGGCGTCAGCGTCAGAGAGACCACGGCCGATACGAGAATCGTGGCGCTCAACGTGATGGCGAACTCGCGGAACAGCCGGCCCACCACATCGCCCATAAAGAGGAGCGGAATCAGCACGGCGATCAGCGAGATCGTCAAGGAGAGAATCGTAAAGGCGATTTGCTTCGACCCCTTGAGCGCCGCCTGCAGCGGTGACTCCCCGCGTTCGATGTAACGCGAGATATTCTCGATCATGACGATGGCATCGTCCACGACGAAGCCCGTGGAGATCGTGAGCGCCATCAAGGTCAGATTGTTCAGGCTGAATCCCGCGAGGTACATGACCCCGAAAGTCCCCACCAGCGACAGCGGAACCGCCGCCGCGGGAATAATCGTGGCCGAGAGGGTCCGCAAAAACAGAAAGATGACCAGAATCACGAGCGCCACGGCCAGCATCAATTCGAACTGCACGTCCCGCACCGAGGCCCGAATGGAAGTAGTGCGGTCGGTGAGCACCGTCACTTGCACGGCAGCTGGTAACGCGCTTTGGAGCTGGGGCAGGAGCGCCTTGACCCGGTCGGCCACGTCGATCACGTTGGCGCCGGGCTGCCGCTGGATATTGACGAGAATCGCCGGCTGGTCGTTCATCCAGGCAGCCTGCTTCACATTTTCCACATCGTCGACGACATCGGCCACGTCGGACAGGAGGACAGGCGCGCCGCTGCGATAGGCCACGATCAGGGGCCGGTAATCCCGGCTCGACAGCAATTGATCCGTCGCATTGATGATCGAGGCTCTTCGCGGCCCGTCGAACGCGCCTTTGGCCTGATTCACATTGGCGGCCGCCACGGCGACGCGCAGATCCTCCAGCGTCAGCCCATAGGCGGACAGCGCGCGCGGGTTCGCCTGAATGCGCACCGCCGGACGCTGCCCTCCGCTGAGACTCACGAGCCCGACGCCGGCCAGCTGGGAAATTTTCTGGGCAAAGCGGGTCTCGGCCAGATCTTGGACCTGCGACAGCGGCATGGTATTGGAGGTCAGGGCGAGCGTCAGGATCGGGGCATCCGCCGGATTGACCTTGTTATAGACCGGGGGATTGGGCAGATCGCGCGGGATGAAGGTGGAGGCGGCATTAATCGCCGCCTGTACCTGTTGTTCGGCGATGTCGAGATTCAAATCCAGACTGAATTGCAGTGTTACGACCGAACTGCCGCCGGAACTCGTCGAGGTCATCTGGTTCAGCCCGGGCATCTGGCCGAACTGTCTTTCCAGAGGCGCCGTCACGGAGGAGGCCATCACGTCCGGGCCGGCGCCGGGATAAAACGTCAGCACTTGAATGGTCGGATAATCGACCTGGGGCAGCGCAGAAACCGGCAACAGGCGATAGGCCAGGGCGCCAGCCAGCACGATGGCCACCATCGACAAGGCCGTCGCCACCGGCCGCATGATGAAGAGGCGGGACGGATTCACGAGGATGCCCCTCGTTTCGGCTTGTCAGCTCCGGCGGGGGGAACGGGAGCGTCTGTGGATTTTGGGGGAGCGCCCTTCTGATTCCGGACCTCGACCTTGCTGCCCTCGCGCAGCTTCTCTGTCCCGTCCACCACGACGATGTCATCGGGTGCCAGGCCGGTGTCGATAGACAGGTCGTCGCCTTGGGCCGCCCCCACCCCCACTGCCCGGACCGCGACCGTCTGGTCTTCTTTCACCACATACACGAAGGTGCCCTTCGCGCCCCGTTGCACGGCCGCAGCCGGCACAATCGTGACGCCATGTTTGACCTCCAGCAACAGACGCGCATTGACGAACTGATTGGGAAACAATTGCCCGTCTTCGTTGGGGAAGACCGCTTTGAGCCGCACCGTACCGGTATTGGAATCGATCTGATTGTCGACGGTGAGCAACGTGCCGGTCGCCAGCTTTTTCTTCTGCTCCCGGTCGAACGCTTCCACCGGGAGCTGTTCGCCGGAATTCAGCCGCGCCATGACCACCGGCAGATTGTCTTCCGGAATCGTAAAGACGACCGTAATCGGCATGAGCTGCGTGATGACCATGAGGCCGTTCGCGTCGTTCGCCCGCACCATGTTGCCCGCGTCGACCAGCCGCAACCCGATCCGTCCGTCGATGGGAGACGTAATGCGACTGTACACCAGCTGCAACTTGGCATTGTCGATCTGACCCTGGTCGGCCTTCACGATTCCTTCCAGTTGACGCACCAGCGCGTGCTGCGTATCCAGCTGCTGTTTGGGAATGAATCCCTGTTTGAACAAACCCTTGTACCGCTCCAGGTCCAATTGCGCGTTCTTGAATTGCGCCTGATCACGCGCCATCTGTCCTTCGGCCTGAGTCAATTGCACCTCGAAGGGGCGCGGGTCGATCAGCGCCAACAAATCGCCGCGATGGACGAGCTGCCCTTCCTGAAACAGGACTTTCATGAGCTGCCCGTCGACCCGGCTTTTGACGTTGACGGTATTGAGGGGCACCACCGATCCGAGGCCGTTGAGATAAATCCCGATGTCGCCGGTTTTCGCAGTCGCGACAGCCACGGGGAAAGTACGAGCCCCGCCGCCCGGCACCTGGCCTGCCCGCGACGGCTCCTCGCCCGACTTCGCGAGCAGCGCATACCCGCCGAAAGCCAACAGACAGGCGGCCACGAGGCCGATCAACCAACGTTTGACTATGGCGGCGAAACGAATAGATTCCGACATGTAGTCCTTCTCGTCTATGCCCGGTCACTAAGGCTTGTCCGGCTGCCGGGATCCGGTCATTCCCCGCTGCTTCGCGACGAGAGAGTCCCCTGACTGCGGCCGTCGCTGTTGCAGCCGCGGATACATTGTATCAAGTCGAGCTGCCCCGACGCAGAGTTCTCGTATGGAACAGTATAATCAACCAGAGCCTCCATTAACATCGTTTAACCGGAACCGGCGCGGGAAAACGGTCACACCGTCTTCGGAAACTCCCTCCCTACAACCAGACACGGCACGGCCATCCGGGCACAGAGAGTCACAGAATCTTTGATCAGGCTGTGATAAGTTATCGGTCATGTCGACGTTCGGCCCTCCCTTCAATCATGGCTCTCGAATGACTCTCCTGCGCGGTCTCGTCGTCTCTTCACTTCTCCTGCTTGCCACGTTGACCGGCTGCCAGGCCCTCATCCATAAAGCTCCGGCCCCGGGAGTCACGTCCAAGAGCCGGCTCTATACATCGGTCGTGGATCGACTCGCGCCGGTGGTGCAACCAGACATCGAAAAGCAGCAAGGCCCGCAACAGGCCCGTGTCCTCGCCACGCATGCCATCGGTCGCGATGTGCCGGCGCGGTACAAGCGGCGCATCGCCCTCCAATGCCTCACGGATCCCTGGGCCGGGTTTTCCTCACTGGAACATCAGGGGCTCCTCATGGCAGAACTGGCCGCAGGCGGCGTGGAAAATTTGCCGGCGCTCCTGGATGTGATGGAAGCAGCCGTCGACCGCACGTCCGAATACTTCAAGCCGCTCCCCTTCCCGGGCTCAACCGCCCGGAAGGACATCGTCTCATTCCTGACTGACACGTTAGAGGATGCGGCCACCCAGCGGGAGAAGGCGCTAGCCAATCTCTCCGACGATGAACGGCGGTTTCTCTTTAAACATGCCCGAACAGTGGCCGATCAGTTTGCACCTCGCTCAAACGAGCCGCCCCAGGAGCGCGCCGCGCACCGCAAGCTGGATGCAGAATTCGCCCGGCTCGTGGATGAACAGCTCGACTATGCCGCGTTGATCGCGGCTGCCCAGACTGTGGCGAGACTGGGCAACGAGCGATTTCTTCAGAATCTGGCACAGACCTTTCAACAACGCCCCCCGATCCAGCAACCGCCACCCGGCATCACCGGCGACGTGCTCTTCGTGCAGCAGACGCGCGCCGGCCTGATCGTGATCGGCGGACCGGGCGTCAACACCTACGATCTTGATCGCCGGGTGCTGCTCGTCATCGACCTCGGCGGGGACGATACCTATCATGGAACGATCGCGTCCTCCGGCGACATCGACCATGGCATCGGCGTGGTGATCGACCTGGCCGGCAACGATACCTACACGAGCGACCCGCTCGGACTGGCCACCGGCCGGCTCGGCGTCGGGCTGCTCGTCGATCTGGCCGGCGACGACGTCTATCAGCTCGATCAGGGCTCCGGCGGCACCGGCTTCGCCGGCATCGGGATGCTCTTCGACCGCAAAGGCAACGACGTGTACATGGGCAACCGGTTCACACAAGGCGCGGCCTTCGGCGGGCTCGGCCTCCTGGTCGATCTGGCCGGAAATGATCGCTATACCAGCCACGCTTTCGCCCTCGGATTCGGCGGGCCTCTGGGGATGGGTGCGGTCATCGATCACACCGGCAGCGACGTCTATCAATGCGGCGATAAATATCCCAGTCCGTTCAATCAGCAGGAAGCGCCAGCGGCCAAGCCGGGGGATCCGAACTTTCAGTATCTCTGTTTCGGCATGGGGAGCGGCGCCGGCCTGGATGGAGGCAGTGCCAAAGCAGACGCCCAGCTCCCGAACCTGGCCGGTGGTCTGGGCTACCTCCTCGATCTCGAAGGCCAGGATCAATACCGCGGAGCCAACATGACCCAGGGATCCGGCTATGCCTTCGGCGTCGGGGTGGCGCTCGATCTCGACGGAGACGACACCCGCACCGGGGGACGGACCAGCCTCGGAGCCGCCGGTCATTATGGCACCGGACTGTTCGTTGATGCCCAGGGCTCCGATCGCTATACGCCGTCCGGCCCGAAGCACGCGCTGGGTGCCGCGAGCGACCGTAGCGTGAGCCTATCCATTGACGCCGGAACCAGGCCGGATACCTATGACCTCACCCGCAGCACCGGCCTGGGAGAGGCCGACGGCGAATCCTGGTCTCTCTACATCGAGGAAGGAGGCGCCGATCGCTACCAGGGACTGGCCGATTTGGGCCATGGCACCCAGGACAGCCTTGGACTCTTCTTCGATCTCGCCGGCGTGGACACCTATGATGCTCCACTCGGGACGCCCCAGACTCCCACGTCCGGCCGCGGGAACGAACGGACGATCCGTAGTACCGGCAGTCTGTTCCAAGATCGCTGAATCGGCCTTCGCCCGCCCCTCTTCCTGTCTATTCGGAGAGTTAGCCTGACATCTTCAAGTCTGCCCTTGACTTGACAAATCCTCGATCTATCTCTGGTTTGACACATTCAATCATCGTGTCTCTTCTCAGGGATGAGAGAGAGAAAGGACTCAACATGGACAGCGAGGCCAAAGTGCTGACCCTCCCCATATTACCGATCAAGCGGACCGTCTTATTTCCCGGCGTCATGATGCCCCTCACCGTCGGTCGCGAACGATCGATGGCGGCGGTGCAGGCAGCGATGAAGACAGAAGAGAAGATGATCCTGGTCGTGGCTCAGCGCGACGCACAGACCGAAGAACCGGGCCTGAGCGACCTCTACACGATCGGCACCAAAGCCATCATTAAGCAGATCGGCCAGTCCTCGGAAGGCGCGATTCACGCGTTTGTCCAGGGCGTGGACCGCGTTGTGATCATTGAAGAAACCCAATCGACCCCCTATGCCATCGCACGGGTCCGATCGCTGGATCGCCCATCGGAGACCGGCATGGAAGTGCAGGCCATGCATCGGGCGATTCAGGAGCTGGTCACGGAACTCCCGCGAGTCATCCAGGCCCCCGGTATGCAAGAGGCCAGCGAGGCGTTAAGTCATGAAGATGATCCCGTGGCCCTGGCCTATCGTTTAGCCTCTCTGGTCAACCTCAGTGTGGCCGAAGAGCAGAAGCTGCTCGAAAGCACCGCGACGCTGGATCTGTTGCGCTCCCTCTACGTGGCCTTGTCCAAAGAGATTCAAATTCTGCAGCTCCGCGACAAGATCACCAGCGATGCACAGGCGAAGATCGGCAAGAGCCAGCGCGAATACATGCTGCGCGAGCAATTGAAAACGATTCAGCAGGAACTGGGCGAAGACGACGGCGACGACAACGAGATCGCCCACCTCAAGAAACAAGTGGCCGAGGCGGAGCTGCCCGACCATGTGCGGAAGGAAGCGGAACGCGAGCTCAAGCGCCTGGCCAAAGTGCCGCCATCGTCGGCAGACCATCAGGTGCTCCGGACCTATCTGGAACTGGTGCTCGAATTGCCCTGGAAGAAAGCCTCGGCAGATGCGATTGACCTGGCGACCGTCCGGCAGGTGCTCGAAGAAGATCATTACGGCATCAAAGAAGTAAAAGAGCGGATCGTGGAGCACCTCGCCGTCTTAAAACTCAACCCGTCGGCTAAGGCGCCGATCCTCTGCTTAGTCGGCCCTCCGGGTGTCGGCAAAACGAGCCTGGGGCAATCGATCGCCAGGGCCATGGGCCGGACGTTCGAGCGGCTCAGCCTGGGTGGCGTGCACGATGAAGCCGAGTTGCGCGGGCATCGCCGCACCTATGTCGGTGCCTTGCCGGGCCACATCATTCAAGCCGTACGGCGGGCCGGGGTAAACAATCCCGTGCTCATGCTCGATGAAGTCGACAAGATGGGGCGTGACTTCCGCGGAGACCCGGCTGCTGCGCTCTTAGAAATCCTCGATCCGGCGCAGAACCACACGTTCCGCGACCACTATCTGGATCTCCCCTTCGATTTGTCGAAGGCCTTTTTCATCACGACGGCGAATACGCTGGACACTATCAGTCAACCCTTGTTGGACCGGATGGAGATCATCCGCCTGCAAGGCTACAGCGAACATGAGAAGGCGGAAATCGCCCGGCGCTATCTCTGGCCGCGACGGTTGAAGGAAGCGGGCTTGAATGCCGAACAGGCGCTCTTGTCCAACGAGGTGCTGAATCTCGTCACGAGCCGGTACACCAGGGAAGCCGGTGTGCGCCAGCTGGAGCAAATGCTCGGCCGGTTGACGAGGAAAGTAGCCTTAGCCTTTGCGGAACTCCCGGAGGGCCAGGAGCGCCAGCCGGTGACCAT
>Ga0105097_10001198_pt1 | contig 12316 bp, 10 predicted proteins | sample PPLLak12cMay2015_FD_87035 | JGI IMG/M metagenome (GOLD analysis project Ga0105097, IMG submission 87035) | Freshwater sediment microbial communities from Prairie Pothole Lake near Jamestown, North Dakota, USA - PPLs Lake P7 Core (1) Depth... | ecosystem: Environmental > Aquatic > Freshwater >... | reverse complement strand
TTTCAAGAGTGTTTTTTATACCCTGCGAGAAGCGGCTACAATGCTCGCCGATCAAGGACGCGTGGTCAATATTTCGAGTACGGTGACGCGCCTGATGCTGCCTAAATACGGTGCGTATGCTGCAACTAAGGCTGCTGGGGAGCAATTGACGCGGATTTTCGCCCGTGAGATGGGAAAAAGAGGCATCACGGCCAATACTATTTCACCGGGTCCGGTTGATACGGAACTGTTCCGCGCAGGCAAAACCGCAGCGGATATTGAACGTATGGCGGCGATGGCTGCGTTGGGAAGACTTGGTGAGACCGATGATGTCGCTCAGGTTGTGTTGTTTCTGGTTAGTGACGAAGCCCGCTGGATCACGGGGCAGGATATTGCAGTCAATGGCGGAATTATTTAATGGATAGGAATGGAGGATCAGATGCATATCGGGGTGCCTAAGGAAATTAAAATTCATGAATCCCGTGTGGGTTTGACGCCAGCGGCGGTGCGTGAACTAAAAGCGAATGGCCATCAGGTGATGGTGCAGAAGAACGCTGGGTTCCAGATTGATTTAAGCGATGATAAATATCTGAGTGCAGGTGCGGAGATCGTTGAGACGCCGCAGGAGATTTATGCCAGAGCCGATTTGGTTGTCAAAGTTAAAGAACCGCAACCATCCGAGATTCCATTATTGCGCGAAGGGCAGGTGTTATTCACCTATCTGCATCTGGCGCCTGATCCTGTACAAACTCAAGGTTTGATCGATTCAGGGTGTACTGCCATTGCCTATGAAACGGTCACCGATAGCTTCGGCGGTTTGCCGTTGCTGGCACCGATGAGTGAAGTGGCTGGCCGCATGGCGATTCAAGCAGGGGCACATGCGCTGGAGTTGGATCAGGGCGGCCGCGGTATGTTGCTCGGTGGTGTGTCCGGTGTGCCTGCTGCACGGGTGGTGGTCATTGGCGGCGGTGTCGTCGGCACCAATGCTGCTCGCGTCGCAATGGGCGTGGAAGCCCATGTGACTGTGCTGGATAAATCCATTCATCGTTTACAGCAACTGGATTTTCAGTACGGCTCAAGAATTAATACTGTTTTCTCGACGGTGGATGCAGTAGAGGAGTATGTGGCAACTGCGGATCTGGTTATTGGCGCAGTATTGGTTCCAGGAGGGGCAGCACCCAAACTGGTCAGCCGTGAGCTGGTTAGCCGTATGAATCGCGGCGCTGTGTTGGTCGATGTTGCGATTGACCAAGGCGGTTGCTTTGCCACTTCCAAACCCACTTCACTCGCCGATCCTATTTTTACCGTGGACGGCGTGGTGCATTATTGTGTTTCCAACATGCCCGGTGCGGTCGCACGGACTTCTACTTTTGCGCTGAATAACGCAACATTACCTTTTGTTCTGGCACTGGCCAATAAAGGCTATCGCAAAGCACTAATGGACGATCCGCATTTGCGCAACGGCTTGAATGTTTATCGCGGGCGATTGACGCACGAAGCGGTGGCACGGGATTTGGGTCTGGTGTATATGCCAGCACTGCAGCTATTAGCGTAAGTGCCTGAAGAATCAACGGTAGTTTGATGGTGTGAGTATTCTGCGTAGCTCCAAGTTTTAAGCACTTAACGCAGCAGTTAGCGATTTAACTTCTTCTTCCGATTCTGCAAGGATAGCATCCAGTGCTTGTTGATTGGCTAATCGATCAAGCTTAGTTAAGAAATCATCCCTCGCTTGAGTCTGTGCCGGAGCAAAAGGCGATTTTACCGGTGCGAGTTGATCAGCAAGCAGCAGTGTATCTCCCAGCGTAGCGGGTGGAAAAATTAAAGAACCCTGCCAGAGATCAGCAATGGCATCTGCAATAGGTTCCGGAACTGAAAGCGCTTGGAGGATGGCCATACTAATTTTCATTTCACACGCAAGCTCGTCTTCCTCGTCTAAATCGTCATCGCTAACCCATGAATTGGCGATGTTTCCATCAATCAAACCCGGATAAGCTTTTTCACGGGATAGCAAGTAGAACCAGCTAATTTCATGAATGATTCCAGCAAACATTGCGGTATCAGGATCCTGGTTGGAAATTCTTCGGGCGATCACCTGAGCGAGCGCAGCCACATGGGCTGAATGTTGCCATAATTGGGTAACCAATTCACTTTTGGATTGCGTTCCCGCAAGTTGTTGCGTAATTACGGCCACCGCTAAATTTCGAACAGTACGAAGCCCTAAAAGAGTAACCGCGGAACTCACGCTGGTAATTTTTTTCCCGGAACGATTAAAAACGACAGAGTTGGCAACTGCCACAATCTTCACCGATAAGAGGGGATCCGCCTGTATTAGCCGAGTCACGGCATCGAGATCACAATCCGGGTCCTCAAGCATTTTTTTGATTTGGAGTGTGGCTGTAGCTGAGGTGGGGAAGAATAATTTTCCTCGCTCGACTTCAATAGCCAACGCACTTAATAACGCTCTTTTTTCCATTAATATCTCCGCTCCGTCTTACCCAATCCAATCACGATCTAATCTGTATCAACTCAGATCCGGTTGTACCGATAACTGGGATTTTCCCATTGAAATTTTACTTCGGTGCGCTCTTTTATCATTGGGATAATAGAACCAGCAATCTAGGCTATTTTTGTAAGGATTCCAAAACAACATAGAGAATTCTGTATTTTTGTGAGTCGTGCGGTTGATAGACTGGCATCAATCGGTAGGATGCGCATAAAGGTGTTGCCGAAGCTTATTTCATCCGGCGCAGTCAATGGATTTGAACGTGTTGTTAAGCCAATTTCTTTACTTGATTAAAGTCTGAGATAGAATCAATATCGTCCTTTTCAGATTGTTGAGCCCAATACAAATCCCAGCGAGATTGGATATTGAGCCAGTAAGCTGCCGACATATTGAAAAACTTTGCCAATCGCAGCGCCGTGCTCGGTGTAACGCCACGTTTCTGGTTGACCAGCTCGTTGACACGCTGATACGGAACATGGATAGCCTCTGCTAATTCTCGCTGGCTAATGCCCATAGGTTCCAAGAATTCAGCACGAAGCATTTCACCGGGATGGGTGGGTTCTCTATCGGTTGGGATACGCATGGTACAAGACCTCTATCAGTGATAATCGATAATTTCAACATCATGGGGGCCTGAATCACTCCATTTAAAGCAAACCCGATATTGATCGTTGATACGGATACTGAATTCCCCTTTTCTGTCACCTGACAGGCTTTCGAGATAGTTGCCGGGTGGTATCCTTAATTCCTCCAAAAACAAAACTGAATCCAGTTGATCCAACTTTCTGAAAGCCACTCTCCACAAAAATTGCGGGAGTAAGTTACGGGCTAGCTTGGAGTTTTTTCCGTTAAAAATGTCTTCGGTTGCTTGATTCTTGAAAGAAACTATCATGTTAGCATAATAGCACGGTACGCATGTTATTCAAGCAGTAACTTTGGTAGAACGGGTGGGTTCTCTATCGGTTGGGATATGCATGGGGATAAGGATTGTAGGGTGTCAATAAGCAAAGCGCATTGCACCGGGCGTTTTCATTCGGCGCAATATGGATTGCGCCCTACGCGGGCTACACGGATTCATTTGTATTCATTAAAGAACTCGGGATCTACTTCATATATAGTTCGTGGTTTGAGACCCAGTTCAAGGCGCTCAAACATCTTTATGAGTTTTTCACCGTCAACGAGCTCGATTGGATTGGTGCCATCTCTCACCGCTTCTTTTTTTGCGTCCATGGTGAAACTTCCGGTGGTGAGAAAGATACCTTTGTCTGCTCGGCCTATCATGGCTCCGCGAAAATCTCGAATCATTCCCGACCCGACCGAGCCTTGAAAGCGCTTGCACTGAAATATGACCTTGAAACTCAAGAGCGGATTGATCTCAAGAATGCCTTCACCATCAATCCCACCGTCGCCAGACCGGCCAGTTACCTTTACGTTTTGGAATCCATGTTCACGAAGCAAACGCTGGCATAACCGCTCAAAACCCTCTGGGCTTAGCGACTTCAAAACCGGCAACAGCCGTGTTTCTTCGGATTCGAGAATTTTCTCCTCGACATCGACTTCGGCCTCGGTTGATGCCTTGGTTGCGGCATTGCCTTCGCTGTCATTTTTTCTTGAGTGCTGAACGGATTTAAATAGTTCAACCGGATCAAATTTGGTAAGGTCTTCTTGAAGTCCTTTCTCGGTCAGGCGCCAGACACCGCGTGCAGATGAATCAATGTACCCAGAATAGACGAGATACAGCCGAGCCCAAGCAATAGCGTTTCTTACATTGGAGCCGCCATTTTTGTTGGTCTTCGCCAACTCCTTCTCAGAAATATTTTCGCGCTCGATGACCGCATCTGTTGTTTCGTATGCAGAAGCAGAGCCACCCATTTCACGCAATGATTCAATGATGGGGATGAAGTGATGCGTGAACTTCGGGCCCTTGGCCATAATCTTTCCTTAATTCTTATTGCGATGAGAATCATCACTCAATATTCTGAACCTGCTCGCGCATCTGCTCGATAATTACCTTCAATTCCATAGAAATCCGGGATATTTCCAGATCTACCGATTTCGATCCGATGGTGTTGGCTTCGCGGTGCAATTCTTGCATCATGAAATCCAGCCGTTTACCGACGGAGCCGCCTTTGTTGAGGATGCGCTCCACTTCATCCAGATGCGCTTGCAGGCGGGAGAGTTCTTCGTCCACATCAATCTTTCCGGCAAAAAGTGAGATTTCCTGGTGGATGCGGTCATCTTCCTGATTGCCGAGAATTTCTTCCAAGCGAGTACGCAGTTTTTCCTCGAATGCGGCAATCAACGTTGGAATGCGGGGGGATGCGGCGATCAGGAGCTGGCGGATCTGGTTGAGGCGTTCTAGCAAAATAGCTTTAAGTTTATCGCCTTCGCGTATCCGGGCGGCTTTTAAGTCTTCCAGTGCGCTTTGCAGGAGCATCATGCCGATTTCACCGGATTCCTCCGTGGGGGAATGGTCGTTTCCCAGCATGCCCGGCCATTTCAAGATTTCCGCTACCGTTAACGATGGCGCGGCAGGGTGGTGTGTTTTGATCGTACGTTGCAATAGCAAAAGCTTTTCTAATAATGCGCTATCCAGTTGCTGATCATTTTCAGTTTGCGTGGAAGGGGAAAAATTCAGGCGGCATTCGACTTTGCCGCGGCTGAGTTGGGCAGCCAGCAGTTCCCGCATCGCCGGTTCTTGCTTGCGAAAGTCGTCCGGCAAACGGAACTGGACATCCAGATAACGGTTATTGACGGAACGTATTTCCAGGCTGAAAGATCCATGGGGCGTTTCCTGGATTGCGATGGCGTAGCCAGTCATGCTGAAAATCATGATAAAAAAGCTTCCTACTTCAAAAGTGGTGATGGAATGAATAAACCGAAAAAACTATCGTCACAAACTGCCGGCGCCGGTTTTGAGTCGAGTAATCCGGTTACTGTAAAGGGCATGATTTTGTTTTCCGGGTCAAACAGGATTTGGCTGGCATCGATGTATTTGATATCACCGGGCGCATTGAGCCGCCAAAGATTGGGAATTCCGGCATACGGTTGATGCAGGCAATACGCTTGCGTATCGCCGTGAATCACCAGAATTGGTTTATTGCTTTCAGATGCTTTGGTTTTAATCAACTCACGCAGCATTCTGTATCCATCGCACTCAGTGCGATTCTCGATTGAGCAAGCGGGCTTCTTATAGTCGAACTCAAATATGTCTGCATGGAAGGCGATTATCACCGCTTGTGCAGATTCTGCCGTTGCAAATAATTGTTGTAGCCATTTCTCATTGGATTGGTCACGATTATCTGCTGTATCCAATGCCGCTTCGATGTTGCTGCGAAGAATTTCCTTTCTGCCATTATTGGTGCCGGGAATATGCAGTGTCGCGAAAACGACTGGGCCAATTTTCCACAGGGCGTTTTCAATAAAATCTTTTTGCCGGATAAGGCCTGGAATATCTTTCGATAATTGATATTGATCCTGGTGAAAGAAAATCTGACGTAAAGTGTTGAGCCGCTCCAACTCGTCATATCGCGCTGATGTAGTGAATCGATCACAATCCGTCCATTCGTTATCGCCGGGGGTATACACTATTTTATGCGGATTGAGATGCGCGATTTGCCGGTAACTGTCTTTATATAACTCATCGGTGCAGCTTAAACGGCCTCTCTTGAAATCTCCCAGATGAATCAGCACCGGGGGATTGAGCGCTTTAATGGCGCTGGCAATTGCGCCATCGGGATGCTCCAGCAGGGCATATTCCGTATCGGTGTAGGGCATGTCACCGATGACAACAAACCGGGTTGATTTTTCAGTAGTGGAATGGACTAAATCACTGGCCAGTGAAGAGGGAGTTAAAAGGACCAGTGTTGTAAAAAACAGTATCCATTTCAGCATGTTCTGACATTATCCATTCATATGGCTCTGAAATACCAAACCGGCATGTTCGCGTAATTTATGAAAATGAATGGCAGGCCAGTTCTCTTCCGCAACACTCAGTTCCGCGCCGAAAGACGCCAGGAAGGTCGGCGCATCAACGGCATCGTAGGCAATACGGTGTGAATTCGCTTCTATAAACCGCTGTAATTCGCGCGGATCGTCACAGGTAACCCAGCGGGCTAACTGATATTTGGCAGGCGCAATACGAGCTGCGACGGCGTATTCATGTTGCAGACGATGCGTCACTACCTCAAATTGCAATGTGCCGACAGCGCCGAGTAGCAATGCATTGCCCAAATGTGGCCGGAATACTTGAATAGCACCTTCTTCACCCAATTGCGCCAAGCCTAATTTGAGTTGCTTGCTGCGCATTGGATCGGCAATTTCCACAGTGCGAAAAATCTCCGGCGCAAAAAATGGCAATCCGGTAAATTGTAAAACTTCGCCTTCGGTTAATGTATCACCCAATTGCAGCGTGCCATGATTGGGTATGCCGATGATGTCACCGGGATACGCTTCCTCAAGAATATCGCGGCGCTGAGATAAAAAGGATACCACCGTGCTGGTGCGGATATCTTTGCCGCTACGTGCGACTTTTAAATTCATGCCGCGTTTGAAGTGACCGGAGCAAACCCGGACAAACGCAATGCGATCACGGTGTGCCAGATTCATATTGGCTTGAATTTTAAATACCATGCCGGAGAATTTCTTTTCGTCCGGGAGCACTTCGCGTTGGATGGCATTACGTGATTCGGGTGACGGTGCCAGATCAACCAGGGCATCGAGGATTTCCCGGACACCAAAATTATTGATCGCGGAACCAAAGAAAACCGGGGTTTGTTTCCCAGCAAGGAATTCCTTGTGATCGAAATCAGGTGAAGCGCCTTTGATTAAATCGATGGCTTGCAATGCGGTAGACAGATCGATACCAAAGCGTTCAAGCATTTCCGGGTCATCAAAATTCGTGAGTACTTCTTCTTCATTGTCGATACGGTCCGATCCAGGCTGGAATAAGCGCATACAATTGTTTTGCAGGTCGCATACCCCACGGAAGTTGCGCCCCATGCCGACAGGCCAGGTAAAAGGTATCGTAGACATCCCGAGTGTGCGTTCAATCTCATCAATCAGATCCAGCGGTTCGCGGACTTCCCGGTCCATTTTATTTACAAAAGTAACAATCGGCGTATTGCGGGCGCGGCAAACTTCCAGCAAGCGCAGTGTTTGTGCTTCCACGCCATTAGCGGCATCAATCACCATTAGCGCGGCATCGACGGCGGTGAGTACGCGATAGGTATCTTCCGAGAAATCCTGGTGACCGGGGGTGTCAAGCAAATTGATGACGCAATCGCGGTATTCCATTTGCATGACCGAGCTTGCGACCGAAATCCCGCGCTGCTTTTCAATTTCCATCCAGTCCGAAGTCGCATGCCGACTCGCTTTGCGTGCTTTAACACTACCAGCAATATGAATGGCCCCGGCGTACAGCAGAAGTTTTTCTGTCAGCGTTGTTTTGCCCGCATCCGGGTGCGAAATAATGGCGAAAGTGCGTCGACGTGCCACTTCATTATTAATGCTCATAATTCTCAGAACCTTGTTCCTGTGGATAAAGAAAACAATGGGCAATATGTGTTGCACTGAAAGCACTGACTGGCGGGTAAGTTTCTCGACAAATGGTCATAGCGTTAGCGCAGCGTGGATGAAAATGACACCCGGAAGGGGGTGTGGCTGGCGAAGGTAAATCTCCTTTTAAATGGATAATTTGCCGCTCCGGATCGGATTGGATCTGCGGAACAGAAGACAGCAGTGCCTGAGTGTAAGGATGCTTGGGGCAACCGATTACCTCATCAATGTGTCCATGTTCAACGATCCTTCCCAGATACATCACAGCAACCTCATCAGCCAAATATTCTACAACAGCGATATTGTGGGTAATAAACAAAAATGCAAGTCCTAAGTTATTCTGTAGCGATTTGAGCAGATTCAAAATTTGTGCCTGAACGGATACATCCAGAGCGCTGGTCGGTTCATCACAAATCAACAGTTTTGGGTTAACAGCCAAAGCGCGGGCAATCGCGATGCGTTGCCGCTGACCACCGGAAAATTCATGTGGAAATCGCCATTTTACATCAGCGGGCAATCCAACGCGCTGCAATAACGCATCAATTTCTTTTTCTCTGGAGGGTGCGGATGATTGGTTATCGGTGTCCGTGTGATTAATTTTTTCGACATGCAATGCATTCATACCTTCTTGCAGTATTTCAGCAATGCGCATGCGCGGATTCAGAGAAGAATAGGGGTCTTGAAAAATGATCTGAAACTGCGAGCGGATTTGCCGCAATTGGCTTCTGCCTAACGCGACCAATTCCTGATCTTTGAAGCGCACGCTACCGGCAGTGGGTTGAATCAATTGCAAAATGCTTTTGCCGATCGTTGTTTTACCACAACCGGATTCACCGACGAGCGCCAAAGTCTTCCCGGCAGCAATTTTCAGCGACACTCCGTCGACTGCTTTGACATGACCGACTACGCGTTTGAATAATCCTTTGCGAATCGGAAAATGCACTTTCAGGCCGGTTACCTGTAACAGGGGGAATGCTGTTGAATTGACAGTTGTTTGCAGGGTGCTTGCAGCATCCCGGGTCGAGCTGTCTGCCGTCAGGCTGTTGGAAACGTGCACCGAATCTTTGTTATACAAATGACAGCGAATCTGATGTTGACCGGAGACCGAATGCCACTCTGGGATGGTGTCACGACACAGCGCTAGCGCCTGATTGCAGCGGTCAACGAAACGGCAACCTGCAAATTGTTGCGATAAGGGCGGCACATTGCCATTGATGACGGCTAATGCTTGATCGCGTTTTTGCTTTCCGGGCAAGGAAGCAAATAACTGCTGTGAATAAGGATGGGCGGGCTGATTAAAGAAATCATCCCGAGGTGCTAGCTCGACAATTTCTCCCGCATACATGACTGCGACGCGTTGCGCCATTTCGGCTACCACCCCCAAGTCATGGGTAATCAGTAAAATTGCCATGTTTTTGCGTTGCTGGATCTGCCGCATCAGATCCAGTACTTGTGCTTGTATGGTGACATCCAGTGCGGTCGTCGGTTCGTCCGCAATGAGCAATTCAGGTTCACCGGCAAGCGCCATAGCAATCATGGCACGCTGTTTCATCCCGCCGGAAAACTGGAATGGGTATTCATGCATGCGGCGCGGCGCATCCGGTATGCCAACTTGTTCCAGCAATTCTTGAATGCGCATTTGTGCAGCTTTTTGTGGCAGATTTAAATGCTGTTTCAACACTTCATCAATTTGCTCGGCAATGGTCAAAACCGGATTCAAGCTCAGCATTGGTTCCTGAAAAATCATGCTGATGCGCTTTCCGCGAATTTTGCGCATTTCGGTTTCGGGTATTTGCAGCACATCGGTGCCGTCAATTTTGATCTGGCCTGCAACAATTTCACCGGCATCGGGCAGTAAACGCATAATCGACAGCGCTGTCATCGATTTGCCGCATCCGGATTCACCCAATAAGGCAAAGGTTTCACCTTGTGAAATTTTCAGCGTTAACCCATCGACTGCACGCACTGGTGCCTTACCGGTATGCAGCAGAGTCTGAAGATTTTCTATGTCCAATAAGGTTTTCATGGATGCTGGGACGGTCCTGACGGCGTGGTTGTTTACGGAGTTTTATTGAGCGAAATGGCTTCTTTCTTTGCTGGACGGTGAAAGAAGCTGTTGCTTTGTTTTAATATCCGGGTGCGCGGGTCGAGTGCGTTTTGTACTGCGTCCGCAAAGAGATTGGCGCTCAGTACCAATGTGAACATAAAGCCAAATGCCGCCATCAATGCCCACCAAACCATTGGTTCCCGGGCCATTTCCAGACGCGCGGCGTTGATCATCGTACCAAAGCTGATCGTGGATGGATCAACGCCGACGCCGACATACGATAAAACAGCTTCGGCTAAAACCAGACCGCTGAAATCCATCACGGTTGCAATCAAAACAATGTGCATCACATTCGGCAAAATATGACGGCTGATGATGCGCCAATGCGAGACGCCAAATGCATGCGCGGCCTGGATATATTCCAGTTCGCGCAATTTCATCGTTTCCCCGCGCAATAAGCGGCATAAACCGGTCCAACTGGTAATCCCAAGAATGATGCACAGGAACAATAAACGCAGATCCGCCCGTGAGGCGATGGTCTCAAAAATTTCCGGGTGCGTTTCGATATACACTTGCATCATCAATACGGCGGCTGCAATCAGCAGAACACTCGGAATAGAATTCAACGTGGTGTAGATATATTGAATAACATCATCGATCCAACCGCTGAAATAGCCCGCCATAATGCCCAGCAGCAACGCGAATGGGAGCATGATCAGTGTGGTTAAGGTACCGATGACCAGTGCGACGCGGATGCTTTTAATCGATTGATACAAAATATCCTGCCCGACTTTATCGGTGCCCAAAACATGATAATGCGTTGCCAATGTGGATACACAGCCGATTACCATTAGCAGGATTAATAGTGTAATTAATATGGCGTACCACGGAATCTCGGTGGTACGGTGCCAAATGGCGGACAAGTTATGCTGAAAGCTTTGCTGGTTACGGTGCGCCAGGAGCATACACAAACAAGCAATCAGGATGCTCCAAGTCAATAGGCCATAGGCCAAGCCTGTTGTGCCACGCCATATAATATCGCCGATGTGTTCTGTTTCCGGGTTTTGCAGGTGTGCACCGCCATATTCAAGCCGTGCGAAGGCGCGTACTTGCTTGCCATCCGGAAGCTCAATGGTTTCTTTTGCGTAGAGATGGGATGCCAACGGCGCTGAATAGGTTTTCTCGACATGAGTGCGCAGCGGCGTCACCACGATATCCAGCAGACTCAATACCTCAACACTGTAGATTTTTTCCCCGTCATTGGTTTTATGGTCAAGAACTGGGCGAAAATGCACAGTGTCCAATAAGCCAATCACCAAGAAGAAAACCAAAATGGTGAGGGCAGACATGCCGCTGGCGCTATGCCCGACGCGTTTCCAGGGTGTCAGAAGGTGCTCGTGATGACGAACATACCCAATAAAAAAAAGTACGATAACGACAAACAAATAGATGAGTGCATCTGTCCACAGAATAATCGGGCTAAAGGGCATGGTCGGGAAAATAGGCGCTGTGGCTGTGATGTCGCATTAATTACAATTGATTACTTATATCATAAATGAATGCTGTAATTTTTTGAAAGTTTATCGTGATGGGCGAACGAGTGTTTGCATATGAATCTAAAGTGACGAATATGCAATAAATTCGGGAACTGTACGATCTAATCTGTACCTAGTACAAACTACTTGATCAGATTGCGAGTAGCCCGGTTACTTTTTTAATCGACGTTGCTTCTCTTGATATGTGATGGCATGTTGAATGTCTAGGTCAATCTTCAGTTCCTCACTCAGCCACTGCATATCGCGCTCCGTTGTTTTGAACATGTATAGACGATTCAATACCATAATTCGAATGACTCGACTCGCAATCAAATCTTTTTCAACTTCCATAAACAACTGCTTAAGTGTTTGACGCGGTATAGCTTTCGGAGAATCAAGATGAATCCCCATTTCAATAATTTTGAAAGCTGGAGAGTTATTTTTCTGAACTACATCACGAACATCTTCAAGCAGGTTTTCTGAATTGACACTTTGAGATGCACGTATTAAAAATCTAAATGTCACAATTTGGATGAGGCTTGCGACCACTTTTCTTGCAATTATTTTTCGCTCATTCACTGTATCAGTCTTACCTTTGCGTTGAAGAGCAGCTTCAATTTCTGCTACCAGTGCATCGGGGTTCTTTTCAAAAAAATCGTAAAAATCTCGTATTGCGCGTAGTGGTCCGTTAAACAA
>Ga0105097_10001197_pt1 | contig 12318 bp, 9 predicted proteins | sample PPLLak12cMay2015_FD_87035 | JGI IMG/M metagenome (GOLD analysis project Ga0105097, IMG submission 87035) | Freshwater sediment microbial communities from Prairie Pothole Lake near Jamestown, North Dakota, USA - PPLs Lake P7 Core (1) Depth... | ecosystem: Environmental > Aquatic > Freshwater >... | reverse complement strand
GTCACCGGTACTCACTCAGACTCCAGTCCCCCAGGCTTCCCCGTTAACACCCCTCCCGTCTGTAATCCCGACATGGGACAGAAACGTCAGGACGGTAGGATTTGTCGATCCAATAATTTATGGGATAACGCTTGGCGATCCCATGCCGAACGGGACCCGGTTCGACCCTAATCCTGTTAATACAAGTACGACGTCCTATGCAAAAATTTCCGGGAAATACAGCGGCACAACACAGATCTTAAACATCCCCTTTCCCTATTGGGAGCTTGTCTATACAGTTGATCCCGTAGCAGCGATTGAGCCGGGTTCAGCCAGCGGGGGATCCCATAGTGGTGTGCAGGGATCCTATTCCGGGGTAATCCCCGAATTTACTGTCCAGGTGACAGATGCCACTGATCCCAACCGCATTGTCCGTACGTTCAGCCCCCCGGGTGGCATTAACCGGGACCTGTGGAAGACAAATGACCCACGGCCATGGACTGAAAAATTCTACGAAGGACAGAAGAGTTATTATTTTATCATCACCTCAAAGTTGCTAAACTCGTACAGTATTGATATCCGGATCCCGACAAAGTATATCGGCGCATACTGATTGTGGCTGTGGTACTGAGGTTCTTTGCATTTTCTGAATTCCGGTTCCGTATTTTTATGAACTCCTGGCAACTTTCGGCAGGTCATATCATGAATTGCCCGCATGTATGTTGTTAAATGTCTCTTCCCTCTGCATGATGCGAACCTGACACCACCACCCCAGAAGGGATGACCCGCTACGGTCAAAGGCAGGAAATATAAAAAAACCTCCTGCCGCCCCACCGTGCCGCTGAGGGTCCTGATGCGGATGATTCTCCCGAATCCAGGCTTTATTGGCGTGAAATCTTATCTGATGGAGACTATGTATCCATATCCATATCCGAAACCTGAAATGTCAAGACCCGAAAAAAGAATATGCTTCATAGTTTCCTGAGTTTTTTATCCACCTTTTCAAAGAAATTACGCTGGACATCAACAAAGAGGGCCGGGTAGCTGGACCTTCTCACCTCTATCGTCATCGAGGATCCTACACCGATCGTCTTCTGGCCATCGATAACGAGATGGGCTGGTTTTGCACTATCCAGTTTGATCTGGAGGTGCCGGTCACTGCTTATGAAGTGGGGACGGGATGACAGCATATAGGGAGCAAGCGGGACAAGTAAAAATCCCTGTATCCGCGGGTCGACAATAGGTCCTCCGGCACTCATAGCGTAAGCAGTAGAACCGGTTGGCGTACTGATCAACAGACCATCCGCACGGAACTCCTCTGTGGTTATGCCATCAACAAGAATGGAAAATTTCAGCATCTTTGCCGGGCGGGTGGTCACTATCAGTGCCTCATTCAGCGCAGTTCCAAGACATTTGCCGTCGTTGGATAGCGTGATTCTCATTCGTTCTTCCACAGAAAAGCCACAAGGCAGGTTGCGGATAAATTCCAGTGCATTGGAAGGTTCGAGATCCGCAAGAAAACCAACTTCGCCCCAATTAACGCCGAGCACCGGAATAGGGCGGTCCATCTGCTGGATCGTGCGGAGTATGGTCCCGTCTCCCCCGACTGCTATCACAACCTCCGGGTTCGCTTCAGCCAGGGAACAGCCGGTAACCCCCATCGAGTTTGCGGTATCGCGGTCGTATTCTACTTCGGATCCTTCTTTTTCAAGAACAGTTCTGACCCTGCCGGTAAAGGCAAGCGCATCCTGGTTGTCAATCCGTGAAACAAGCAGTATCCTCATTCCGGTCACCGCAGGTACTCGATTACCTTCTGGTGAAGGACGCTGTTTGTGGCAACCAGGCACCGCCCGATTGTCACCTCGTTGGGAAACCGGATTTCCCTGCCATCGAGATCGGAAACTGTCCCGCCGGCTTCAGTACATACAAGCATCCCTGCAGCAGCATCGGTGACCCTCAACGTCCCCCGCAGGTCAACAAATCCGTCAATCCTACCGCATCCGATATAGCAGAGTTCCAGTGCAGAAGCCCCCAGGAGGCGCCATCTCCGGATCTTCTGCCCGAGCTGCATCATGCGGGTAGGATCGAATTTTCTCCCGTAGACACTCATCGCGCATTCATCCAGATTGGAAATTGACGATACGCAGACTTGTTTGCCATCACAGCGCGCGTATTTCCCCTTTACCGCTGTGAATGTCTCCCCGCTTGCCAGGTTGCAGACGAATGCCTGCTGTACCACCCCATGCTCAGCGTATGCGATGGACAACGCATAGAAGGGGATCCCGGCAAGGGCATTGAATGTCCCATCTATAGGATCGAGAAAGATAGTGCCGCCGTTTCCTCCGAACTTTACCTTTCCGGCCTCCTCGCTCACTAAAAGAGAGCAGAGGGGGTGCTCCCGCAGGTAGGAAATGACACAATCCTCCGCCACCTGGTCTATCATTTTTGTAGGGGTTAGATCGGCGCCTATCTTTACCGTCACATTCCCTTCAGGAGTTCCAGCAAGGTCGCTGATGCTCTCTTTGACCATTTCTGACATCTGGTTACACGCAGAAAGAAATTCCATGCCCGGACTTCCCTTTTTCTACGCTGTATTTATGTAATGCAATAGAGATAAATTACTACCGCGTTTACGATATGTGGTTATTTTTAGGTGAATGAAATGAAAGAGCAGACCGAAATAGGGAAGATAAAAGAGGGACGCTATATTGTAATCGAAGATGAGCCCTGCAGGGTGCTTGGGATTGCGACATCAAAACCCGGGAAGCATGGTGCTGCAAAGGCAAGAATCGACGCTGTTGGTATCTTTGACGGTGTGAAACGATCCATAGTCCAGCCTGTATCGGCAAAAGCTTACGTTCCGGTTGTCGAGCGAAAGAGCGGACAGGTAATCTCGATTGCCGGCAACACGGCCCAGCTGATGGATATGAAAGACTTTTCAAACTTTGAAATCCCCATCCCGGAAGACAAGAAAGGCCATGTTGAAGTGGGTAAGGAAATTGTATATATTGAATCCATGGGAAAGAGAAAGATCGATTAAATACAAATAAAATGGAAAAAATCCCTTTTTCCTTTATTTTTTACAAATCTTCTGACAGAGTTGTCGTATCACGGTGAATTGGTGTGACCGTGAAACTGTGATTAACCGGCTCAGACGAATCAGAATTATTCCCTGAAGAATCATATGCGGGTATTGCCGGCTTTCGTGTGCTGCCGGAGAAACTCCTTGTTCTGTTTCGTAACCGCTGAAAATCATTATAATTATGAAGGTATCCGCCTCAGGCATCTTTGCGGCACGATGGCTCAGCGAGGTTTATCGATAAATATATTGTCCGTGGCCGCAACCGGCCAGGCGTTTCCCATTTGAGTGGGCGAAGTTCTTCCTGATTGAAGGAAACCGGCGTTTCTTCGGATATTCAAAATAAAAGGCTTATCTTGAAAGCCGATCTACTACTGGACAGGTGGTCTCGTGCAGGTTTCCATGAAACTTGAGATGAAGGATTCTCCGGGTCAGCTGGTTGCTGCCCTCAAACCCATATCGGATGTGGGGGGAAATATCATTGCGGTCATTCACCAGCGTGAACCTGACCTGGATGATGATACCTTAAACGTGCAGATCGTACTCGAGTTGCCGGAGGGGCGCCTTGAAAGACTTGTTGTGCTCCTCAAAGAACAGGGAGTGCACATCCAGCGGATCGGAGAGGAACGGCTTCTTTATAAACGGACCGTCATCCTCATCGGGCATCTCATGCATACCGATCTCTCCGATACCGTTGATCAGATTGACTCTACCGGCTTTGCCGAGGTCAGTGAACTCGCGATGAGCATGCCGGCAGTGCACGAGCGGTCCACCTCCCGGATAACCATAAAGGCGGTCAGCAAGAATGACATGGAGGCAGCACTTGCCATCCTCCGCCGTGTCTCGCACCAGAAATCCCTGCTCCTGATCGAACCTCTTGAGGAGATTGCATAATGAAAGTCGCATTGATAGGCATGGGTTCAGTCGGCAAGGGAGTGGCTGGCGTGATCGCACGTAAGGATCTCGGGCTTACGATCACCGGAATTGCCGATTCTACAAGCGGCTGTGTAGATCCTGACGGTCTTGACATAGCAAATCTCCTTTTAAACAAGAGCAAAAACGGTTGCTGCGGAGATCGCCAGATTTCTGCCATGGACGTTATAAAAAAAGCGGATTACGATGCCCTCATTGAAGTGACCCCTACGAATGCTCTCACCGGGGAACCTGCCATCGGGTACATCAAGACAGCCCTGTTACGGAAAAAGCATGTCGTGACATCAAATAAGGGACCGATCGCCCTCGCCTACAAGGAGCTCCATGCACTTGCACAGAAAAACGGCGTCATCCTGCGCTATGAAGCAACTGTCGCTGGTGCGGTCCCCGTCATGCACACCCTTGAGCACGGGCTGGCTGGTAACGAAATCCTTGCTCTTTACGGGGTGCTGAACGGGACATGCAACTATATCCTCACCCGGATGGCAGATGAGGGACTAACATACGAGCAGGCATTACTGGAAGCCCGCGAGATGGGATATGCAGAGGCAGACCCCACGTATGACGTGCAGGGTATCGATGCAGCGATTAAGCTCGTCATTCTTGCAAATACCATCTGGGGTAACGGCGTACGGCTGAATGACGTGGACAGAACCGGTATCGATCTCCTGACTGCGGACGCACTGAGGCTTGCAGAGGAGGAAGGTTGCACCATCCGCCTGATTGCCGAGGCTATACCCCGTAAACATATCCTCCGTGTCTCGCCCCGGATCCTCGGGAAGAACCACCCGCTGGTTGTGGACGGGACCCTGAACGCACTTACCCTTGAAACCGATCTGGCAAAGGAGATCACCCTGATCGGCAGGGGAGCCGGATCCACCGAAACGGCAAGCGCCATCATTGGCGACCTTCTGTTTATCAAGGATCGTTATGCCCGGAGTACTTGAGCGGAGGCGCGGGTACCTGCGACTGATGCGGCAGTTTACCCTCGATAACGGCTTTTTTACCGTCACAGACATCCAGCACGCGACGGGCCTTCCCCGCAGCACCGCACAGGACTGGGTGAACCGGCTCCTCGGTGAGGGGTGCGTGATCCTCCGTGACGAGAAACGCGGACGTAGTGCGGCACACTATGTGGCGATCAGCGCAATGCCGTCGAGTGCCTGCCGGCGGATCTTTACGACCATAGACGGGGATAATGTTGAGATATACCATGACTGTATGAGTGGGGCCTGTGCCGCTTTCTGCGGGTACCATCATGCACTGGCAGGCGGAGTGCTCGTAAGCGTGGAGCGTGACGGGACGCTGCTGCGGGAGTGTGCCCGTATCGGCACAAGTGAGGTGCCGGTCGGGCTCTCGCCCCTGCCGGCTGTCGGTGTCACGGGCATTGAGCAGGACGGGGATACGGTTGTCCAGCACATCCGCTGCATCGGGGGTCCGGCCTACTCGCTCTCCGACATGATGGCCCGTGCGGAAGGAGTGATGCAGGTAAGGACCCGGCATACCGGTTCCATTGTCGAGGGCGTTGTGCGGACCAAGGCCCTGAATCATGTGACTATCGGCCTGGATGATACCGATTCAAAGGAAGGAGGAGCGACATTTGCCCTTGCCCTGGCGCTCCTGTCGCATGTCACCCGGATCAAGGGCGTCCTTCCGATCAGCCACCATGTGGCGATGCTCTACCCGGACGTATTTATGAAAACTGCCGGGAATTCTTCCAGTTTCATCGAAGTCGCCGTCGAGCCCGGCAGTTATCCGGACCTTGAAGCAAAGACGCTGCAGTTCGTGGCCGGTGAATCGCTCTCCCGCGAGTGGGGAGTGGCAATCCGGTCCGGTCTTACGATCCCGGATGGGCTGAGGGAGTACGGGAGACAGGTCCGGAACCAGGTAATCACCCGGGCAGTTGCGGAAGCAACCGCGGAACGGTTCGGTATAACCCTGCACGGGGGAAATGGCGTCATTGGTGCGCTGGGGGCTGTTGCCCTAGCCGGGCTCCCTCACGAGATACTGCTTGACCCGGCCCGGGAGATCCTCTGACGCAATGCGTCATGGATTAATGATCATCCCCCATCTTTCAGGAGCGAAAATAAATGTGTCCGGACCCTCAGAGTACTGAACATGGTTCGGACATGATGTCTTCCAAGTTTCCTGATATAATTCATGCCGTATTTCCTGTTCTCTTAACGATGGATGATCCATTTCGTAACCAGTGCAGGATTTCCTGCATGAAACAAAATCATGATTAACCCTATCGCCAATACGTACTTTGTGGAGGCTTTGCATACATCTGCCCTGCCGGGCGTACTTATTCTGGCCATTCTGCTCATGTACTCTCCGGTGGCAGCGGCCGACCTTGGAGAGCAGTACTATGGTGACGGGGTCAACTTCAGCCATGCAGGAAAATATGCTGATGCACTTACCGCATATGACAAGGCAGTTTTCATCCGTCCGAACAACGCCGATGCATGGCTCGAACGCGGTGTGGCACTGGAAAATCTCGGCCGGTATTCTGATGCGGTCGACTCGTATGACAAGGCAATTGTCCTCCAGCCAGCATATGCCGAGGCCTGGTACAACCGCGGCATCGCACTGCGGAAGCTCGGCAGGTATGCGGATGCAATTTCCTCGTATGATAAGGCGATTGCCATCAGGCCATCGTATATAGAAGCGCTGCTCAACCGGGGTGTCGCGCTCGATTATCTCGGGCGGTATGACGAGGCTATTACCTCTTATGACCGGGTGCTGGCAATCCAGCCGAATCACACCACGGCACGGGAGAACCGGGACATTGCCCTGACCAAGCAGAGCCGGTTCAACCCGACAACAATTGGTGTACTTTTTGTCATTCTGGTCATCCTGGCAGGAATTGTAATCTGGTACACAAAACCCCAGACCCTTTTTGACCAGAGACTTATACAGAAGAAGCCTGAGATCAGCGAAGAAGAAAAGAAACCGGAGAAAAAACCAGAAGAGAAAAAGCTCTACTATGGAACTATTCCCGAAGAGAGCAAATTACATACCCTGGCGAGCCTTTGCGGCGTGATGAATGTAGCCGGAATTTCCATTCTCGAGGACCCGGAAAAAGTATCAGCACTCCTGAACGAATACTCTCATGGCGAATACGAACGGGAACGCAATGTTCTGATTCTTGCCTTGAAAGATAATATCCCTCAGGAGTTGCTGAAATCGCACAAGGGATTTACCCTGGTCAACACGTCCGTCAAGCTCAGAAAACGACTGATGGAAAACCATAAGATGTCCGAAGACCTTGCCCGCTGGGCTATTGAGACATGGGCAAAGGCGCTGGAGACGGAGAAGTAGGCAGGAGTGAGCCGGATCATAAAAGACTTATCTCGCCGTATTCACCTGATTCAGGAAAAAGTCCTTATTTCTGACCCGGAGAGGCGGTTCAACACTGATATTCTCAGAATAGTACAAATACGCATCCTGCAAGGTAACCGGCTCGGATCAAACCGAAAGGAAGCCCACGGATCCATTGCTTTGCCCCATCGTTTGGGCGGATTACCTGTGTATACAAAAAAAATGGAGCGACAATAAATTATTTCGCATGGGTAATTTTCAGCCCCTCATTGTCCACCTTCGTCTCGATGGCAATTGTCAGCCTGAGGGGATTGATGATCTTTTCCAGGGCCTTTCTGTCCAGTGCCGTAACAACCGCGATTGAGGGCCCGACAGAACTCATGCCGACAAACTCAAGATGCGCCTCGCGGAGCTGGCTCATGAAGTTATAGATCGCGTAACTGTGGTGTTCGACCTCTGCCCGCTTGGAGCCGCGGAATTCTATCTCCCAGATGACATCACCGGCTTTCTTCACGTCATCCCGTTCAAGGGCCGGGATCAGGTCCATCAGGAAAAGATATGCCTTGAGTTCACGGTCTATGTAATCAAGTGTCCTCGCCTTGTTCATGAGCAGGTCGAATTCCTGCGTGCCGGCCGAGGAAATATCGGTGGGCGGAATGATGATAAAGACATTTTTTCCGACAGCAAACGGGTGGTGATAAACAAGGGTAAGCTCATCTCCCAGAACTGCCATGCCCCCATAGGTACTGACTGCGGGACCGACACCCGTTTCAAATCCGAATGCAACATTGCCATCCGCTGTCTCTTCCACATAATTATTCCCGATCAGTTTTCGGAGCTGGGCGTTGGTCAGTGGTTTTCCGATGGCTTCATTCATTGCCGTGGCAACAGCGATCATGATCGTGCTGGTAGAGCCAAGCCCCACATGCTGGTGCTGGTGGTCGGTCGCCTTGATTGAAAAACCACCCGTGTATCCGGTCACTTTTTTGAATACAGCGACAAAGTTCCGGATGATAGATGCACGGTTGTAATCAATCTCGGTCTCTTTTTTTGTGCATTCGACTTCTGCCGTGCAGTAAATCTGGATGGCAAACCCGATCCCCCCGCCACCGGGATGATCGGGCGCGAACCGGTTCATGTCAAGCACGGTAAGATGTATCCGTGCCGGGGCTTTCACGGTAATTTTCCCTTTCGCAGGTTTCAGCTGGTAGGCCGTCTTTTCAAACCCGAGGGTTTTCAGGTTCTGACCCGGCGGAAACGGGTTGAATTCGTATTCTACGAGATCAAGGTCTCCGCCACGGATTTTCATGGTAGGCATTGGTATCAGTTCCCATTTGGAGCGATCAATGAAGAATGTTTCTTCCGGAAAAATTTCACGGTGCGATTCTGTGTGCAACCTCTATCGATTCACATGAGTTTTCATCCAAGCATTTCCGGACAATAATCAAGTAGTCTCTGCGATAACCGGGACTTCAGCTTGTACCATTTCCTGCAATTTCGCGGTGATCAGGTATGCAACCCCTTCACCAGTATGGATGAATTTTCCCTGTTGTAACGGTAATATGTAGGGTTGATGTGCCACAGCCACAATTATTCCTCGCTATTTTACCAGGCGGCTGACGATACCACCGGTTTTATTGGCATCTGTCAGTGATACCTCACATTCCGTTATGTGGAATTCTGATATAGCAGAAAAGCTCAATGAAAATGTAAAAAAAACCGAATTAATTTTTTCATCATTATTCGGTATGCATCATAAAATGCATTGCACCGGTGCCATGCAACAAATTATAATTCGACACTAATTAATATCATTGTGAATTTTATGCGAGCGAACGCTGGAATAGTAATAATCATCCTGCTGCTTCTGGTAGGAATAGTAGGGGCGGTTGGAATTCCAGATACTGTAATAGTCACCACAAATAAACCTTGGATCATCGCCAATAATATCGATCAATCAACTATTACCGTAACAGTATTGAATACTACACCCGGTGCTGATTCTGGTGTTGTTTCAGGAGTACAGGTAATCCTTGCAGTTAACGATACATATGGAACCCTGACTCCTGGAACAGTCACGACAGATGCATCGGGAAAGGCCTCCAGTAATTTCAAAGTAAAGACAAAGAGTGGTGCACCTGATATATTTGCAAACATATCATCTCTGGCAGTATCTGGTTCAGGCATCCAGAATATAGATCACGACAGCCCCTATTACTCTTATTTTTCACATCCGTTAACCGGGGAAGTCGATTCTCAAATACAATTTAATATATCTATGTCTGACCGGTGGGGAAATCCTGTTGATGACAAGAAGGAAATAGCGTTGGGTTTACCCTTACATCTGCCTACCCTTCATATTAGTGGTCCCACTCCGAATGATTGCTTTTTTGTTGATAATGGCAAGCAAGAAATATCTCCCGCTCAGGATTTTCAGGGAAATTGGTACATCGGTGTCAATTTAACCAATAAGACGGGTAATAACTATATTTTAATGGACCAATTTGGAAGTATTGGGGAAAAATTAGAATCGATTCTAGCGGTGGCGACCAGCGAACCCTATTCCATGACAGGGACGATTTCGCCGGAAGGGGCCCTTCTAGCAAATAATATTGATTATTTTACTTTAAACTATTATATTAACGATAGTTATGGTAATCGTCTGTACAATAAATCGATCTGGGTGAATACAACCCTCAATGGAAACGACGAACAAGTTCTGAAAAGATCAAACTCCCTTGGGCAAATTCAGTTAAAATATGGTCCTAAAAGCACAGTAAATTACATCACCATCACTGCAATTTCTACAGACAACCAGAGCGTTTCAAGTGTCCTCCACGCTGAATTTATTGATGCCGGTATGAATGATCTGGTGCTTATAATCAGCCCACAGATCCTGATGAGCCGGGAACTTCCGAACAGTTCACCGGCTCTGGTTTATGGAATGCTTACGGGTCTTAACGGATATCCGATACAAGGAGAAAATATAACATTTGAAATATTATCAATTACAAATAACCCGCCAGGAGTTAAAACCGGCGATCCAAGTTTCAGTAGCACAGCTACAGTATTAAAGGTCGATGCAACTACGGATAATAACGGAATCGCTTCGGCGACGCTCTACCCCGGCTCATTTAATTCTTCATACAACAGCACAGCCTCCGGATCTTGCTATGTACAGGCTACCTGGAATTCACAACCCGCTAAAAATCCGAACATTCTAGTGGAATGGAAGAATTATCCGTATCTTAGTGTTCAGGTAGATGCCACGCCACAGACGGTTCGTGTGAATGATACAATTACCTTCAACATCACAGTCACAGGTAATGGATATAAGATGGTGCAACATCCTATCGCAGTGATGCTTGATTTGGATACCTCGAGCAGTTTGCATAGCGTTAGTGCCGGTGATAAGAAGCCGCTTGGAAATGATTTACCCCGATTTGAAAACGAAAAGCTTGTGTCACAAGATTTTGTCCGCAGCCTGAATGCTTCAACTCAGGTGGGGCTCGTTACCTATGGTTTCTACCCGAACAACCAATTCTGGCAATTAATCAATGATGTATCATTAAATCATGTACAATTAAATGCGTCAATTGGCGCTCTAATTGAGAGTGGAGGACTTAATGTTAGTATAAGAGAATCGGTTCACGAAGCAGTTACCCAAATTACAAATCGAACGCGTCCTCCCGAAGAGGTTGGTGCAATTGTCATGATTGGCGATAGCGCCTATAATAACGATGCCGCAGATCTTGCCGCTATGGTTCAAGAGACTTGGACGGATAACAAAATCCGAATCTATTCGATTCAGTATGTATCATCATTAAGCAATTGTCTAGATGGGAAGAATTATCATGATCAATTGAAAGCACTCACCGATGCGACGCATGGTAGATATTACTGCAATAATACCCGAGAAAATATTCTGTTAGCCTTAGCTGATATTAAACAAAATCTTACAGACATAGCCGGTGCGAATGCCACGATGGAGCTTTCATTTGAGAATGTGCCGGTTAACAGCACCCCTATGAGTGGTGGAGAGGTATTTGAATATATTCCGGAAACGAAGATTACGTGGCCCAATGGGACGGTAACCTATGAGAACCAGTCCGGTGAATGGACACCACCGGATTATCAGCTTCACTTTAATATTGGGACAATCAAAATTGGCGAAGTATGGCGGACAGAGTATCGTCTCAAACTCAAAACGAATCAGACAGGGCTAATCGATCTCTTTGCTTCAAATTCAAAGATCAAATTTAATGATGGATCCGAATTGAACCTTCCTGCAATTTTTCTCACCGCGGTTTCAGACCTCGCATCCACGGGATCACAGAGTGGAACACTGGTAGTATCAGACCTTAAAGTCACAAAATCCGGCAATTTTACTGACTATGTACCCCTGCAATGGAATTTGTACTACCAGGGAATTAACTCAACAACTGAGACGATGTGTTATTGTCTTGACCCTTCCTGTGCTTCTGACCATGGACCATGTGATGGATTATGGATACCATTTGATACAAGGACTGGTATCACCTCCGGAAATTACACCCAGATTGAACAGATGGATGTGATGGATGTAAAGAAATTCCCATCTGGTAGTTACTGGGTAAAAGTCCATGCATTTGCCCCCGATGCTCCGGATGACGATAAGATCACGGGTCCGATTATGATCGGTAATTTCGGAGTCTACATCAAATTAACATAATCTCTTATTTTTTAGTAACAGGTGATGAATGGTGAAACATCAATAAATTTTCAGTCGTGATGAATTTGTAGATGGTGTGCAATCAATCCTGTTTCTAGATCCCGCCGAAGAAAATAAATATCGGAATAATTGCCATGCAGGAATGCCTTGCCAGCATATATATTTTAATAAAACCGGCTCTACTAACGTATTGAATGATACATTTTCGAAATAAAGAATTTTTCAGACTGAAATAAGTGAAGATCCCGAGGGGGAGGTCTATGAGAGCACGTGCAAATCCCATGAAAAACATCCT
>Ga0105097_10001196_pt1 | contig 12324 bp, 15 predicted proteins | sample PPLLak12cMay2015_FD_87035 | JGI IMG/M metagenome (GOLD analysis project Ga0105097, IMG submission 87035) | Freshwater sediment microbial communities from Prairie Pothole Lake near Jamestown, North Dakota, USA - PPLs Lake P7 Core (1) Depth... | ecosystem: Environmental > Aquatic > Freshwater >... | reverse complement strand
TTAGTGCGGCCGCCCAAGGAGCTCAAAGGCTTCAGCAAGGTCGAGCTCCAGCCAGGCGAGACCAAAACCGTGTCCGTGGAGCTGGATTTCCGTTCGTTCGCCTGTTACCACCCAGGCTACAAGCAATGGATCACTGAAGACGGCGAGTTTGACATCCTGATTGGGGCATCCTCAGCCAATATCAGCTTAATCCAGACCGTAACTCTGCAATCTACCCTGGTGCTGCCATCCTTATTAGGACGCGTTTCGACCATGCGTGAGTGGTTGGAAGATCCCTGTGGCAGGCAGATTTTAGCACCGCTGCTTGCGAAAATCTCCGACCATACGAAGCAGATGTTCGGAGGCGATAAAAGTGACCTGATTGGCATGGACCCGAGCGGCTTTATGATGGATCTGCCATTAACTGCGCTGCTAAATTTCCTGGGGAGTTCCGTTGTGCCAATCCCGGAAGCAACCGTGGACATACTGCTTGCCGAGGTACACAGTAACAACTAAAACTTCAGACAGCAGAATGAAAAGCAGTAAAACCAGTCAACCGGCGGCGTGAAAATTTCGCGCAGACCATCGTATTGCTTGACATATCCCATTAGAATATGCTATAATGGTACATGTTGGTACAGGTTGGCATGTTTGACTTGGGTTTACTTTTGAAACATGATGAAAAAGGCTCAACCACTCTACGAGAGAGTCATCGAATCCATCCAAAACCAGATTCAAACTGGTGTGCTCAAGGCAAACGACAAGATTCCATCAGAAAAAGATCTGGGTATGATCTATTCTGTCGGGCGAAATACGATTCGGCGAGCAATCAGTGAGCTGGTAAACGATGACACCTTGCGCTCCGTACCCGGTGTGGGGACGTTTGTGGTAGATAAGCGGGTTGAGAAGACCACCGAATACCTTTTTGGTTTTTCCCAGGAAATGCAGCTGCAACACAAGAAAGTGACAAGTCGAGTCCTGGAGGCGAAATTAATTCCTGCCGATCCCGTACTTTCCAGACGCCTGCAAATTCAGCTCGGGGCAGAAGTAGTTTTCCTTTACCGTATTCGGATTATGGAGACGGAGCCAATCGCTATTGAGCGTGCGTATCTGCCGCACGAGCTTTGCCCGGGGATATTATCTTACGATTTTTCAAACAACTCTCTGTACGAGATTCTCGCCACGGTTTACGACAAAAGACCCGATCATGCTGAGCAGATCATAGAAGCCAGCCTGGCAACCAACGATGTTTCTGCCATGTTAGGGTTAAAACAACCCGCGGTCGTTTTTGTGTTTCACCGTGAGACGCGCCTGGCGACCGGGCAAGTGATCGAATATGTCGATTCTGAGCTGCGCAGCGACCGCTTCCGCTTCTTTACCAGCCTGAAACTGTTCGCCTCACCCATCGAACCAGCTTTTCGCCGCTTACTGCTCAAGACAGAGTCCTAAACCAATGAGCATCCCATCCGAATCTGAGCTACAGGAGCTGGTCGAGAAGATCGTGCAACGCACGCTTGGCGGCAGGCAAACCGACAATACTGGCGCTGTGCCGGTTCCACAAAACCAGGATGCTTCGACAAAGGAAACTGACTCTGTCAAGACCAGCCGGAGGATCGCAATCGCCGCCGATCATGGAGGATTTCAGCTCAAAGAGCAGCTCAAACCTGTACTTCAGAAACAAGGCTACGAGGTGGATGATTGCGGTACCCATAGCACAGATCCAGTGGATTATCCTGATTTCGCCTATGCCGTCGCCCTAAAAGTAAGCCGTGGGGAAGTCTGGCGCGGCATCATTATCGATGGAGCCGGGATCGGCAGCTGCATGGTGGCCAACAAAGTAATAGGTGTAAGGGCAGCGATGTGCTATAACCTCGCTACTGCATTAAACAGTCGTGAACACAATGACGCCAATGTGCTGACCTTAGGGGCAGGGATGATCGATGCCTCGATGGCTCAGCAGATTGTGTTTACCTGGCTGAATACGACCTTTGGCGGTGGGCGTCATGCCCGCCGGGTTGACAAAATTATGGAAATTGAAAAGAAGTCAGGAAAGAAATAACATGTTATCGAACCCAAACCAGGTTGAAAAAATTGTTGAGATCGTCACCCGAGAAGTCTTGATTGCACTTGCTGAGCAAGAGCAACGTTCCACCACCGACGCAGCCGAGCAGTGTAAGCAGGAATGTATCGGCAACCTTTGCGTGAGAACCTGTTTCGATCGTGTAGGTAGAGTAGTTAATGCCGGCGCGACGCGAATTTCTTCATCTCTGGGTGGTATTCCAGAAGACCCCAGCATTGCGAAGATGATTGATCACACGCTGCTAAAACCAGATGCCACTCCCGATCAAATTGCACAGCTATGCTATGAAGCGCGCAAGTATGAGTTCGCATCGGTTTGTGTCAACCCTACCCATGTGAAGTTGTGCGCCGAGTTGCTCCGGGGCAGCCCAGTTTTAGTATGCACGGTGATCGGTTTCCCATTGGGTGCAACCTCAACCGAAGTAAAGGTATTCGAAACCGAAACAGCCTTACGAGATGGCGCCGGCGAGATTGATATGGTGATCAACATAGGGGCATTAAAAGCCAGGGACTACGACCTGGTCTCCAAAGACATCAACGGGGTGGTACGCATGTCTCATGCCTCAGGCGCGCTGGTTAAAGTAATCATTGAAACATCGCTGCTGACCGATAAAGAGAAAGAGATCGCCAGCTTACTGGCGAAAGAAGCCGGGGCCGATTATGTCAAGACTTCCACCGGTTTTTCCAGCGGAGGCGCCACAGCAGAAGACATCGCCCTGATGCGGCGGGCCGTGGGCCCAGAAATGGGCATTAAAGCATCCGGTGGCGTAAGAACATACGAAGATGCTCAGCGGATGATTTTTGCTGGAGCTACTCGTATCGGGGCCAGTGCAGGGGTAAAGATTGTGCAGGTCGAGAGTGAATTGATCGGCGGGAAGAAATAGCCTGCCTGAGGAACAGAGGTACGCCAATGCAAATCGCCAGGGTGATCGGCACGACCATCTCTACGATCAAAGACGAGAAGATACTGGGAAGTAAGCTGCTGATATTGCGCCAGACCGATGCAACCGGCGAGTTTATCGGCCAGCCGTATGTAGCTGTAGACCTGGTGGATGCAGGCATTAACGATCTTGTATTGACCGGGCATGGCTCCAGCGCTCGTCAGACTTACCAGACGAAAGATTGCCCGGTAGATGCGGTCGTCATGGCGGTTATCGATCATCTTGAGGTTGATGGTCAGGTGGTTTACCGAATGTCCTAGTGTAAAATGGCATTTACTATGTGGGCTAAATGACAGCGATTTTGTAGAGTACGCGGAGAATCTCATGCAGATTGCCAAAGTGATTGGAAGCACAGTTTCCACAATTAAAGATGAGAACCTGACGGGACGCAAGCTGCTCATCCTGCGGCAAACTGACGAAACCGGATCCACCTACGGAAAACCGTATGTTGCGGTAGACACTTTGGATGCAGGTATCGGCGATCTGGTCCTGACAGCTCACGGTTCCAGTGGAAGGCAAACTTATCTCACGAAGAACAGCCCGGTGGATGCGGTCATCATGGCTGTGATCGACCACATGGAAGTAGGCGGTGTAGTCGTCTACCGCAAAGAATAATAACCAAATGACCTATTCTATATAGTTATCGCGAGATTCGTTATGGCAGCATCCGAAAAAGATTTGCTTTCTATTGAAGAAGCCGGCTTAATGGTCGAGCGTGCCTATTCAGCCCAAAAAATTTGGGAGAAGGCCACTCAACAGCAAGTCGATCAGGTATGCGAAGCCATGGTACAGGCAGCTTTCCTGGGAGCCGAACGGTTAGGCCGTATAGCGGCAGAAGAGACAAGGTTTGGCGTCCCAGAGCACAAGAAACTCAAAAACGAGTTTGCTTCCCAGCACATTTGGAAACGGATCAAAGATATCCCGACGGTAGGCGTCGTTCGGAAGGACGAGGCGAACAAGATCTACGAGATCGCCTGGCCGATGGGGATTGTGGCTGCCTTGATTCCCAGCACCAATCCCACCTCCACAGTCATCAACAAAATCTTGATCTCCATCAAAGCGCGCAATGCCATCGTGATCGCACCACACCCTTCGGCAGTCAACTGCAGTACAGAAACAGCCCGGATCATGAAAGATGCCGCCGAAGCAGCCGGGGCGCCCCCAGGCCTGATTGGCTGGCTGACACAAATCAGCCTGGCCGGAACGCAGGAATTGATGGCGCATAAACATACGGCAGTAATCCTGGCAACCGGCGGCAGCGACATGGTTCGCGTGGCACACTCGCAGGGCAAACCGGCATACGGCGTGGGACCCGGGAATGTGCCCGTGTATGTCGATCGCAGCGCAGACCTGGAGAAAGCTGCCAGGTATATCGTCGCCAGCAAGGCCTTCGATTACTCGGTGATCTGCGCCACGGAACAGGCGGTGGTGGCCGACCGACCCATCGCTGCACGACTCAGGCAGCTGATGCAAGCAGAAGGTGCATATTTTGTCAACGAATCCCAGGCCGACGCGCTGCGAAAGGTTTTATTCCACGAAGATGGTGGGATCAATGCCGGTAGTGTCGGCAAATCTCCCCAATATCTGGCAGCCATGGCGGGCATCCGTATTCCCTCACATGCCCGCATCCTGGTTGCGACCTTGAATGCAGTAGGGAAAGAGGAGCCATTATCCCGTGAGAAAATGACTACCGTGCTGGGCTGGTATGAGGCGAATGGTTGGGAAGCCGGTTGCGAGCGATGCATCGAGCTGATAAATTTTGGCGGCCGCGGCCACAGTCTGATCATCCACGCCACCGATGAAAAAGTGATTATGGCGTTTGGTCTGGAGAAACCTGTTTTCCGGATTGGCGTTAATACAATGGGGACATTAGGTGCAATTGGCCTGACTACCAGTGTGATGCCGTCCCTCACCCTGGGAGCAGGCGGCATAGGAGGATCGATCACAGGCGACAATATTGGTGTTTACCACCTTTTCAATATAAAACGCATGGCCTTTGAAACTTCACGTCCACCCGAAATGGCTATGCGCTCAGGCACCACACCTTCTGGCCCGGTATTTGGACCGAAACCTGAGGAAATCGAGGCTGTGGTGCAAGACGTTGTTAACAAATTGCTAGGGGCTTGAGTAAAATTGCCCCATCTAATCACCTGATATAGGAGAGTAAAACTATGGAACAGAATCCTGCTTTTATCGCCCTGGGAATGGTCGAAACCCGCGGCCTGGTCGGCGCAATTGAAGCCGCTGACGCGATGGTTAAGGCAGCCAACGTAGTCTTGATTGGCTCGGAATATGTTGGCGGTGGTTTTGTAACCGTTATGGTGCGCGGCGATGTTGGCGCAGTCAAAGCCGCCACCGATGCCGGCGCTGCTGCTGCCAAACGCGTCGGGGAGCTGGTATCGGTGCATGTGATCCCACGCCCACACGAAAACGTCGAAATGATCCTGCCCCAGCGATCTAAGGGTGCCTTCGGCGGTCGATCTGAAGAGGCGAAGAAATAAGCGCCAACAACGGGTACACCCAGACACTCGCGCAAGCCGAAAAAGTCATTCGCTGGGTTCCCAATCCCGAACCCTTCCCAATGGCCGAAGCCCCGCAGGGGCGGTTGCAAGTTGGTATTGACCTGGGAACCGCGTATCTTGTGTTGGTGGTACTTAATGAGGACCAGCAACCACTGGCAGGCGAGTACCAGTTTGCCCAGGTTGTGCGGGATGGCCTGGTGGTGGATTTTCTGGGCGCAATCGACTTGCTGACAGCCATGAAACGACGTGTTGAGAAACGCTTAGGCAGGCAGCTAGACCATGCTGCCAGCGGCTTTCCACCCGGTGTACATCCGGTCGAAGTACGCGCCACTGCAAATGTCGTAGAGGCTGCAGGTTTCCGCTGCACCAAAATGGTAGCCGAGCCGACCGCCGCGAATACGCTGCTTCGGCTGCAGAATGGGGCGATCGTCGATGTGGGTGGCGGGACCACCGGCATAGCCATCCTGCAAGACGGAGAGGTGGTTTACACAGCCGATGAGCCCACCGGAGGCACTCACTTCTCTCTCGTCATTGCCGGTGCACAGGATATCTCTTTTGAAGCGGCTGAAGAGATGAAAGTAATCCCCGCCAATCAGGCACGCCTGTTTCCTGTTGTCCGCCCTGTGATGGAAAAGGTGGCCAACATAGCGGCTCGCCATATCGCAATCAGCCAGGTTCCGGTGGATAGGCTAACCATCGTTGGAGGCACCAGCGCATTCCATGGCATGGCCGAGGTAGTCGAGCAGTATACCGGTCTTCCAACGCTGATTCCCGACCGCCCGGTATTCGTTACCCCTTTAGGCATTGCCATGAATGATGAGCATTCGGAAATGGACGATTAATTTCAAAGGAGAATCTATGGCCAGTGATTTCTCACTACGGTGTTATTGTTATCTGGATCGTATGCAGCCGCAATATGCAGCCTTTGTGGGCACCATTACCCAGGGTGATTTGCCCACCGAAGGTATGGCCGCGCTGTATATCGAGATGGCTCCAGGAAATGAGGTCTTCCGCACGGTAGATATTGCCGTCAAGGCGACCGAAGCCAGGCCGGGGGCCCAGGTAGTTGAGCGGGAATTCGGCATGTTCGAAGTGCATTCCTTAAATCAAGCCGCAGTTCTCGAGTCGGGACGTATCGTGCTGGACCGGCTTGGCCTGAACATCGAAGATCGCATCCGGCCTCAGGTAGCATCGATCCAGGTGATTACCAATGTTGATCCCTACCAGGCCCAGCTGCTGAACCGCTTCCGCCGAGGCAGCATGCTGGTGCCCGGCCAAACTCTGCTGGTGGTTGAATGTTTCCCAGCCGCCTATATTAACTACGCCTGCAATGAAGCCGAAAAGAAGGCCAGCATCGATATCGTGCATGTCACCTCAATTGGTCGATTTGGCCGTATGTGGCTTTCTGGTACAGAAGCAGAAGCGATCACCGCGCGGGATGCCGCAGTCCAGGCTTTGGAACGTCTGGAGGGAGTAAAGAGCGATTTCTAGGATTGTCTTCTTTACAGGAGTGACCTATGCCTAAAACATTTTTCACGGAACGGGATATCGAAGACCTGGCCAAAAGGGGCGTCATCTCACTGGTGGAAGACGATGATGTTGTACTGACGGATCTGGCGCGGGAAAAGGCCATGCGCCTCGGAATTGAGATCGTGCATCAATACGACCAGCCGCCCAGCGCCCCACAACGCCCTTATGTCACTGCCATGGTCTCACCCAGCGCAACCAGGCCTGGAGGTGAAGCAGCGATACAAGGCACAATCAGCCAGACACCACCACCCAGATCTTCGCCCAACGGCGATGAAGTATTTGAGAAAGTGCGTGCGGAAGTAATCGCTCGCCTGGGAAATACCGTCGATCCACGCTTGCTAGAATCTATTATCCGCCGCGTCCTTCAAAATGTAGGTCTCAAGTAGGATTTCGCTATGTTATTTGGACGCGTACGAGGTACAGCGATTTGCACGATTAAATACCCGGATATGGAAGGGATGAAGCTATTAATCGTGGAGCCGCTGGACAGGCATCTGGAACCTGCTGGTCCCCTGCAGGTTGCTGTGGACGTGGTAATGGCTGGTCCGGGCGACCTGTGCGTGATGGTTTGCTCACGCGAGGCCGCTCTCGCTCTGCGCGAGCACAAGTTTGTTCCGGTCGACCTGGCCATCGTAGGCATTGTGGAAGAGTTATTCGTCCGCTCAGACAGCGAGTTTGATTTCACGCTAAAAGAAGGCTGGGCAAAGTACACTTGATCTTTGCGCTCCAGCGTTTATCATGAACAGTCACTGGAAATTAGAATAATTATGGTACTCGGAAAAGTAGTTGGCACGGTAGTCACGACCATCAGCCACCCCCATTATAAAAATCGCCGCTTACTGGTGGTACAACCCTTGACCATGCCAGGTGATATTCCGACTGGAGACTTTATCGCCCTGGACAACACACAGGCTGGAATTGGGGATACAGTGTTGGTGAACCGGGAGGGAAACGGCGCCAGGGCGGTTCTCAATCTACCGGATGGCTGTATCATCTCAGTAATCGTTGGGATTGTCGATTCTCTTTATCTGCCAGAGCTCAAGTAAATAATACCTGGAAGGCTTAATCATCTTCCCAGGATGAACAGCCATGCGGGCAAATACGGTTTATAATATCGCATTATCATGTTGAGGAGAGACCGAATGATCACGAACCCAAACCCGCACGTGCATGCCAGCGACCGCATTTATGCCCAGGTGGAATCCGGCAAATTGAAGCCGGAAACCTGCTCCCATTACGGCCAGGTACAGGATGTAGAAGCCGGCTCATCAGGCTGCGAAGATTGCTTGAAAATTGGCGGCGAATGGCTCAATCTGCGCGTCTGCCTGACTTGCGGGCATGTCGGCTGCTGCGACAGCTCGCCAAACCGGCATGCCACCGCGCATTATCACGCCAGCGGCCACCCGATCATCCAATCCTTTAACCCCGGCGAAACCTGGATTTACTGCTACCCCGACGACATTATTTTGGTAGATTGATCGGGCAGGACGGAGGTCATCCCCTGCCAGGTGACTTTCACGCGCGTTCCCTGGCCTGGAGCCGAGTCGATCGTCAGTTCCGCCTGGATCAAGGCGGCGCGCTCCAGCATTCCAACCAACCCGTACTGCTGCCGGGCTAATAATACCCCCAGGTCCGGTGTGTGGGGTGTATCAAAACCGACCCCATCGTCAATCACTTCCAGGTGCACGCATTGATCGTCCAGTGTGCCGGTCAGCATAAGAGATCTTGGATTCGCATGCTGGATAGCATTGCGCCAGGCCTGCTGCACAATGCGATACAGGTGCAGCTCAACACTATCCGGATAACGAGCCAATCCGCCTTCCAGACTGCAGTGGGTATCGCGTGGCACTTTTCCTTCCGTCCGAAAATCCACCGGGTTTTCAGCCAGTTCTTCCAGAGCGGCTTTCAAGCCATAATTCAACATCGCCGGCCGCAACCCGGCAATGATCGATCGAATTTCCTGCACCGCCGGCCGGTATACCTGCATGAATGCCTGTTGGTCCTGGTTCGTGCTAACGTTTTGAATAATCAGCGCCATCTGGCCGAGCAGCTGGTCGTGCAGCTCACGAGCCAGCCGGTTGCGCTCATCTTCCTGGCGTTGGATGTCCGCCTGGTACAGCAGGCGCAAGCGCCCGGCATGCTCAATGTGAACCAATGACAGGGCTGTCTGGTCCATCAGTGCCTGAAGCAAGGTAATTTCATCGAATGTATAGGTATCGTCGGGATCTTTCCTGCCCAGAAGGCAGATTGCCAGGTACCGTGATTCAATTTTTAACGGCAACACCAGCCGTACCCAGGGGCATGGATCGGTAACTCCTTCAGTGTCAATCATCACCGGTCGATATTTTCCTACATCAGGTTTTAACGCTATTAGCTCTTCCTCGCTTGGCAGCTCATCAGGCAGGATGCCTAACAAGAGCAGTGGAACGATTCTATCCTTCGATCCTACCGGCTCGCTTGGGTACACCAACAGGATCGCTGCCTGGCGCACCAGCAAACCTGGCAGCACCCGGTCCCTTAGCAGCTCGACCACATGCTGTACATCCAGGCTTTCTGCCAGGCGAGCCGAGTACCAGGGCAGCAAATCCGGCGGCAGCGCCGGTGATCGCAGGATCAGACGGTCAAACCGGCGCTGAAAACTGGGGTAACCAAGGGCCCCTACTAACCCGGCACCGGCGGCCAGCAGGACAACCGTCATCACCAGGATCCCGCTTTCATCGGTCAAGAGCCGAGCAATGAGGATCAGCAGGATCACTGCGCCGAATACCAGGGCGGTAAAGGCAGTCAATCCCAGTATGCGGCTGCGCCGGATTTCCATGCCACCCGTTTGGGAGGCATATACTGCATAAAAATAGACCACCGGAATCAATATCAGGGAGAAAAGGCTGATTTCGACCAGCATGTAACTCTGGTTGAAATAGAACTGCAGGCTGGTAGTGATCACCAGCACCAAAATAATCGCCATAAGCACCAGAATTACATTGACTACTCGCCGCTGATCTGGTTGTAACCATACGTGTAACACCAAAAAAACCAGAGACATGAGAAAGAAGAAGCCGATTCCGAAGAGGTAGGCGTTCGTGGGTAATAAGCCAAAAAATTCTGCTACCGAGAGACTTAAGAATATGCCGTACAATCCGGCAAGGTGGATTGGTTTTAAGGGTCGCAGCGGCTTCGGGAACACCCAATGAAAGTGCAGGCTGACTGCCAGCATGGGCCAGGTGACCATTCGCATTAAAAGGCTGCTGTGCCATACTTTGCCGGTGCTGGCTGCACCAAAACCAACCCACAAGCCGATCAGGAAAAATAACGCAATCATTAAAGCCCAGCGCTCGTCGCGTGGCCGGATCAAGACAACAGTCAACAAACCAAATATCCAATAGATGGCTGCCAGGTACCAGTAATTCGCCAGTCGGTAAATCAATTCGGGGGTATTCACCCCGGGTACAATCCAGTCGATATGCAGGATTTCTCCATCCCTTCGAATAGTTAATTGGGCGACATCGCCGGCTTGAAAAGGGGGAAACAGGGGCAAGCTACCGGATTGCGCTCTTTCGAAAAAATCCTGGTTACCGATTTCGACAATAATATCCCCTTCTTGAAGCTGCGGTTCTCCCGGTTGGCTTATCAGAATATTTGATATCACTTCGTTCGGCGCCTGGACATGAAATCCCATATAAGGAACTTCATAAAAATAGGCATAGCAATAAAGTGCCAAAACCCCCAGGCAAACCGCTGCCAGAAAATACACCAGCAGCATTTTTGGTGTAAATCGGTTAATTACATTCATCACTGCCTCTGCCATAGGATACTTCATCCTTTGGCATCATGCAAGGCAATAATTTACATGCGCCACTTCCAACCCGGCCATCCAGAGGTGAGGTTATTAAGACCGAGGGAAGTTTTGCTGCGGGTACGCGAGCTGCTCTCCGGCCTGCCTGGCCGGGATTAATCGATTAGTAGGCAGCGATCGTAAACCGTGTTGCCGCTCAAACGAAGCACACAGCGGTAGCCCGCTCCAGCCTGACCCTGCAGGTCGAGTAGCACAGCATCGCCCATCTGCCTGACAACACGGATCTGCGGATTATCCCCCAGGTCGGCGGAAACTGCTTGAAGCTCTGCCTGGGTCTCTTCTGGAACCTGGATCATACAGGCCCACTGTGTCCCCCCATCCAGCAAACACCTCAACCGGCCGGCAAATATTTTCTCGCTCAGGTCGCAGTAGCTTAGAACCCCTTCAAACACCGTGCACATTGCCCATTCACCGCCAAAGTCCAGATGCACCGACCCGCTAATTAACGAGTTTGGGTCGTTTGTGCCGCTGAACATTTTATAGGGACGGTTAATGCGCTCACCGAGCACCTTCAGCGCTCGCTTAGACATCCCGTCCGGCTCCCTGCCCTCTGCCGCCGCCGACTTGACTTCATTGATGGAGTACGCCAGCGATACCAGCGGTTCGCGCAATGGGCGCTGGCAGATGTAATCGGAAATCAGGCCGACCGCAGCAAATATCACCAGGTTCACAATAATAATGGTTACCCGGCCTGCAGTAGTGCCGGCATTTACGGCTGCCTCCACCAGATAGAGCTGAAAGACACCGGCCAGGCCGCTGGCGAAGCCGATGATCACAAACATCACGCCACGGAATAAGCGAATGAAGCTCTCCAGGGGGTATACATGCAAGCCGCCAAACTCAGGGTAGAGCAACTCAACCACCCGATTGATCAGGTGATAATTGGTTTGCATAGCCAGCCAGCTGAACAGCACGCCAACCGTCACCCAGGCCAGGAATGCCACGAATGCGTTATCAATCCGGGCACACAGCCAGCCCACCAGGCCACCCACTCCGGTAACCAGCAGAATACTGACGCCTGCCATCAACCAGGCCGGTTCTGCAGCAGCCTGCCAAAGCTGCAGGGCATTCCATCCCCACACAGCCAGCCCGTAAGCTAACCCGGCCAGTAAACCAAACACCAGGCCCATGCGATGCAGGTCTGCCTGGTGTTGTTTTCGGATCATATCCATTCGCGCCCGCGCTCCTCTGAATTGATTATACTCTCATCCCTATCAAACCCTACGCGAGCGCGGCTCGCAAGCAGATTAATTCAGGATCACGCGCCATCTCCTGTTTTCTATCGCCGTTTCAGCGCAAGGATGCGCAGCCCCAGGCGTACAAAAATATAGATGTATAACGCATAAAGCACCAGATAAATCAGCTGGATAATACGGATGAAGACACCGAATTCGGCGTAGCGCGCTCCGGCGCCGGCCGG
>Ga0105097_10001195_pt1 | contig 12330 bp, 10 predicted proteins | sample PPLLak12cMay2015_FD_87035 | JGI IMG/M metagenome (GOLD analysis project Ga0105097, IMG submission 87035) | Freshwater sediment microbial communities from Prairie Pothole Lake near Jamestown, North Dakota, USA - PPLs Lake P7 Core (1) Depth... | ecosystem: Environmental > Aquatic > Freshwater >... | reverse complement strand
ATCCTGATGGAGACTTTCGAATTCCCCAAATTGGTTCAGGGGGCGGTCACCTCGCGGGTTAAAATCATGGCTCGCATGGATATCGCCGAAAAAAAGATTCCCCAGGACGGGCGCATCAAGGTCCGGGTCGAGGGGCGGGATCTGGATTTGCGGGTATCCACTTTGCCGACCCATTACGGCGAAAAGATCACCATTCGAATCCTGGATACGAGAGCCGTAAAGTTGAGCCTGGAGAAAATCGGGCTTTCCGAAAACGACCGAAGCCGGGTTCTCGGCATCAGCGAGCGCCCGCAGGGGATGGTTCTCATTACGGGGCCTACGGGAAGCGGAAAATCGTCTACCCTGTACAGCATCATCAACCAGATTAAATCGGAAGCCATCAACATTATTACCCTGGAAGACCCGATTGAATACGAACTGGGCGGCGTAAACCAGGTGGGCATCAATGAGAAGACCGGCCTGACCTTTCCCTTTGCCCTGCGTTCGGTCCTGAGGCAGGACCCGGATGTCATTATGGTGGGGGAAATGCGCGACCGCGAGACGGCGAACATCGCCATCGAAGCCTCCCTTACCGGGCATTTGGTTTTGAGCACTCTTCACACCAACACCGCGGTTGCGGCGATCGTTCGCCTGAGAAACCTCGGGGTCCCTTCCTATCTAATCGCCTCATCCCTGAATGGAGTCATCGCCCAGAGATTAGTGCGGAAAATCTGCCAGCCTTGCAAACAGCCCTACTCCCCCACCCTCGAAGAGATCGCCAAAATGAGACTTCGGGGAAGGGATCCGGCCAGCCTTGAATCCTTCAAGGGGGCCGGATGCCCTCATTGCAACCGCACCGGATATCGGGGGCGGGTGGGGGTCTTCGAAGTTTTGACCGTGGATGCGGCAATCCGGGAATTGATTGCGAAGGATGCCACCGAGGCCGCGCTTTTGAAAGCGGCGATGGACGGCGGCATGAGGTATCTCCTGGAAGACGGATTGGATAAAATTACCCGGGGGATCACCTCGATCGAGGAGCTTCTGCGGGTTGTCTATATCCGGGATGAAGACAGCGCCTTGACCTGCCAGAAATGCGGGGGAACCATTCCGAAGGACGGGAAAAATTGCCCCCAATGCGGAACCCGGGTGGAGAATAAATGCCCGGGAGGCGGCGGACCCCGGGATTTGAAATGGCAGTTCTGCCCCTTCTGCGGAATGGGTTGTCTACCCTCCCTGGTTCCTCTGCCGGCGGCGGTTTCCTTCGACCAGCCTTGAAATAAGGAACAGAGCGGTTGACTGACCTTTATGCAGGATTTTCTTTTGCCCGGACCTCCCAAGCCGATCGAGACGCATTTTTATGACCCTCACGGTTTCTTCCTCCGACAAGGATTCCAGCCCGGCTCCGGAAAAGAGGGAGCCCTCCGACCGGCGCGGCCGCCCCACGCCCATTCTGAGCCGGCATACCCTCTGGGGAAGGAGAACATCATTCCGGCGGAAGGAGGATCAGTCCAAGGGGGGGTATGTGGACCGGTACAGCTCGGGGCTTCTCCTCCTCCTCGTGGTCCTTTTGGCCCTGAATGCCTTCGACGCCGTCTTTACGATCTTCATCCTGGACTGCGGGGGGCGGGAAGTCAACCCGCTCATGGGAACCCTGATCGCTTATTGCGGGGAGCGGTTTTGGATCTGGAAGTTTCTGATGGTGGCGGGAGCCGTCCTTTTTTTGTGCCTGCACAGCCAGTTTCCCCGGGTGAAGAGCGCCCTGTGGGCGGTCACGCTGATTTACGGCGGGGTCATTCTTTACCAGGTTTATCTAATTCTCTTCCGAATTGCTCCGGCCCTTTCCTGAAAGGGATCGGGTTCCCCTGCCGGCCCGGGATTGATCCGTTTTCCGGGGGAGGAAGTGCCGCGACTCGAGCGGTCAATTCACCGGCCGGGGCTCTTCCTGAAAACACTTGTGTCCCCAGTCGACCGCCACCAAGTAGAGACGCGGAGGAAGATCGTCCTCAATGCCCAGCTGGAGGCGCTGTTTCGCCAGTTTTTCCCACTCTCCTTTTTCGTAGGCAAGAACGAATTGGTAGATATTTCCAAGGGAGCTGTCCGCCCCCAGAAGAGCCTTCTTGATTTCGTCGTCGATGGGAATCTCCTTTAAAATCTCCTCCAGCGGCCGGTCCAAAAAGGCATCGATCAAGGAGAGAAGGCCCAGGAGAAACAAGTCTTCCGTCTTCCGCCCCAACCCAACATAAGGACCCAGAGACTGGCAAAACTTAGCCCGGACGATCGCTTGAATGGCCAACTCCTCGGGTTTGTCGTCCCCCATGCCCGCGAGCGCCACCAGGGAAATCCAGTTCTTGATTTCCTTCTCCCCGAGGAGAACCAACGCCTGTTTGATGGACGTGATTTTGTTTCGCAGGCCGAAAAAGGAGGAATTAATATAGCGCAAGAGCTTGTAGGAAAGAGAAATCTCCTGTTTGATGTATTCGCCGAGGCGGCCGAAATTCATTTCCGGCCGGTGGATCTCCTGGAGGATGCGCAGGTAGTGCAGTTTGAACTTGGGGATGTCCTTCCGGGTCAGGACGGTCGGTTTGCTGAAGAAATACCCCTGGAAAAAGGAATACCCGATCTTTCGGGCCTCGTCAAACGTCTTGAGGTTTTCCACCTTTTCGGCGAGGAAGCGGACTTCTTTGGCCCGGCATTTCTCCATGACCCCTTTCCGCTCCTCATCCTGGGTTTGCAGGAAATCCACTTTGATGAAGTCCGCCAAATCCACCAGCGGCCGATAGGCCTCGGAATAAACGAAGTCATCCATCGCCAGAAGGTACCCGGCTTCCTTCAAACGCCGGCAGGCCTCGATTACCTCTGCATCCGGCCGGATGGTCTCCAGGACTTCCACGACGATCTGGTCTTTGGGGATGAGGAAGACGTAATCCTTGAGGAGAATGTCGCGGGTGATGTTGATAAAGCCCCTCTTCCCGCCCGTCAGGGTGGACATGGTGAAAAGGGAGAAGCTGTCCGTGAGGACTTTGGAGGTCGCCTGGTCCGGGTCTGAACTTCGGAAGACGTTGTCGAGGCTTGAACGAAACAGGAGTTCGTACCCGTAGACTTTCTGATGGTCGTCGAAAATCGGTTGCCGGGCTATGAATGAGTCCAAAATCCTTCCCCCCTTAGGTTGGCGCTCCCCCGTTTTTCGTGGGAAAGCCGAAAAGAGACACAATACCTATCGGCGGAAATGACTCCGGCATAAAGGGTTTATGCCCTCGGGATGGCACTTTCACGGACGCGGGAACGGCCTTCGTCTCCGCTTTTAAAAATACCCCTGCAGCTCCCGAGTTACGTCTTCAGGGGAGACAAAGGTTATGGATTCCCCGTGGAGGCGGTCAAAATAATTCACGTCCGAAGTACCGAAACCCGGGAAATTCACCCGGGGGACAATCGCAACCCAATGGCGCATTCCGGCCACGGGGGGGTTGAAAACGAAATACCAACTCAGGTTGAACGCCTGCACTCCTTTCGCCTCAAAGAATGCCAAAATCCGGCAGATCCCTTTGGACAAATCCTCCAAATCCGGATCCGGCGCCCCGGGGGTTTCCCGGCCGGGGCTGAAGATTCCCCAGAATTCATAGATGCCCCTCGGGGCAAAAGCCGCGAGCCAGCGCCACTCTCCCACCGAAGAGATGTCACGCTCCTTTTCCCTCGCTTCCCGCTGGGCGAGATCATCGAAGATCGACCCGCCGCCCTCCGCGGCGTATTTAGCCTGCCTCTCGCAGATGAGGCGGTAATACGCGGTCATCTCCGGGAGAAGGGCGGTCTGCAGATGCGGGTGGATGATCCCCGCGCCGGCGAGGGGCATGTAGTTCCAATTGAGGATCGCCTGCCGGGCGCCGGGAATGACCTTAGCGGTCTTCTGAAAATACTGCAGCGAGGCAGTAAAGCCTTCCTTAAGCATTTCCGGCGTGAACTGGCCGGGGGAGAGATAGTGCTCCTTCGTAAATACCACCACCGCGCAGTGTTCGTCGTAAGGGAAAGCATTGGGGAACACGGTGGTTTCCCCCACCTGGAGGCGTCCTTTTTCCAATCCATAGCTTTTGGGGAAACGGGGGGTCTTGATTTCGAGGGCTTCGGCGCAGAAGGGGCAGCCGAGTTCCCGGGACCGGGCGAGGATCGGAGTCCAGTCCGTGCGGGCGAATTCCTTCAACCGCGCGGGCAAGAGCCGGGTGGGGTGGCCGCTGAGGGGGCAAACCCGGACTTCGCCGGTCACCTTGACGGTCCTGAAATTTTCGAACGGGCTTTCGAATTCGGAGATGATCGTCCGCTTTTTAAACTCGAGCAGCATGGAGCCCTCCTTGGGGAAGAAGATCTAAATTTGGATTTCAGGGATGCCCTTTTCATATCGAAAACATTCTGCACTGTCAAGTTTTTCATTGGCAGCAGGCGGGAGAATTCTTACAATAGAGAAGCGGCGACGCCGGGCCTTTCATAGCGAGATTTGCCGGAAGCTTCGCCGACGCACTTTTTTCGGGGAGATCGGTTTTATGACGCGAAGAAAAATGCCGACCGGCATTGTCATCGGCGACGCCCTGGGCATCGGCCCGGAAATCACGGTGAAGGCCCTGGCGGATCAAGGGGTTTATCGCGCCTGCCGCCCGGTTCTCATCGGCGATCCGGAAATCGTAAAACGCGCGGTCAGAAAAACCCGGGCGAACCTGAGGATAGCCGTCGTGGCCTCGCCCGGCGAGGCCGATTTTAGCTACCCGCTCCTGAACGTAATCCCTGTTTCCTTCCCAAAACTTTCCTCCCTCCCCTTGGGTAGGCCGGCGCCGGCAAGCGGGGAGGCTTTTGTGGCCTGGTTCCGCAAAGGGTATGAGCTGGCCAGAACAGGGGAAGTGGGCGCGGTGGTCTATGCCCCCCTGAACAAGGAGGCGGTCCACATCGCGGGTTTCCCCTATCACGACGAGCTGGATATGATAAAAGATTTTGACGGGGGGGACCCGTTTCTCCTGGTGGTTTCCATCTCCGGTCGCTACCGTTTTGCTTCCATCCCGCCTCTGCATGTCTCGCTTCGCGGGGCCTGCGAGGCTTTGAGCCGGGAGTCGGTCTTCCGCTCAATCCTCCTCCTGGAAGAGGCCTTGAAACGGTTTGGCATTGCCAGGCCGATTATCGGTGTCGCCGGCCTCAACCCCCATGCCGGGGAATCCGGGCTTCACGGGGATGAGGAAGTCCGGATCATCGGGCCGGCGATCGAGGCGGCGAGGAAAAAGGGGGCCGACGCCCGCGGGCCTTATCCGCCGGACACAGTTTTTGTTAAGGCAAAAGAAGGGGAGTTCGACTGCGTCCTCGGCATGTACCACGATCAGACCCGGATTGCTTTGAAGCTTTTGAAATTCAAAAAGATCATTTACACGACCCTGGGCACGCCGATCCATTTCGTGTCGGTCGCCCATGGAACCGCTTACGACATTGCCGGGAAATGGAGGGCCGAGGCGGACAACTTTAAACTGGCCCTGCGTTATGCGGGGCGGGTTCGATAATATACGGAGATTTGCTGAATCGTGAATTTTCAAAAAGAATCGTTATTCTCCCCGCCGAGTTCAAAAAGGCCTCTTTATTTTCAAAGCGATGCGTCTTGGAAAGGGAACGAATCCTGTGGCCGCGGTGTCTAACCCGGTAGAAAACGAAATCCGTCCGGCGGGGGATGTGGATCGCGAATTCGTGGCCAGATGCCAAAAAGGAGACGTCCAGGCTTTTGGGGCTCTGGTCGAAAAATATCAGAAAAAGATGCTCAACACCGCCTATCGGATGATCGGCGACTATCAGGAGGCGTGCGAGATCACCCAGGAGGCTTTTTTATCCGCCTATCGGGCGATTAAAAAGTTTCGCGGCGAGGCGGCCTTTTCCACCTGGATGACCGGGATCGTCCTCAACCAGGCGCGGAACCGCTTGAAGCAGAGGAAAACCCGGTCCCGTTACGAGAGCGTGTCCCTAAACGATCCGGTGGGAACGCCGGAAGGCCCGATTCCCCGGGAAGTGGCCTCGGAAGATTGTTCCCCGGCCGAACAGGTTGAAAAAAAGAACACCGCCCGGATGGTCCAGGATTGTATCAGCGCTCTCGACCCCGAATTCCGGGAGGTCTTGGTCCTGCGGGAGGTCCAGGGGTATTCCTACGAGGAGATCCGTGATATTCTAAACGTACCCGACGGCACGGTGAAATCGCGTCTTTTCCGGGCGAGGGAGATTTTGAAGGGAATCCTGGAGAAAAGGATGGGAGGGCGGGGATGAAGTGCGGGCAGATCCAGAAAATGCTCCCGGCCTGCCTGGACGGGATTCTGTCGAAGACGGAAACCGCATTCGTCGAGAACCACCTAACGGCCTGCGACTCCTGCCGCGCGTCTTTCAAAGAATACCAGCAAGCCCGGCAACGGCTCAAAAAACTGGAGGAGGTGGAACCGCCGCTTGGGTTTGCCCAAAAGATCATGGCCCGGATTGAGCAGGAAGAGGAAAAAAAAACCGGGCTTCTCCGCAAGCTCTTCTATCCCCTCCATATCAAGGTTCCGATTCAGGCTGTGGCCATGGTCGTCATCGCCGTGCTGGCCATCCAGACGTACCGGTCGGTCGAATTACAGAAGCAAACGGCCCCGCCGGATGCAATAACGGCGGTTCCCGGGCCAAAGGAAGAACCAGAGAGAAAAGAGGATCGACAACAGGAAGCGGCGCTGCCGGCGGAAAAACCGCTCCCGACTTCGGAAGAAGTTGCCAAAGCCCCTGCAAGCGCCGCCCCCCCAAGGGAGGCCGAGAGGGCGGAGTTGGCCGCCGGCGGCAAGAAGGCCAAAAGGGAAGCGAAAACCGCGGTTTCTGCGCCCTCCCCGGAAGCTGCCTCTTTGCAGAAGGGGGCGGGAGTCGGGTTGGCGCTGCGGGTGGCGGAAGTAGCCTCAACCGGCGAAAAGGTGCAAACCATTCTTCAAGAAATGGGCGGAAGCCGCATTGAGAGAACCCGGTTGGGGGAGGACGAGATCGTCACGGCCGATCTGAATCCGCAAAGGCTTCCGGAGTTTCTGGATCGTTTGAAATCACTCGGGGAAATTCGGGAAAAGCCCCGGGTCTCCAAACCTACCGCTACATCCGTCTCCGTCCGGATTGAAATCTTCAAGAAATGATGGTCTCGTAAAAAGTCCATCCGCGGCGTTGCGCGGCAACTTCGTCGTTGCGGGAGGTAGGGGCGGTTCGCGAACCGCCCTTCCCGCTTTTCCAAAGTTATAAAATTCATCAACGTCCCACTAATGCTAACCCCTGGGAAATTTATCATTCAAGTTGCTTCTGTGCTTCATTTTTTGAGCTATTTTAAAAGTTATGATTTTCATCAACGTCCCCGGAAATGAAAAAGAGCAGGGAATTGTCAGGCGGCTTTGCGGTACCAGAGGATGGCGAGGATGAGGATGACCGCGGCGAGGAGGTACTGGCCGGCAAGGCCGATCAGCCCGGTGGCAAAATAGGCCAGGAGCGGTCCGATGGCTCCCCCCGCATCGTGGGCCGTGGCATAAACGCCTACGTAGAGGTGGGGTCTTTCCGCCCGCAGGGCGATTCCGCTGGCCAGGGCCGCGAGGGTGATCATGAGACCGGCGCTGGAGAGGAACAGGACGCAGAGGCAGAAGAGTAAAGGCATTCCGGCGAAGCCCACCACCCCCAGCATCGCGGTCAGGAGAAGGGTTGCCAGGACCACCAAGGTGCGCGCCTGGCCGATCCGGTCGGAGAGCGCCCCGATGACGGGGCCGAAGAGCATGTCGGAGGTCCAGCGGAGGGCGAGAAGGAAGCCGGCAAGGGTTCCGATGCGGGCGCCAAGACCCGGGAAGAGAACATTCCCGCCCAGCCTGTCGACGAGGAAGAGGGAAGTCGTCGAGATGAGGACCCCTTCGAAAGCGCTGTGCACGAACCCGGCCAGGAGAAGACGGCGGCCCGGCGCGGTCTTCAGGGCTTCCCGCCAGCCCTGCCGGAAGGATACCCGGGAACGAGGGGCCTGCCGGGGTTCCGCGGGCCAGCGGATCGCCAAGGCAGCCGGTACGGCGAGGGCGGTGAGGGCGGTGATGCCGCCCACCCCGGTTCGATAGCCGAATCGGTCGCGGAGGTACCCGCCGAAAAGAACGCTAAAGGCGCTCCCCAGCCGGATAACCCCCCAGAGCATCCCCATCAGCCGGCCTTTCGCCTTGTCGCCCCCGGTCCATACGGCCTGGTACCCGCCCTGGCGCAGGGCCGACCAGGCGATGCCCCAGCCCATGCGCGCGAGAAGAAAAACGATGAAACCCCACCCCGCCCCATAGGCGGCGGTGGTGCATAGGGCAAGCACCGTGGCCAAGACAAAAGGGCGGCGAGGGCCCAGCTTCTCAAAAAGCGTGCTGGCCCAGGTATTCGAAAGAAGCCGGATGATGCGGTTGATGCTCAAAAGGATGCCGACGAGGGGGAGGGCTATGCCCAGATTTTTCGCTTCGATCGGTAACGTTCCGTAAAGAAACGAGTCCCCGAGGATGGTGAGACCAATCGTCCCGCCCACGATCAGGACCATCCTCTCGGGTCCTGGAGGGACTTTCGTTTTCGCGGTCATCCTCTGCCGGTCCTCGCCACCCGATCATTTCCATTCCGATTCTCGATTTCAAACCTCCGCCGTTTTTCAAAAATTCTATCATAAAACCGACCGATCGCCAGGATAGATTTTCAATTTTTCCAACCCGGCCGAGCCGGAAGCAAAAAGGTTATGTGATAGGATAGCTGAGCCATCCAGAAATCCCTCCAACCTCCTTTATCAAAGGGGGGGAGGGGGATTTCCTGAGTTTATTGCCAATTTGCCCACAAATGCATTTCTAAGAGACTACGCCTAAAGGCGTGCGAAAGATGATGATCTCGTAAAAAGTCACCGAGACGATGGTTTCGATTGTAGGGGCGCGATGCTTCGCGCCCGATATCGGGCACGCGCAGCGTGCCCCTACCATGCAAGGCGCGCAAAAACTGAGGGGTGAGGCGCACTTACAGGTGCGCCGCAACGACGAAGTTGCAACGCAACGCTGCAGATGGACTTTTTACGAGACCCTCAAAGATCATGGAGCGAAAGATCGGAAGACATACTATAATGGTTCCATGGGCGGATCTCGGGATTCCATTCCGCGGAGAAGGGTATGAGGAAAAAATATTTTCGAATAGGCATTGCGGGTTTCCTGGCGATTTTTTTGGCCCTCGTCTTTTTCGGTCATTTGCCGGCGGCGGAAAAAGAGAGAACCGTCGATGAAAAAGTGAAGAGATTCCTAACTAAAATGAAGAACCAGTGGCGCGATCTGAATGTTCCGGAAGAAGACGGGAAGATTCTTTACGAAATCGTCGCCAAGAACCGCTACCAAAGGGCGCTGGAGGTGGGGACCTCGACAGGACACTCGGCCATATGGATCGCCTGGGCCCTCAGTAAAACGGGGGGAAAGCTGATCACCATCGAAATCGACGAGGAGAGACACCGGCAAGCCTTGGCGAACTTCCGGGAAGCGGGGCTGAGCGAATACATCGATGCCCGCCTGGCCGATGCCCACCGACTGGTAAGGGAGCTGCCCGGACCTTTCGATTTCGTTTTCATCGACGCGGACAAGGAATATTACCCGAATTATGCCAAGGCCCTTGCCCCGAAAATCGAATCCGGCGGCTGCCTGACGGCCCACAATGTCGACGACCCCGGACCCGTTCTTCGAGGAGGATATAACGGGGGCACGGCCGAATACTACCGGTACCTGAAAAGCCTGTCGGGGTTTGAAACCCGCATCCATCCGCAAAGCCGCTACGGGATTGCGGTCAGCTACAAACAGAAAAAACAATAAAGTCGGATTCGGGGAGGAGAAAAAATGATCGTCAAGAGACCTTTCGGCCGAACGGGCCATTTGAGCACGGTGACGATTTTCGGCGCGGCCGCCCTTATGCGGGGAGGGAAGAGGGAGGCGGACCGGGCCCTGGAAATCCTCCTGAAATACGGCGTGAACCACATTGACACGGCCCCCCGGTACGGCGATGCGGAGGTCCTCATCGGCCCCTGGATGGCGGAGCACCGCAAGGATTTTTTCCTGGCCACAAAGACTTCGAAGCGCACCTACACGGAGGCCCGGGAGGAGATCCAGGGTTCCTTAGAGCGGCTCAAGGTCGACCACGTGGATTTGATTCAGTTCCACGCCCTGGCCCATCCGGACGAGTGGGACACGGTCATGGGGCCCGGAGGCGCCCTCGAAGCAGCGGTGGAAGCCCGGGAAAAAGGGGTGGTGCGGTTCATTGGCGTGACCGGCCACGGGTGGATGATCGCGGCCATGCACAGACGGAGCCTCAGACGCTTCGACTTCGATTCGGTCTTGATGCCATACAACTACGTCATGCATGCGAACGAGAAGTACCGGAGTGAATTCGAAGAAGTCGTGCGAATCTGCCGGGAACGCCGGGCCGCCGTGCAGACGATCAAGTCCATCGCCCGGGGCCCCTGGGGGATCACGCCGCCGAACCGGAACACCTGGTATCAGCCGCTGGAAGAGCAGAAGGATATCGACCAGGCGGTGCACTGGGTGCTGGGCCGCGGGGACGTGTTCCTGAACACGGTGGGGGATGTGGACCTGCTGCCCAAGGTCCTGGACGCGGCGAGCCGCTTCGAGAAGCGTCCGGGTCAGGAGGAGATGGAGGGCTTGGTTCAAAGGAATAAAATGTCCTCCCTGTTTGGAATCGGTACGTAGCGGGGCCGTGTGCAAAAAGAAGGAAGAGTTTGGCCGCTTGAGGATTCGGCCAAACAGCATTGCAAATTGCAAATATCAAAATGAAAATTGAAAAATGAATGAGCTTTTCTGCGGAAATTGCCATTCTCCAATTTTCATTTTTCAATGAAATTTGGCAGTCCTTTTCCGAGCGCTAAATTGGTAAAAAATTACTTGCGAGGTCGGCGCTCGGAGATAAGAAGAATACCGCTGCCATGACTGGCAACGGGATCCTTCTTGACAGATCCTTTCCCCATTTCGTACATTGACCGTACTCCCAAGCGAGTTCGAATCGCCCGGGATCCTAATTGTTGGAGGTAAAGATGGCAACCGTCACGATCGTGGGCGCGGGGCTGATGGGGACCGCCACGGCCTGGCCGCTTTGCGACAACGGGCACGACGTCCGGCTTGTGGGAACCCACCTGGATGCGGAGATCATCAGAAGCTGCAAAGACGGGGGTTTCCATCCCCGTCTGAAGCGGCAGCTCCCGGACGGGGTCCGTCCCTACTTCCGCGAGGAGATCGCCCAGGCGCTGGAGGGGGCGGAGATCATCCTGAGCGGAGTCAATTCGTACGGCGTGCGCTGGATCGGGCGGACCCTCGCCCCCCACGTCCGCCCGGAACACCTCATCATCGCTATCACTAAGGGGCTCGAGGCGACGGCCGAGGGCGACCCGATGATCCTTCCCGACGTGCTGGCCTCCGAACTGCCCGCGCCCTTGCGCGAGCGCGTCCGGATCGCCGCCGTGGGCGGGCCCTGCATCGCCGGCGAGCTCGCCGGGCGCCGCCAGAGCGGCGTCCTGTTCGGGTGTCGCGACGGGGAAGCGGTCGAACGCCTGGCCGCGGCGTTCCGAACTTCCTACTACCACGTCTGGACGACCACGGATCTCGTTGGGCTCGAACTCTGCGCCGCCATGAAAAACGCCTACACCGTAGGGGTGGGCTTAGTTCAGGGCATCCTCGAAAAGGCCGGCGGGGTCGACGCGGCCGACGCCCGCATGTACAACCTGGCCGCGGCGATCTTCGGCCAGGCCTGCACGGAGATCGAACGGCTGCTCCGGGCGGCGGGCGGTACGAGTTCCCTTGCCTACGGGCTCCCGGGGGCCGGGGATCTCTATGTGACCTGCCAGGGCGGCCGGACGGTGAAGATGGGGCGGCTCCTGGGTCTCGGCCACTCCTACGAGGAGGCCTGTCGGATCATGGCCGGCGAGACGCTCGAGGGGGCGGCCATCATCCACGTGATGGCGACCGTGGTTCCCCGGCTCATCGCGCGGGGCTTGGTCAGGGAGGAGGACCTGCCGCTGCTCCGGACGCTGATCGACATTTTGGTTCTCGGGCGGCCGGCGACCCCCGACCTCGACACCTTCTTCGGCGGCCGGGGCCGGTTGTAAGACCCCTGCCGCACCCCGGAAATCCATGGGCGCAAGGCCAAACGATTTTACGAGCTTTCGGGAGGGCGCAAACCGGATGGGGCGGGCGATGACCGGGATGGCGGACCGCGTCCCCGTCTTTGCGCAGATGCACGAGTTTGCGGCCGAGCGCCTAGGCATCCAGCGGCGGGAGTTCTTCCCGCCCTCCGATCTCCTTATCCAGGCCTTGCTCT
>Ga0105097_10001193_pt1 | contig 12335 bp, 10 predicted proteins | sample PPLLak12cMay2015_FD_87035 | JGI IMG/M metagenome (GOLD analysis project Ga0105097, IMG submission 87035) | Freshwater sediment microbial communities from Prairie Pothole Lake near Jamestown, North Dakota, USA - PPLs Lake P7 Core (1) Depth... | ecosystem: Environmental > Aquatic > Freshwater >... | reverse complement strand
TATCGAAGAACTTACTGTAAACTTTAGGCGGATAATTCCGCAAGATTGCTTGACAAAGGGCTGACAAATAGTAGAATATCTCTTAGTTTTGGATTGCAGCATGTATCAGGATCTCTTTATGAGTACAAGAGACTTATAAAAAAAAGAAGTTTGTATGTCTGGCGCTCCGGACGAAGTCGGAGATGTGCAGAGTGTGGAGTTCACCCTGTATGAAAAAACATCGTATTACATTCCTGCCTTCTGAAAAAATCATCTATACTACTGATGATAAGGATACTCTCCTTGATGCAGCAATGAGGGCAGGTGTCTATATCAATGCATCATGCGGGGGAAACAGCTCTTGTGGCAAATGCAGGATAAAGATAGTTGAAGGAAGTGTAGATTCTTCGCACCATCCAAGGATCACCCGGATAGACTACGATAAAGGTTATCGTCTGGCTTGCAAGACAAGGCCACAAGGCAATGTTATTGTGGAAGTACCCCTGGAATCACAGATCGATCGAAGCATCCTGAAAGGCAAAAGCAGGAAACCGCTCATCCTTTCAGCCTCAGGTCTGGGGCAGCTCGTTAAAGAATGGAAGGCAGACCCCGCAGTTTTCAAAATTTATTTGGAACTCCCTGAGCCATCGGTAGATGACAATATTTCCGACTCCGGGAGGCTCGTAAGAGAACTTCGCAGGGTACTCAAAAATGATAACTTCTCAGCAGATTTGAGAGTTCTAAGAAAAATGAGTGAAATTTTCCGTGAGGCTGCATGGAAGGTAACTGTTACGCTTATTGCACTGAACGAAGGATTACAGGTTTTAAATTTTGAACCTGGAAACAAAGCACAGCAGAACTACTCAATTGTCATAGATATCGGAACTACTACAGTCTGTGGGCAGCTCCTTGACCTGGCAAACTGCAGTAAGGATATATGTACCCTTGGAGAATCATCAGACTACAACGCTCAGATCCGTTACGGAGATGATGTCATTTCGAGGATCATGTATTCACGCAAGAAAAGCGGCCTGGCGAGGCTTCGAGAAGCGGTTGTATCCACGATAAACGGGATTATTAGCGACCTCATCGATGAGAGCCATGTTGAAAAGGCCTCAATTTCTCATCTTGTCTTTGCAGGAAATACAACGATGACCCATCTTTTCCTTGGCCTTGATCCCAAAAACATCATGCTCTCGCCCTATACACCTGTCTCAAATATATATCCACCGGTTACAGCCAGGGATCTCGGAGTGAATACGGACGACTATGTAAATGCCCAAGTCTTCCCCTGTGTTTCATCATACATTGGCGGAGACATTGTTGCAGGTGTTATAGGCTCAGGGATGTCCCACACTGACAAGATCACTCTTTTTATGGATATTGGAACAAACGGAGAGATTGTTCTCGGCAACAGGGATTGGCTCATTTGTGCCTCCTGCTCAGCAGGGCCTGCCTTTGAGGGCGGCGGTATTCAGTTCGGTATGAGGGCAGAAAAAGGCGCTATCGAGCAGGTGAGGATTAACCCGGTCAATTATGAACCCATGATCCTCACTGTTGGTAAGGAAAAACCAAAGGGTATTTGCGGCTCCGGCCTTATTGATAGTGTGGCAGAACTCCTCTTATCAGGGATTTTAGATCAAAATGGTAAATTCAGGAGAGATCTGGATACACCACGTGTACGGGAAGGTCAAAGCGGGTATGAATATGTCATTGCCAATACGGCTGACACACAAATTCAGCAGGACATTGTAGTAACCGAGGTCGATCTTTATAATCTTATCCGTGCAAAGGCTGCTCTCTATGCAGGGTGCAAGGTGCTCCTTGACAGTGTTGGCCTCTCATTCGGGAATATTGAGAAGGTTATTATTGCAGGTGGCTTTGGCCATTATATCGATCTCGAAAAAGCCCGGATAATTGGGCTCCTGCCGGAGTTACCCCTTGAGCTATTTGTGTTTGTAGGAAACGGATCTCTTCTTGGGGCAAGACTTTTCTCATTCTCCAGGGGGTTTATGATTGAAGCAGAAAACATATCCAAGATGATGACAAACGTTGAGCTTTCAAGCAGTCAAAAATTCATGGATGAGTTTGTGGCAGCTTCATTCCTTCCCCATACTGATGGAAAAGCTTTTCCCGGTGTTCTCAAGAGACTTAAGAATCGTTCGCTATCGACTGTGAACTATCCTCAGTGAACATTATTGTAGTGTAAGGTTACGTTTATGCCAAAAATCATAGCCCTTGCTGGTAAGGGCGGAGTAGGAAAGACAACCATAGGGGGGATGCTTATACGGTATCTCATCGAAGAGCTAAAAAGCGAGCCGATACTTGCTGTTGATGCTGACCCGAATTCAAACCTGAATGAATTGCTCGGGGTTCATGTGTGTTCTACAATCGGCGAAGCGCGCGAATTGATGAAAAAAGATGTCCCCCAGGGCATGACAAAGGATGTTTGGTTTGAATACAAGGTTCACGAAGCAATCATTGAAGGGAGAGGGTTCGACCTTCTTGTAATGGGTAGACCTGAGGGGCCGGGCTGTTACTGTGCCGCCAACAGCATCGCGAAGCAGTCCATCGAGGCTTTGAAGAAAAACTATCCTTTTATCGTGGTAGATAATGAGGCCGGCATGGAACATATGAGCAGGCTGGTAACCCAGGATATAGATCATCTCTATGTAATTTCTGATCCATCACCGAGAGGGCTTTTGACTGTTAAGCGGATTATCGAATTGATTGGTGAGTTGAATCTTACCATCAAAGATTGGCACATTATCGTCAACAGGGTCATGAAGAATGAAGATGAGATCATTATCAAAATGGCTCAAGAAAAAGGTCTCACGATAACTGGACTTATACGAGAAGACAGAACACTTGCAAAAGCTGATACGGAAGGAATGAACATTTTTTCGATTTCCAAGGATTCTGCCGTTATTTCTGATGCGTATTCGATCTTTGACAAGACGCTGTCAAAGGGAACAAGATAAGAGGGGGGAAAGGAATGGCTGCAAAGATAATAAGCGGAACCGAGACTGCCGCTATCATCAGGGAGGAGTTAAAAGAGGAGGTTAAAATTCTCAAGGAACAGCACGGACTCGTCCCAGGCCTTGTAACGATCATTGTAGGGGTCAATGCGGCTTCTGTGAGTTATGTGACTGCTAAGCAGAAAACTGCAAAAGAACTCGGTTTTTACTCGATCCAGGAAGACTTGCCCGAGGACATTCCGGAGAAAGACCTCATCGCCATGGTTGAGAAATATAACAAAGATAACACTGTCCATGGTATTCTCGTCCAACTGCCACTACCGAAACACATCAATGAGACACGGGTACTGAACGCGATCAATCCGAACAAGGATGTTGATGGTTTTCATCCTGTTAATATTGGTAAGTTGATGATCGGAGATGCTACCTTCTATCCCTGCACGCCCCTTGGTATCCAACAATTGCTTGTTAAAAACGGGATACAAACAGACGGTGCCGAGGTTGTTGTGGTGGGGAGGAGTAATATTGTCGGAAAGCCTATTGCCATGATGCTTGTTCAGAAGGCAAAAGGGGCTAATGCCACGGTTACCATTTGTCACACCGCTACTCGTGACCTTGCCAAGCACACGAAAAGAGCGGATATCCTTATCGTTGCTGCAGGCAGACCGAAGGCTATCACCGCAGACATGGTGAAAGAAGGTGTCACGGTTATCGACGTGGGGGTCAACAGGGTTGGTATGACCCAGGAAGGCAAGGCTAAGCTATGTGGAGATGTCGATTTTGATGCCATCAAGGAAAAGGCTGCTTTCATCACCCCTGTTCCCGGAGGCGTAGGGCCCATGACTATCACCATGCTTATGCTCAATACCGTTAAGGCAGCCCGGTTGGCTGCAAATATTATTTGACCACATAAGCTCAAAAGGTCTTTATCTAACCGGCCATCAGATGGTATAGTAAGGATACAAATCCGTGGGAAGCTGTTCTTTTGGAGCCTTGCATGAGTGACTATGTCTACGAAGAAAAAGAGAATTATGAAGGGAAAAAAGTAAAGGTTCTTGGACCTACGTACGAGGAAGGCAAGCCCGACAAGATGGTTGACTGGAGAGCTAAACTGACAACACGTGATGATGTAGTTGGTTATCTCAGGACGGCGCTTCGTTACTGGTACAGCAGCGAGTGGTACGGCAGCGAGAAAAGGAAACAGGAAGCGTAAGGTATAACAAACACTTGATACTTGGCGGCAGGCACTTTCTGCATAGTGCTTACTGATAAAAAAGGAGGAATGATGGCATTTGAAATTCCAAAGGTAAAATACACAGGAAAGATCAGGGAAGTCACGATCGGAACCGGTGAAAAAACAATAACCCTTGGGGGAGAAACGTGTTATCCCTTCCATCTATTTGAAGGCGAAATGCCTCACGTTCCTAGAATTGCCTTCGAAATATGGGATTATGAACCTGAAGATTGGCAGGAGTGGGTCATAGAACCGTTTAAGGATGTTATAGGTAGTCCTGTTGCGTGGGCAAAAAAATGCGTGGATGCTTACAAAGCTGAGATTATTGCCCTCCAGTTGAAAAGCGCCGATCCGAATGGTATGGACCGTGATGTAGAAGAGGTCATCAAGGTCGTAAAGGATGTGGTGGATGCTGTCTATGTTCCTGTCATTATATGGGGCACATCGAGCGACGAGAAGGATGCAGTCCTTCTTCGCAGGGTTGCCGAAGTATGTGAAGGAAAGAATATCGTCATCGGCCCATTGTCGGAAAAGAATTATAAACAGATCGGTGCCATGGCGATCGCATATAATCACTCTGTGTTGGCCTCATCTCCAATAGATGTTAACCTTGCGAAGCAGTTGAATATTCTCCTTGGAAATCTCGGGGTGCAGGATGAAAAGATTCTTGTTGATCCCACAACCGGCGGCCTTGGTTATGGATTAGAGTATACCTACTCTGTAATGGAGAGAGACAGAATGGCTGCCCTTACCCAGGAAGATGTAAAGCTGCAGTCTCCCATTGTGTGCAACCTTGCCCAGGAGATCTGGAAAACGAAAGAGGCCCGACTGACAGAAGACGATGACCCAAAGCTTGGCAATGAAAAGACAAGATCTATACTCCTGGAGTCTGTAAGCGCAATGAGTTTACTGGTTGCCGGGGCGGACATCGTTATTATGAGACATCCTGACAGTATTGCGCTGGTCAAAGAAATGATCAGAGAACTGACGTCATAGGGGGCATAGATGTCAGAAGAAACACCGAGAAGCATCGACAAGGCAACGGTCGAACTCCTGGAAAAAGCTAAAAAAGAAGAGATCAGTACGGTTTTTTTTCGTGCTGATGAGATAAAGCCTTGCCCTATCGGGGTTGAAGAGAGTTGCTGTAAGATATGCGCCATGGGACCATGCAGGCTTCCCCGGACAAAGAAGGGAGTACAGCAGGAAAGGAAAGGAGTCTGCGGTGCAACGATAGATACGATTGTGGCACGAAATTTTGCGAGGAAAGTTGCAGCCGGTACTGCATCTCATGCAGATCATGCACGGGAGGTGGTGGAAACCTTCATAAAAACTGCGAGGGGAGAATCGCAAGGTTTTACAATCAAAGATGAGGTAAAGCTCCTTGAAGTGGCCTTTATTTTGGAATTGAAATCGAAAAAAGAGATGTAATGGATATCGCACTGGATCTTGGCAACAGGGCTCTTGAGGAGTTTGGTAAACAACACGGAGAGCTGACATATATCAGGAAAGCCCCTATCAAGAGACAGGAGATCTGGAGGAAGCATGGCGTAACACCGCGGGGTATAGACAGAGAGGTTGTTGAAATCATGCATCGGACCCATATGGGAGTGGATCAGGACTATGAGCACATCCTGCTCCAGACAACCCGATGTGCCCTTGCTGACGGGTGGGGTGGGTCCATGATTTCAACCGATTTGCAGGACATAATGTTCGGAACCCCTGTACCAGTTCTCGGAAGCATAAATCTTGGGGTTCTGAAAGAAGATGAGGTGAACGTTATCGTCCACGGTCATGAACCCTTACTCCCTGAAATGCTTGTTGTCGCAAGCAGAGACCCGGAGATCAAAAGGCTTACGGAAAAGATCGGTGCAAAGGGAGTGAACCTTGCTGGTATGTGCTGTTCAGCCAACGAAGTGCTCATGAGACATGGCATTCCCTGTGCCGGCAATTTTCTCCAGCAGGAATTGGCCATCGTGACAGGGGCCGTGGAGTTAATGACTGTTGATGTACAATGCCAGATGCAGGGACTCCAGGGTGTGGCAGAATGTTTTCACACAAAACTCATTACTACATCAGACCGTGCTAAGATAGAAGGCGCCACCCATATTGAGTTTCATCCTGAACACGGACTTGATACTGCAAAAAAGATTTTGAAAATGGCAATCGAGAACTATCCCAACAGGCGACATGCTGTTTATATACCGGATTATTCCAGGGACATCGTTGCCGGCTTTAGTCACGAGACAATCAATTACCTCCTGGGCGGTCTTTTCAGGGCAAGTTATCGTCCCCTCAACGACAATATTATCAACGGCAGGATTAGGGGCGTTGCCGGCGTTGTCGGATGCAACAATGTGAGGACAGTTCATGACTCTGGCCACATTGCCATGATCAAAGAGCTTATCAGGAATGACGTTCTTGTTCTGACAACAGGCTGTGCTGCCATGGCGTGCGGCAAGGCAGGTCTTCTTACACCTGAAGCTGCCCGTGAATATGCCGGGTCCGGCCTTGCTGAGGTCTGTGAGGCAGTTGGAATTCCGCCGGTTCTCCACATGGGCTCCTGTGTTGATAATTCGCGTATTCTTGTTGCTGCAACAGCAATGGTAAAAGAGGGCGGTCTTGGCGATGACATAAGTGACCTGCCGGCGGCAGGAGCAGCGCCTGAATGGATGAGCGAAAAAGCCCTTGCTATCGGGCATTATTTTGTTGCGTCCGGTGTCTTCACAATTTTTGGTACTACCTGGCCTACCCTGGGGAGCGAAAGGGTTACGAAGCACCTTTTTGAGGACTATGAAAACATGTTCAAGGGCATGTGGGCATATGAGCCTGATCCTGTGAAAGGGGCACAACGAATGATCGCTCATATCGACAAAAAACGGAAGGCCCTTGGCATCGACAAGGCCAGGGAGAGAGTATTCTTTGATATGGCCATGAGACGGGCAATCGACTAAAAAGGAGAGTTTAGTGTCCAAGATCATTGCCTCGGCAGCGATACGCGGTGCGCATAAGATATACAACAAAGCAGAGGAAAAATTTAAGGAAGCCCTGGAGAGATTCGGCCCACATCAGGAGGTTGGCTTCCCGAACACAGCCTATTATCTTCCTATTATTTACGCAATAACAGGGATTGGTGTTGATAAAATTGAAGATATGCGAAAGGTACTCGACATTTGTCAAAGACTTATTCCTCCCCCTGTGCGGGAAACATCATCCCTTCCTTATCTCGCACCGGCCCTTGATGCGGGGATGGCAACTTTTTTCGCAGAAGAGATTATTGAGGCAATCAAGTACCTTGAAATGCCCGATTTCTATGCTGCAAATAGCGAAGACCCTACTGACAAGACCATGTGGCTTGGCGCTGCAAATGATGTTATTTTCAGGAAGAGGGGAGTAGAATTCGTCGATGGTACAGCCCCTGGATTTGCTGCCATTGCAGGGTCTGCGCCAAACTCAGAAACTGCCGCTAAAATAGCCCTCGAGTTACAGGAAAAGAACCTCTATGTTTTTATGTGCGCTGAAAACAACGGAAAGAGGTTTGCCGAGCAACTATTGGAGGCCAATATTCAGATAGGATGGCCAACAAGGCTTGTCTCATTCGGACCCGATATACACCAGGCAGTATTTGCCATAGGGTTTGCATGCAGGGTAGCCATGGCCTTTGGTGGTATTAAGCCTGGTGATTTCAGAAAAAATCTCATTTACAACAAGGATCGTACCTATGCATTTGTCCTTGCCCTCGGTGATGTAACAGATGAATGGTACGCAAATGCAGCCGGCGCCATCAACTGGGGATTCCCCACTGTTGCTGATACGCCTATTCCGCAGGTATTGCCCACCGGTATCTGTACCTATGAGCACGTGGTATCAAATATCCCCCATGATCAGATCGTTCAAAAAGCAGTCGAGGTGAGGGGACTCAAGGTGCAGGTTGCAAAGGTGCCCATCCCTGTGTCTTATGGACCAGCCTTCGAAGGGGAGCGGGTAAGGGGTGAAGATATCTACCTGGAAATGGGTGGTGGCAGGACTGTGGCAGTCGAGTGGACAACGTCGAAGAGAATGGAAGAGGTTGAGGACGGCAAAGTAGAGGTAATTGGGCCAAATATTGACGATGTCCCGGCTGGATCGCGGGTTCATTTTGCCATGGTTGCAGAAGTGGCAGGACGAGCCTTCCAGGAAGATTTCGAACCAATCCTCGAAAGGCAGAATCACCACCTGATCAACCAGGCCCAGGGGATCATGCATATAGGGCAGAGGGATATCGCGTGGATAAGGATTTCGAAACAGGCCGTAGATAAGGGTTTCAGGCTCGAACATATAGGCAAAATTATTCATGCCAAGTATCATCAGGACTTTGGGGCCATTTTTGACAAGGTGCAGGTGAAGATATTTACTGAAGAGGCAAGGGTGCACGAGGTTCTTGAAGCGGCGAGATCATCATATCAGCAAAGAGACGAGAGAATTGAGGGGATGACCGACGAAAGTGTTGACACTTTCTATTCGTGTATACTCTGCCAGTCTTTTGCGCCAAGTCACGTGTGTATCGTGAGCCCTGAAAGAACAGGCCTCTGTGGTGCATACAACTGGCTTGATTGCCGGGCCGCATATGAAATAAGCCCCGAAGGGCCAAACCAGCCGGTAAAGAAGGGTGAGTGCCTGAGCGAGGATCACGGCCAATTCAAGGGGTGTAATGAGTACGTACGAATGGCATCGAGGCAGAAGATCGATAGCGTGAGCCTCTATAGTCTTCTCGTTGATCCCATGACAACATGCGGCTGCTGTGAATGCATCGCCGCAATCCTTCCCATCGCAAATGGCATTATGACTGTTGACAGGGATTTTAATGACATGACACCGTGTGGTATGAAGTTTACCACCCTTGCTGGGGCTGTCGGCGGAGGGGCTCAGAACCCTGGATTTCTCGGCCACAGTAAATACAACATTACACAGAAAAAATTCCTCAAAGCTGAAGGTGGGCTCCTGAGAATCATCTGGATGCCGAAGAGACTCAAGGAAGAGATCAAGGGACGTCTACAGATGCGGGGGGAAGAACTCGGAATTCAGAACTTTCCTGATATGATTGCAGATGAAACTGTTGCATGCACGGAAGAAGAAGTGATGGCCTATATCACTGAGAAAGGACACCCCTGCGTGAACATGGATCCGCTGATGTAGGGATGTTGAGAAGAGCAAAAACTGATCAAACATAACGCGTTACGCATTACGGGTTTTTAAAAAGGAGACAAAATGGCACTGACAGGAATCCAGATTTTTAAGCTTCTGCCGAAGACAAATTGCGGTGAATGCAAATACCCGACGTGCCTGGCCTTTGCCATGGCATTAGCGTCAGGCAAGACTGAAATTGATGCATGTCCCCATGTAACCGAGGAAGCGCGAGGGCAGCTTTCGGAAGCGAGTGCCCCACCTATAAGGCAACTTAGCATCGGAGCCGGCGAATACGAGATTAAAATTGGTGGAGAGACTGTACTCTTTCGCCATGAGAAAACATTTTTTAATCAACCAGGGCTTGCTATCCTTATCACTGATGCCATGGATGAGGAAGAGACCAATAGGCGTTTTACCAAGGTAGGCCTTTTCCAGTACGATCGTATCGGCACAATACTTCGACCTGAGCTTGTAGCTATAAAATCTACGGGAAATGACGAAAAATTTCTAAGCCTTGTCAGAAAAGCCGCTGGAGAGCCATACGGGATAATTCTTATGACCCCGAAGCCTTCCCTGATGAAGGAGGCACTTGAGATTTCAAGGGCAAAAAGACCCTTGATTTATGCTGCAACAAGCGAGAATATTGAAGAATTTGGTTTTCTCGCAAAGGCCTTCAACTGTCCCCTTGCTGTTAAAGGCAACGGTATAGAGGAGCTGGCAAGCATGACTGAGAGGCTTACCTCCATGGGCTTGAAAGACCTCGTATTGGATACATCTTCAAGGAGCACGAAGGAAAGCTTTCAGGATCAGGTTATCATTCGGAGGGCAGCCCTGGTAGCTAAGTATAAACCGCTTGGATTTCCCACCATTACTTTTCCATGTGAGATGACAGACTCTTTGATGAAGGAGACCCTCATTGCATCGTGCTTTGTGGCAAAGTATGCTGGAATCATAGTTCTTTCCGATTTCGAAGGCGAAAGCATCTTCCCCCTCCTTCTCCAGCGAATGAATATCTATACAGACCCGCAGAGACCCATGACAACCGAAGAAGGTATCTATCCGATAAACAACCCGGATAATGGTTCTCCTGTGCTTGTAACGTGCAATTTTTCCCTCACCTATTTTATTGTAAGCGGTGAAATTGAAAATTCAAGGGTTCCAAGCTGGCTTTGCGTAATGGACACTGAAGGGTTGTCAGTCCTGACAGCTTGGGCAGCCGGCAAGTTTCTCGGTGATGGGGTGGGGGCATTCATCAGGAAAAGTGGTATTGCTGAAAAGGTTGATCATAAAAAGCTCATTATTCCGGGATATGCCTCAGCAATACTTGGAGAGCTTGAAGAGGAATTATCCGATTGGGAGATTCTTGTCGGACCACGTGAGGCAGCTCATATACCGGCATATATGAAGATGTGGAAAGCTTAGACGTGGTGCTGCATAGAGCAGATGGCATATGAGTAGCGAGTAGGATATGCACCGAAACACGGTTTATTTCGAATAAAGGGGATTAGGATGATACTCATAGGTGAAAATCTCAATATAATGTCAAAAAAAGTCGGCGAAGCGTTGAAACAGATGGACCCAGGTCCGGTCAGGGAAATGGCAGAAGCTGAAGCCAAAGCTGGTGTAGATATGCTGGATATCAACCTCGGTCCTGCACGAAAGGCCGGGCCGGAGATCATGGAATGGGTTATTAAAACTATTCGTGAAGTTACTGACTTACCTCTCTCCCTCGACACAACAAATGTAGAGGCAATTGAAGCGGGCTTAAGGATTCATGAAGGGAAAGCCCTCATCAACTCCATCTCGGCAAGGCCCGAAAGGATGGCTGCCCTCCTTCCCCTCGCAAAAAAATACAATGCCTCGTTTATCGGCCTTACCTTGGGAGATGAAGGGATTCCCCGTGATGCAAATGAAAGAGGTCTTCTTGCAGCGCAAATTCTCGCTGAAGCTGCCCAATACTCCATACCGGAAGAAGATATCTGGCTTGACCCTATTATTCTTCCCATCAATTCGCAGCAGCTGCAGATACAGGGATGTACCGAATTTGCAACCATGCTCCAGGAGCTTTTTCCCGACTGCAAGTCTACGGGAGGGCTTTCCAATGTGTCTAACGGTGTCCCAACGGACCTTCGTGGCATAATGAACAGGACCTACCTTATAATGCTCAAGAGGTACGGACTCTATTCGGCTATTGTGGATGCCTTCGATCAAGAAATACATGCAATAGCCAGGGATGAGAGGCCTGAGCTGGAAAAGCTTGTCCACAATGTAATGGATGGCGATGAAATCGATCTATCGAAGCTATCAAACGATGAATTACAATATGTGAAGACAACCCGCGTTCTTCTCGGGCAAACCCTTTATTCTGACTCCTGGCTGGAGCTATGAGCCTTTAAGAGCTCCAATAGTTTTTCTACCTGATACTGCGAATTTTCCAGGGCCTCATAGAGGGGTGCCATGAGAGAAATTGCTTTTTCCATCATAGCTTCTCTGCTTTCCTGGATAATCGATATGTCGCAACTGGTCTTTACTGCCGTGATAAGAATCATCCAAAAGAGAAGACCCTCGAAGGCCTCTTTGTTGAACCACAAAATATCTAAATGGCGGTTTATCTGTAATAAGTCACGTACCTCGTTATCATGAAGAAGGCTTGATATAAGGCCATATGTGTTTTCATGATCCTTATACCAATCCTGATGGATTGTGAGGAGTTTGATAATAGACACTGCCCGGGAAGCTGCCTCCCTGTCAAAACCCAGATCTGTAAGGGTCTGGACGATGAAGCGGCCGAGAAACCATTCATCTATCCAGCTCCGGCTCAATTCGCGTGCATCCCTTCCTGTGTCAGATGCAATCTCTCCAAGGGTGTGGACAAAGACCCAATTGCAGAGTGTATAAAAAACCAGATCATCTTCCTTGAGATTCTCTTCGATGTCGATGATATTTTTCTTGAAAATCTCTTTGTCATAGTGCAAGATGTT
>Ga0105097_10001192_pt1 | contig 12336 bp, 9 predicted proteins | sample PPLLak12cMay2015_FD_87035 | JGI IMG/M metagenome (GOLD analysis project Ga0105097, IMG submission 87035) | Freshwater sediment microbial communities from Prairie Pothole Lake near Jamestown, North Dakota, USA - PPLs Lake P7 Core (1) Depth... | ecosystem: Environmental > Aquatic > Freshwater >... | reverse complement strand
CAATGGCATCGCTCCCCTCATATCCCTGGACAGCAACCTCCTTGGAGGTGCCATCAACGCTGGACAACATAAACACGGGAAAGCTTTGGCCGTTGATCTCGACTGTTTTATTTTCCCGGGGGAGGAAATTTGGGGGGATTCGCCCGATATCAATCTTCGTTTTCAATGATGTTGAAGCCATCCAGATAAAGGGAATGAAGAAGAGAATTCCGACCGTCCAAATGAGGGCATGTTTGCCGAATTGTTCGAAGAACTTCCGGACCTTCACGGAAAATGGGCGCTGGTAACTGTTATATGACGCCATTGCATTACCCCGCGTAATAAGTGAACCGGTTGGAAGCTTTAAGCAAAGCGATCGTGCATAGAAGGATCACAATGAATAGAACCCATGCCATTGCCGAGGCGTACCCATAACGAAAATTGGTGAATTTATCATATAGGAAGACGCTATAGAACAAAGTGGAATCCATCGGCCTGCCCACAATGATCTCCACTTTTCCGACGCTGGCAAACCGGGCAAAAACGTATGCCTGCGAGAAGTACTGGAACATGAAGATGACCCCGGTGATAAGATTAAATAAGGTAATGGGTGATACCATCGGGATGGTAATATTCTTCAGACGGTTCCACCAATTCGCCCCATCCAACTCCGCGGATTCAAGGAGGGTTTGGGAAACATCCTGCAGACCGGACAGATAGATGATGATCGTTCCACCGATACCCCAGATACCCATCAGGATCAGTGCCGGTTTTGACCACAGTGGATCAAGGAACCAGTTCGGGCTGTGCACGCCAAACCAGCTTAATACCGTACTCAACAGGCCGTTATCCGGTTTCAGGATCCAGATCCAGAGCATGGTGGCAGCGATGGCAGGAACGATGGATGGCAGGAAGAAGATGACCCGGTAAAAGGATTGCCCCCTGACCTTAAGATTGAGCAGGATTGCGCACAAAAGGGAAAATATCAAATTGAGGGGTACGGCGATAATTACCATGTAGATTGTGTTCTTTACTGCGTTCCAGAACCGCTCATCGCGGAACATTGCCGCATAATTTGCGTACCAGGTTTGTTGTGAGGCCAGGATCCCCTGAAAATCCGTGAAGCTGTAATACAAGGACATGACCATCGGATAAAGGTTGAATATCAGGAATCCAACAATCCACGGGGAGATGAAGAGAAGACCCACCCTCAGGTTATGCCCTTCCATGCGGGTCAGTTTCCGCCTTTGCTTTTTCAGCGGTGTTTCAATAGATGCGGGTTGATCCATCTTCACCTCCAGGGGATTTCCGATAAATCAATATCAGGGGGTTCGCATTAGAAGCGAACCCCCCCCGATCAACATTCAGAAAATCCGGTTATTGCTTTAAGCTTTCCGCCAGTAGTGGTGCGAATTTCGCCTGGACTTCATCCAGAAGTGGTTTTGGATCGGCGCACTCCCGCAACACTTTCTCTTCCACCACTCCCATTTCATCCGTGAGTTCCTGTTGGATGGGGGAAGTCGTAAATTCAGTGGAAGCGGGATTTGCCATAATATTGATGAATGTATCAAATCCCTTTATCTCAGCAAACCGGGGATCCTCAGCTGCTTTCTTGCTCGTGGGCAGGTTGGCATTGTATGAAAACTCCTCAGCCACGATATCTGGAGATACCATCCAGTTCAACAGCTTGCCGGACCATTCCTTATTGGCAGCTTTAGACGGGATTAGCACCACAGTGCCTTGAACGACACCTGAGCCTTCTTTATCAGGATTACCGGTATCAACTGGGAAGGCAGTGATCCCATAATTAAGGCTGGGAGCGATCGCCGGAATGAAGTTGGGACCCACCTGCCACTCGCCATCCACCTGGAAGGCGGTTTTGCCGGCATAGAATAGCTGCTCGGAGGCCATGTAGTCACCCCCCGTAGCCACGAAATCCAACAGCTGCTGGGGTTTGATGCCGTCGCAGTAGAATTGTTGTTCCCATTTCATCGCGTTCACGACAGCATCGCTGTTCACGGTCAACTCGGTTCCGTCTGCGTTATACCAGGAGCCGTTGAAACGCTGGTCGTATAGGTCTATATGTCCCCAGGAAAAATCGGGGATGAACCCGGCCTGGGTGATATTGCCATCCGCGTCCATTTTGGTCAGCTGTTTCGACATCGCCACAAGTTCGTCCAATGTCTTGGGGGGCTTCTCCGGATCCAATCCGGCTGCCTTGAACATATCTTTGTTCCAGAACAAGGCGTAGATATCATGCCCCCACGGCAAGCAGAGATAAGTTTCTCCCATCTGGCAGGTTTTTAGCGGAGCTGCATAGAAATCCGCGAGGTCTATGTCGGATGTTTTTATGATGTCATTGAGAGGTTCGACAAAACCCTGGGCATCATAGGATTTCACCAGATCGCCGCCGCTCAGGATCAATACATCGGGAGGAGTGCTGCTATTAAGCGCTGTCACGATCTTATCAACCTCTACCGGCGCTGTCACTTCCACTTTCACTCCATTCGCTTCGCCGAATTTATTGAAAAGCTCCTGGAGCTGGGCAGGGTTATCTCCCCATTGGATCCAGACAGTCATCTTCTCCGGCTTTTCGGCAGCAGCGGGTGCTCCCCCGCCGCAGGCAGCAAGTAAAAAGGCAAACACCATCAAGACTGAAAACAGGGGTAATGCTTTTTTCATTTTGCTCTCCTTTTCAATTTTTTTACTGATTCTGACGGAACAGCGCAATTTTTTCTCTCGACCTCCTTGAATTATTATGGGCATCCGCATGATTGGCGGATGATCAATTCTGTCGGCAACAGGGTGAGCAACTCCACTTCCTCCTTACGGATCAACCGCAGGAGCTGCCGAAAGGCCACTCTGCCCACCTCCTCTGTGGGGGCGTGCACTGTGGTTAAAGCAGGTTGCAGGTGTTGGGCGAGGGTCAGGTCATCGAAGCCCACCACAACCACGTCCTGGGGAATCCTTATCCCCAGTTTATTCAAAGCCAGGAATGCTCCAAAAGCCCCTTCATCGCTTCCCCCAAAGATCGCGTCCGGTCTGTGCCCGTTTTGCATCATTTCCAGCACCACCCTAACGGATGTATCGGTGTTGAAATCTGCCTGAAAAACCAGGTTGGGATCGTAATCAATCCCGTGTTCCGCCAGAGAAGCAAGGTATCCCTGTTCGCGCCAGTTCGAGTCCTCGTTTCCCGGAGGTCCTTTCAAAAAAGCGATCCGCCTGCACCTATGGGTTTCAATCAGGTGATTGATGATGCTGCGGGTTCCATCTTTGTTTTCCACGGTTACGGTGGGGATGCGCAGTGTTTTCGGCGCGGATTCATAAAGGAGCATCATCGGGAAATTTATATGGTAGAGGGGGGTGATCTCGCGGATATCCAGGTTGCCGGTGAAGATGAGCATCCCGTCGGTGTTGTGCCTTCCAAAGGGCAGCCGCCTAGAAGGGTTGGTGTCGATCGCAGCCTGAGTAGCGATCAGCAGGTCATATCCAGCCGCGCTGGCTTCCAGCTCTATCCCGCGCATCATTAGCGAAAAGAAATCCTCACCAATGGAGGGAAGCAGCAGCCCAATGGTATTGGTCGTCCTCCTGGCCAGGTTGCGAGCCGCCGCCTGGGGTACATACCCCAGTTCGGCAACCGCCAGGCGCACCTTTTCTGCAGTGGCATCATCCACAGGCGCGGAACAATTTACGACGCGGCTGACGGTGGAAATCGATACTCCTGCCATTTCAGCCACGTCTGCGATCGTAATGGAAGAACCGGGTATTGAATCGTTCATGGGAAGGTAGTGAATGAAAGCGCTTTCGAAAGCGTTTTCATGAGTATAGCAAAATCATCTTGGAAAGTCAATTCCCGGTTTGCATGACGCAATTATGATCATTTAATCTCGATCGTTACCTGGAAGTACTTCGGCAGGCTCACCCCCTCACCGGAGGCGCGTTTATAAACCAGCTCCAGTAAAGTGGTCCCTGCTTTCAAGGTTTGAAAGGTCAGCACTTCGGTTCCACCCGCGACCGGGTCCTTTCCCACCGGGGTATACTGAACATCTTTCGAAGCTTCCAGTAAGTTCGGATCCAGCGTTTTTACCTGCCAGGAGTACCCGTTGATCGGGTCGCTAGGCAGGTGTACCTGAAGGATTTCACCGGTTTTCATTTGGATGGTCTGCCCGTTTGACCTCTCATCCAGATTCACCGTACGCGGGCCGGAACCGCAGCCCGCCAGGAGGGTTAGTACAGCAATCCAGATTAGAATGATGGAACAGTTGTTTTTCATGGCGGTCCTCAATGACTCTTATTTAATATTGAAGCTGCATTCTGCAATTATTTTTTTATCGAGGTGCTAACTTTATTATCCAGTCAGAACCCGCACCAGTCAAGCATTCCGCTCCTCGTTCACTTTCATCAGCGGGAGAGATGCCAGCCTTTCGCCCAAACCCGCTCCCCCGAGACCTCCCGCGTCCGGATCGTTCGATCCGCGACCTCCCAGATCTCGGAGGAGAAATTCTCGATGAAATACCGGTCGTGGACCACAGCCAGCACGGTTCCTTTGAACTCGCGCAGTGCCTGCTCGAATTGCACCCGCGCGGGGATATCCAGGTGGTTGATGGGTTCATCCAGCATCAGAAAATTGCACCCCTCCGCCACCAGCGAAGCCAGGATCAGCCTGGCGCGTTCACCATAGGAAAGCCGTTCCACTGGGGTAAAGACCTCATCTCCCTTAAAGAGATACCGTGAAAGGAACGCACGAGCTTCCGTTTCGTTCCAGCCGGTGCTGACCTGGATCAGCTCCAGCGGGTTCCCCGCGCCTTCCAGCTCGCCGTGCTCCTGGCTCATGTAACCTATCTTCACCCGCGCCCCCAACCGCGCCCGCCCGGTAAGCGGCTCCAGTTCGCTGCGGATGATCCTCAACAGTGTGGTCTTGCCGCTTCCATTTGCGCCTATGAGCGCCACCCTGCGCCCGAACCGCAACCGCAGGGTAACATCCTCCAGTAGCACCAATTCTCCATACCCGGCACTGAGATGTTCCAGCACCAGCACATCCCGACCGGTTTCTCCCGCATCCTGGAACGCGATCTTCATCTCCCAGCCCTGCTTGGGTTTTTCCACCCTATCCGGAGAATCCAGATAGCGCTCCAGCTTGGTCTCGCGCGCCTTCGCTTTTTTGGCCACCTTCTTGGCAATGCCCTGCACGTGATCCTTCATCCCCTTAAGTTTCATCTCCGGACCACCAATGCGAATGGAGCTGGCCTGGCGCTCGTTGTAGGCAGCGCTTTCCTTCTCCCTCAAGATGTCCTGCTTCATGCGGTGGATCTCCGCCTGCTGGTCGCGGTACTGCGACCATTGTTTTTCCCGCTCCGCTTCTTTTTGGGCAACAAAATCAGTGTAATTTCCCTCATAACACTTGAGCCGGTGGCTGCGCTCATCAATCTCCAGGATGCGCGTGACGGTGGCATCCAAAAAAGTGCGGTCGTGCGAAACGACCAGCGCTGCTCCGCGGAAGGACCGTAGCCAGGCTTCCAGCCATTCCAGCATGGCGATATCCAGATGGTTGGTGGGTTCATCCAGCAGGAGCAGCTTTGGCTGCGAAAGCAGCACGCCAGTCAGCGCCAGGCTGGTCTTTTGCCCGCCGCTCAATTTTGGCACGTGGAAATCGGGGGGGATACCATCCAATCCCAGCGCTGCGAGCGTTTGCAGTGCCCTGCCTTCGTTTTCCGCCGCGCGGGTGATCCGCTCCAGCAGACCGCTATACTCGGCTCCCAACGCCGGGTCCGCGGGCGCGGATGCGAGCCGCGCGGAAACCGCCTCCAGCCGTGCTTCAAGCGTGGTCAGGTCTCCCGTGCTCGCGTTGAGAAAAGACCGAACCGTCTCACCATCCGCAAATTGGAATCCCTGGGGGAGGTAACCTGGGACAATGTCAGCTGGGTTCAACCGCACTGAGCCGGAATCGGCCCCCTCCAGCCCCAGGATGATCCGCAGCAGGGTGGATTTCCCGGACCCGTTGGGTCCCACCAATCCCGCCCGCTCCCCGGGGAGCAGGGTGAAAGTAACCTCGCTCAGAATCTGAGCTAAATTGAATGATTTTGAAATGTTATTAACTGCTAGCATGGCAAACCTGTATTTTAATGAAAAACCACGGGCAAATGCCCGCGGTTAAATGCACAAACCGGGATCATTACCCAAAAAACGTCAGGTGTGTTAGTTGCTGTTTGTCATTCTGTCTGCCTAGTTAGTGGACCCAATAATTATATCATTATTGGTTTAGTGGTTCGTTTTGTAGGGCGGGCAAATGCCCGCCGAAAACGGCAGGCAGGGGCTTGCCCGACAACCTCACTCAACGATTCTTTCATCCACCCATCGATACCCGCTGAGCGCCCAGAGGATCACGTTCGTCCCGTAGAACACCCACACCAGGCAGAAGAAGATATTGGAGATGTTCCCCATCCCCAGGTTGTAGATCTCGCCGGTGATCTCGGTGGCAAACCAACAGGTGGCTGCGATGGCCACCATCCATGCATTTGTTTTAGGGTAAAGCCCTCGCCGCACGGTCTCCCACGCCAGCCACATGGTGGTGCAGAAGAAGGCGGTGTAAGCCGGGGCGATGGCGGCATGCCCCACCCTCGCCACATCCTTCCATAGGACCACCAGGATGACCGCCGCCAAACCATAGATCAGCACCGGCAGCCAGGCATCCCTGGGGGTGAACTTGCGGAAAGCCGACCAATCCCGCCCCACGCGGATGATCAGGAAGATATGGGCGATGATCGAGAGCACCCCGCCGATCATGAAGACCGAGGAACCCACCGAGAGCGCCGGGCTGACCACCACCACGCTCATGAGGATATCAGTGGGCAGCATGCAGCAGAAAGCCAGCAACAGCAGCAACCAGTCGCGTTTTTCCAGTTTGTGCTTTCCGGTGATAAGCACCAGCACAAAGGCGATCAGGGTGATCACCGGTTTCATCGCCGCCGGGTAGAGGCTGCCGGTCTGATAGAAATAGTTCATCCAGTCAGCGGCGAAAACGGAGCCCGCGATGAGCAGCGCCAGCCCAACCAGGATCACCACCCAGATGAGCTTTGGGCTACGTTGAACAGGTTCACTTTGCGTTGTCATATGTAAGCTCCAGTCTAGGAATTTGTTCTTCTAAATGAATGTCCCCACGAGAATAAGTGCTGCAGAGATGGTGAAGATGAAAGGACAAAGTCTGAATGGCAAGAACTTTACTTTGAAACCGGTAAAAATGGACACCAAAGCCAACACGATCAAACAGATGGCGGAACAGGCATAAACAGCCAAGGATACATCGTTTGAAGGATTTACAACAGTAACGAGCACAACGAGCGTACCAATAAAAATCAGGCTAACGCCTTCAACAATCCACTCCATAGTGATGATATCCTTATTGTCCTTGCTGATCTCGCCAAAACCCTTTACGACCGAACTTGTCGGAATTAGGTGGGCAATTCCCCAAATGGCTGTAAGTCCGGCACCGATGTATAACAAAACAATATTTATCATGGCTGCTCCTCCCCGCGAACAAATTTCGATGAAATATTTTATTCTAAGGGTTTTTGATTCTTGCTATTACTAGCGGCCTTCCGGATGATCTGCTGCCATTCTTTCAGACGCTCGCCAATCTCCCGTTCATAGCCCTCCCCGGTAGGCTCGTAGAAGAGCATACCGTCGTATTCGCCGGGCAGGTACTGTTGGGGGATGAAGTGCCCCGGGTAATCGTGCGGATACTTGTACCCTTCGCCGTGACCGAACCCTTCCGCATCGCGGTTGGAATCCATCAGGTGGGTGGGCACGGTACCCATCCCCTCCCGGTGGATCAGCTCCTGCGCTTTGAAGACTGCCCCCACCGAGTTGGATTTCGGAGCAGTTGCCAGGTAGAGCGTGGCTTCGGTGATGGGGTAGATGCCTTCCGGCATGCCGATATACTCGAACGCGTAGGCGGCCGAGGCTGCCACCTGCATGGCGCGCGGATCGGCCAGGCCGATATCCTCGCTGGCCAACACCACCAACCGCCGCAGGATAAAGCGCGGATCCTCGCCCGCAGCCAGCATCTTCGCCAGCCAGTAGAGCGCAGCATCCGGGTCGGAGCCGCGCACAGATTTAATGAAGGCGGAGATCGTGTCATAGTGCGCGTCGCCGTTCTTATCGTAGAGCAGCGCCCGCCTCTGGATCGACTCCTGCGCGGTTTCCAAGTCAATGCGGATCGCCCCATCCGCGCCGAGGCGGGAGCTTTCCACCGCCAGTTCAAGCGCGTTCAGCAGGTTCCGAGCGTCGCCGTTGGCCAGGTCGAGCAGGTGCGCCCGGGCGTCCGGATCCACGCGGATCTCCCTCCCGCCGTAGCCTCTATCGGGATCGGAAAGGGCTCGATCGAAGATGAGCGCAAGCTCTTGTTCCCCGAGCGGTTTGAGCATGAAGATGCGTGATCGCGAGACCAGAGCGGGGATGACGTCAAAATAGGGGTTCTCGGTGGTGGCGCCGATGAGGGTGATGATCCCGCTTTCCACGTGCGGCAGGAGGGCATCCTGCTGGGCTTTGTTCCAGCGGTGAACCTCATCCACAAATAGGATCGTGCGGTGCTGGTAGAGCCTGCGCCGCTCTTCAGCGGCTTTTATGATGGCGCGCAGGTCCGCAACACCAGCCAGCACCGCCGAGATGGAAACGAACTCGGCTTTGGCATGGGCGGCAATCAAACGCGCAAGGGTGGTTTTGCCCGTGCCGGGCGGACCGGTGAAAAGGATGGAGGAAAAAAGTTTGTCGGATTCGATCGCCCGGTGCAGCAGCCGCCCCGGGGCGATGATCTCCTCCTGCCCTACGAACTCATCCAGCGTGCGCGGGCGCATCCTGGCTGCCAGCGGCGCTTCGTGCTGCATCCGTTCGTTCAGTGCATGATCGAAGAGATCCATGAGAAGAAAATTATACCGCCCCACCCCGTCCCTCCCCAAATCAAAAGCTGATTTGGGGAGGGTGCCGAAAGCGGGAGGGGTCGGAAGGTGCCGAATGCGGGAGAGGTGTCAGTGTTAGGTTAGCCGGCCATCCGCCAAACACCAAATAAGAATCACTCCTTTTCAGGGTTACTCCTATTTTACGACGACCTTCACCGGCAGGCTGCAGAGCACAGTGGTGCCCTGCACCAGCGCCCAATTGGTGGTATAGGTGCCGGGGTCAGTCGGGGCGGTCATATCCACCCGCAGGGTCACCGTGGCTCCCGGCGGAACGGTTTCTTTGAGGTCGTAGGCTTTCGCATACTTCTGCATTTCGGTGCCGGTCATGTACTTGTAGTCGATGGCGGTCACTTCCCAGGCTTTTCCGCTGGTGTTTTTCACTGTCCAGGCAGCATCAAAATCATCCCCCGGCTCCAGCACGGATCCCAGTTTTGGTGAAACCGACACCTGGCAGATGGAGCTGGTCACCGTGGTTGTGAAGGTTGGAACTGTGCCGCTGGTCGCATTGGTGAAATAGGTATAAGCCACCTCCCCGGCGGAACCATCCAGGCGGATTGTCACCTTTTCCACATCCTTAACCACGGCGGGCAGAAGCGCGGCAAATTTGATGGGTCCGCCCTGGCCGGAGTTGATGGTTCCAACCTCCACATTGTTCTCGGAGAAAGTGGCATACGGACCTATGCGGATCTTTATAACCTGTTCGGGCAGGAAATTATCCGCCTCCACGGTCACCGCGGTGTTTTCCTCCACGCCAAGGATGGTGATCGAGGCTTTGGGCTTCAAGGTAACGACTGCGGTGGAGGTTGCAGCCGGAAACACAAAGGGGGTGTAAGTGGGGTACGGGGTGTATGTAGGGAACGGTGTTGCGGATGGCAGCAGGGTTTGCGATGGGACCAGGGTGGGAAGCCCCGGGGAAGGCGTGGCTGTCAGTTCTTTGCCAAAATCGACGTCCGGAATCCCGCCGGCTTGCGTCAGAATAACATCCAACGCCTGTTTTATCTCCTCCTGGGGCACCGCAGGGATCGGCCCGGGGGTGCTGCAGGTAGCCAGGACCATCATAACCATGACACTTATGAATATTTTTTTCGATCTCATATTTCACTCCTGCTTCATTTAGTATACATGATGCAGACGACGAGGTTCGAAATATTGTTCCTTACTTACCCTCCCCCAAGATCTCCAGCTTTGACATCGAGGCGATCTAGCGCTTGAAGCCGACCGAATCGAAAAACACATCGATCCTCTCATCCCCATCCTGGATGCTGGCATCCACCATCAACCCTCCAGGTCTTCGGCTACCCTACCGTCATTTGCAGGGAGAGGAACCCGCCCCGCTATCCCCCCTCCACGCTCACGTTGTGAGCACCGACGATATCCCCCAGGCGCCGTAAAAGCTCCTCGCAGATGCCGGTGGTATCGTTCGGGAAATCAAGCATATAGCGGTGGCCGTTCTCCACCAGCAGCAGGGCAAAATGGTCCTGCCCCGGGCAGGAGTGCAGGAAGCCCAGCAATCGTTGCAGACGGCGTTTATCCTGGTCCTTGTTGCCGCTGGAGCGCAGTTCCACCTTGAGCACGCGCTGCGCCTTCTCCTCCCCGGGCGCGGTGATGAGCGGCGGTAAAACTTCCGGCAGCGGGGGGGAGGCTTGAGCAACCGCGGCCATGGTTTGCGCATCCACCAACGGTTCCGGCGCGGGTTGGGTAATCTTTTCCAGAACCGCTTCCAGCGTTTCCCTAGCTCTGGTTGGCGGTTCCGCGGGGGCGGTCATTTGCTCCATAAGCGGCGGCTCGGGTTGAGCGGAGGCCTGCAAGGGAGGATCCTCCCAATCGGGCGGGGGCGGTGGGTCCTCCGGCGGTGCGTCCTCCAGCTCCGGCCTAATCCCCGTGGAACCCTGGCTTGCGTGGGTTTCCGCGGGCGGGGCATCCTCCGCAAGCTCATCCGGCTGCACATTGAAGAACTTATCCACCAGCACCTTGGGGTCGCCGCTCTGCGCATCCAGTTTCCCCTCGGCGCAGATGACCGTATCCGTTTTCAGCAGGTCGTGGTACTTCTCCCAGGTTTTGGGGAAGATCACCAGCTCCACCTTGCCCTGGATATCCTCCAGCGTGGCAAAGCCCATCGGCTTGCCCTCCCTGGTGCGGATCTGGCGCACGGTCGTCAGCAGCCCGGCTACGGTCACCTTCTCACCCTTACCCGCCTCGCCAAGCTGGGCGGAATAGTGGCTCACCTTGCGCTCCAGCACCGGCATGTAGATCTTGAGGGGATGATCGGATACATACAGCCCCAGCAGTTCCTTTTCCCAGGCAAGCTGCTCGCGGGTATCCGTGCTGGCGATGGCGGGCAGCACGATCCGCTCCTCCACGCCTTCCGCGGCGCCGAAGATGCTCAGCTGCCCCTTGTTCGCGGCGCGGAAGTGGCTGGCGCTGATGGCGCAGACCTGGTCCAGCGCGGCCAGGATGACACGGCGCGGTCCGAAGCAATCCAACGCCCCAACCCGCACCAGGCACTCCAGGGTGCGCTTTCCCACATGGGCAAGGTCCACCCGGCGGGCGAAATCGTTCAGGTCGCGGAAAGGCGCCTCGCTGCGGGCGGCGATGATCATATCCACCGGATCGCGCCCCACGTTCTTAATGGCACCCAGTCCGAATCGGATGGATGCCCCGCCCTCGGGGCAATCCTCGATGGTGAAATCCCAGCCGCTGGTGTTCACATCCGGCGGAAGCACGTCGATCCCCATCACCTTGCAGTCGGCAATGTACCAGGCCACTTTTTCCATCTCGTTCTTGGAAGCCGAGAGCAGCGAGGTCATGTATTCCGCGGTGTAGTGGCACTTGAGGAAAGCCGTCTGCACTGCGATCACGCCGTAATCGGCGGCGTGGCTCTTGTTGAACCCGTAGCGGGCAAAGTTCTCCCAGTCGCTGAAGATCGACTCGGCTTTGTCCTTGGGGATGCCATTCTTCCCACAGCCCTGCACGAACTTCTCGCGGTGCTTGGCCAACGCGTCGGCATTCTTTTTGGAGATGGCCTTCCGCAGCTCATCAGCATCCGAGGGGCTGTAGCCGGCCAGCGACATGGCCGCGAACATCACCTGTTCCTGGTAGATCGGGATGCCGAAGGTCTCGCTCAGGATCGGTTCGAGCAGCGGGTGGGCATAGGATACTGGTTCCTGCCCGTGCATGCGCAGGATATATTTCGGGATGAATTCCATCGGCCCGGGGCGGAAGAGTGCCACCATGGCGATGATGTTGGCCAGGTTCTTTGGCTTCATTTGCACCAGGTAGCGGGTCATGCCCGTGCCCTCCAGCTGGAAGACGCCGGCAGTCTCGCCCTTGCCCAGGAACTCGAAGGTTGCAGGGTCATCGAGGGGGATGGAGTGCAGATCCAGATTTATCCCGTGGCGTTCCT
>Ga0105097_10001190_pt1 | contig 12343 bp, 8 predicted proteins | sample PPLLak12cMay2015_FD_87035 | JGI IMG/M metagenome (GOLD analysis project Ga0105097, IMG submission 87035) | Freshwater sediment microbial communities from Prairie Pothole Lake near Jamestown, North Dakota, USA - PPLs Lake P7 Core (1) Depth... | ecosystem: Environmental > Aquatic > Freshwater >... | reverse complement strand
TCGCTCCAGCGCGCGCAGCTGCTCGCGCGCGCCGTTCAGCTGGCGCTCGGCGGCGATCACCGCGTCGTCGAGCTCGCTGTGGCGCTGCTGCGCGTCGGCCAGTTGCAGGTCCAGTTCCTCGAAGCGAGCTTCGCCAAGGCTGCGGCGCTCGCGCAGCGCGTTGAGCTGCGCATTCAGCTCGGCCAGTTCGCCATCGAGTTGGCTGCGCCGTGTCTGGCTGGCTTCGGCCTGCTGCGTCAGGCGCAGCAGCTCCACCTGCGTCTGGTGGGCACGGGTCTGCGCTTCGGCCGCTTCGCGCCGCACCGTGGCCAGGCGCAGCGAGGCTTCGGTGTAGGCCGCCTCGACACGCACGCTGGCGCTGCGCGCCTCGTCGGCGATCAGGCCCTGGGCGCGGTGCTGGCGTTCCAGGTTCTCGATCTCCTGCTGCCGCGCCAACATGCCGGCCTGTTCAGAATCGGGCGCGTAGAAGCTCACAGCGTACTGCGACACCGCATGGCCTTCGCGCGACATGATCACTTCGCCATGCGTCAGCTGGCTGCGCGCGGCCAGCGCCTCGTCGAGGCTGGCGGCGGTGTATACACCCTCGAGCCAGTCGTTGAGCAGCGCCTGCAACCCGGCATCGTTCAGGCGCAGCAGCTCCGACAGGCGCGGCAGTGTGCGGTGCGTGCTGGCCATGGCGCCGGCGGTGGACGAATAGAAGGCCAGCCGCGTCGGCGGCGCGTCGGCGGCAAAGGCGCGCACCGCTTCCAGCCGCCCCACCTCCAGCGCGTTGAGCCGTTCGCGCAGCGCGGCTTCCAGCGCGGTTTCCCAGCCGGGCTCGATGTGCACCCGGGTCCACAGGCCTTGCAGGCTGTCCAGCCCATGCTTGGTCAGCCAGGGCTTGAGCTTGCCGCTGCTCTGCACCTTGTCCTGCAGCGCGCGCAGTGCCTCCAGCCGCGCGCCCAGCTCGGCCTGGCGCGAGGCTTCATTCGCGGCCGACTGGGCCTGTGTGCGGCGCTGCTCGTCCAGACTCTGCACCTGCCCTTCCAGCTCGTGCAACCTCGCCTCGGCCGTAGCCTGGCCATCGTTCAGCGCCGCGCTGTCGCGCTGCAGCTGCTCCAGCTTGTGCAGGTCGGGAAGCGCCAGTCCCTGGCGCTCGCTGCCAAGCCGCTCATGGCGCTGCTGCAGTTGGCGCAACTGGTCGTCGACGCTGCGGCTTTCGGCCGCCAGCACCTGGATCTGCTGCTGCACCTCGGTCACTGCGCTGCGCTGCTGGCTGCTGCGCTGCTGCGCCTCGCGCACGGCGTCTTCCAGCGCGGGCAGCTGCTGCGACTGCTCTTCGGCCTGCGCCGCCTGCAGCTGCGATTGTTCGTCGGCGGCCTGCAGCGCCTCGGCGATGCGTTCCAGCTCGGAATGGGCCTCGGCCTGGCGCGCGTCCCATTGGTCGTTCTGCGCCTTCAGCTCGGCCAGGCGCGCCTGGGCGCGTTCGCGGCCTTCGACCACGTAGCGGATGCGTTCTTCCAGCCGGCTCACTTCCAGCGCGGCCTCGGCCAGTTCACCCTGGCGTTGATGCAACGCATCGCCCCCGGCATAGTGCGCCTGGCGCACGTTGTCCATCTCGGCCTCGACATGACGCAACTCGGCCACGCGAGCCTCCAGCGCGGTGGTGGCTTCCAGCAGCGCGGCATGGGCACGCTGCTCCTCGCCGGCCGCGTCGCGGTGCTTGAGGAACCAGAACTGGTGCAGCTTGAGCGTGCTCTGCTCCTGCAGCGCGCGGTATGTCTGCGCGACCTCGGCCTGCTTCTCCAGTTTTTCGAGGTTTGCGTTCAGCTCGCGCAGGATGTCGTCCACGCGGGTCAGGTTCTCGCGCGTGTCCTTCAACCGGTTCTCGGTCTCGCGGCGGCGCTCCTTGTACTTGGACACGCCGGCGGCTTCTTCGAGGAACAGGCGCAGCTCCTCCGGGCGCGATTCGATGATGCGGCTGATCGTGCCCTGGCCGATGATGGCGTAGGCGCGCGGCCCCAGGCCGGTGCCCATGAACACGTCCTGCACGTCGCGGCGGCGCACCGGCTGGTTGTTGATGTAGTAGCTGGAGCCGCCGTCGCGCGTCAGCACGCGCTTGACGGCGATCTCGCCGAACTGGTTCCACGGCCCGCCGGCGCGCGCATCGCTGTTGTCGAAGACCAGCTCCACGCTGGCCCGGCCGGCGGGCTTGCGCTGGCCCGATCCGTTGAAGATCACGTCCTGCATCGACTCGCCGCGCAGTTCGCTGGCCTTGCTTTCGCCTAGCACCCAGCGCACCGCATCCATGATGTTGGACTTGCCGCAACCGTTGGGGCCGACCACGCCGACGCGCTGGCCGGGCAGCGCGAAGGTGGTCGGATCGCTGAAGGACTTGAAGCCGGAGAGCTTGATCTGGTTGAGGCGCATGGCGGGCCGGCAGCGGCGAATCGAGCCTGAAGAATCAAGCTAAGTGTTTGATTTAGAACGACTATTCCCAATAGCCGCAGCTCGCGATCATATCATCGGCTAGAGCATCTCCTCAGGCACGAAGGGCTCCAGCAGGTCGAGCAGCAGGCGGCTGCCGAAGTCGGTGTCGGGCTCGAAGGCCTCGACGTGAAGATCGCTGTCGCCAGCGGCCCAATGCAGCGTGCGACCGTCGGCATCCAGGTGCAGCCGGTAGGCACCTTCGCGCATCAGTTTCGTCAGCAGCGCGTGCAGTTCCTCGGCCAGCTCGGGGCTGCGGATCAGCAGGCCGAACTCGGTGTTCAGGTCGCGCGAGCGTGGGTCGAAGTTCATCGACCCCAGAAACACCCGCTCGCGGTCGACCAACGCGGCCTTGGCATGCAGGCGCAGCACGGTGCCGCCAGCCAGCAGTTCGCGCAGCACGCGCCCACCGCGCGCGGGGCTCCATTCGTAGAGCGCGACGCCCTCGCGCAGCATCGCCGCACGGTACTTGCGGTAGCCCAGGTGCACGGCCGGCTCGTCGGTGGCGGCCAGCGAGTTGGTCAGCAGCGTCACCTGCACGCCGCGCCGACGCAGCTCGGCCAGCGCGGCCACACCCACCGGCCCGGGGATCAGGTAAGGCGAGACGATCACCAACTCGTGGCGCGCGCGCTGGATGGCCTGCGCCACCAGCAGCCGTACCTGCGCGCCGCTGGTGGCCAGCATGCCGATGTCCGTCGCGACCTCCTCGTTCTCGATCTTGTCCGGCGAGTCATAGGCCACGCTACCCAGCGCCAGCCGCAACGGCAGGTGGCCCTGGTCGAAGGCCTGCGCCAGCTCGGGATCGGCCTGCCGGGCCCGTTCCACTGCCGCACATTCGACCGTGTCACAGCTGCCGTCGAGCTCCCTGGCCAGCGCGGCACGCCGCTGCGGCGCGGACAAGGGCTCGTCGACCACGCTGCGCAGCTCGTGGCTGTAGTCGCTGTTCCAATACAGGTCGAAGGCACTGGTCATCTGCAGCACCAGCGGGCCGGCGACCAGCACGTCGATGTCGACGAAGCTGCCCTGTGCGGCCGGCAGGAAATAGGCATTGCCGATGTTGCGACCGCCCGCCAAGGCCAGTGCACCATCGGCCACCAGCAGCTTGTTGTGCATGCGGCGGTGCAGTCGCTCGTCGCCCAGGGCCGAATCGAGCAGGCGGCCGATGTGGCTGTCGCGCCCTGCGAGGAAGGGGTTGAACAGCCGCACCTCGATTCCAGGCAATGCGGCCAGTCCCAGCCACAGCGCGTCGTCGCCGGCCGTGTACAAGTCGTCGAGCAACAGCCGCACCTGCACGCCGCGTGCAGCCGCGTCGCGCAGTGCCCTCATCAGTGCGCTGCCCGCGGCGTCGCTCCTGAACTGGTAGACCTGCAGGTCGATGGAGCGCGTGGCCCGCTCGATCAGCATCAGCCGCAACTGCAAAGCCTGGACCCCGGAACTGACCAGACGGAAGCCGCTGAGCTCGCCTGGCGGCACCGAGGTTGCGGCCAGCTTCACCAACGGACTGCCGGGCTCGGGCTGCAGTGCGCCGCCCCAGGGGCGCTGCGAGACGTCGGGCAGCGACATGCAGCCAGCCAGGACCCCGGCGCACAGGGTCAGCAACAACAAGCGGCAAGTTCGCAGAGGCCGTCGAAGCCGACGGGGTTTGGGCGTGGAATATGGCGTTTGCAAGGGCCGCGGATGGTAGCATCGCGCCCCCTCGTTTTCCCGGTGACGCCCCAGCGCTTCTCGTCCATGGCCCGCAAGTCCGCAAAGTCCTCCGCCGTCCTTGCTGCGAGCCAGCGCCAGGCGCCCGAAACGCCGCCCACGCTGCCGAGCAAGGAGTTGCAGGTCTTTCCGAATCCGGCGCCTGAGCGCGACTACCTGATCCGCTTCCAGCTGCCGGAGTTCACCTGCCTGTGCCCGCTGACCGGGCAGCCCGACTTCGCGCATTTCAGCATCGACATCGTCGCCGACCGGCGGTGCGTCGAGCTGAAGAGCCTGAAGCTGTACTTCTGGAGCTACCGCAACGAAGGCGCCTTTCACGAGAAGGTGACGAACACCGTGCTCGACGACGTCGTCAAGGCGATCGCACCGCGCTTCATTCGCGTGACCGCGCGCTGGTACGTGCGCGGCGGCATCTACACCGACGTGGTGGCCGAGCACCGCAAGAAGGGCTGGAAGCCAGCGACGGCGGTGACGCTGCCGCCTGCCGGGGCGGCGACCGGACTGTCCGGCTGAAGCCATGGCCGAATTGCAGGCTGCGCTGGTCCTGGAGACACCGCGCCTGCGCCTGCGGCCCTTTACCGCCAGCGACTGGCCTGCCTATGCGCAGATGTGCGCCGATGCCGAAGTCATGCGCTACATCGGCACGGGCCAGGTGCAGAGCGCCGACGAAGCCTGGCGCAGCCTGGCCTTCTTCCTGGGCCACTGGTCGCTTCTCGGCTACGGTGTGTGGGCGCTGGAGCACCGCGCCAGCGGCACGCTGCTCGGCCGCGTCGGCTTCATCGACCCGCCTGGCTGGCCGGGCTTCGAACTGGGCTGGCTGTTGGGACGTGCGCATTGGGGACAGGGCTATGCGCGCGAAGCCGCCGCGGAGGCGCTGCGCCATGCTTTCGAGGTGCTGCAGCGCGACAGCGTCATCAGTCTGATTCGCCCGGGCAACCAGCGCTCCGTGGCCGTGGCCGAGTCCATCGGCGCCACGCTGCAGGGCAGCGTACAGATGATGGGCAGCGACGCGCTGGTCTACGAAGTGCGGCGCGGCAGATGACGCCGTCCACCCCGCGCCCGGCCTACCAGAAGTACGACCTGATCGTGCAGCCCAGTTGCATCGACGGCCTGGGCGTGTTCGCCGCGCAGGTCATCGCCGCGACGCGCAAGATCGGCGAGATCCGTGGTGAGTCGATCAGCGTGGCCGATGCGCGCATCCGCGCCACGCGCAGCGAGCGCATCATGATCGTCGAGCTCTCGCCGCGCCGCGCCATCGACTTCAGCAGGTCGGCGGACCCGATGCGCTACACCAACCATTCCTGTCAGCCCAACGCGCGGCTGGACATCAGCCAGGGCCGCGTCGAGTTCTACGCACTGCGCGCCATCGCCGTGGGTGAGGAGATCACCGTGCACTATGGTGCGACGCACCACCAGGGACAGCTGACCTGCCGCTGTGGCGCGGCGGTCTGCATCGGCCGGCTGTAGACCTTCAGTAGGTTTCCTGGTGCAGCCGGCCCTCGCGCTTGAGCGCGGCGCCAAGCGTGTCCCAAGGCAGGCCGGATTCGTCGGCGATGTCGCGCAGCGCCAGCACCACGCCCTCTTCCATGCTCTTCAGCCCGCAGACGTAGATGCAGGTGTTGGCATCGTGCAGCAGCGCGGCGAGGTCGGCGGCACGCTCGCGCATCAGGTCCTGCACATAGCGCTTCGGCTGTCCCGGCGTGCGCGAGAAGGCCAGGTTGATGTCGATGAAGTCCTTGGGCAGGCTTTGCAGCGGGCCGAAGTAAGGCAGTTCCTGCTGCGTGCGCGCTCCGAAGAACAGCATCAGCTTGCCGCTTTCGAACTTGGCGGTCTGGCGCAGCCGGCGGCGCCATTCGGTCATGGCGCGCATCGGCGCGCTGCCAGTGCCGGTGCAGACCATGACGATGTTCGAGCGCGGGTGGTTCGGCATCAGGAAGCTGCTGCCGAAGGGGCCGATGACTTGCACCTTGTCGCCGAGTTTCAGGTCGCACAGGTAGTTGGAAGCCACGCCGTGCACCGGCTTTCCCTGGTGGTCTTCGGTAACGCGCTTCACCGTCAGCGAAATGTTGTTGTATCCCGGCCGCTCGCCGTTGCGAGGGCTGGCGATCGAGTACTGCCGCGCATGGTGCGGACGGCCGGCCGCATCCACGCCCGGCGGCACGATGCCGATCGACTGACCTTCCAGCACCGGGAAGGGCATCGCCCCCATGTCGAGCACGATGTGATGCGTCTGGCTGCCGAAGCCGGCCTCGGTGCAGTTGAAGTTGCCCACCACGCTGGCCGTGACCGGGTTCTTCGGGCCGTACAGGTTGGTGTAGGCATGGGCGGCCGACCACGGTGGCAGCGTCGCGGCATAGGCGGTGGAGCTGAAGACGCCTGACGCAGAGGCAGGTTCAGGCGCCGCCGCGACCAGCACCGGCTCCGCTGCGTCGGCCAGGTCCACACCTTCGGCAGCCAGCATCTCCGGCGTCAACTCAGCCGGCAGCACGTCCCACTGCAACTGCTCCTCGACGCTGTAGGCCTTGATGCGCGGCATGCTGCGCCAGTTGTCGATCGAGCCCGTAGGGCACGGTGGGATGCAGGCCATGCACAGGTTGCACTTGTCCGCATCGACCACGTAGTTGCGCGAGTCGTGCGTGATCGCGCCCACCGGGCATACCGATTCGCAGGTGTTGCAGCGGATGCAGATCTCCGGGTCGATCAGGTGCTGCCGGATCACGACGGTTTCGGCGGGGGCGTTCATGGCAGGGTCCGTGGTGACTTGGGGCATTCTCAAGCAAACGCCGCGGAACCGGCTCCGCCGGGCCGCTTGCGTTGCCCCGTTGATGGGGAGCGGGGAAGCCGCCGCGGGGGTGGGCCTAGCTGAAGCGGACGTACTCGAAGTCCACCGGCTGGCGATTGATGCCCATCATCGGCGGCGCGATCCAGTTGGCGAACTTGCCCGGCTCGACCACCCGGCCCATCAGGCTGGCCACGAAGGCGCGGTCCTCGTCGGTCGGCAGCCACTGCTCGACGTTCTGATTCCATTCGTGGTCGTGCACCACACGGCCATCGGGTGACACCTTCACGCCGGACAGCGAGCCGATGTTGCGGTGGAAGGCCTTGTGCGGCACCTTCAAGCGGAAGGGAATGCCGGCCTTTTCGATCACCTTGTTCCAGCGCTCGACGCCGCCGACGCTGTCCTTGATGTAGTCGTCGCGCAGCACCTCGTTCAGCGCGTTGAGCATTGGCACATCCTTCTCGATCAGCTGGCCGCCCTGCACTTCCAGCACCTTGTAGTGCTGGCCCTTGAGCACATGGTCATCGCTGCGCTTGCCTTCCTCGAAGCGGCCCTTCAGCCCGGTGCTGTAAAAGATCGCGGCGTTGCTGGACTGGTCGGCGCCGAACAGGTCGATGGTCACGCTGAAGTGGAAGTTGAGGTAGCGCTGGATCGTCGGCAGATCAATCACACCGGCCGCGCGCAGCTTGGCCGGATCGTCGGTCTTCAGCTCGTTCATCGCCGCGCAGGTGCGCTGGATGACCCGCGACACACCGCTCTCGCCCACGAACATGTGGTGCGCCTCTTCGGTGAGCATGAACTTGGTGGTGCGCGCCAGCGGGTCGAAGCTGCTTTCGGCCAGCGCACACAGCTGAAACTTGCCATCGCGGTCGGTGAAGTAGGTGAACATGAAGAAGCTCAGCCAGTCGGGCGTCTTCTCGTTGAAGGCCTGCAGGATGCGCGGGTTGTCCTGGTTGCCGCTGCGTCGCTCCAACAACGCCTCGCCTTCCTCGCGGCCATCGCGGCCGAAGTACTTGTGCAGCAGGTAGACCATGGCCCACAGGTGGCGGCCCTCTTCCACGTTCACCTGGAACAGGTTGCGCAGGTCGTACTGGCTCGGGCAGGTCAGGCCCAGGTGGCGCTGCTGCTCCACGCTGGCCGGCTCGGTGTCCCCCTGGGTGACGATGATGCGCCGCAGGTTGGCGCGGTGTTCGCCGGGCACGTCCTGCCAGGCGGCTTCGCCCAGGTGGTCGCCGAAGTGGATCCTGCGGTCCTTCTCGGCCGGGTTCAGGAAGATGCCCCAGCGGTAGTCGGGCATCTTCACGTGGCCGAACTGGGCCCAGCCCTGTGGGTCGACGCTGACCGCGGTGCGCAGGTAGACGTCGAAGTTCTGCGAGCCCTCGGGCCCCATGTCGTCCCACCATTGCAGGTAGTTGGGTTGCCACTGTTCGAGCGCGCGCTGCAGCGTGCGGTCCTCGCTCAGGTTGACGTTGTTGGGGATCTTCTCGCTGTAGTTGATGCTGCTCATGGGGTTTCCTTAAACACGATTCCAATCGAACTGCGACTTCTCGCCCTTGCCGTAGACCTTCAATGCGCCCTTCTCGCCGACCGCGTTCGGCCGCTGGAAGATCCAGTTCTGCCAGGCGGTGAGCCGCCCGAAGACGCGGGTGAACATGTTCTCCGGGCCGTTGAAGCGCAGGTTGGCTTCCATGCCGGTCAGCGCATCGGGGCTCATCGCCACGCGCTCCTCGATGGCGATGCGGGTTTCGTCGGCCCAGTCGATGTCGTCGGGCGCGCTGGTCACCAGGCCCAGCGCCAATGCGGCCTCGCCGTCCAGGCTGCGGCCGATGGCGGCGCGCACGGCATCCAGCGCCGGCGCCTCGTCGTAGAAGCGGCGCTGCAGCCGGCTCTGACCGGTGACCATCGGGTAGCGGCCGAAGTTAGCCTCGCTCAGGGCGATCTGCGGTGCGCGTGCCGCATCGTCCGGCAGCACCAGCTGGTAGCTGCGGTCGCAGGCCAGCGCCAGCTCCAGCAGGGTGCCCGCGAAGCACGAGCCCGGCTCGATCAGCGCGAACAGGCTGCGCGAGGACACGTCCAGGCGGCTGAAGGTGCGGCGCAGCAGGCCCACCGTCTCGCGCACCAGCCAGTGGCCCTGGTGGCGTTGCAGCGTCTCGTCCAGGGCCTGCACGGCGGCGATGTCGCCTTCGGTCTTGATCAGCCAGGTGCCGATGTCGAGTTCGTTGGTGCGCATCGACAGGATGGCGTCGTCCAGTTCGCGGGCCATCTGCAGCGGGTACCAGGCCGCACCCGCCGCTTCGATGCCGGCAATGTCCGTCGGCTGCGCACCCGTGGGCGCCTTGACCGTCAAGGCGGCCGTGCGCTTGCTGCGATCGATCTGCACCGTGACATGCGCATAGCGCAGCGCGTCGGGCTCCACCGTCTTGTGCAGCGGCGGCAGCGCCACGCCTTGGGCATCGGCCGGGCGGTCACTTTGGTTTGCCAGCTGCAATGCGCGCTCCTGCACCTTGGCGGCAAACTGCCCCGGCTTGGCGATGTCGTCCACCAGCCGCCAGTCCTTGGCCTTCAGCCCGCGCACGCCTTCGGTGGTGGTGCAGAAGATGTCGGCCAGGTCGTGGCGCACATGGCGCTTGTCGGTCACGCGCGTCAACCCGCCGGTGCCGGGCAGTACGCCCAGCAGCGGCACCTCGGGCAGGCTCACCGCACTGCTGCGGTCGTCGACCAGGATGATCTCGTCGCAAGCCAGCGCCAACTCGTAACCGCCGCCGGCGCAGGAGCCGTTGACGGCCGCCAGGAACTTCAGCCCGCTGTGCTGGGACGAATCCTCGAAGCCGTTGCGCGTCTCGTTGGTGAACTTGCAGAAGTTCACCTTCCAGGCATGGCTGCTGAGGCCGAGCATGAAGATGTTGGCGCCCGAGCAGAACACCTTGTCCCTCAGACTGGTGACGACCACGGTGCGCACCTCGGGGTGCTCGAAGCGGATGCGGTTGATGGCATCGTTGAGCTCGATGTCCACGCCCAGGTCGTAGCTGTTGAGCTTGAGCTTGTAGCCTGGCGCAATGCCGCCGTTCTCGTCGAAGTCGGCGCCCAGCGTGGCCACCGGACCTTCGAACTTGAGTTTCCAGTGCTTGTAGCGGGAGGGGTCGGTCTGGTAGTCGACGCGGGGGGCTTGACTCATGGGAGGCTTCCTTCATTCGGGCGCCTCAGCCGGGGCTGAGGCGGTTGGCATTACACGCATGATAATGCGTGTTTCGCTGCCGTCAAGCGAGTTAATGCATTTTGTTGCATCGTGCTGCTCAAGCCGGCAGCTGCAACGCCTGCCTCACCATGCCGCGCAGCGCCAGAAACGTGGCTTCGAGCGGCTGGGCGCTGGTGTCCAGGCGCAACTCGGCCTTGGAGTAAAACGCGGCGCGTCCAGCCAGGATGCCCTTGAGGTCTTCCATCGCCTCCTTGCTCGCAGCCATCGGCCGAAGGTCGCCCTGCGCCGCCACGCGTTTCATGTGGTCCTCGGGGTCGGCCTGCAGCCACACCGTGGTGCAGTGCGCCAGCAGCAGGTTGAAAGTGGCGGCGTCCGACACCAGCCCGCCTGGCGTGGCAATCACCGCCTCGGGATAGATCTGGATCGCTTCTTCCAGCGCGCGGCGTTCGTAGCGGCGGTAGGCGTTCTGCCCGTACAGCGACTGGATCTCGTTGACGCTGCAGCCGGCGAATTTCTCGATCTCGCGGCTCAGTTCGACGAAGGGGAAGCCCAGGTCGTCGGCCAGGCGCTGACCTAGCGTGGACTTGCCGGCTCCGCGCAGCCCCACGAGGGCGACACGCGGGCTGCGCACGGCCTGGCCTTCGCCATTGGCGCCGCCCATGCCGAGCAGTTCGCCCACGACCACGCGCACGCGCTTGAGCGTGGCCTCGTCGCGGTGCTCCAGCATCTCGCGCAGCAGCAGCCATTCGGGCGACCGCGTGGTCACGTCGCCGATGAGTTCGGCCAGCGAACACTGCAACGCGCCGGCCACCTGCAGCAGCACCAGCACCGACACGTTGCCGATGCCGTACTCCAGGTTGGCGAGGTGGCGTTCGGACACATCCGCGGCCAGCGCCACCGCGCGGCGCGTCATGCCGCGGCGCGAGCGCAGCGCGCGCACCCGCTCGCCCAGGCCGACCAGGAACGGGTTCTTGTCCTCGCCCTCGCCGCCCTCGCGGGCTTCGGACCGCCGCGCTTCGGCAACATGCAGTATTGTGCTTGACATGATGGCGCTTCGGTTCTATCGTTCTTGGACGCACAATACTTCATATCAACCCGTCAGACAAGTGCGCTGGATCAAAGCGCCGCCGCCGACCCGCCAAAGGAGACAGACCGTGACCCTTCCCGACCACATCCCCGTCCCGGGCGAGCGTTTCAACTTCGCGCAGCACTTGCTGCAGCTGAACGCTACGCGCCCCCAGCGGCCCGCTTTCGTCGACGACTTCGGCACACTGAATTACGGCGAACTCGCCGAACGCGTCGGCCGACTGGGTGCAGGGCTGCGCGCGCTGGGCCTGCGGCGCGAGGAACGGGTGCTGCTGCTGATGCTGGACGGCACCGACTGGCCGGTCGGCTTTCTGGGCGCGATGTATGCCGGGGTGGTGCCGGTGGCGGTGAACACGCTGCTCACTGCCGACGACTACGCTTACATGCTCGAACACTCGCGCGCACAGGCGGTGCTGGTGTCGGGCGCGCTGCTGCCGGCGCTGAGTGCGGCGATGGTCAAATCAGACCACGAGGTGACCAAGGTCATCGTCTCGCGGCCGATCGCCCCGCTGCATGCCGGCGAGGTGGAGTTCGGCGAGTTCGTCGCCGCGCAGCCGCCGCTGGCCAAGCCCGCAGCCACCGGACCTGACGACCCCGGTTTCTGGCTCTATTCGTCGGGCTCCACCGGCCGGCCCAAGGGCACGGTGCACTCGCAGGCCAACCCTTACTGGACAGCAGAGTTGTACGGCAAGGGCGTGCTGGCCCTGAGCGAGGCCGACGTGTGCTTCTCGGCGGCCAAGCTGTTCTTCGCCTACGGCCTGGGCAATGCCCTGACCTTTCCGATGAGCGTGGGCGCGACCACGCTGCTGATGGCCGAGCGACCGACGCCCGATGCCACCTTCAAGCGCTGGCTCGGCGAAGTCGGCGGTGTCAAGCCCACGGTCTTCTATGGGGCGCCGACAGGCTTCGCCGGCATGCTGGCCTCGCCGAACCTGCCGGCGAAGGAACAGGTGGCGCTGCGCCTGGTGTCCTCGGCCGGCGAGGCGCTTCCTGCGGAGATCGGCGAGCGCTTCCAGCGCCACTTCGGCGTGGACATCGTCGACGGCATCGGCTCCACCGAGATGCTGCACATCTTCCTGTCGAACCAGCCAGGCAAGGTGCGCTATGGCAGC
>Ga0105097_10001189_pt1 | contig 12361 bp, 11 predicted proteins | sample PPLLak12cMay2015_FD_87035 | JGI IMG/M metagenome (GOLD analysis project Ga0105097, IMG submission 87035) | Freshwater sediment microbial communities from Prairie Pothole Lake near Jamestown, North Dakota, USA - PPLs Lake P7 Core (1) Depth... | ecosystem: Environmental > Aquatic > Freshwater >... | reverse complement strand
TCTCGCATGGTGAAGCGCCCCCCCGGCATGGCAAGTTCTGGCCTGTTCCATGTCCAGATGAATACCGTGACGATGAACAGGATCGTCATCAGGATCCCCGGCATGACGCCGGCCAGGAAGAGCTTGCCGACGGACTGCTCCGTCATGATCCCGTAGACGATGAAGATCGTGCTGGGCGGGATCAGGATCCCGAGGCTTCCGCCTGCGGCGACGACGCCCGTTGCCAGCGCCGGGTCGTAGTTGTACTTCTTCATCTCCGGCAGGGCGACGGCGGCCATCGTGGCGGCCGTGGCGCTCTTGGAGCCGCAGATGGCCGGAAACCCCGCACAGGCGCCGATGGTGGCCACGGCGAGCCCGCCCGGGAGGTTTCCGAAGAAACGATAGGCGGCGTGGAACAGCCGGCCGCTCATCCCGGAGTGGTGCGCCATCTGCCCCATGAGCACGAAAAGGGGGATGACGGTGAGGTTGTAGGACCCGAAAATGGCGGAGAAATCCTGCGCCATCAGATTCAGCGCCGCATCCCAGGAAACCAGGAAGGCAAAGCCCAGCAGACCCACGAGGGCCATGACGAAGCCCACGGGGATCTTCAGGAACATGAGGGCCACGAGGACGATGAACCCGTAGATGCCGGCTTCGGTCGGCGTCATGGCTGAAGCCCCTTTTTGAGATCCCGCAGCGCATCCACGAGGAGCACCAGCACCAGCAGGGCCGAGCCCGCGCCGATGCAGCTGACGAAGGGCCATGTCGGCACACCGAGGGTCAGCGATACATCGCCGCTCTCCATCAGGTCGGCGGCGTAGATCAGGCTCTGCCAGGCAAGCAGCGCGAAGAGAAAGGCGCCGGCCAGCGCACTGAGGGCCTCCACGACATGCCTCGGCCTCCGGGGCAGGCGATCGACGAGCATCTCCACGGCGATGTGCCCCCGCTCGACAGACGTCTGGGCCATCGCGAAGGCGATGATCACCGCGCCGAAGTAACCGACCAGCTCATAGGTTCCGGGGATCGGCCTGCCGAAGAGCCGCATCGCGACATCGGCGCAGGTCAGGAGCATGATGAATACAACGGCAGCTGCCGAGACCCCGTTGAGCCTGACAGCTGTCCGATGAATGGTTCTGGCAATCGTACGCAGCACGGATGTGATCCCCTGTTGCAGTATCTCTACTTATACTGCTTTCGGTGCTTCGCGATCAGGGCCTCGGCCTCCTTCACGGACTTGCGGCCCGGCACGCCCTTCTGTTCCGCGTTCTTCACGAACTCATCGATCGTCGGCCGGACGGCCTTTTTCCAGCGAGCGCTTTCCTGCGTCGACAGGGGGATGACCTGGTTGCCGAGGCTCTTCGTAAAGGTCCGGCCCTCCTTGTCCGCCTCGTCCCATGCCTTGCCGTGCACGTCGATCCACTCGCGGCTCGCGTCGTCGAGGACCTTGCGGACATCGGGGGCAAGGGCATTCCACTTCTTGAGGTTCATGACGACGAAGAACACCGTCGTATATCCCACGTCGAAACAGTCCGTCGTGGATTTGACCACCTCGGCCTGCTTCCAGCCCTTGAGCACCTCGATGGGACCGATCGTGCCGTCCACGATCCCCTTGCTGAGCGCCTCGTAGGTCTCGCCCTGCGGCATGGCCACGGGCACGCCGCCCAGCGCCGCGACGACCTTGGCGCTGAAGCCTGTCGAGCGGATCTTCATCCCCTTCACTTCTTCCAGGGTTTTCACGGGCTTCTTCGTGTGCAGAAGTCCCGGGCCGTGCGCATGCAGGTAGAGGACCTTCACGTTCTCCAATGCCTTGGGTTTCATGATCTGGTAGAAGTCATTGGCCACGCGCGTGGCGACCCTGCCGTTCGGGTAGCCCAGGGGAAGATCCAGGGCCTCCATGACGGGGAAGCGACCCCGGTTGTAGGCAAAAGCGGACATGCAGATATCGGAGATCCCTTTCACGGCTCCATCGAAACACTGATCGGCCGGGGTCAGCGTCCCCCCGGGGAACAGGGAGATCTTGACATTGCCGGCGCTTCGCTTCTCGATCTCCTTGGCCCAGGACTCCGCCGCCTTTGTCTGGGCGTGCGTGGGCGGGAAGAAGATGCTGTAAGTCAGGTTGGTTGCCGCCCCGGCTGCCGTCCACGAGCCGAGTGTGATCGCCGCCGTAAGCAGAAAAATGAGTGACAGAACTGCCGTTGTTTCTTTTCTCATGGCTTTTTCCTCCAGTACGTCACTGGTTGTCCGATGCGACCATTGAAAGGATCCCGTCGTCTGCCGGATAAGAGGCTTTGGGGGCTGACGTCTGTGCGGGATGGACCTCGAAATACGCGGGGTTTTCCGGGAAGCCTGCGTGCCCACCTGGGGGGTGAACAGCAGGCATCAATACATGTAGGAGTACTGACGAAGGCGGGATTCGCAGGGTTGATTCTGAAATGTGCCGATGCTCATGCCGTTTCGAACCTTTTTTATGAACAGGGTTATTCCGTTATGGGATTTTCCGACTCCTGTCAAGGTGTTTTTCGCCGGAACCAGGGGCGCGTCCCGCAGACCCCGCCTGGTGGGCGGGGAGCTTCACTATTGGGTGTCCTTGAGCTTCTCCAGTTCCTCGCGGTATTTATCGGCCTCCGCCTTGGCCCTCTCGAGTTCAGCCCGGGTCTTGTTGAGCTCCTCTTTTTCCTTTTCCTGGGTCTCGCGGATCTTGTCCTTCAACTCGTCGAGGCCCACGTAAACGGCGAGCGCCCCGCCCATGATGAGAAGGACCGGGACCGCCCCCATGAGGAGAATGAGAAAGTGCTTGTACCAGAAGATCAGCAGGACCAGGCCCAGCATGACCGATACGCCGCCACCAATTAGGACTGACATCGATTTCACCCTCCGTTCCGTATGCGCACTGAATTGCCTGTACCGTTTCCGCGATTGCCGCCGTGACGGTAACCCGGAGAAAAGACGGTCTTTTTTCTAACACAAAATGCAGGGCCAGGCAAGGCGAAAAGAAAATAGTGCTTGATAAAATCAGGTCATTTCCATAGGATTACCCGTTACATAAACAGGCATCGGGTTTCAGGCTTCAGGCTTCCGGAAAGACAGGGTGAAATCCTCTTTTCCCCGCTGGCCGATGTCTCATGCCGATACGATAAAGGAGACCGGAATACGATCATGGTGGAACCTGATTTCAAGAAAAGCGGCGGCCTCGTTCCCGCCGTCGTTCAGGATGATGTCACGAAAGAAGTCCTGATGCTTGCCTACATGAACGAGCTCTCGTGGCGCAAGACCCTCGAAACGGGAAAGGCCACCTACTGGAGCCGATCCCGAAACGAGCTCTGGGTCAAGGGGGAAACCTCGGGAAACGTCCAGATGGTCAAGGAGATCCGGATCGACTGCGACAACGACACGATCCTGCTCCTGGTGGACCAGATCGGCAAGGCGGCCTGTCACACGGGATATCGCTCGTGCTTCTACCGGAAGGTTTCCGGCGGCAGGGAGGAAATCGTGGGCGAGCTCATCTTCAACCCGAAGGATGTCTACAAATGAAAAAACTGAAACTGGGCATCCCGAAAGGGAGCCTCGAGTTAAATACAGTCGATCTGTTCAAGAGGGCGGGCTGGCGGATCACATACGACAGCCGCAGCTACTTCCCGGACATCGACGACGAGGAGATCTCCTGCTCCCTGGTGAGGGCCCAGGAGATGTCCAAGTACATCGAGGCGGGAACCCTCGATCTGGGCCTCACCGGCCATGACTGGGTCACCGAGAACGAGTCGGACGTCGTCGTCGTCGAGGACCTGGTGTACTCCAAGGTGCTGGCCAAACCCGCCCGCTGGGTCCTCGTCGTCCGCGAGGATTCGCCGGTCACGAAGATCGAGGATCTCCAGGGAAAGAAGATCTCCACGGAGCTCGTCCACTTCACGAAGCGCTACTTCAAGGAGCGCAACATCGACGTCAAGGTGGAGTTTTCCTGGGGGGCGACGGAAGCGAAGGTTGTCGAGAGTCTTGTCGATGCCATCGTGGAAGTCACCGAAACCGGGAGCACCATCAAGGCGAACCGGCTGCGTATCGTGCACGAGCTGATGCGGACCAACACCCAGCTCATCGCCAACAAGGATGCCTGGGAGGATCCCTGGAAGCGCCGCAAGATCGAGCAGATCCGGACGATGCTCAAGGGCTCGCTTCTGGGCATGGGGAAGGTGGTCATCAAGATGAACGTCTCCAAGGAAAACCTGGGCCGCGTGATCCTGCTGCTGCCCTCCCTGAAGGCGCCCACCATCTCGAACCTCTACAACGAGGAGTGGTTCGCCGTGGAGACGGTCGTGGACAGCAGCATCATCCGAGACCTCATTCCCCTTCTGCAGGAGGCGGGGGCGGAGGGGATCATCGAGTACGCCCTCAACAAAGTGGTCTGATGGGCTGGTGAAAACTACCCATCTGCGGCGTTGCCCTCGTCCCTCGTCGATCAACGTACGCAAAGTACGCCTCGCTCCTCGGGATGTCGGGCGCCTTGCATCTGGGCACTTTTGACCAGCCCGGAATAACCAACACCTTCTAGATGGCCACGGGAGTTCCTATGGCAAGAAAAGCGAAGATCGACCGGAAGACGTCGGAGACGGACATCCGCATCCTTCTGGATCTCGACGGGACGGGCAAGGGCTCGATCGCCACAACGATTCCTTTCCTCGATCACATGCTCACCCTGATGGCCCGGCATGGCCTCTTCGACCTGATGGTGAAGGGCAGCGGGGACACGGACGTCGACGATCATCACCTCGTCGAGGACATCGGCATATGCCTGGGAAAGGCTTTCAAGGAGGCGCTCAAGGCGAAGGAGGGGATCAACCGTTACGGCTCCGCCGCGGTCCCGATGGATGAGAGCCTTGCTGCGGTTCACATCGATTTGTCCGGTCGATCCTATCTCGTGTTCCACGTGGATTTCGGCGCCCGGAAGATCAAGACATTTGACCTTGCGCTCATCCGGGAGTTCTTCAAGGCCTTCACCGACAACAGTGGAATGACCTTGCACGTCAACGTCATGTATGGTAAGAACAACCATCATATCGCAGAGGCGATTTTCAAGGCCTTTGCCCGTGCCCTGCGGGAGGCCGTGACCCTGAACGCCCGTGTCCGGGGGGTCCTTTCGACGAAGGGCACCCTTTGAAAATAGAGGTTATCTGCTGATCTGCACCGGGGAAGACGGATCACAAGGTTCTGAACAGGATCCCTCTCGTCTTCTTTTTTTTGTTCGTATTTTCGCCCGTTCACCAGCCTGAGACACTTTTGGCGGGGGGAAACCGTGAAGACCTCTTCGAGAACCTGTCCTACTCTGGTTGCATCCCTTTGCATCGCTTTGGCCGTACTCGTCGGATGCGCCTCGAGCACACCGGTGCGCACGGCAGCGGAGACCGCCGGCGAACCCCTCATTTTCAAGAAGATTGCCGTCGTGTCCTTCGAGAAGCTGACCTCCGAGAATGGCGGCCGTGCGGTCCGCTGTCCCGTGAGCGGCACCGTCTTTTCCACGTGCGCGCTGCCTCAGAATGCCGAAGCCATCGTGCAGGATTTTTTCCTCCAGAGACTCGAGAAATCGGGCCAATTTGTTGTCATTCCGCCCTACCAGAGTGATCTCGTCTACCAGAAGGTGAGAGGCGAGAACATGACCGCGTCGGTGGCACAGCTACTCCAGAAAACTGGCAAGGCGCTCGAAGCCGACGGGATCGTGATCGGCTACGTTTCCTGCTTCCGTGAGCGGGTAGGGTATGCCTTCTCGGCCGAGCGCCCGGCTTCGGTCACCTTCGGGGTCTACCTGATCCGGGTCAGCGACGGCGATCTGGTCTGGGGGAGAATGTACGACAGGACCCAGCAGTCGTTTTCCGAGAATGTCCTGCAGTCCTCCACGTTTTTCAGAAGGGGGCTCAGGTGGGTGACGGCGGCCGAACTGGCCGAAGACGGCGTCGAGGAAATACTGAAAACCTTCCCCGGGTATCGATAAACAGCCCGGCTGACCGAAAGGAAGTGTCGATCCGGCGCCCCGCCCGGGGATACGCCGGGGGCAGGCCTTTTTATGGAGCAGAACCGGGCCACCGGTTCCGGAGCAACAGTCCTTGATTATCATTCCAGCAATCGACTTACGGGGCGGCAGGTGCGTTCGGCTCCTGCAGGGGGACTTCCAGAGGGAGACCGTCTACAGCGGTGACCCTGTGGAGGTGGCCTGCCGGTGGGCCGCAAAGGGGGCCGACCGTATTCACATCGTTGACCTTGACGGCTCCCGCGAAGGCCGTCCCGTCAACGACGGGGTCATCCGGCAGATCCTGTCCGCCGTCAGCGTTCCCATTGAATTGGGAGGCGGAATCCGGGAACTCGGGACCGTGGAGTACTATCTTAAAATGGGTGTCGGCTGGGTCATCCTCGGCACGGCGGCCCTGAAGAACCGCGAGTTCGTCGTCGAGGCCTGCCGCCGATTCCCCGGCAGGATCATCCTCGGCATCGACGCGAAAGAAGGGAAGGTTGCCGTCGAGGGCTGGACGGAGGCCACGGGCGCCGATGTCCTCGAGGTGGCGAAGCGCTACGAAGGGTTGGGGCTTGCCGCCCTCGTCTACACGGACATCAGCCGCGACGGCATGGAAACGGGGGTGAATGTGCCCGCCACGGAGCGCCTCGCCCGGGCCGTGGGGATTCCCGTCATCGCCTCGGGCGGTGTTGCGGGGATCGACGATATCGACAGGCTCCTGGCCGTGGCGGACTCCGGAATTCTCGGCGTGATCACGGGAAAGGCGCTGTACACGGGCGCCCTCGATCTGGAGGAGGCAATCGGTCGGACGAAGATGAGAGGGTAAGAGGGTAAGAGGGTTGGACACAGACCCGGCCATTTTCACGCTGCAAGATTCTCCAAACTTCTCACCTTCCCACCTTCTCAACTTCGTAAACAGGGGAGCTTCAGGTCCTGAGAAGGATGTTGGATAAACAGGCGATACGTGCTGGTTTCATGAGGAGAGAGGAGGTAGAGGGAGATGAACGATTGCATATTCTGCAAGATCGTCAAAGGGGAAATTCCCTGCAGTAAGGTCCTGGAAACAGACAAGATCATCGCCTTCAATGACATCCATCCTGTGGCGCCTGTCCACGTCCTCATCGTACCGAAGGAGCATATCGCGACCTTCAACGACGTCGGGGAAAGCCAGAAGGACGTGCTGGAAGAGATGTTCAAGGCCGCACAGAAGATCGCCCGGGAGAAGGGGATCGCCGAAGAAGGATACCGGGTCACCGTCAACGTCAACCCCGACGGGGGCCAGCTTATTTTCCACCTTCACATGCATGTTTTCGGGGGGCGCAGGCTCACCGATGCGATGGGTTGATCACGGGACGTTTCCCGTTGACTCGCAGGGCCAAAACTGATAGGGAGTTTTCGGCCGTAAAACAAGGGATTAAAGGACATCAACGTCTTCGGGGAGGATGGATATGAACAACGAAAGACTGGTCATCTGGTTTGACGAACTTCAATTAAAGGATATTCCCGAGGTGGGGGGAAAGAACGCCTCACTGGGCGAAATGAGGCAGAACCTTCAGAAGAAAGGGGTCAACATCCCCGACGGGTATGCCATCACGGCAGCGGCCTACCGCCACCTCATCGAGTCGGCCGGGATCTGGGACAAGATCAAAGAGGTCCTTAAGGACCTCGACACCCACGATATGCACAACCTCAAAACGCGGGGAAAGAAGGTCCGTGACCTGATCTACAACGCCCCTGTACCCAAGGACCTGAGGGACGAGATCGTCAAGGCCTACAAGAGGCTCTGTGACGAGTACGGACCGAATACGGACGTCGCCGTCCGCAGCTCCGCCACCGCCGAGGACCTGCCTGATGCCAGCTTTGCGGGTCAGCAGGAGACCTTCCTGAACATCCGGGGCGAGGAGGCCCTCATCGAGGCCTGCAAGCGATGCTTTGCGTCGCTCTTCACGGACCGGGCCATCTCCTACCGCTTCGACAAGGGTTTCAACTACGAGACGGTCTTCCTGTCCATCGGTGTGCAGAAGATGGTGCGCTCCGACATCGGGGCCTCGGGCGTCATCTTTTCCATCGACACGGAATCGGGCTTCAAGGACGTCGTCCTGATTACGTCCTCCTACGGCCTGGGCGAGACGGTCGTCCAGGGAACGGTGAACCCCGATGAGTTCTACGTCTTTAAACCGACGCTGAAGGACGGTTTCAGGCCCATCGTCCAGAAGAAGCTCGGGACCAAAGAGATCAAGATGATCTACTCGAAGAAGAAGGGCATCGATCCGACGGAGATCAAGCCTGTGCCCAAGGCGCAGCGAGACGTCTTCAGCATTACCGACGACGAGACCGTCACGCTGGCCAAGTGGGCCTGCATCATCGAAGACCACTACTCCGCCGAGGCGGGCTACTTCAAACCCATGGACATCGAGTGGGGTCGCGACGGTAAAACGGGCGAGCTCTTCATCCTCCAGGCCCGCCCCGAGACGGTCCAGTCCCAGAAGGACGCCAACGTCCTGGAGAGCTACGTGCTGCTCGAGCAGAAGAAGCCCCTGGTGACGGGCGCCGCCGTAGGGTCCAAAATCGGTGCCGGCCCCGTGAACGTCATCTCAAGCGTGAGCGACATCAAGAATTTCAAGAAGGGCGAGGTGCTGGTTACGAACATGACGGACCCCGACTGGGAGCCCATCATGAAGATCGCCGCCGCCATCGTCACCAACAAGGGCGGCCGGACCTGCCACGCAGCCATTGTGAGCCGCGAGCTCGGCGTGCCCTGCATCGTCGGGACGGGGAAGGGCACCGAGGCCCTTCGCAAGTCGAAGGAGGCCACCGTCTCCTGCGCCGAGGGCGAGATCGGAAACGTCTACGACGGCGTCCTCAAGTATGAGGTGCAGCGCGTCAACCTGCAGAATCTGCAGAGGCCCAAGACGAAGATCATGATGAACGTGGGCAACCCCGACAACGCCTTCGATGTGGCCAACATCCCCAATGACGGCGTGGGGCTCGCCCGTCTCGAGTTCATCATCAACCAGTATGTCCGCATCCACCCGATGGCGCTGGTTCAGTTCGAGAAGGTGACGGATAAAAAGGTCCGCAAGGAAATCGAGGCGATCACCAAGGGCTACGAGAACCGGACGGACTTCTTTGTCGACAAGCTCGCCCAGGGCATCGCGAAGATCGCCGCTGCGTTCTACCCCGACGACGTCATCACCCGCATGAGCGACTTCAAGAGCAACGAGTACGCGAACCTCATCGGCGGGAAGTACTTCGAGCCTACGGAGGAAAACCCCATGATCGGATGGCGCGGCGCCTCCCGGTACTACGACGACAAGTACCGCGACGGTTTTGCGCTGGAATGCAAGGCCATGAAGAAGGTCCGCAACGAGATGGGCCTCACGAACGTCAAGCCCATGATCCCCTTCTGCCGGACGGTGGAAGAGGGCAAGCGGGTGATTGAGGTCATGCGCGACAACGGCATCATCCAGGGAGAAAACGGCCTCGAGATCTACATGATGGTCGAGATCCCGAGCAACGTGATCCTCGTGGAGGAATTCGCGAAGATCTTCGACGGCTTCTCCATCGGCTCGAACGATCTCACCCAGCTCACGCTGGGCCTCGACCGCGACTCGGCGCAGGTGGCCCACATCTTCGACGAGCGCAACCAGGCCGTGCTGACGCTGGTGCGGGACGTCATCACCAAGGCCCGGAAGCTCGGCAAGAAGATCGGCATCTGCGGTCAGGCGCCCAGCGACTACCCCGAGTTCGCCCGGTTCATCGTCGAATGCGGGATCGACAGCATGTCGCTCAACGCAGACACGGTCATCAAGACGACGCTGGACATCATCGAGACGGAGAAAAACCTGGGAAAATAGGGAAGCTGCGAAGTTTTGAAGTTGGGAAGTTGAGAAAAAATAGCAGGGGTAAAGATCGTCTCAGTGGCTAGGGATTTCCATGCTTCATAGCTTCTGAGCTTCTCAGCTTCTCATTGCAGATCAAGGCCGCGGTAGTAATGGAGGAGGATTTCCCGGTAGGGGGATCCTCCTTCTGCCATCATGCGGGCTCCCCACTGGCTCAATCCCACCCCGTGGCCGGAACCACGGCCTTCAAAGCGGATTCCCTGACTGCTCCGTTCAGTCTTGAAGAGCGTGCTCTTGATCACGGCCGGATCGGTGATCGTGCGGAACTGGTTTCCGCCGAGGACCGTTGTCCCTGCGCTATGGGTGATTTTCAGCTTGATGGCGCGCCCTGATGGGCTCTGCGAAGCCGCCTCGAGGTCGCTGATCTGCCCTGTCTTGATCCCGTTTCGGTTCATCGCATCCCGAATCTGATCGAAGCTCAGAAAGGATGTCCAGGCCGCGCCGGGCGCCCGGGCGCTGTAGTCGTCGGGAATGGACTGCAGGTAGGGGATGGCGACACGCCAGACATGACGGGCATCCTCCGTCATCCCGCCGCTGTTGGCATGGAAATAGGTCAGGGCGGGTTTTCCGGTGAATGTGAGGATTTGGCCCCGCGTGGCATCGACGGCCCGGCGTGTCCGTTCCACCTCTGTGGTGACCCCCCCGTACACCTGGGAGGCGGTCGTCGCGCTGATGTCGTATCCCCGGGCGGCGTTGGCCTCCATCTGGTAACGGGCGAACGTTCGGGAGACGACGGCCTGGGCCTTGAGGGCCTCTTCAGGCCAGTTGGGGGGCATCTCTTTCGGGACGACCCCGTAGAGGTACTCCTCGATACCGACCAGATTGACGGCATTGAGGCGGCCCTGGCCCGTCACGATCAGTCTCAGGCTGCCCCGGTACGTGGCGCCGTTGACCCGAACCGTCCCTGCCCGGACCGGCGTCAGCACCAGTTCGGTGAGGGGCCACGTTTTCCCGTTGACGGAGAGCAGACCGCCCTCGAACCGGATCCGGGCTTCCTGAGTGGGGCTGATCTCCTGGAGAGGGCCGCTTCTGTTCGGGTTCCGGATCTCCAGAACAGAGGGGGCCGATACGCGCATTTCGACTGCGTTTTCCAGGACGAGAACCCGGATCGAGTCGGTCCTCTGCGAGCGGACGGCCTGCGCGCGCTCCCTCCGCTCTCGTTCGGAAGGCGGGTGATCGCTGGCATCGCGCATGAAGGAGGCCACGTCGCGCCGGTTGCCGGAGGGGAATTTCTGCAGGTACAGACCGAAGAGGCGCGAGGCCTCCCCGTACCGGCCTTTCTCGTAGAGGATCATGGCCGTCTCGAAGAGGGCATCGGCCTCGTAGACGCTCCCCGGGTATTTCGTGCGGACCTGGCTGTATCGTTTCAATGCCACTTCGTAATCTTTGAGGAATGTGCCATAGATCGACGCCGACATCATGAGGGCCTTCGGTTGATATTCGCCCGCCCTGGCCCGATCGAGGATTTCCTGGTAGTCATCCAGTGCCTCAAGATATTCTCCCCGGTTGAAGTGTTCCTCGGCCTCGCGCATCTTCCGCGCAGTGTCATCGGCCATGACTTCAATGGGGAAAACAATTGCGGAAATGGCAAGCAAGAGAAGGGCAAAAATCAGATTTCTGTGCTGGAGTTGGTGAGGCATTCGCGTCATATCGCTCGTTGCTGCACTTAATCGAAGGATTAACATAAAGGCTGTTCAAAAAGGTCCAGATGCAAGGCCTCCGAAGTCCCGAGGAGCGAGGCGTACTTCGTGCGTACGTTGAGCGACGAGGGACGAGGGAACGCAGCAGATGGTCCTTTTTCAACAGCCTCGTTTGTGTGTGTCGGAGCAGGCTGTAAGCCGAGTTTTGTTCCCCCCCTCGGTCACCCTCAGGGGGGCGATGATCATTAATCTGGGACAGCAGTTGCCTGTTGCCTCAAGCGACCTACCCGGGAGCTCGGGCGGGCCGCCCTCGAACACTCCCCTACATGGTCTTGCTCCGGATGGGGTTTGCCTAGCTTCCCCGGTCACCCGGGGAACTGGTGAGCTCTTACCTCGCCTTTTCACCCTTACCCCTCGACAAGCTCGGGGCGGTATGTTTTCTGTGGCACTTTCCCTGGGGTCACCCCCGGTCGCCGTTAGCGACCATCCTGCCCTGTGGAGCTCGGACTTTCCTCCAGCCCGTAGACGGGCCAGCGATCATCCCGCCTGCTCCGACACGGTTCATTCTCCAATGACACACAGATCTTTGCAACAGGTATTTGCGCAGCGGGGGAAGTGAAAGAAGTGAAGGAAGTGGGGGAAGCCAGAAAAACATGGAAGTGAGGAAGATCAGAGGATCGGAAGATCGGAAAGTATGGAACGTCTTTTGTTTTTCTGCTCTTCTTAGCTTCCGAATTTCCTAACTTCGGTCTTTTCTGAGGGCTTCATCGATGGCCTCGTTGGCGAGTTTGTCGGCCATGGCGTTTTCTCGTCGCGGGACGTGCGCGACCTGCCATGTCTCGAAC
>Ga0105097_10001186_pt1 | contig 12374 bp, 14 predicted proteins | sample PPLLak12cMay2015_FD_87035 | JGI IMG/M metagenome (GOLD analysis project Ga0105097, IMG submission 87035) | Freshwater sediment microbial communities from Prairie Pothole Lake near Jamestown, North Dakota, USA - PPLs Lake P7 Core (1) Depth... | ecosystem: Environmental > Aquatic > Freshwater >... | reverse complement strand
TGCAGCACTTGACTTTCCTATACCATTCTTACCACTCATATTAATGATTCCTTTCATTGCGGTGTAATCTAAACAATTACCTCTTCCAAAAACATTGAAATTATTAAATATTAAATTTTTTAGTTTAATTATCCGTTTATCACTATCATAATTATATTCCATTTCTTTTACAACTTTTTTTAATGATTCTTCTATTTTATTATTTTCATCATCATTCATTTGATAATTTTCTTTAATATAACTCATTAATATTTCAACTGTTGTTGTATCGTTTGACGTTTCATGTTGTATTACTTGATTATTTTCTGGCGTTATTACATTTTGTTCTTCATGCTTTTCATCATATGAAATAACTTTGACTTTACCTGTAATTTTTTCATAAATTTCTTTAATTACTTCTTTCGTACTATTTGTATAATTGATTCTCAAATTAACATTCTTTGGTATTGTTTTAGGCATTTCATAGTTGTCATCTTTAACTTCTATTATCATATATCCGTAATCATTACTGATTGGTATTAAATGACTTTCTTTTGTCTCTAAATTCCATTTTAATATTCCATGTTTTTCAATATCTTCTCCGTAATTTTGTTGTATCAATGAACCGCTATACGCCATTGTTTTTTCCTTGTTCATATATTGAAATTTATGGATGTCTCCCAACATTACATAATCATAACAACTAAATTCTGATACTTTTACATAATTATTTTCTAATAGTTCATTTCCAATATCATTAGTTGCTCCATATATAGTACCATGCCATAACCCGATTTTAATTTTATTTTCATAATTGTTAATCTTGAATATGTCTTTTTCATAAATATCTGTATAACCAAAAACTAAATTTCCATATTCATATATTCCAGTCTTTTCTAAAATATGAATTTTGAATTTAGATTCTAATTTAAATAATACTGGATACAAATAATCCAATGTTTCAGTATTACTTTTACTTGCTTGATCATGATTACCACGGAATATTATTACATCTGTTTTTTGACTCAACATTAATAACAACTTCTTCGCTAGTAATATTGCTGTTGGACTTAAGACGTCGTGAAATAAATCTCCAGCAATTATTATTAATGAGTTTTCTACATCTTCATTGATTATTTCGGTTGCTTTTTTAAATATTTCCTCATATTCTTCATCTCTTTCATTACTTTTACGAATGTGAATATCTGCGATATGATAGATTGTTTTAATTACTTTATCTGATATTTGATACATTAGATATAATAATTATTGTTTTATTATATCTTTATTATTTAAATAAATCAATTTTTTGACACATCTATAAAAAAATTGAAATTTATAATTGGTTGTCATAGTCATTATTATATTTTATTAAAAAGAATCCAAATGGATTATGAACATATTGATTCATTGAATGTTAGAGTAATGAGTGAAAGATGGTTTGAATTTGAATGGTATGAATGGAATGAAAAACGTTTCTTCCATTCGAAAGATTGCTATGAAGAAATCATTCCATATATTCCTTTTCAAAAAGGATTGATTCCTGAAAATAATATTAAATCTAGAAAAAATCAACAAATTAATCAAAAAAAGATATTTTATACAGAAGATGAAATTAAACGTAACAAAACTATTGTATATAGACATTTTGGTTTCGGTATGAAAAGATATTATTTTGAAACTATTTATGTCGTCATTTATTGGGAAAATCGCGTTGAAAGAAAATGGTTTAATGTCGCTAATGAATTATTGGAAAAAAGTGATTACTTGCGCTATGTGAAATTTTGTCGTTGTCAAAATTGTCTCAATAAAGAAAAATATAATGTATTAGAAAGATTTCTTATCAAATATAATCCAATCAACAATTGTTATTCGGACGAACCTTGTTTGAAACATGGACAATGTACGAATGATTTACTTTTCAAAACTCGTCGTGGTGTTGAAAAATATTTTCCAGAGTACACTATCGGTAATCCTATTGATAAATTATCATCAATAGAAAAAAAGAAATATTTCAAATATATTCAATAATAAATTAAATATAAAAAATTTTATTTACAAATAAAAAAATTTAGTGTGCATAATACTTCTTATCAGTTGTTGAATATTCGATAACATGAAAAACTTTATTTTTGGTATGATGTTCTGGTTTAGCATCACAAGGTGTTCCTTTCAAAATTCCACCAATACCAATTACTTGATTTGAATATGAACTATAAATTACAGCATTTACACTAGGACAAATTTCCATTGCATTTTGAACAATATATGTTGGTATTAGACTCATTCTTACTTAATTGATTTTTTATTATTTTAACTTCTCAAATATTTATATTTTTCATTTTTTTCTCAATTATAATACTATATGTATAATTATTATTTCACACATAGTTCTTTTTCGTATAATTCTTTAATAAAAATTCTAAAAGATGGCAAAATTAAACCTAGTAAACTACTATCTAATAAAAACTCCATTTTTAGTGGAAAAGAAAAGAAAGAACATATATATACAAATATTTATTTTGATGATATTAAAAATTTCGAACATATGTTGGAATATACTTTTCTTATTAAGTCTGAAGTTGTTGAAAAAAATAAAAATATGGAATTTCATGCTGGTTGGGGTTTGAATGATGGTCTTCAAATCGTCATGAAAACTTTCAATGATTTCAAAAAAAATTTAACTAAAATCAGAAAATTCTTAAAGAATCCACCAAAATCAATTCCTTCTGGAGTACTTGGTCATGAATTTCTTTTCAGCAAACCAATCTCTGTTCGTAAATATGTTTTTGCTATTTATTGTAATGCTAATGAAAATATTGATAAATTACAAAAAATTATCAATGATAAAAAATACAAAATTATAATCTATACAAAAAATTCTCCAATGCCTAAATTACATAATTAAAATTTAAAACTTTTATTTATTTTGGTTGGTAATCCGTGACCAAATACTATCATATAAATTAAAATAATTGCTGATAATACAATTGTTCTATCTTGTGCAACTGATTGTTGTTGCTTTAATCCATAAATCATAATTAGATATAAAATAACTCCAATTACTAGTGCATGTGCTATCATCATTAAACTGCTTTCCATATTTTGTATATTATAAAATATGAATATAATTTGTAAAATGTGAAATTATCTATTTATAAATACATGAAATTATTCATAATTTTTTATAAATACATGGAAAATTGTTTCATCTTTTTCATTTCTTCGTCTTTCGCATGATTCTTACGATGTCCGGCAAATATATTCATTCCTTCTTCAAAATCTTCTTTATTCAATATCTTGCGATGTATTTCTTTATCTAAACAAAATATTCTTCTACCATGATAAATTCTCATATTTAGAAATAGTGTTTCCATGTCTCCTCCGAAATGCGGAAATTTTTCATAATTTCTCTTGAAAAATTCATTAATATCAACCTCTTGATGAATTCTCCATCCCATATCTTTTACTTTTAATAAAAATATATCTTTTAATTCTTCAGCATTATATTTCTCTATCACATATTTGAATGTAAATCTTCTTCTCAATCCTTCATTGAATGAAAAAAAGTTTCTTTCAAGTGCTCCTGTATATCCGGCAATAATACACAAAAATTTATGTTTGTTATCTGATAAATTTTGATTGAGTGTATCTAAACATTCCTTGGAAAATGAATCTCTACCTTCATTATCTCCAAGTGAATACGCTTCATCAATAAACATTACTCCTCCTTTACACGAGTCAATTACTTCCTGTGTCTTCGCTGCAGTTTGTCCTAAATATTTAGCAATTAGATCAGAACGTTTAACAATCTTGAAAATATCACTGTTTAATAATCCCATCGTTCGGTAAATTTCTCCTAATATTCTTCCAACTTCTGTTTTACCACAACCTGGTGGTCCCTCTATTACTGTATGCATCATGTCTTCATTTCCAGATTGTAATCCGGATAAAAAGTAAACAATTTGATTAACAACAGTTTCTTTGATTTTGGTCATACCAATCATTCTTGATAATTTATTTAATGGCTTTCTTAAATGATGTAATCTCTTTAAATCAACTCCTTGGTACGTTGTTCTTCTCTTACAATGATATAATTTTCCCAGTCTAATTAAATCATTAATATCTTTTACCTTAGTAATTGATTTTAATTCATCATCAAATGGATCGGTTCTCATCATATCTAACCATTCTTCATGATCGCAATCTGATTTATCACAATCTATTATTTCCCCAGGTTCTGTAATTTCATCATCTTTATTGGTATGGTCATCATCATCTCCATTATTTCCATCATCTTCATCACGTTGTCTCTTTCTGGATGTCATTGGTGGTTGGAAAAATATAATAAAATCTTTAATAGACTCTGGATTTAATTTCGGAAGGTCATTTGTTTTTGGAGGATTGTTGTTATTATTATTGCTTTTATCTTCCGATAATTGAAGTGGCTCGATGAAAGTGCTCGTGTCTAGTTTATACTTTTTCCTAATTTGTTGCATCATAGTAATAGAATAATATCATATAATTTTTTTATATCTTTTTCTTCACATTAAATATTTTATACAATATATTTTTCGATTTTTCTACTACACTTAATCTCCAACAAATCATACAATCAAAATAACAAACATTAGTTTTAACGTATGCTGGAAAAACATCACAGCGTTGCATTTTATAATTACAATATTTACAGTAATATTTTATCATTATAATATTTGATATGGTTTTATTTTTATGAATTCAAAATTTCATTTTTTATTTATTGTGTTTATTTATTTTTTAAATTATATAATATTATAATAACAATGCCTATCTACTTGTGTCCCAAATGCGATAAAGCTTTCAAATCAAAAAATGGTTACAATTATCATCTGAAAAAGAAAATTCCATGTATTCCAGTTGAAAAATCTGATTCTGATGAACAAATTAAAGAATCATATATTATTGAATCTGATAAACCTGTTGAAGAAGATACACAACCAATTATTGATGAAACTAAATACGTAATTGTTGAAACGCCAGAGGGTTTATTTACTTGCCCTGTTTGTTTGAATAATTATAAACGGAAAATAGTTTGTCAAAAACATATCAAATATTGTCATGTTAAAGAACCACTGATTCCAATAAAGAAAGAAAATGAAAATAATAATACAACAATTATTAAAAACACTACTATTCAAAATGTCACTAATAAAAATATTACATATTTAATTCCGAATTATGTTGATTTTAGTATAGTTATGGACATGATTCTCACTAGATTAAAGGATCCAAATTTTGCTAAAGCATTACCAGATACTTGTACTCTTTTATATCATCCTGATTTACACGAAATAGTTCTTATGAATGAATAAATATTTTTTGATATTTTTATAAATATCAAAAATTTGTGCTCTTAATATATATGGAGCCATCGCAAATTGTCATAATTGGTTTCGGTGCTATTGCTAAATCGTTTATAACAATATTATTAAATAGTTCATCTAAATTACAAACTCTTCCAGTTGTCATTTTTGAGCCAAAGGATTTGTCATCCAGTGAAACATTTAATTTAGTTTCATCAAAAATGCAAACTACTTATATTAAAACTCATGTTAAACAAGATAATTATATAAGTTTATTCAAAAAATATGTTAAACAAAATGCGATTGTTATAGAAGCCGCATATCGCATCAGTACATTAGATATTGTTAATGAATGCCAAAAATATAAATGTGTTTATCTTACTACAGCGCTTGATAGTTGGGTTCATTCAAATTCTACTATCTTCGAAGTTAAACAGAAAATTATGAATGGAATTAAATATGACAAAACACCAATGACCGCTGTTCTTAATCATGGTATGAATCCTGGGTTGGTTTCTCATTTCGTTAAATATCTTCTATCTCAACTTGCAATGAAATCAAAAAATCCAAATAATATTGATTTATTAAAACAAAATAAATACAATCATGTTGCTCAAAATTTAGGTTTAACATTAATTCAAATTGCTGAAAGAGATACTCAAATTTCTAATGTCATCACAACAGAAAAAATATTCTGTAATACTTGGTCTGTTGTTGGTTTTGTTGATGAAGCAACTTTAGGTGCTGAAATCTCTTGGGGTACTCATGAAAAAAAACTTCCATCAAATGCCGATACTTCCAAACTAAATGATACCTGTCAAATTTATCTTCGGTTACACGGAAATCAATTACGAACATTATCTTATGAACCAGAAGGTGGTAGATTATCAGGATATTGTATTCCACACGCAGAGTGTTACTCTTTGGCACAATTTCTACAAATTAAAAATAATTCTCAAATTCTATATCGTCCAACAGTTTATTATTCTTATCTTGTATCTGATAATGCTAAATTAATGAGTCATTATTTAGATTATTGTTTAGATTCCAATTTCCTCCCATTAAATGAACATGTTCTCCGCTCTGATGAAATTATCAGTGGTTATGATTCGGTAGGTTGCCTTGTTTTCTTTGGTAATAAAAATGATACAACTGAACTTGCTGGAAAAAGATATTGGATTGGTAGTATCATGTCTAATGAAATAGCTAAAAATAAATTCCCAGAAATTAATGTCACATGTATGCAAGTTGGTATCAGTATTTTATCTTGTATTGAATGGATGATACAAAATCCAAATAAAGGTATCATAGAACCAGAAGAAGTTGATACAACATTTATTCTTGATTATTGTAAAAAAATGTTGGGTAAATTATTTTGTATTGATGTGACTTCTAAATGTGGTTTAGATAATGATCAGTTTAGTGATTTAGTTGTTTTTCCTAATGGAATTATTTCGTGATAAAAAAATTAAAAATTAGTAACAAAAATTGCTGAAAGTTGATCGGCAAGAATTGATGGTAGATCATTCATTGGAAGTTCATCAAATAATAACTGTTTAGCTATATTCTCATCTTCGGTTGTATCCATTTGAACGTCAAATTCGATAATATCAACTGACAAATTCAACAATTGTAAAATTTTTTTAATGTCTGTTTGAATTTTTTGCATGTTATATTTTTCCATATTACTAATTGCTGTAAATTTAATAATTTGTTTTTGCATATGTATCATTATTCGATTAAATGTTTCTCTCACATCATCAACATCATATTCTTGAAATTTATTCATATTATTATCCAATGTTTCTCTAACTTTTTCGATATTCTTTGATAAATCATTTATATTTTTATAATTATGAATTTTATATCCTATCTCTTTGAGATGATCTTTTATTTCTTCAATAGTTTGAATATTGATATGTTCAATATTTGATTTTTGTTGTTTCTCTTCATTCCGTTGATTATTATATCTTTCATTTTGCTTCTTTCTTATCTCTTGCAATTGTTCCATTTTATTTGATATTTTATAAATAAAATTTTGATAATATAATGTTTATTTTTCATTTTTTTGAAAAATTGAATTTTCTTTTATATAAGCTTGATTATTAAATATATAAATTCATATGGGTAATTCATTGGCTGTTATTGTTATAAATCAAACACTTCCGATACTTTTACCAAATAAAGAAACCATTCTTTTTAATCAACCAATTAATATCTTTTTACCGGATTTGAATATTGAACAAATTATTCAAGAACAATTACGAAATAATACAGAATTTTTATTCGATAAATTTCAAAATTCATCAATTATTAAAGATCAGATTACAGATATTCTTTTGAATCAAACTGATGATTATTTTAATCAATTAATTTCATATTTCGATAATAATTTAATTAATGTATCAACTTTATTATTTGATAAATTTCAAAATTCGTCAATTATTAAAGATCAGATTACAGATATTCTGTTGAATCAAACTGATGATTATTTTAATGAATTACTTAAATACTTAAATAATACTTTCGCAAATATGTCTCTTTCTCTTATTGATGAATTACAAAAATCTAATATTATCAAAAAACAAATTACAGATGTTCTTTTGAATAAAACTGATATATTCATTGATGACTTTAAAAAGTCCAAAATTGTTCAGGAACAAATAACAGATGTTCTTTTAAATAATACACAATTTCTTCTCAAAGAACTCGAAGACTCTGGAATTATAAAACGTCAAATCATGGATCCATTTTTAGATAAAAAAGATGAAATTATAACAGAGTTCATCAAACAATTTAATGATTCACAAATTATTCGAAAACAAATTACTGATCCAATTTTACAAAAAATAGATACATATATTCCATATCTCTATATTTTGTTCGGCTGTGTTATTCTCATTGTGGTATTATTACTCTATATTGCTATTATCAATACGATTAACTTATGTTATTGTATTAAAATGAAGACACAATTGTGTGGAAATGTTTAATTTATTGATACATAAAAATAATTTATTTATTCTTATCAATGAAATTTTTCATCAGTTATAAATTTACAAACATTGAATTAGTAAAAATCCATCAAACTATTGATCCAATTGTTGAAACAATAAAAAAATATGGACATGATGTTTTTTGTAATCTTTATTTTATTGATTTTTATGAACAAAATAATTATTCTGTTAAACAAATATTTACTCATTGTTTTGATGAAATGAAAAAATGTGAAGCATATCTTTGTTTCGTCGATAATGACCAAATTTTTGCTGGTGGTATGGCTATTGAATTTGGTTATGCTTATAATCTTGGATTTAAAACATTTGTTTGTCTTCCAATGGATTATCATTCAACATCTGTTGAAAATCTTTCTGATGTTATTATTCATTATGATAATAACTTATTGCAACAAATTAGTCAATATTTATGATTCTATCTCTTCATCATAATAATGTTCCAACATTTCAGTAAGAATAATTTTAAATTTTTCAAAAGTTTTATTAATATTTTCTTTATTTATTTGTATAACTATTTTTTGCATTCCAAGTAAAAATTTATCCTTCAAAATTGGATATTCAGGATCCAAAGCAAACATCAAATATCCACTTTTTTTTATTAAAATATTACATATTTCGTAAATTATTTCATCACTATTTATTTCATCAATTTTAACATATTCTCCAAAATCATAACATGCTACTTTTATTTTTCCATTATTTTCAGTTAATATAAATTGGATGTCATATGGACAATATCCTGCTGAAAACCATATTAAAGCAAACGTATGTCCCATACTTTGTATTATATCGAATGAATCTATTTTTGTATTGTATAAAGGATTTACTTTCTCTAATACTTTATCTAATTCTTCTATATTTCCCAAATAATATCCTTGTGTCTCAAAATTGGGTCTAAATCCAATAATGTGTTCTGGATTATCTCCGAGTTGTATTTGATAATATTGTTCATCTATTTTATTATTATCTTCATAATGTAGTTGTTTCATATAATCCATCCCATATATACAATTAACATTAATTGTTGTTTTATCATCAACTATATATGGAAAAGTTTCAGCAATATTTTTAAAACATCTGGGTTTTGGAATATATGCTAATTCATCTAAATTTGAGAATTTTTGTAAATGGTCATAAATAACACTGTGCATATTATATTCATTATATGCTTTTTCACAATTCTCTCCAAATAGTAATTTATAGACAATTTCATTATTATTTCTCGGTAAGACAATCATACCAAATTTACCTTTCCCAATCACTTCACTGTTTTTCATTTGTTCTATATTACATATGATATACTTTTCCTTACATTCTAAATATTTCTTTTTATATTTTAAATATTTTTCTTGGTAATCCATATAAAATACATTCATAAAAAAATTATTCAATTACATAATGTTCTAATACATATGTCGCACATTCTTTGTGTTTGTCTTTTATTAATTTTACAATTAAAGATCTAAGTTCGTAATTATTTTTAACTAGAATTTGGTATCCCACATTATGTAAATACTTTAAACATTCGATATGTCCTCCTTCAGCAGCATTTTGACATAATGTTGAAAAACATTGACATTTAATACTGTGTAAATATTTTAAACATTCTAGATGTCCATATGCTGCTGTAATTCCAAAGGTATATCCATCATAACTACATCCATTTTCACAAGCATATTTTAAACAATCTAAATATCCTTTTATCACAGCTTTATTACATGCAACGTGATCTATTCTTGTTTTATCATTTATATTTTCCAAACAGAATTTTAAACATTCCAAATAACCATTTTCTGCTGCGCTATATATTGTTTCATTCGTAATCTGAAATTTATTTTCTTTTAAATATTTCAAACATTCTAAATGTCCATTCAATGATGCATAACTACATATTTTATTTTTGAAATATATTGAATATTTTCTATTAAAATTTTTGAGTAAAAATTTTAAACATTCCAAATATCCAAATCTTACAACTATTTCTATTATATCTTCTGGAATTATATTGTACATATGATACATATATTTTAATAGTTGTAAATTACCATTCACAGCATATATACGATATGAATTTTCATCTATTCCATATTTTATTATATTATTTAATACTTCATTTTGTTCTATAATATTTTCCAGATATTTTGATATTTGTTTTATATTTCGTAATTCTTCTGGTAATAACATTAAAATTTTTATTATACTATTTGTATCCAAATATTCCATTATTATCTTTTAATTATTTTTATTAGTTATAGTTCTTTTTTCATTTTTTCTTTTATTTTCATTAGTATATTGATTGTATTTTCCGAGATCATTTTTGTATGTATTGCATTCATAATCATACTTCTCAGTGTTTCTTCTTTTTTATCGATTAATATTTGAATCAAGTGTTTTATAACTCTTTTTTCGTAAGATTTTTTAAATATTTCATACTTATTTTTATATAAATGGATGTCATTCTGAATATTATCTATTCCATTCTGACATATTTCTAGTAAAATAATATTCATAATATATTCGTTCAAATAATTGATATATAAAATATTATCATTACAATGTTCTAATAAAACATGATATATGTGAATTGCTTCAATGTATTTTTCTTCAATAATTTTAATTCTTACTATTTTCAATAAACATTTTTTATTTAATTGATTGTAACATCCGTTCGCTAATTCATATTTTTTACCAGCTTCTTTAATTTCCGAATGATAATAATACATATCACCTATTTGTTCTAAATGTTTTGCAGCAATATTCATTTGATTTAGTTCTAATAATATTGGAATTGTTAATTCCATATATTCAATTCCTTTTTTATAATCTTCAATATATATTGTATTTGCTATTTCTACTAAAATTCTTATTTTTTCATCAGTATCATTGGAACATTTATATGCTAGAAAATAAGATTCGGTGGCTTTTTGTTTATTATTTAAACTTTTATATATTTCCGCAGCTTTGCAAAAATGCAATTTCGCTATTTCGTAATTATTCTTTCTGTTAAATATATTCCAACTTTTGTATCTTTTTATTCCTTTATCAAATAAAACATCCGCATACATCTATACAATACACTAATAATTTTTTATTAAGTTAATATATATGAATTTTTCATTAATTGTCTTATTGATTATTCTTCTTTTGATTATTTCGTTTTTCATGTTACGTCCGAAACAAGAAAATATGGAAACAGTTGAAAATAAAAAATTATGTGATTGTCGCGGTTATTATCGTTGCTCTTGTGATAAATAAATTTATTCTATTATAACATATTTTTCATCTAATTTTAGACTACATACTTTATGACATTTTTGTGATACATAATCATGATATTTGTAAAATAACTTTTTAACAATTTCTATGTATTCATCCACATGTAAATTCATACATGAAGCATGTTTTATTACTTCATGTTCTATTAGTGTTGATGCTGTTGTTCCACATGTGTGAATTGGATGAGGAACACTCGCACTCAACCAATGTTCGTCTAAAAATTGTTTGTCTTTCGGAAATGTTGTATTTTGAAATCTTTTCATATTACAACATGTTGGATACCCACATGTTTCACATTGACGACATTCATCAGGCCACAGTCCATGAACTTTATATTCGTTACCAATTTTCACAAACGAGAAAACGTATTTTTCAACAGAACAAGAATCTGGATGATAATTCTCAGGTGTTGCTAATAATAAAAGTGTTAATAGTAGCATGTTTAATTTATATTGATTTGAAATATAAATTAAAATTTTAAATTTCATTTTTTTCATAAATAAAATAATTAAAAGAATGTTCTCAACCATTCAATATGTTGATTTAGATTCCAAATATTATGAAGAGGATAATTATCATCTGTATCTTCTACATCTCCGACTTCGTCTTCAACTTCTTCATCATCGCTATTATCAGCAACTACATCTCCGACTTCATCTTCGACTTCATCTTCAACTTCTTCATCGACTTCTTCATCGACTTCTTCATCGACTTCTTCATCGACTTCTTCATCGACTTCTTCATCGACTTCTTCATC
>Ga0105097_10001185_pt1 | contig 12376 bp, 14 predicted proteins | sample PPLLak12cMay2015_FD_87035 | JGI IMG/M metagenome (GOLD analysis project Ga0105097, IMG submission 87035) | Freshwater sediment microbial communities from Prairie Pothole Lake near Jamestown, North Dakota, USA - PPLs Lake P7 Core (1) Depth... | ecosystem: Environmental > Aquatic > Freshwater >... | reverse complement strand
TGACCCGAAGAATGCACATATTTTCGTTGGTGTTGCTGTTTCAGATCCATCCGAATCAGCTAAACTAGTGAGCGCTTTGCAGCAGCAAGGTTTGCCAACACTTGATCTCAGCGATAATGAAGTAGCCAAGCTTCATTTGCGCCACTTGGTAGGCGGCCATGCGCCACAGGCCGAGAATGAAAAAGTATTCAGATTTGAGTTCCCGGAAACCCCAGGGGCTCTGATGAAGTTCCTCGACACAATGGGCCATGACTGGAACATCAGCCTGTTCCACTATCGCAACCATGGTGCGGACTTTGGACGCGTGCTGGTAGGCATGCAGGTGCCGCCTAATGAACTATCTGAGTTTTCTGACTTCTTAAGTAAATTGGGTTATCCGTATTGGGATGAAACAGAAAACCCGGCATATAAACTATTTTTAGGCTAACAATACGTTTACGGTTGTAATCAGCCAAGATGGTTGTTTATTTACAGCCAGATTTTATTGCTGCTTATATCTAACTTACTGTTATATTTAAATTAATGTTTTTACCATAGCCAAGCATGATTTTTGCATGGCAATTTAAAGAAGTTTGCCGTAAAAATATCTGACTGCAGATACAGACAGAGAATACTTTGGAGATAATAAATGAAATTGACACCTGCTTTTGGCAAAACACGCGCAAGCCTGCTTTTACTGGCATTAATCACCGGAATTGTTGGTTGCAGCAAAGAAAAGACCGAAGACTCCCAAGCCGCAGCTGAAACAAAATCAGCCGGATTTGCTTATGTTACTAGCCAGGATGCCGGCGTTAGCGTAATTGATCTTGCAACAATGGAAGTTGTTAAACAGTTTGATGTGAAAGCTGCAGGCCCGCGCGGTTTAAGCCTGACTGATGATGGCAAAAAACTGATCGTTGCAACGCGCGAAAACGAAAGTATTTCCGTGATTGATACAGCAACGGGTGAAGTGCTGCAGCAAATTCCTGTTGGTAAAAACCCTGAGTTTGTGCGTGTAAGCGGCAATTTTGCTTATATTTCCTCTGAGCCAAGCGCCAAAGGCGGCCCACCACCAAAACCAGGTGCTGAAGAAGAAGACGATGACGACGAAGAAAAAGTCCCGGCTAAGATTGCTGTAGTTGACTTAACAGCAGGTAAAAAAGTACGTGAAATCACCGGTGGCCCCGAAACCGAAGGCATTGAATTTTCAGCTGACGGTAGCAAACTTGTGATCACCAACGAAGCAGACAACACCGTGACGGTGCATGACATTGCCTCTGGTAAGCTTTTAAAAACCATTCATACTCACGAACAGGGTGATCGCCCACGCGGCATTAAAGTCTCCCCAGATGGCAATACCTACTTAGCCACGCTGGAATACGGCAATAAATTCATGGTGCTGGATAAAGACTTTAACTTAGTTCGTACCGTAGAAACTGGACAGACACCTTATGGTATTGCCTATGACCGTTCTGGCGAACATATTTTTGTAGCCTCCAATAAGGAAAAGGCACTGCAAGTGTTTGATGCTAAAACTTATGAGAAAGTTAAAGACATTCCAACCGGAAACCGCTGCTGGCACTTTACGTTTACACCTGATGATAAACAGATTCTGTTAGCTTGCGGTAAATCAGATGCAGTCTTCGTAATTGATGCTGAAAAACTGGAAGTGACGAAACAGATTGAAGTTAAAAACATGCCTTGGGGTATCGTGACATACCCTAAATCCATGGGTAGCATTGAAAGTAAATAGATCTGCTTTGCCAAATAATAAAGTCCCGCAAGGGACTTTATTATTTCAGCTTATTTAATATAAATTCCCAATCCCTTGGATCAACCGGCGTAATGGATAAGCGATTTCCGCGTTGTAAAATCCTTAAATTAGCAAGTTCCGGCGTTTCTCGCATTTCTTTTAAACTTAACAACCTGGTTTTACGCACCAGCTTTACATCTACATTAAACCAACGCGGGTTTTCTGGGGTGGCTTTAGGGTCATGATACTTATGCCCTTCTATAAACTGCAAGCGATCCGGATAGGCAAGCGTACATACCTCAGCGATACCTACGATGCCGGGTTCGGCACAGTTGGAATGGTAAAACAACACACCATCTCCCACTTTCATCTGATCGCGCATAAAGTTTCTTGCCTGATAATTACGCACGCCATACCAATCTACTGTCTGGTTCGAAAAACCAGCCAGATCATCAATAGAAACGTCCGCCGGTTCAGATTTCATCAACCAATATCGCATCGTGTTTTCCAGTTAAAAATATTAGCTTATGATAATCTATAACCCAATCAACAATAATGAATTTTCATCATGGCTAAACTTCAGCAAAAAAATGTATTAGGCACAGCATTGCAAGTGTGCAGTTTGGACCCCATCACCGGCTTTAAGCGTAACGGCTGCTGTGAAACGGGTGCTGACGATACTGGCAGTCATACGGTTTGCGCACAAGTCACGGAAGAGTTTCTGGCATTCTCGATTTCGCGAGGCAATGATTTAAGCACACCGCGACCTGAATATGGCTTTGAAGGACTGCAGGCGGGAGATCGCTGGTGTTTATGTGCCAGCCGCTGGCTGGAAGCATCAGAAGCCGGCTTTGCACCACCTGTCATACTGGAAGCCTGCCACGAAAAAAGTCTGGAAATTGTCAGTCTGGCAGACTTGAAATATCATGCATTAAGATAAATCAGTTACCAGAAATCATTAAAGAGCGGTTCATGGCATTGAATTTCTGCACGCACTAGGTCATAGTCTGCAATCGTCACTAATTTTCCGCCAATTTCAGCCGCAGCATAAGTCATTAAGCTAATGCTGTTAATTAAATGCTTTGACACAAGATACTCTGGAAAGGCATCCAGATGATTGCTGACGATTTCTGTCGCCACTGCCTCAGCGTAAAGCCCCACCGTGACATGGGGAACATACTGAAAATTCGCATCACTGGCTACCGAGTGCAAACACAAATGCAATTTATGCAAACTACTGGTGGGGTCGTTAACATGTAGAAATGGTGCGGAACTGAAACTTGCCAATGCGCCAATTTCAATCTCAAATGGCTGCATTTTTAAGTTTTGCAAAGCGGTTACATCTGCTTCAAAACTGCTGGCGACATAATCATCAGCATACCGCAACCTGTCACTCAAGAAACCACTGATTCCTAATGTGATATGAGGCTGACGACAATAACCCTCAAGTAAAAATTCTTCAAGTTGCTGCTTAGCAACCAATACTTTCCGGCGCACTGACGGAAAATCTACATTAATTGCCCAAAGCGCATAATGCGAACGGCCTTGATGCCATTCATCAAAATCGTGCCTTAAATTTTTTATCGTATATCGATTTTCTAGGAATTTCTTACGAACACCAAGCTGGTCAGTCATGTGCAGTTAATCTAATTAAGAAAAAATAGCATCATTGCAATAATATAGAAGTGGGGAGTTCTCCACGGAACAGCCTAGACCAGCATCCTGAACCAAAAAGGCTCAAGTGGTAACAGCCTAGAGTGCATTAGGTACACCTGCAAGAGGCGCTCACACAGACGCTCGAATGACTAAAACCGATGCTATAAACTAGTTCAAGGAATTATTAGTCTAAACCGAACCGCAGAGAACAAACTTTGAAATCTGACGAATTATCTTAAACCCAAATATTATTTAAGATAAAACTGTTTGAAGTAATTCTACTCTCTTTTAAGCTGTACTTTTTACAACATTTTAATATTTATTTAACAGCGCAGGCTTGATCAATTTGATCCTGCATGATTGCTATTCTGCGCTTTATGTCACCGACATCAACATCACCGCTTTTACTATTGAGTAACTCGTGAGCAAGATTTAGAGCTGTCATGATCGCGATTCTTTCCACACCGATAACCTTACCGCTATCACGAATATCGCGCATTTTCTTATCCAGAAAATTCACGGCATTAATCAGGCCTGGGCGCTCTTCATCAGTACAGGACACCGTAAAGTTCCGCCCCATGATACTGACGTCTACGCCTTTAATTTCGCTCATTATTTTTTGCTCAAAAGTATGATGTTGAATCTGATTTAAGGAAGACTATCTATCAGCGTTTCAATACGCTCACTAGCCTGCACTATATTAGCTTTCAATGTTGCAGTATCAGCTTCTATTTTACCTAAACTAAGGCGTAATTCAGCGTTTTCACCGCGTAACTCGTTACACATTGAAATCAAGTGTGATAGTTTTTGTTCAAGCACTTTTAAGTCAGCATCCATGCGATCACTATAATTTAAAAAATTCATTACAGTCAATAGCTAACATGAATTTCATAAAGTATTACAATAGTTTACAAAGCACTTTATTAGAAATAGTTCCCGAAATTTAAAAATAAAAAGCTATAATTGCCTAAGTTGATAGGTGCCAAGTTTGCTGTCTGCAAATGAGGTGAAACTGGGAAATAGGTGCGTTTTTATAGTAAAAACAATTCCTGTGCTGCCCCCGCAACGGTAAGTGAGTCTGATTTATTCATAGGATTTGCACTACGCCACTGAACTGAAACTGGTTCGGGAAGGCGCAAATCCAAGGGTTGTAAAAACCTGAAACTCACAAGCCCGGAGACCGGCCTCGCAACATTTATGCTAGAAAATTACCGCGGGGTGTCGGTACAAAAGGCTGCGCTATCATAGCTTGTGACTGCGCTTTCTTTATATATTTCCACCCCCCCTGTATTTTCTAGTGATCTATAAAAATAACTTAAAAAAATAAGTTACAAAATTCTATACGCGGGGTCGCGTGTAGATCAGGGAATATATAATGAAAAAATTTACCATTGCTAGCTTTATGGGCCTAGCACTTTCAACTCCAGTTATCGCTCAAGAAACAATTTTTCTTGAAGACGTAACAGTAAAAGCTAACCGCTTTGAACGTAAAGACACTGAGACTACTTACGCTTCTGAAATTCATACTGCCAAACAAATTGAGGCATCGGGTGCTGCAACGCTCTATGATTATCTGGCACAGCAGACTTCACTTAACGCATCACCAAATATCGGCAACAAAGCAACACCAGCAATTAACCTGCGTGGCTATGGCACTGAAAATGGGCATCAGAACGTTGTTATTACGGTTGATGGTCAACGTCTGAACAATATCGATTTATCACCCGCCCTTCTGTCGGGAATTGCACTAGGTAATATCGACCGCATTGAAATCGCTAAAGGCAGTGGCTCTGTGATCTACGGAGATGGTGCCACTGCTGGTGTTATTCAGATTTATACCAAAAACAAAACCGGGGTCACAATCAGCGGTTCTCTAGGCAATTATGGCCAGAATAATTCCTATATTAATGCTGGATTTTCTGAGAAATTTCTTGATCTCTCCTTTAATTTATCGCATGACAGCAACGACGGATTTAGCAAAAAAGATATTACTGGCCACAAAGATCAGTTTACAAGCAATAGCCAAAACGCAAAATTAAGAATCAAACCTACTGATCAGTTGCGCTTTGATATTTCAGTGACAAGTTCGCGCAACGATGTGCGCTATTTAAATCCTCTGGATATGGAACAATTCAGAGACGACCCCAGACAAAATGGTGGCAAAGCTTATACTCAGCAAAGCTTTGACAGTGACCAATGGCGCATCGGTGCAGAATACGATATCACTGACAACGTAAAAATTAATGGCTTTCATTATCAGGAAGACAAGTTCTCAGAATTCGTTTCCGCAACACCTTCAACTGCCAACTCTTTATACAAAGGTGACGACCTCAGCATCAGCTTTCAGAACGAAACATTAAGCTTACTTGCGGGATACCAGAATTTTGATGGAGAGCGCAAGTCCTTTAGCGACTATACTGCGTTCCCTTGGGGCAGTATATCCAAAGACAAAACCACCAAGAAAAATGAAGCTGTCTACTTTAGTGGTGAATATAAATTCAACGCATTGACATTATCTGCAGGTGTGCGCGATGAAAAGGTGCGCTACCGGTTTTCACCTGTTATCTCTGCTTATGGCACACCCGGAGCCAAACATGATGAAAATATTGATGCCTGGGAAATAGGCAGCAATTACAAAATTAATAATCAGCTGAGTATTTTTGCAAACTTCAATCAAGCCTATCAGGCACCTGATATTGACCGACTGTTTACATTTGGTGGCGGATTTAACGGTTTTATCAATCCGGCCAAAACCAAAACATTAAATCTCGGCGCAAACCATGTCACAACTAATAATCGTCTGAAACTGACGCTTTTCAAAGCAAACATTGAAGATGAAATCTATGTGGTACCGCTCATCTATAAAAACACCAACATCGACAAATCTCACAAATATGGCATTGAATTACAGGATTTATATAAATTTAACAACGAATTAAGTGCATCTGTCATTTATAACTTCACTCGGGCAATTATAGATAAAGAGGATGAAGGTACAGGCAGTTTTGACAATAAAAATTTACCTGGTGTACCTAAGCACTCCATTGCAATCAACATGAATTACAAATTTCTGGAACACGCCACTTTAAATCTTAACCATACCTGGCGTTCCAAAGCATATGCTTTTAACGATTTTTCCAACGCATTTGATTATAAACAGGACTATTACCGATCCACCAATCTGGCAGTCAGTTATCAATATAAAAACCTGAATGTTTTTGCTGCAGCAAATAACATTTTCAATCAAGAAAACTCCATTCAGATCCAAGATAATGCCATTTACCCTGTTGATTTCGTGCGCACCTGGCGCGTGGGAATGAAAGCAGATTTCTAATGTATTCTTTTATGCAGTATCACAAAATGTTATGATGTTGCAAATGATCAAGGACGCGTATAACCCATGCGCGCCTTTTTGAAAGGCACTAAATAAAATGAACAAATCAAATCCACTATCAGCATCGTATATGCAAATCATCATCGCTGTAGCAATCGCTTTTTTCATGCTACTAACACGCGGCAGTCACGTACTGACCAGCGTATCGCTACCGGATGCAAGTCTAGCTTTATTGTTAATCGGCGGTTTATATCTGAGGAAAACCATCTGGTTTACATTGTTTATAGTGCTAGCAACCGCGATTGATTTCGGTGCGGCCGCGATTGACAGCATTCAGGCATTCTGTCTGACTGACGGCTACTGGGGTATGTTGCCAACCTACGCAGTGATGTGGCTGGCTGGTGTATGGCTCGGCAAACAAGCTGATAGCGCAGATTTTACCAAATACGCAGCAGCATCTACAGTTTCAACATTTGCTGCATTTATGATCTCTACACAAACTTATTATATATTCTCAGGTCGTTTCCCAGATGCAGGCATTGTTGAATCTATGCAGCACGGCTGGGAATACCTGCCAAGTTACATGGGCTTTACTGCAATGTATCTGGTGGCATTCTGGGCATTTATTAAAACAATGCCTAAATTACACAATACATTTAAAGCGTCATCATCAGCTAACGTCGCATAACTTATTGCGACCAGGGTGTTGAATACAAAAACAGCCCGCATTAGAGTCTGGCTCTAATGCGGTTTTTTTATGGCTAATTATCAATTCACTGAATCGGAAATCGCTACCGTCTATCGTGTGATTGCAGAGCGCAGGGATATGCGCCATTTTCTGCCTACGCTGGTAAATCCGGATACTTTGACAAGAATTCTGCAAGCCGCACATCAGGCACCCAGCGTAGGTCTTATGCAACCATGGCGGTTTATTCGAATTACCGACAGCAGCGTCCGCAATAGCATTCATCAACTTGTAGATGAAGAGCGCAAACTTACTGCACAGGCAATTGGCGAATATGAAAACACGGCACGCATGGCGGAGTTTCTACGACTGAAAGTTGAAGGTATATTAGATTGCGGTGAGCTATTAGTCGCCACACTATGCAACAAGCGTGAAGGGCATATTTTTGGCCGCAGAACATTACCTGAGATGGATATTGCCTCAGTGAGCTGCGCCATTCAAAATATGTGGCTGGCAACCCGCGCCGAAGGATTGGGCATGGGCTGGGTTTCAATTTTCGACCCTGTAAAACTTGGGTCCCTGCTGAACGCCCCTGCAGAAGCAAAACCAATTGCAATATTGTGCATTGGGCACGTGAATACTTTTTACAACGAACCCATGCTGATTGAAACTGGCTGGAAAAAAGCCAAACCTTTAGCTGACATGGTGATGGAAAATCAATGGAGCACGCATGAATAATGTGCATTTAATTTTAGGCGGTGCTCGCTCCGGCAAAAGTGCATTTGCCGAGAAGCTAGCTGTAGCCAGCGGCTTGCCTGTGACCTATATTGCCACCGCGCAAGTTTATGATAATGAATTCGGGCAGCGCGTCGAACACCATAAAAGCAGGCGACCTACGCATTGGCAAACAGTAGAACAATCTTTTAATCTGGGACAATCACTAAAAGAACACGCCGACCCCGGCAAATGTGTAATAGTAGATTGCCTGACATTATGGCTGGCACAGTGCATCTGCTCTGATTGCGAAGGCCCGGAGAGTTTAAACTGGTTAGACGAACGTCACGCCCTATTACAAGAATTAGCCAACCTACCCGGCATGATTCTGCTCGTCAGTAATGAGGTTGGTATGGGAATCGTGCCATTAGGTGAAATCAACCGCCAGTTTCAAGATGAACAAGGTTGGCTGAACCAGGCGATTGCACAAATTGCAAAAAAAGTAAGTTTTATCGCTGCCGGACTACCGCTTACGCTTAAAGGATAATCATGGAAACAACAACATTTGAATTAAACGGTGAATTCATCGAACTATGCAACCTGCTCAAACTGGCCGGCATCGCCAACAGTGGCGGCCAAGGCAAACTCATGGTTTCAGACGGCATCGTGCAGGTAGATTGCAATATTGAAACACGCAGAACGGCAAAAATACGTGCCGGACAAGTTGTGGAGTGTATGGGCCAGAAGATCAAGGTTATTGCAGGTCAGAACCCTCAACGGTTCACAAAGTGAATTCTGGGGACTTCATCGTCAAACGATATGCGCGTCACACTAGCATGATCAATCACCATTCTAAATAAGCCTTTCAACGGCATGTTCAGCACCTCTGCCAACATTGCCCGAATGACACCCCCATGGGTAATAACAGCAATTTCCTTACCAAGTGAGTGATTGCACACATCTTCTATAAAGCTTTTAGAACGGTGATGCAACTGCGAGAAATTCTCGCCATTAGGCGGTGATAAATTTGCATAATCATTTGCCCAGATATCAAACACATCCCTCGGAATGCTATCCCAAGCCTGCATTTCCCAGTCGCCAAAATGCAGCTCCTTTAGCCGATGATCAAATTGAACCTGGCCTAAATTGAGCGCAGTGGCCAATTTGACACAACGCTGCAGCGGGCTTGCATACACGGCATCAAATTTAATATGCGCGAGTTTTTCTTTTAATAAATCACATTCTGCATGAAAGTTTTCTGAAACATCTACATCGCTTTGCCCATAGCAAACACCTGAGGGTATATCTAATGTTGTATGGCGTATTAAATGCAATTTCATGATTAATTCAACTAACTGATAAGACCAAAATGAGCAAGCACACCCAAATAGAACGCGAGCTCTGTCATCTGCTGCGTTGCTCCGAGGCAATCACCAGTGTAACCACCCAGCCAGCGCTTGATTTTATTACGCCACCAAACCCAAATAAAACCAACACTGACCAGCCAGATTAACGAAAAAACTAGTACATCGTGCAGATCAATAGCATCTGAAAACAAATGCCAGTAAAGCAGCACAAGCGGTATCAAGCCAAAAACAGTCGCTATGACCAGGTCTTTTAGCTGCACCTTGCTCGCCAGCGGCTTGGCTTTGCCACTCGCTTTAACATAGCTTAGTGTTGCCATCACGTAAACCGCACATAGCCGGCTAAGCGCATGCGCAGCGATTAATAAATAGGGCACACTGTTAACCGGCAAAGCGCTTAATATCTGAAACTTACCAAACAGCATTAAAAACAAAGCCAGCGCACCATAAGTGCCAAGTCTGGAATCCTGCATAATAGTAAGCATTCGCTCTCTATCCCTGCTTCCGCCCATGCCATCGATACTATCAGCCATGCCGTCTTCATGAAAAGCACCGGTAATATAAATTGTAGCTACCATACTCAGCAGAACTGCTATCCCAATGGGGAAAATCCTCGCAGCCAGCACAAATACAAGCGCACCTGCCGTGCCAACGATAATGCCTACTAGTGGAAAATATTTAGCAGAATGATTGAGCTCCTGCTCCTCAAAGTTCGCAAAACTTGGTAGAGGAATACGTGTAAAAAAACCGACTGCAAGTAAAAAGTAATGCCATTCCTTACACAGAACATTCAGCATCATTCACCCACCTCTGATTTTTCACTGACACCGGCACTTTCAAACGAAGCCATCTCATTTAAAAAATTCACCGCTGCCAGCACCATAGGATAAGCCAGCGCAGCGCCGGTACCCTCACCCAGTCGCAAACCTGCATCCAGCAAAGGATTTGCATCCAGATGCGCCAATAGCTGTCGGTGACCGGCCTCACCGGAGCAATGTGCAAAAATACAATAGTGCAGAATATTTGGCTGCAGCCGATAGGCTGCCAGCAAGGCTGCGGTTGCAATAAACCCATCAATCAGCAAAACTGCATTCTGTTGAGCAGCACCCAGCATGGCCCCAGCCATCATGGCTATTTCATAGCCGCCAAAGGTTGACAGTACCTGCATAGTATCGCCATTATTCAATTGATGCTGTGCCAGAGCCTGCTTGAGTATTGCAGTTTTTTTCACCAAGCCGGCGTCATCAAATCCGGTACCACGCCCTACACACTGCTCAATCGCAACATTACACAAAACACTCATCAGGCAGCTGGCCGATGAAGTATTCCCTATGCCCATCTCGCCAAAACCCAGCACATTACAACCTGCACTGATTTCTTTCTCAGCAAGCTCAGCTCCTATAGACAGTGCTCGATTGCACTGTTCCAATGACATTGCCGGCTCCAAGAGAAAATTTCTGGTACCTAATCCGACTTTGGCATCGATTAAATCTTGGTGTCCATCAAAGGTATGATTAACGCCGGCATCCACAACGCGCAGCTGCATATTGTTCTGGCGTGCAAAAACATTTATTGCTGCGCCGCCACGCAAAAAATTCAGCACCATCTGTGCAGTAACTGCCTGCGGATAAGGGCTTACACCGGCCTCGACAACACCATGATCACCCGCAAACACCATCAAGGCAGGCTTGTTCAATTGCGGCATCAATGTATTTTGTATCAAGCCAATCTGCAAGGCAATTTGCTCTAAAAACCCTAACGCACCGAGCGGTTTTGTTTTTTGATTGATTTTGTGCAGCAGTTCTACTTTAAGTGCCTGATTTGGCTGAGTGATAATAAATTTCATAACTACAGATTTTACATGGTTGTTGTTATCAACTTAATAAATATAAAATATGTAGAAATATTTTTGTCCGTTTCTAATTTAGTTTGCTATAATGCGCGTCTTGCAAATATTTACCGAAGTTTGCAGATAGTTTTACAAGGGCCGGGTAGCTCAGTCGGTAGAGCAGCGGATTGAAAATCCGCGTGTCGGCAGTTCGATTCTGCCCCCGGCCACCATCTAAATTAAGCTCACTTTATGTGGGCTTTTTTATGTCTGCTATTCAAACAATTTACAAACTGCATTCAATAATATTAGCTCTGTGAATCTTAATTAAAGTAAGCACACCTAAGTGTTGACGCACAGCTACAAAAGGCCTTCCCAAATAAGTAAAAATCCGTTCAAATCTAAGCCATTATCTTCATGATTCGTTATCAACTTCTAAACCGGAATAATTGCCGGGGGCACCCAACTACCATCAAGCACCTGAGATTTCGGTGCATAAAGACGCATCGTAACTGTCATCGCACCTTTACTCGGTGAAGGCAGCCAGTTAAATCCTTGCCCCTACCCGGTGACTCAGGCTGAATATAAATATCTAGCGAACCATCATTGTTATATTGAATTGCATCACGGTCACCGATTGCATAGCGGTTAATAGGATTAGGGACCGCAAATTCCGGATCGTACATTGTGCACGACCAGAACGCACCTGCAGGCGGCAGTTCATTTTTATTGAAATGCAGCACGTATTTTCTGCCACTTTCCAAGGGCTTGCCTTCACTATCAGTAATGTTGAGCGGATAAACTGCATCTTCAGCCTGGTTTGCGCCTAAACCAACCAATGCGACAATGGCACGCTTCATGTAATAGTTGCCGTAAACCCCCATGGTGTCCGTGTTCATTTGCCAGCCGTTGGCAACCCTGGCCAGCGTAGGCAATTTCGCTTGCATCGCTTCAAGTCCGGCGGCAGTCGATTTTGTCAGGGCACTCTGCACTTGAGGGGCAAGGCTATCCCAATCAAAACTCTTGCCTGCAACAATACCAATGCGCTCCATACGCGCGATAT